>Ga0066903_100000478_pt1 | contig 25150 bp, 23 predicted proteins | sample PanSoiMetaGPlot1_FD_67491 | JGI IMG/M metagenome (GOLD analysis project Ga0066903, IMG submission 67491) | Tropical forest soil microbial communities from Panama analyzed to predict greenhouse gas emissions - Panama Soil - Plot 1 (version 2) | ecosystem: Environmental > Terrestrial > Soil >... | reverse complement strand
ATCAACCGGCGCATCAAAATAATAGATCGTTGCCACGATCAAAGCTTTCGGAGTCTCGGTCGCTTCAACTCCGGGACGTTTCCTGTCCTCCAGCGAAAATCCCGAGCCTGCACTTGCCGGATGCAAGAGTAGCACGTTGTCGGAATCGATCATGGTGGTGTTGGCCACTTCCCGGTGCGCTTTCCAAATCGGACCGCCGTAGAAATCGGTCAGTTGTTGCGCGCGCGAAGGCATGTCGCGAAAGCCTCTGAGCCAGACAAACCGGCTTGGATCGTTTTCATCCCGGAACTGACCAATGAGCTTGATCCCGAGCCCTTCCTGCGACTCCACAAATTCGCGGTCGAAGAGATCGATCAGGACATCACGCTTTCCGGGTTGAAGCGTGTACTGCCTCAGCTCGACGATCGGACAGCAAGTGAGTTCCATCGGCTAGGTCGCGGTTCCTAACCGCTCCGTTCGTTCAGCGCGCAGCACGCGCGTTAGCTCGAACCTTGGCCGCAAGCTTCTTGCTCCACTCGTTGCGGAGCACTTTCATCTCGGCTTTGAGCGTGGCCATCCGCGGCGCGACGCCTTTGTATTTTTTCGTGATCCCGTCGACGGTTCGATTGACTGCGCCCTGGTTGACCAGGCCCTGAAGCTTTTCGTAAACGCGCAACCGCAGCATTTCTTCCCCGCCACTGGCAGCGTTCCGTTCCCGAAGATTGCCAATGATGATATCGAACAAAGGTTTGAACTCGAACGACGCCCTGGACGAGAGCACGGCCACTAGCTCCTCGGTTACGTTGTCAGGGATCCGGCGTCTGAAAGAAGCGGTGATTGCTTTAGACATCAAAGATTATACGCCAGATCGGGCAAATAGCGACCGAAGCAGAGGTCAGGTCTTAGCAAATTTCGGCCTAGTTTTTCGAGGAATCGATTAGATTGGAAAGCAGCTGAGCATGGAAACGAATTCATCGGATAATCCCGGGGTCATTGCTTTTCCGCCGTTGATCTGGGCGATGGGCGCGACGATCAGCGCGCTCGTTCATTTCTTTGCCATCCGGATGCCGATGATGAGCAGCTATCGCGTCTGTCTGGTTTGCGGGATTGTGATAATGATCATTGCGCCGACGCTCGCGATCTCAGCGCTGGTGACATTCAAAAAGGCGGGGACGAATATCAATCCGGCCGAGCCGGCGTTGACGATCGCGCGCGGCGGGCCGTACCGGTTCACGCGGAACCCGATGTATCTGGCGCTCTGTTTACTCCAGGTCGCGCTCGGCTTTTTCCTGAACGACTGGATCACGATCTTATTCGTCGTTCCGCTCTTTTTGATCCTGCATTACGGAGTCGTGCTGCGCGAAGAACGATATCTCACCGCGAAATTCGGCGAACCGTATCTGGAATTGAAACGCACCGTCCGCCGCTGGCTCTAAGTGAAGAAGGTAACAATTAAGAATTAAAAAGGATGAAACCAGACGGAGACTCAAACCGAGACCATGACGCGCAAAAATGTTGCGGAAATAGAAGTCTTATGAGCATCGCTGCTCACATTCTGCGCTGTAAATAGTGTTTCCAATTCCTTCTGCAAATCGGCTGCGCGACCGTTTTTCTCGGCGGCTTCGAAGGCATTCATGGTCGGGCCGTAGTATTTTCTGAACTCGTCCACGAAGCCTGACGGTGTGCCGGAATAGTTGAACACGAAGGTGTCGCGCTCGAACAAGATCTTGTCTTTCGCAACTCCGGCTGCGGTGAACCGCTCGATGACATTGCTTTCGACCCCCCAGAGCATCGGACTGACGAAACCTTCCGGCGGCGGCGGGGTGTAGGCCGAGCTGATCTTCAGGATCTGGGCGACCAGGGTGGGGTCGTTCGGAATCCAGTTGCCCATCACGATGCGCCCGCCCGGTTTGGTCACGCGAACCATTTCTTTCGCAACTTCCGGCGGTTTCGGCGCAAACATTCCACCGAAGACGCTAAGCACGAGATCGAATGATTTATCCGGCAACCCGTCGAGATGGGTTGCGTCGCCTTCCTGAAATTTCAGGTTCGTTAGACCGGCTTCCTTCGCGCGTTTGTTACCGGCCTCGACGAGATTGCGCGCAATATCAACAACCAGAACCTCGGCGCCGAGCTTCGCTTCGGGCAACGCGGTTGTTCCGTCGCCGCCTCCGAGATCGAGGACTTTCATCCCCTTTTTGACCCCGATTCGTTGCACCAGCGCTTCGCCGCTTTCGCGCATCGTCGCGGCGATGCGAGTGAAGTCGCCCTTTTCCCAAAGTGCCTGGTTTGGATTCATACGCACAGAGATTAACCGCGGATTACACGGATTGAAAACGGATCAGACCAAATAAATCGGACGCGACGGAGCGCGTCCCTCCACATCAAGATCTGCGGCATCCGCGTTATCAGCGATTCGACCTGCTCACCATGGAATAATCTTCCGATCCTTGAAAAATTTTCCCGTTTCACGTTGAGGAGCTTCAACCACTAACCAGACCACGCCTGAAGCTCCTTCTGCGATGGAGCGCGTTGCGTTCGAGCCGCCCATGTCGGTCCGGACCCAGCCGGGACAAACCGAGTTGACCGCAAAATCCGGTAACGCGGACGCAAGCTGGACGGTGACTCCATTCAACGCGGTCTTGGAAATGCAATAGGCCGGCGCCCACCCGTCCGCGCCACCATCCAACTGTCCGCCGCCGCTCGATACGTTCACGATCCGCGGCGCGTCGCTCTTTTTCAGAAACGGGACGAACGCCTGCGACACGAGCAACGCTCCGAGCGTGTTGGTACGCAGAGTTTTTTCGAAAATCTCCGGAGTGATCTTTAGCGCCTCCTTATCCTCATCAAAGAGAATGCCAGCGTTGTTCACGAGCACGTCGAGCCGATCGCGTTGCCTGCCAAATTCTTCCGCCGCCTGCTTAATGCTCGCCGGATCGGCAATGTCGATTCTAAGAAAAGTAATCTCGTCGTCGGTCTTGTCTTTGGTCGTCCGGGCGCCCTCGGCTCGAAGTTTTTCTGCGGCCTTCTCGCCGGCTTTCTCGTCGCGCGCGCCCAAAAAAACACGAAATCCTTTGTGGGCGAGCTGACGTGCAACTTCAAACCCGATCCCTTTATTTGCACCGGTGACGAGGGCGACTTTCTGTTCGCGCTTTGTTGCCATTCCAGAAGCTTAACCACGGATTACGCGGATCAAAACGGATAGAATTTACATAGCGAGTTAATGATTCAGTGATTTAACGACTGCCAGACGCCGAGCTTTCGCAGCTGGGCGGTAGCTTTTCCGGCCCAATCGTTGTTGGAAGCGGGACAAGCCGGACTGGGATGCAAAATCTGGCCTATTTGCGGCGGCGAGTCGTGAAAAATCAAAGTCGCACGCTTCGCCGCGAATTCGCCGACGCCGATAAGCCATTCCGGTTGAAGAATCTCGATGACCGAGTGCAGATGTTCATCGCACGCCGCGAATAACCATTCGCGCTCGCGCGGCGGAAGTTTGTCCGGCGTGCGATTGCGGCCGCTTTCCTCGACGAACGCGAGCGGGCAGTAATTCATCACAATGTGTTCCCGAAAAAACTCGTCCGCGGTGCCGAATCGCTTGTGGAACAATCCCCACAACCGTTCGCCGCTGATCTCGCTCCGGTGACAAGCGAACCCGAGCACTGGGCGCTTCGGATTTTCTTTCCGCGGCTTGTTGATCTTCGCCGTAATGCCGAGCCAATCGCGCACGGCCGCGATCTGGCCGAACGGAATCCCGGTCTGGGCCATTCCAAATGGCCCCGGATTCATTCCCAGAAAGATGACGCGCTTCAGGCCGTTTCCGTAACGGCGCAAATAGATTTCGTGTGCGCGCCAGGCGTACTCGAGCGGGTTGTAGACGTGCGTAACCGGCGGACCGAATTTCAATCTGCGAACTGCGGTCTGGAGGTGTTTCGCGACTGCGATGAGTGATTCGCTCGTTGTCACCGAAGAAATTAATTAGGAAATTAGGAAAACAATCTGTTGCGGGCGATTGAGGGCAATCACCTCCACGTCTCAACCGCTCCACAACTCAACTCCTCAACGTGAGCGAAGCTCAATGTGCTTCGCTCACGAGTTTTTGGAAGCGCGGATCTTTACGTAAGGGATCCCAAAATGGATTGACTCGAAGATCACCGACGGTTTCGCCATTCGGGACTTCGAGAAGATGCGGTAAAGCGGCGATGGCGGAATCAAAATCACCGGCGTCTGCCTGAACCATAGCGAGAACCCCTTCGGCGATGGGTTTTACCAATGCGTCATTCTGATATTGGGCAACGGCGAGGTGCGCCTGCTCCAGGGCCTTGTCCTTTTGGCCAAGACCCAAGTAGCCCCAGACCAAATAAACCGGAAATTGGCGTGCATCGATCGGAACCGCCGAATCAGGCGCGGCTTTCATGCCAGCAACTGCGCGAGCAAATGTCGCGCGGGCATCATTTTCTTTTCCGACGAGCTTCTGACAGTAGCCAAGCAATGTTAAGGTGCGCGGATCGTTCGCAACCTCAGGGGGAGCCTTCTGCTGAATGCAGGTAATTGCAGCATCGAAGTTGCGCTCAAGGAGAAATTGCAATGCCCGAGTAATAGCAACGCCTTCGTCTTTCGAATCAGCCGGAATTTTCGCCAGAGTCTGGGCCGCTTCATTGAGTCGCCCCTCGCTTTGAAACGTGCCGACTCTCCCCACGAGGGCAGATTCACTACCAGGCGCGATTTCCGAAACATGGTCGAGCACCGCGCGTGCGGCGTCGAACCGCCGCAAGCTTCCGAGAGTATCGGCGAGCGTGAGGAGAGTTCCGATGTTACGCGGGTCGATCTCAGCCGCCGCTTGATAATGCTTGAGCGCCGCTTCCGGCTGATCCAGCCGCCGTTCAAGATGGGCCATTTGCTCGAGAACCAGAGCGTTGTTAGGCAAACGCCGGAGCGCTTCTTGATACGATCGCAGGGCAACCGGAAAATCCCGGAGCACACGATACTGGTATACGCCCTGAGCGATCCATGATTCTCCAAGCTCGGGATTCAAAGACATCGCGTGATCGGCCGCGTCTTTTACCGCCGCAGCCGTGTTCGTTTGAGGATCCTGACCATTGAAATAGAGTTGACTACGCGCAACCGCGAGGCGGGCCCAGGCCAGGGCAAACTGCGGATCGAGCCGGACCGCATCGGCGTAAAATGGTGCCGCGCGCTGCGTGGCATCCGAAGAGCTACCGGTGTCAATGGACACTGCGCGAAGGTAAGCGTCGTAAGCAGCGGCGTTTTGAGTCGGTTTGGCAACGATCGCCTTTTGCTCGGAGCCGGAGAGTTTGGTATTGAGTTGGTCGGCGATTGCGCTCGCGACTTCGCCTTCTACGCCAAATACGTCATCGAGCTTGCGATTGTAACTTTCCGCCCAGAGGTGCTCATCCGTTGCGGCACGGATCAACTGGACATTCACGTGGACCGCGTTGGCAATTTTTTGCACGCTTCCTTCCAGCAAATTCGCGACGCCGAGTTGCTTACCGACTTCGCGAAGATTGTCCGGAGCACTCTTGTACTTCTGAGTCGAAGTGCGCGAGATGACTTTGAGGGACGCGATCTTGGAAAGTCGGGTCAGAATTTCATCCTGGATACCATTGGTAAAGTAAGCGTTGTCCGGATCACGACTGAGATTTTCAAACGGAAGAACGGCCACGCTCTTTTCTGGAATCGACGATGCGGCGTCGCCGGGTCCAGTTGCTTTTCTGAAGGCGGTCCGTGCAGTGAGAAAGAATACTATTGCTCCGACTATGACCAGCGCACCGAGTGTCATCGCGACCGATGAGTAACGGCGCTTTGATTGCGTTGCTTGCATCGCCGCGGACTGGTCCGACTTTGCGAATTTGCCCGGCAACGCGGAATTGCCGATGTCGTGATGGTGGAAATTAACCACGTGCACCCGATCGCCGTGCTTAATCTCGCATTCTCCGAGATCGTGAAGATACGGCTGCCACTGATCGTATTGTTCGAGGTCTTCAGCGGCGTGCTTTGAAACCAAAATGTGCCCGGCGTCGCCGCAATCCATTACTCGCTGAGCGATGTTGATCCCGGCGCCGGCAATATTGGCCTGCTCATTTAGGTCAGTGACTTCGTTGACCGGGCCGCTGTGAATACCCATGCGAACGCGAAGATCGGGATGGCCCCGAAGTGCTTTGGAAATCTCGACCGCGCATAGAACCGGCGCTTCCAAACTGCGAAAGACCAGCGCGCCGCCGTCACCAGTCGGTAGACGCAACAGCTTGCCCTCGGCCTCGGCGGCCCGAAACTGTTCGGTTCCGCGGACAATTTCGCGCAACGTCTGGATCTGCGCGCTTTGCTCCGTCGTCCGCAACTTGGAATAACCGACGATGTCGATGAAAAGAACATGCGCGATTTCCAAGCGAAGCCTCGGTTTCCGCTCGTCGGTCATTGCGCGGTGAACTTAGGCGATTACAGCAAGGCTCTCTATACTAATCTTTTAGAACAAACGGTCGCCATACCAGGCAGTGCCAATCGATTTGAACAGACGCAGGGAAGGCCGAAACTAATGTTCACTATGCAAGCAGCCACGGACAATTCGGGTATTCGGAAGGTCATCATCGGTTCCGTTATTCTGCTGACGGTATGCGTAGCGGCGCTGATAATTACCGGGCTGACGAGCTTGATTTCGCTGGCAGACCGGATTCATCCCGTTGCCGGAAGCGTTGTGTTTTGGACGATCGTGCTCGCCGGGGCCGGCTTCGCCTTCTACGCCATGATCGCATATGCAAAACTTCCGGGAGCGTTGGTCCCGCCGGAAGAAACATCGGGACCGAAACGCGACGAGTATTTGGAAGCTCTGCGCTTTCGCCTGGCGGCAAATCCCCGAACACGCGGAATGCCGATCAAAACCATGGGAGGAATCGAAGAAGCGATTCGCGTTTTGTCAGTGGAAGCGGACTCGGTCGTGCGCCGGACCGCGAGCACGGTTTTTCTCAGCACTGCATTGATGCAGAATGGACGACTCGATGCGCTGATTCTTTTGTTCACCCAAATTCAAATGATCGGGCGAGTCGCGCGCGTGTATGTGCAAAGACCGTCGCCGCGAGAAATGATGCGGCTTTACGTGAACGTGGCCGGCACTGCCTTTATCGCGAGCAGCCTCGAATCGCTCGATATCGGGGCAATGCTCGCGCCGATCGTAACTTCAGCCGTACCGGCGATGAAGGGCGATATCGCGAACAGAATTCCGGGAATTGGCGGGATTTCGACGCTCTTGGTGAAATGCGTGTCGAACGGAGCAGCAAACGCGTTTCTAACTTTACGTGTCGGCGAAGTCGCGCGGCGTTATTGCGAACTGACATCGCGCAGCTCGCCGGAATTGATCCGTAAATCGGCGACAGCAGCCGCGGTCCAACATTTGGGCCGCATCGTGCGCGAAAATGGCGCGCTGGTGGTCCGTAAGATTTGGGAAAGCACCGTCGGCGCGCTGATCGACAGCGGCGCCTCGAAAGCGGAAGATATCGCAATCGCGACGCGCGATTTGTTTGGGCGCATTTCGCCATGGCGGGGCAAGGAAGAAGTGACGTGTGACAAGTGACAGGTCAGTCACGCGGGGCGATGCGCCGGCGCAGCTTCAGAAACGGTCGCTCCACCGCAAAAAATAAAATCGCGGCGAAGGCGTAAACGCAGAGTTCGACGCCGATAAGCGCCACAGCGGATGCCGGATCGACATCATATGACTGGCAGAATTCGCCAACGGCATGGATTGCCAGTTTCTGCACCAAATAGGCACTGTAGGCGATGCTCGCGATAAACGCCGCGCCGGGGATTCGAACACGGCGAAGCGGCAATCGATCGCTTTGCGCGCAAACGAGCAAGGCAGCAAAGCCAAAAGCGAGCAAAGGGAACTGCCAGATAACCGTGCTGTAATTGAGATATTCGCCTTCGCCCAACCAGAGTGCGAAAACGATCACGGCAATGCCGGGCAGCCAGAGCCAGACCGCGGAGTCCATCAATCGCTTCCACCATTGCGGTCGCAATTTTTCGATCGCGGCGAGGCCGACGCCCAGGACAAGAGGATCGAGCCGTGTCCAGGTCGGATAATAAATCCATGCCTGATATTCACGGAACGATACGCCCGAATCCTGTGCCGGATGCTGATAAGCGAGCAAAGCCCGTAACAAAATACCGCCGATGAGAATCGCGCCGGGGACGATGAGCGCGGTGCGCGGCCGGCGATTCAGGGCCAGCAAAATAAACGGAAGCACGAGATAAAACTGGTCTTCCACCGCAAGCGACCAGGCGTGTGAAAACGCAGTGCCGCCGTGCAATCCGATGTTTTGAACCGATAACAGAAATTTCCAGAGCGGTTGAGCCATGTCCGGATACTCGCGCCAGGAGGCGACTAAAAAGTAAATCGCCAGGACGACGAAGTAGGCCGGCATGATCCGCAGGGCGCGGCGCGCAAAGAACCGTCTCAAATAAATCGGCTGTCCTCTCGTAAGCGGTCCAAGCAACTGCCCGCCGATTAGATAGCCACTCAGGAGGAAGAAGAGATCGACTCCGATCCAGCCCCAGCGATGCACCCGACCGGGCGCGGGGAAGCCCATGATGCCCGCGTGATAAATGACGACGACAATGATCGCGAGCGCGCGAAGTAGATCGAGACCCGGCTGGCGTTCGCGGTCTTCAAAACGCGGATCAACTTTCTCGGAAAGTGACGAGTGACCTGTGACCAGTGACGAGTTCAGATCAGCCACAGACTAAACGAAAAGTAAGAAGTAAAAATTATGAAGTAAAAACCAGAACCAGCGGCAGGAGAATCGACCATGCATAACTACAGTTCGTCCAGCAGGGACGATTCTTTCGGTGATTTTTTGATTAAAAAAGATCCGCGGGGAATTGGACCCCGCGGATGTTTCTCTTAAATGCTCGCTCGGACGCTGTTAACCTTCGCGTTGAGCTGCGTCTGCGTCGGCTGCGAGCTGGTTTAAGAAGTTAAAGAAGGCTGTCGATTGCCCGATGAAGAGCCCCATGTTGGTGAGAAAATTCACCACACCCATGGCCACTCCATTCGTCTCGGTTGGACGAATGATCGAGCAGACCGGCAGACTCGCGCTGATGAACGGGCACGGTTCCGGCATGATCAAGTTGGTCTGGAAGTCTTCGCCGCCAAAGGGTGGAGAATTCAGATCCGGGAACGTTGTCGTGTTCATGTTTACCGGGTCGAACGCGCTCGCCTGTGGAGCGTTGCCAGCTTTGTCCTGCCAGGTTTGGAAATGCATGGTCTCAGTGGGACCGATGCTGATCAGGATCCGAAGCACCTCCACGCTGTTCGCGCGCTGCGCCATCGACGGATAGAGACTGTTGCCGCCTTGCTCGATTGTCGCAAAATGGAACCCGGCGGTGTTGGCGATCACCTGAAGGAGATTCGTATCGCTAGTGTCATTATCGGTCCGTGGAATCGCGGTATGTTGACCTTGAGATAAATCCGGAACCGCCTGTGGAAAGACGAAGTTCGGATTCAGGTCCGGATTTTCGGTGCGGCTGCGGTAGCGAGTCCACCAACTTGTGTCGAGTGTGAGCTTGGTGAGGTTGGTCAACCGTAGTTTCCCGCTCGAGCCGGTGGCGCTACTGCCCGGTAAAGTTCGAAAGACTTCCAGACTAACCGGCTGCGCTCCTTTTGAGGCGAGATAGGCGTTGAGGAACGTGAAATGGGTCCGTTCATCCTCGGTATTGTCGTGGATGTACTGATCCATGTCTTCGTCCAGCTGTGCGACCGCCTCGTGGTAATCCGGATTTCCGCTGCCGTCCGGTTCTTCGCTGTCCTGAATGCCGGCGAGTTCGTTGTATTGAACCCAGAAGTCCGTCTCCAGGATTTCCGCGGCGGCGGCGAACCTGAGGAGGGCGGCATCGCCTTTACTGAGACGTGGTTTGCCCTTGGCTTTGCCAGCGGCCAGGAGCGCGGTCCCCGGTGCGAGGAGAGCGGCGCCCGCGGCCATGCGACCGAGAAACGCTCGCCGTCCAAGCACGCGCGGCGCAAGCGCGTGGTTGAGTTCCGGAGTTTCCATTTGTGTGTTGATTTTGTTCATACTGCTTCCCTTCTGTTGGATTTTTCTTTGAGTGAGCGATCGGTTGTCGTGCACGGACAAGCGATCGATTTCACAACTCGAGGATCGCAGCGCTCAGATGCGTTTGTCTGAATCGAAAAGTAACGGAGTTGTTACTTTTGACTCAGAACGGTTCTCGAATCGAATAGCCTACGTGGCGCACCGTTCGAATGAGTGATGGCTCGCCGATTTTCTTTCTCAGACGCCCGATGAAAACCTCCACCAATTTGGTGTCATACTCATGCGAATGTTGCCAGATGCGTTCGCAAAGTTCAGTCCGGGTAAAAACGCGGCCCGGCTCACGCATTAAGACCTTCAGCATCATCAGTTCGCGAGCGGAGAGTTCAAGCCGCTGCTCGCCGCGATAGGTTTCGTGGTTCACCAAGTCGAGGGTGAGGTCGGCCACGCGCAATTTGAGTGCGGGCTCTTCGGCATAACGCCGCCCGAGCGCGTTCACGCGCGCGATCAGCTCGGGCATGGCAAAAGGCTTCGGCAAATAGTCGTCCGCGCCCAGCTGCAACCCGGTCACGCGATCCTTCAATTCGCCTCGCGCGGTAAGCATCAAGGCGCGAGTGGGAATGTGGCGCGATCGAATGCGACGCAAAACCTCGAAGCCATTCATGCGCGGCAAGCCTACATCCAGAACCATTAAATCGAACGAAGCTTCGAGCGCGCGGTCCATCGCCGTTTCGCCGTCGTGCACCACAACTGGGGCATGACCCGCCTCGGTCAACGCCGCGGTGATCCGGCGCGCCAGTGGAAGATCATCTTCAACGACAAGAACTCGCATGGCCTCAAAATCGCACAGTAAACTGCAGGGCGAACAGATTGTTGTTCATTTCGGGTGAACCGCTCGTTTCCTGCTGGAAACTGTACTGGAGCTTGAGCTGAGTGTGCGCGGTCGGCCGGTAACCGGCGGCGAGATCGATCCGGCCCAGATCGTGACCCCATTGCATTTGACCAAGTCTACCGGCCTCTACCTGACCAAATAATTGCTGGTTCCAGCGCAGCGCGGCGAAAAATTGCGGAGCGAACTTGTACTTGGCCTCTATATAATAGGCGAAGGTGTCGGCGTCGCCCACCCGTGGAACGTCGAAACGCGCCTCGTAGAATTCCGCCCACACTTGCAAATGACGCCAGGCGAAGCTCGCATCCTGCCCGAGGACGAGTTCACGGTAATCGCCGAGGTCGCGGCCGCGGGGCAAAGTCGACTCCGCTTCGGGGCGGAAATAAGCGCCTTCGCTGGCGGACAAACCAAAATTCCACATTTCGTTAGGCCGAAAGCCAACCCGGCCGCTGAAGGTGGGTTGATCGAAATCAATCGCGGTCACGGACCACGATTCAGGGCGCGAAGAGAGCGAGGTATTCTTCATTTCCGCCGCATAATCAAATTGGCCAACGCGACCGGAGATGGAGAGACCGCTCGCGTAATTCGGTCCCCAAATCACGGAGTTAAAAGCGTACTTCCCGCCGTCGAACCGGCTGATGAAGTCCACCGGCGAAGCAGGCGCACTCTTGTCGCCGACCGCGGTCACGTTTTCGTAGACCAGAGGCGCGCTAATAAAAGGATTGTCCCAGGACAAATGCCGGGGCACCCAAGTGCCGACCACGGTCGCAAACTTGCCAATTTGAAAATTGAAACGGTTGTCGTCCCTGGGAGTGACGCGAACCGCATATTCATCCAAACGAATCTGCGCACCCTGATCACGCGGATCGAAGCCGCGATCGAGCCGTGATTGCGTAAAGAAATAAATGTGTGATCCGAGTTGCGCGTCGAGGAACAGAGTCAGGCGCGGATTGAAAAAGTTGTCGATCGTGCTGTCGATCAGGCCGGGCGACGGTTGCTCAAAGTGATAATACTCGAGGTCAAGCGTTCCGCTTAGCCGTGCCCGAAAATTGTTCTGAAACGCTGAGACCGTAAGAGCGCTGTCGAGGCGGTCGAAGAAATCATCGAATTCCGCGGCCTGCGCCGTGCAGGCGACAAGAAACACGCCCAGCGCCCGAACAAGTTTCATGTTACTTAAGTCGCGCGATTCGTCCCCGATTCCATAAAACGAAAGCGAGCCTCGAACTCGGTCCAATCGTTTTCCGAAACCACCAGCCGCAAATCGCCGCCATGCAACCGGGCAAGATCACGCGCCAGATTCAGCCCGATTCCGTGTCCCGAGACCAGGCCGTTGCCGATGGAACGGAAGCGTTCGAAAATGTGTCGCTGCTCCGCACGGTCAATTGGTCTTCCAGTATTTCCGATCGACAGCACGACTTGCTTGTTCTCTTCCCTGGCGAGGATCCGGATACGGCCGCCAGGTCGATTGTACTTTCGCGCGTTTTCCAACAGATTTTGAATAATGAGAGACGTGTATTGTTTTTCGCCCGCCACAGACAAGTCGGTGGCAATCTTCTTTTCAATGTTCACGTCGGGCGCGTCGGGGAGCGCCTCAAGATCGTCGAGCCATTCTTCAAGGAGCTGACTTAAGTTGACCGGATCGCTCGCGATCCGCAGGTGGCCGGCGTCCATTCGCGACAAGAGAAGGAGATCGTCGATCACACCGGTCAATCGATGCGTCTGATGCAGAAGCCCGGACAATTCCTCATAGACCTCGGGCGCAAAATCTTCGCGGCCCATCAATGTTTCAAGACCGGCACGAAGAACCGTCACCGGACTCTTCAACTGATGCGACGCGTCGGCCGAATACCTGGCCGATCTTTCCAATTCATCAGTGGTGGAGGCGAGGGCCGCCTCGGCCCGCTGCCGCTCGGCGCGATCGTGTTCAGATTCAATTTCCAATTGCTCGACAGGTCGCGACAGACGAGCAGCCGCGAAATGGCTCGCCACAAACGCGCCGAGCAAAAGAAGCGCACCCGCGCCGCCGATTTGTAACCGCAGTCGATGCAATTGGGCGGCCCAGGTGGCCAGCGGGTAAACGAAGACCTCGTAAGCCGGCGGGAAAAGTGAACCGGGATTGAGAAGTTTGAAGAACAATAAGTGCGGCGCGCCATTTATACGTAGAGTGGAGCTATCTCGCGCGCGATCAGCGTTCGTGAGCAATTTCATCAGCTTGCCGGCGACCATTGACTTCGCGCCGTCCGAAGACGCCGGCAAGTGCAACCGCCCGCTCACCCAAATGCCGCTTTGCATTCCCGCACTTGGATTCTTCGATCCAGGCTCGAAAGGTTTGAATCCGACAACGAGCGCCGAGATGACCTCGCCAGTCTCGGTTGAGAAAATCGGGACGGCCGTTACTTCATTCACCGTGTCCGAGGCAGGATCATTCGACCAGATGTAACCGACCTGTTGTTTGTCCGGTAATTTCTTGAACGCCAGCTGCGCTTCCGCCGCTGCACTTAATGAGCCCACGTCTTTTGCATTCGGCGGCGCCAACACGGCTCCGACGCCGTCGAGAAATCGATAGAACTTCGCGTGCAGCGTGCCCGCCGCCTGTTCCAAAGGCCGTTCCTGTCCCTCCATCAAGTCGCGCAGCTCATCTTTCGCGCTCGGGTACAACAGGTCCAGCGCGTTGTCTTCCAACGCGGCGTGTATCCGCGGCTTTAACGCCAGCGCACGACAGCGTTCGGCCAGAGCGGCATGTCGCAATTCCTGAAGTCGGTCCAACGATGAGAGTTCAGCCTGAAAATCCTGTTCCAGCGCGTGGTTGGCATTGTTCGTGACATTGCGCTGGGCCAGGTAAAGTCCCAGGGCGGTGATCCCTGAGATAACCAGCATCATCGCGGCGGCGAGCTTTGCTCGAAAACCTTTGACCGCGCGCGGGTTTGCTTTCGCTTTCTTGGCAGTCATGGAAAATCGACATGCACGGTTTGACCGCTCTTCAAGTCGACCGGCTTCTCGCGCGTGGTCCTGCTGTCAATCCAGGCTTTGAGCGTGTAATGGCCCGAGGGAAGTCCTCTCAGTCGAAATCGCCCATCCGGAGCGGTGATTACGAAGTGCGGAGTGTTCAAAACGAGAATCAATCCCCGCATATGTTCATGAATGTCGCAACGGAGTGTTACCAAGCCAGGCGCGTCAAAAACCTCGGACGGGATCGGTCTTTCCTCGGGTCGATAGCGGCCGAGATCGAACCGTTTAGCCGGTGAGTAGGAAAAAATGCTGTGATAGGTGTCATCGAGGTTCGGGAATTCAACCCTCGTTCCCACCTGCACAGGCAGAAGCGGCGGGAGAAACTCTAAATCCTTTTGCGCGACTTGCCTTTTGGGCGCGGAAGCCGGTTTCGTAAAGGAACCGTCAAGATAGACAACCGCCAGGGGCGGCTGGGTGGAAAGAGTTTCACCTTTGCTGACGATCTCATAGCGCTTTGCAATCACGGGCCCCGATCGCGACTCGGGCAGTTGCACGACTCCTTCCGCGATTGCTTCGGCGAACGCGGGAAAGGGCGCGAGAATTACACCACACCAAAACAAACGGCGCAGGCGCATTGCGGGACAAATTTAGCAGCGTTGCGATGGACGGAAAGTGGCGGCCGATTCTGAGCGGGTGGCCATCAGCAAAAGTGACAACTCCGTTACTTTACTCTCCGGCAGAACCCCGGCGATGAGGGTCAATTATTATCGAAATGAAAACCATAAACAGAATCGTGAAAGGAGTAATGACCCGGTGAAAACCATGACATTCAACCGTCCGCGAGCTTTCCACTTTTTTAGTGATCGATATGCCTATCGAGAGCGGCCAAGTTTTCTGCCCGAGCTCATGGGCTTCGGAATAATCGTTATCACATCCGTCTGGCCAATCGTGCTCCTCGTAAACGCGATCGCAGCGATGAAGTAGAAGCCAGGGACAATTGGAGGAACTTATGAGCCTGTTAATCATCGTTCACTATCTGGTGCTGCGAGCATTTGAGGCCGTTCAGAATTGAAGCCGTTCGCGGGGCCACGCCGTTGCGACGACCACTCCTCGCATGATTTGAATCGCGAGTTGGCCGGATGTCTCTACATTGCCCGCGGTGGCTGCAACGAAGTTCGAGTTCGAGCGCCGGTTCTGGATCATTTCCGCGATTTACGTTGCCGGATTCACCTTGTCGGCTCTCGACCATGTTGGTTTTATCACCTGGCTCCGACAGTTCGTCGGAATTCCTGGTAGTTCCGCGCAAGCGGCAACGTTTGCACGAACGTTGATCGTAATCGGCGCGGCCCTGGTCTTTGCCGCGGCCGCGTTGCGCACGTGGGGTGCGGCATACTTGCGAACGAGCATTGTCCACGACACAAATCAGCATTCGGAAGCAATCGTCGCGGATGGACCATTTCGGTACACACGTAACCCGCTCTATCTTGCCAGCCTTCTCATGGCGACCGGCATCGGCGTGTTGGCAAGTCGGACCGGATTTGTCTTTATCGTCCTCGCGAACTGGATTTTTGTTTATCGCCTGATTTTCCGGGAAGAAGAGGCGCTGCTTGGCTCCCAGGGCGACCGTTATCGCTCATATTATAAGTCCGTTCCGCGGTTCTGGCCGTCGCTACGCGCGCGACTGCGGCCAAGTGACCGCTCACCGCAGTGGGCGCAGGCTTTTGCCGGCGAAACTTTCGTCTGGCTCTTTGGCGTCGCCGAACTGGCAATTGCAATCACCCTGAGAGTGCGCCTCGGCTTGCTCTTGTTCGGGGCCGGGTTTCTCGCGCATTTCACAATCACTCGCTGGACCCAGCGACGAGGTTAAAAAAAGCGCCCGCGAAAGATCGCGGGCGCTCCAAAGATTAAGATTAAGAGGAAGCAGGGATTACTTTTTCTTCGTGTAGTTGATCTCCATCGTCTTCTTTTCTTGGCCGCCCTGATTTTCGTACCATTCGAGCATCATGTGGTTGTTGTCGGCCACTTTGATCACTTCGCGGACCTGAGTTTTCATTCCCGGCATCGGCTCCATTTCCATCGTGTAGGTGAAAGTCTTGGTCGCAGGATCATAAGTGCCTTCGGAGAATTCCATACCGGTGCCCATGTTGTCGATCCATGACGCGACAAATTTCTTTTTCACATTGTCGTAGCCTTCGATTCCCATTCCTTTGAACTGGACGGTCTTCATTTTCCCATCCTCGCCGGGCATTTTCATCGGACCGCCGACGTCCATTACCACATAGCGGCCGCCCATTATTGATTTGCGGGTGGCAGTCCCGGCCGATTCATCCGGCTTAGCATTTGGATCGGGATTCATCCAAAATTTGATTTTGTAATCCCAAGTACCGTCGAGGCTGGCAAGAAGCTTGTGGTTCTCGTTCAACTTCGACATCTCCATCATCTGCTGCATCATCTTCTGCATGTCGGCCGCGCTTGGCTGACCGCCGGGCGCGCCGGTAGCGGGCGCGGCGCCAGTATTCGCCGGAACGGGGACCGTTCCGCTATTCGACGCTTTGCCGCCCGGAGCGGGCGAGCTTTGCGCAAACGCTGAAACAGCGAGGGACATCGCTACCACACAGGTTGTTACAAACACGATTAATTTCATGGTGTGACAATTCTGCCAGCGACCAGTGACCACTGACAAGTGAGAATCGGAAGCAGAGGACGCTACCAGCCGAGCACTTTCGCGAAGATGAGCGGAGCAACGATCGTTGCGTCCGACTCAATGATGAACCTTGGCGTCGTCGCGCGCAGTTTGCCCCAGGTGATTTTCTCATTCGGCACCGCGCCGGAGTACGATCCGTAGCTCGTCGTTGAGTCGCTGATCTGGCAAAAATAGCCCCACTCCGGTACGATCTCGCGGGCGATGTCCTGGTTGAGCATCGGCACGACGCAAATCGGAAAATCGCCGGCAATGCCGCCGCCGATCTGGAAGAAACCAATCGAAGATTTTTTGCATTCGCGACCGTACCACTTCGCCAGTTCCATCATGTATTCGATTCCCGTCCGCGAGGTATGCGGCTCACTGATCTGGCCGGTAACAATCCGCGCGGCGTAAATATTGCCGAGCGTTGAATCCTCCCAGCCGGGAACGAAAATCGGCAGGTTCTTTTGCGCGGCCGCCATCATCCAGCTGTCCGCCGGATCGATTTCGTAATGCTGTTTGAGGCGACATTCGCGCAAAATCTTGAATAGAAACTCATGCGGAAATTTGCGTTCCTTCTTTCTCGAAGCTGCGATCCACTCCTCGAGCACAATGTTCTCGATTCGCCGCATCGCCTCCTCTTCCGGAATGCAGGTATCGGTGACCCGATTCAAATGCCGATTGAGAAGCTCTTCTTCCTGCTGCGGCGACAGCTCACGATAATGCGGGACGCGTTCGTAATGCGAGCGGGCAACGAGATTGAAAACATCCTCTTCGAGATTCGCGCCGGTGCAGGTGATCGCCTGGACTTTGTCCTGACGAATCATTTCGGCCAGTGAAACTCCGAGCTCGGCCGTGCTCATCGCGCCCGCGAGTGTGATCATCATTTTGCCGCCGCTGCTGAGATGATCACAATAAGCGTCGGCCGCATCTTTCAAGACCGCGGCATTGAAATGGCGGTAATGGCGCTCGATAAATTCGCTGACCGGCCCCGCTTTCGCGCGGCGAGCGTTTGCGGCCTGATTTGTCCGCGGTCGCTGCACAGAAACTCTATAACGCGATTCTCAGCAAATGATCACGCATTTTTTTCGGTCTAACGAAAATTTTTTAACCCAATGCAGCAACAATCTTTGCGGCCAAACTTTGAGGCATGAGGCCAAAGAACAAAACAAGGGCGGCGAGGACGGCGACAGTCGCCCGTGCAAGCAAAGAGGTTGAGCCCTTGAGTGGTTGAGAGGTTGATCCGGTTTGATCGACGAACATTACTCGGAGCGGGATCAGATAATAATAGAGCGAAAGGAAGCTGCCGAAGAGCGCGAGGGCAACGAGCCAAAGCAAACCGTGATTGCCACCTGCTCGAAAGGTAGCGCTGAACAAATAGAATTTGCCGAAGAAACCCGCGAGCGGCGGCAGGCCGGCCAGCGACAAAAGAAAAATCGACATCGATGCCGCGAGGAAGGGTGAGCGCGACGCGAGCCCTGAGAAGTTTTGTAAATCGTCGCCTCCAGTCTCGCGCCGGACCGCGGCAACGACGGCAAAAGCGCCGATCAGTGTGACCGCGTAAATACTCGTATAAAAAAGTGTCGCCGAAAAACCATCGCGACCGCCGGCGATAATCCCAAGCAAGGTGTAGCCGCCGTGCGCGACGGCGGAGTAGGCAAGCAACCGGCGAACGTTGATTTGTGCGAGGGCGACGAAATTGCCGAGCAAGATCGAAAATGCGGCCAGCGCCGCCAAGACAGGCGACCAACCGGCGACCATTCCGTGCCAGTCCGCGTTGCCCCGGACGGGTCCAAATCCGATGAGCACGATTTTCCCAAGCACCACGAAAGAGGCGACCTTCGAACCGGAGGCAATGAAGGCGGAACTCGGGACCGGCGCGCCCTGGTAAGCATCAGGCGCCCAAAGATGAAAAGGCGCGACGGCAATTTTGAAGGCAAAGCCAATCAGGGTCATTACGATGCCAACGGCGAGAAGCGGCTCGACCGTTCCGATCGACAGTTTTTGTGCAATCCAGGCAAGCGCGGTCGTCCCGGTCATTCCGTAAACAAGACTGATTCCAAAAAGCGTGAATGCGCTGGCAGTGCTGCCAAAAAGAAAATACTTCAAGCCTGCTTCGGCCGAGCGCAGGTCGGTTTTGTCGAAAGCGGCCATCACGTAGAGCGACAACCCCAGCAATTCGAGCCCGATAAAAATCATGAGAAGCTCTTCGCTGCCGACGAGAAGCATTAATCCAAGCGTGCCGAGCAAAAGGAGCGCAACGTATTCACCCGAATTGCGGCCGCGTTGCTCAGACGTCATCAGTGGAAGGGTTAGAAGCGCGAGAACGAGGCAGATAGTCTTGAAGAGAGAATTTAAAGGGGAAATCACCAGCATTCCGCCAAACAAGTTTGCGTGCACCGGCAACCGCAGCAGAGTCACGATTGCCGCACCAATTCCGATTGCGGCGACAAGGGGACACCAAATTGACGCGCGCGAGCTCGTCAGCCCAATCGTCAAAACGGCAAGCGCGGCGACAACGACGATCGTTTCCGGCGCGGCAAGTCTAAGAAGATCGAGGTAACTCATTTTGTTAAGAAGCGCATTGTTTCCACGGCCGGCTGAATACGATCGATCAGGATTTTGGGATAGAGACCGACCGCGATCGTCGCGAACATGAGAAGACCGGCGCCGAGTTTTTCGGGCAGAGTGATTGCTGGAAGGTGGATCGAGGGCTCCGCGCTCGATCTTACTTGCGTCGGCAAAGCCGACATTTGATTGGCATCGCCCGGCGGAGCGGTCGATCCACCATCGACATCGAAGAACGTGCGCTTCAAGGCGCGAAGCGTAAACGCAGCCACCAGGACCATGCCGATACCCGTGACCCACACCGCGAGCGGAAAAGCTTTCCACGTGCCGATCAAGATCGTGATTTCAGCGGCGAATCCGCTGAACCCGGGCATTCCCATCGAGGCTGCAGCCGCGATGACAAAGCTAAACGCCGCGAAAGGCAACGCGCGGCCGAGATTCATTGCCGCCAAGGCATCAAGGTCGCGCGTATGGGTTCGGCGATAAATCATGCGGCCGGCAACGGCGAAGAGGAGAGCGCCGATCACGCCATGGGAGAACATTTGCAGTACCGAGCCGGTGACGCCCCAAACGGTTGCGCTCGCAAATCCCAGCAAGACGAAGCCCATATGGCTGACGCTCGAATAACCAATGACGAATTTTAGATCTCGTTGACGCAACGCGACTGCGGCCGCATAAACAATTCCGATCACGGCGAGGACGGCGATCCACGTTCGCCACATCTCGAAGCCCTGAGGTAGAATCAAAATGGCGACGCGAAGCGCGGCGTAGGCGCCCAGTTTCATCACGATTCCGGCGAGCAACATCGAGCCTGCGGTCGGCGCGGCAACATGACCCGTGGGTGCCCAGGTGTGAAGCGGCCAAATACCTGCGAGAACGGCGAAGCCAAGAAACAAAACGGGGAAAAGCCAGGACTGAAGCCGGGGGTTGAACTGAATTCCCGCAAGCTGGTTCAAGTCGAGCGAGCCACCGATGCTATAGATTGCAATAATTCCGAGAAAAACGAGGGTCCCGCCGAAAAAGGAATAGAGCGTCAGCTTCATTGCCCCGTATTCCTTGTTCGTCGAACCGAAGATCGCGATGAGGAAATACTTCGGGACGATCACCAGCTCGTAGAAAAGAAAAAGCAGAAACAAATCGGCGCTTAGAAAAACGCCGTAGGAACCGCCGACAACGAGCAGGAGCCAAAAAAAGAATTCTTTCGCGCGCTGGTCGACGTCCCAGGAAAACAAGACCGCGCTGACCGCGGCGATTCCGGTGACGAGGATGAGAACCAAACTGATTCCATCGACGGCAAGATGGTAGCTCATCCCCAGCGCGGGGAACCAGGGCACGCGGACGATGGTTCTGAAGTGTGCAAGATCGACATCAGTACCGAAAAAGGTTGCTATAGTGATTCCAAGTCCGGCCAGCGTTGTAAAAAATGCGGTCCAGCGAGCAAATGCGCGCGGCAGAAACAACAACAGAATCGCGCCACTGAACGTGAGATAAATTGTCCAGGCGATCATCGATCGATCAGGCAAACAACCGCGCCATCTGGACGACGGTGGCGTTGAAGATGTTGAAGATGAATTGTGGATTGAGGCCGATCGCAAACATCAGAAGCGTCACAGGGATCACGACGAATTTTTCCCGCCGAACGAGATCAGTGAATCCATTGCAACTTTGGGCAAGCGGTCCGCTGAAGAGCGATTGCATCGCGCGCATAAAGGTGACCGCGGTGAAGAGCAAGCCCAGCACTGCAACCGCGGTAAATGAAGCCGTTACTGCGAAAGATCCTTTGAAAATTAGAAATTCACCGATGAACCCGTTCAATCCGGGCAAACCGAGCGAGGAAAACATCGCTACGCTCATCCATCCGCAAAGCAGCGGCGTGCGTTGTATCAGTCCGCCGAAATCATCAATGCCGCGCGCGTTGCGGCGTTCCTCGAGTAAACCCACAAAATAGAAAAGCGCCGCGGCGGTAACACCGTGATTGAAGATTTGTAGAAAGACACCGCTCAGCGCCGCCTGCCGGTCGATTAACGAAGAGGTCGAAGTCGTGATCGCGAATAGACCGAGGAGGCAGTAACCGAGGTGGTTGACGGACAAGTATGCGACCATGCGTTTCAAGTCGCGTTGCGCCCAGGCGGCGAGCGGCGCCAAAACGATCGAACAAACTACGAGGGCCAGGATCCATGGACCCGCGATTTTGATTTCGTTCGGGAAAAGCGGCGCGAGCAATCGGATGAATCCGTAGACGCCCATCTTTGAAAGCGCTCCTGTCAGAACCATCGAGACTGCGGTCGGCGCGGTTTGATAAGCGTCCGGCAACCAGGTGTGGAACGGGAAGAGCGGAACCTTCACCGCAAGCCCGAGAAAGATTCCCCCGAAAACGAGCCAGCGAAGATTACCGGCAATCAGGCCTGTTTTACCGAGCCCAGCCAGCGCCGCGAAATCAAACGTTCCCTTGGCAAAATAAATCCCAAGAAACGCGAGCAGCATCGCGACGCTGCCGAGAAACGTGTAAATGAAGAATTTTACCGCGGCGTAATCACGATTCTCTCCGCCATAGATTTTGATCAGGAGAAAAGCCGGAATCAGGCTCGATTCGTAGAACAAGAACCAGAGAATGAAATTCTGCGCGGTGAAGGTGCCGTAAAGCGCCGCCTGCATGACCAGCATAAGCGCGCAGGCGCCACGTTCTCCCGCTGAGCGGGATTGCGCGGAAAATGCGAACGGAAAAACGACCGAGACGAGCAAAACCAAAAGCAGACTCAATCCGTCAATGCCGACGAGATATTCGGCGCCGATCGATGGAATCCACGCGTGACGCTCGACGATCTGTAAACCAGGCGTGGTGGAATCGAATTTCTGCCAGATCATCAAGACGTAAAAGGCCGACAGAACGTTGAAAATGAGCGCGACGGCGCGAGCGTTTCGCGGCTGGCCGATGTAAAGCGCGACCGCGCCAACAAGCGGAATGAAGATGAGAACTGTGATTAGCCCAACCATGCGTAAAGAAGAACCAGGGCCAGCATGCCGAGCGCGACCGCGCCGAGATACTTTTGAATTTGTCCTGAGTGCCAGCGCGACATCAATCGGCCAAATCCTTGCGCGCCGACCGTGCCTTCATCGACGCCCGTGTTGATCAAGCGTTCGTCCGCGCCGGTTGTGAGCTTGCCGAAGAATTGGCCAATCGTTCCAATGTCACGAACGATTCCGTCCCAGACGTGGCGATCCATCCAGTCGGAAATCCGCGCGAAAAGCGCGGCAAGCGCGATGACGGTGCGATCGTAGATCTCATCGATCCACATTTTATTTTCGAGAAAACGAAAGAGCGTAGGAACCTTTTGCTGGAGAGGATCGGTTTCGCCCACGCGCCGATATAGCCAGACGCCGGCTCCAATCCCGGCACCGACAAGCACGAGCGAGAACAGAATCATTGGCTGGAACAAGAGTCGCGTGTCGAAATTGGCAGGGCGGCCGGTTAAGTACGTTTCCAGCCAGGGCCAGGCGGGTGTGAGCACGACGCTGAAAAGAATCGCGCAGACCGCGAGAACGATGAGGGGGATCGTCATGACACGCGGGCTTTCATGTGCGTGACTCGATTCCGCCCGCGATTGGCCGAAGAAAACGTAAAAGACCTGTCTGGTCATGTAGAGCGCGGTCAGAATGACGCCGAGCAGCATGAGATAATGCGGGACATGCGAGCGCGGCCAGCTTTCGGTCGCGTGCAAAATGTGTTCTTTCGTCCACCCGCCGGAAAAGAAAAGCGGTACGCCGCTAAGCGCCATCATTCCGATTCCGTAGGTCGCAAACGTGATCGGCATCAGCTTCCGCAGACCTCCCATTTTTCGAATGTCCTGTTCATGATGGAGTCCGTGGATGACTGATCCGGCCCCGAGGAAAAGAAGCGCTTTGAAAAATCCGTGCGCGAGAAGGTGCATGATGCCGGCCGCGACGCCGCCCACGCCAAGCGAAACCATCATTAATCCAAGCTGCGAAACGGTGGAGTAAGCCAGAATGCGTTTGATATCGGATTGCGCGACCGCGATCAGTGCCGCCATCAAGCCGGTGATGACGCCGACCCAAACCACGACTTCGAGCGACGGAGTGACACCCGTAATCGCGCCGGCAGAAAAGATCGGATAAACGCGGGCAACGAGAAACACACCTGCCGCAACCATCGTCGCGGCATGGATCAAGGCGCTGACCGGAGTCGGGCCTTCCATCGCGTCCGGCAACCAGACGTGGAGCGGAAATTGCCCCGACTTGCCGACCGCGCCGCAGAAAATCAGTAGTGCAATAAACGTTGCGCTCGTGCCGAGCATGGCGAGCCCGGCATTCTCCAAACATCCGCGGCCGCCATCGTAAAAGAGCAGTGTGCCGCTCACGTGATAGAGCCAGAGAATTCCAAGAAAAAATCCCATGTCACCGATGCGCGTAGTAATGAAGGCTTTTTTGGCGGCAGCCGCGGCGCTCGGGCGCTCAATCCAGAAACCAATCAACAAATACGAGGCGAGGCCGACCAGTTCCCAAAAGACAAAGAGGAGCAGCAAACTGTTCGCGACGACTACGCCAAGCATCGCGCCCGAGAAAAACGAAAGATAAGCGAAGAAGCGGGAGAAATTCTTGTCCTCGGCCATGTAACCGATGCTGAAAACAAAAATGCAAAGGCCGACGAGCGTAATCATCAACATCATGGCCGCGGCAAGCGGATCGAGAACAAAACCGATCCGCAGCGATTGATTGCCAAAAGTAAACCAGACAAAATTGTCGACGTCGTGAAATCCGTGTGCGTGCAGCCTCGGAATGAAAGCAAGGATGGACATCGTCAACGCGGCGAATTGCCCGACGACCGCGATAATGGCGCTGGTCATGCGCGTGGTCTTTCCAATGGCCAGGATGAAAATGGCGATGGCGATTGGCGTTGCCGGAATCAGCCAGATGTTTTGCGCGCTCATCCTTTGAGTTGATTCAGCTGGTCCACATTTGTAGTGCGGAAATGTCGATAGACTGCGATCACGATGGCCAGGCCGACCGCGGCCTCAGCCGCCGCGATCGCGATTGCAAAAATCGCAACCATCACGCCGATGGGTTGTGCCGGTTGCGGCGAAAAGCGCCAAAAGGCGATGAAATTAATGTTCGCCGCCGCCAACATCATCTCGATTCCAATCAAAATGAAAATTGCATGACGCCGGCTCAGGGCCGCAAGAAGACCGATGCAGAACAGCACGGAGGAAACGATGAGAAAAGCCGACAATGTCATTGCGCTTTGTCCTCCATCACCAAGATCAATGCACCGATCAGCGCTGCAGTCAGTAACACGCCGATGCAAAGCAGCGGCCAGACGTAACCGGTCATCAACAGCTCACCGATACGCTGTACGGTTAGCTCTTGGAGCGGCGGCGGCGCAATCGCCGTCGATTTGGTTTTCGAGGTTGCCCAAAGCAGTCCGGCGAACACCGCGACTGCGATAGCAATGCCACCCCAGTTAAAACCGCGCGTTTTTTCCTGGTCGTGTCGGGTGAGAAGAATCGTGAACACGATCAAGACCGCGACCGCGCCGATGTAGACGAAGATTTGAACAAGACCGACAAACTCCGCGCCGAGGAGAAAGAAAAACGCCGAGATCCCGACGAACATCACCGCAAAACAAAGTGCGGCGTGCATCAGCTTTTGCAGGGTCGCGGCCGCGAGGGCGGCGCTGAGCGTGAGAATGGCAATGATTGCGAAGGCAACAATGTTCATTCGGCGAAGCGATACGTGCGGGGCGCGAATTTCTTTTTCGTCTCGAGTAAGGTCGACAACGTAAAATAAACGATGACCACCAGCGTGACCGACCAGAGCCACCCGCGAAGCCCGCGACCGGTGTAGTGCCAGACCGCGGCGGCGATGACGCAGGTAAAGGCCATTGGGAGCATGAACTTCCAGGCAAAATTCATGATTTGATCGACGCGGGTTCGCGGAAGCGTTCCCCGCAACCAGATATAAACAAAAAGCAGAATCGACAACTTCAGGAAAAACCAAACGTAGGAGGGGATGAAT
>Ga0066903_100000477_pt1 | contig 25158 bp, 25 predicted proteins | sample PanSoiMetaGPlot1_FD_67491 | JGI IMG/M metagenome (GOLD analysis project Ga0066903, IMG submission 67491) | Tropical forest soil microbial communities from Panama analyzed to predict greenhouse gas emissions - Panama Soil - Plot 1 (version 2) | ecosystem: Environmental > Terrestrial > Soil >... | reverse complement strand
CGAAAGCGAGAATCGATCGCCATGAATATGACACGTAGAGACTTCGCCAAGCTGAGTGCGCTCGGCCTGGCAGCCCACTTTGCCCCGAACCTGCGTGCTGAGACCTCCGCAGCTCGGAAGACGGGCTACTGCATCATCGGCCTTGGCCGCATCGCCGGTCATTTCATGCCCGCCGTGCGCAGCACCACCACATCCCAGATCACCGGGCTCGTAAGCGGCCATCGCGGCAAGGCGGAGCGGATTGCGACCGAGTACGGCGTTCCGTCAAGCTCCATCTACAACTACGAAAACTTCGATGAAATTGCGCACAATCCGGACATCGATGCGGTCTATGTAGCGCTGCCCAACTCGATGCACGCCGAGTACACGATCCGCGCGGCTAAAGCCAGCAAACACGTGCTTTGCGAGAAGCCGATGTCGACCAACGTGGCCGATGCAGAGGCAATGATCGCAGCCTGCAGGGCGGCCCGCGTCAAGCTTATGATCGCCTATCGCTGCCACTACGAGCCTACGAACCTAAAAGCGATCGAACTCATCCGCAAAGGCGCACTAGGCCAGGTGCAGGCCATTGAGAGCTCCTTCGGCTTTAACATTGCTGCGGGCGAATGGAGGCTTAGCAAGAAACTCGCCGGCGGTGGGCCACTCTTCGATGTGGGTATCTACTCACTCAACGCATGCCGCTACCTGACCGGCGAGGAACCGGAACACATCGCGGCCAATGCCTCGGTCATCGATCAGGATGGCCGCTTCAATGAAGTGGAGGAGAATGTCTCCTGGACAATGAAGTTCCCGTCCGGCATCGTAGCCAGCTGCAACACTACTTACGGGGCCAACATGGAGGGCTTCTATCGAGTCCACGGATCGAAAGGCTGGCTCGAAGTCGATTCGGCGTTCGTCTACGAAGGACTGCGGCTGCGCGCTGACTGTGCGGGCGCGCAACTTGACGAACTCAACCCAGCGCGCGACCCTTCGCACTTCCAGGCCGAAGCCGACCACTTCTCCCAGTGCATCCAGAATGGCCTGGAGCCGCAATCGCCGGGCGAAGAAGGTCTGCGAGACATGCGCTACATCGCGCAGATTTATAAGTCAGCGGGAATTGCAATTTAAAGTTTGCATAGGTGTGCTGTGCACGTCACCCTTCTCCACCTTAGCGACGTCGACGACCCAATCTGGCCGGCTGGTACTGCACTTGGGATTCAGCGAGCATCTGTTGGTACCGGATCGAGGCCGAGGTAAGGTCGCCTAGTTCCGCTAATTGACGGCAGGCGTCTGCGATTGCCAGTTCTGGTGGCTTCTCAGCAGTCGTGACGAAAGTGTAGATTCCATAGCGTGCGTCGTCGGCCACGTCATCCAGTGGATCACCCGGCACCTTCAGAACGTCACCCGGCCTTTTCTCGTCATGCATGCGGCTGGGAATGGCTTCGATTAGTTTCGGACATGTATCGGCGATCTGCCATTCTCCCTTCTGCAACATTTGATACATCAATTGCCAGCCAGGGCTCTGGACTGACCACCTTGATTGTCGACCTCCCGACCTCCCGCTCTTAGCCCTTTTCAAGCACTGGCAGGAATTGGTCAGGAACTCTCAAGGTGTCCAGAAGAGTAAACGCAAAGACCGTCATTAGGCTGCTGACTCAATCAGTTGCCATCCGCTGAAGCTCATACATTCTCGCGAAGATGCTGCTGTTCCGTAACAGTTCCTCGGGAGGTCCAATTTCGACTATACTCCCGGCCCGGAGCACAATTACTTGATCAGCACCCATAACGGTCGATATGCGGTGTGCTACGACTACCACGGTGTGACGCTTAGACAATCGATCCAGCACTCGGGTGATGGCGCGCTCAGTTATACTATCAAGCTCACTAGTGGCTTCGTCCAAGAGTAAAATATCTGGATCGCGAAGCAGGGCTCGTGCCAATGCGATTCGTTGCTTTTGCCCGCCCGACAGCTGGGCGCCCTGGTCCCCGACTTCTGTAGCAAATCCGTTGGGCAAATTCGATATGAACTCCAAAGCCTCGGCATCCCGAGATGCATTGACGATTTCGTCGAAGGTTGCATTGAGCCTGCCGTACTGGATGTTTTCACGTACAGTTGCCCGAAACAAATGCATGTTCTGCCCCGTGATGGCCACCTTACGTCGCCAGTCATCAAGCCGTAGGTCGCGCAGCGGAACCCCATCTACAATGATCTGACCTTCCACAGGATCATAGAACCGTGCAAGCAGGTAAAGGAGCGTTGTCTTGCCGGCGCCGGAGGGACCCACAATCGCCGTCATCTTTCCTTTCGGGATTGTAAAGCTCACCTGGCGAAGCACGTCATCGGTGCAATCCTGATATCTAAAATTGATCCTCAGAAACCGTATTTCTTCTTGTAGGCCCGAGAAGGCGTGGGAGCCTGATTCGAGGTAGGGCTTATCGGTCCTATCTAGCAGGCTTGACACGTTTTCAATTGCAGGAAGCAATGCCGAAAGTTGAACACGGGATTGATCGATCAAATGCAAGTGGGGCTGGAGGCGGGAAAGGATCAGCAGGAAGACGACGGATGAGGCTAGGGGTATTCCGGCGTCGAGGGACAACAGGAGAACCGATAACAGCAGCACGGCGTACAGGAATTCGGAAATCGGCTGCGTGGATCCAGTCGCTATCTCGAGTGCTACGCTGCCGTGCCTCACCGCGTCCGAGGAAAGGCTAAACCGTCGCCGATGCTCTTCTTCCAGGCCAAACGCCTTGATCACCCTCATCCCCGAGGCCGCATCCCAGATTCGTTCGAAAAGAGTAGCGGCTCTGGCAACGTTCTCCTCTCCAACCTTATGGGCGTAGCTGGTCAGCGCCCTTATGACGAACGAGACAACAAACACCCCGAGACCAACATACAGGGACAAGCGCCAGGACCACGCAAGGAGAACAATGACGAGCACAACAACGACCGTTGCATAGGTCAGAAGAGACAAACTGAGTGAGACCGCTTCAACCAAACGTGAGGCTTCCGTGCCAAGTGAATCAAGCAGCTTGCCTGCGCCATTACGCACCCAAAAGCTGTAACTCACGTCGGTAAGCTGTGCGAAAATCTGTAAGCGTGTGTGCTGTCCGACAGTACCGGCGATTCTTGCCTTCAAGGTGGTGCCGATCATCATCAGGCCATTCTTAAACCCGATGAAAGCGAGAATGAGGCCGGCGAGGATCGGCAAGCGCCATTGAACTCGAACGGGAGAGATGATCGCGTTTACCGCTCTTGAAAGTACGCCGTCAGATGTGGTGCCGCCCGCGGTGACCATCTGGACTAGTGGTGCAAACATCGCCAGGCCAAAGCTTTCTGCCAGGGAGGAGACTGCGCCTAGCGCAACGACGACAATCAGCGCCAAACGATGCCGTCTCAGAAAGGGCCACAGCCGTGCGATGGTGGTAAGTTCGTATTTCACTTAGCGCGAGTAGTTGGGATTATCGACTGCCGTTCAGCGTGTTCGAATCAGGAAACACACAACCGGGATCCTTCTGAAATAAAAACAAGGGTTCATCTCCTTCCTTGGTATGCCATATCTCCCGGCGAACTAAATTGAGATTTAGTGCTTCGAATAGGCTTATAAACTCGTGTTCTTGAAAACTATTGACCCAGCCGACACAAGCCCTGGCCTTGCGTTGCTGCAGGTGCCGCCAGAAATTGTCCTGAGGCTCAGCGCATTCATATGAGGCTATGCAGCGTTGGACGTACTTCGAAAGCCAACACACCAGCTCAGGCAAGTTTAGGATGTATTCCAATACTCCTCCGAACACCGCCGTATCAATATTGAAGGTGCTCAGGTCTGGCAATGGGCGAGAGTTGAGATCACATACAAAAGTGTCTGCATTACGAGCTACGAGGTCCGAGGGCAGATACGTGCAGTCAGGAGCAAGATATTTTTGGAGTGTGCGAGTCCCAGCGCCGAACTCAAGTATGTGGGAACCAGGCGGTATCAGTCGGGCGAGCAGACGTGTGCGCTCTTCCCACTCCGCTAAAAGTTCCCGGGCGTCGCTCCACCGATAAATATCAGAATGCCCCGCGAACCGACAGATCAGCGAGCGCATCATCATTGGCAGAGGCATTGATTACCCTCGCTCAGCGGGTGCCCCAGCAACGACGAAATGTGTGCGTAAGCAGCTGTGCCGGCTTGTTGCTGCCGCTCCGCGCATTCTAATAATTCAGCCCGGAGGCAAGAAGCGTTAGACCAAAAATGGCGCACGATCCGCTGTAGCTCCCCAGAAAAATCTGGCGTTCCCAAGCGGAGAATGCAGCACCCATCACCAAACTGATGAGCCAGTCCCTCAAACTTCCACTGGTAATAATCATTGGCAAAGAGCCCAACAACGGGAATTCCTTGTGCCAGCGCGAACACGCCTGCGTGATAACTGCCGGTGACCACGATCCGGCAATGCTGAATTTGACGTATCACACGAATCGGCTCGTCAGGGGGCTCCTCCGCGGTTTGGACTGGGTAACCGCGAATGAGCGCCGCTGCCCGCGAGGCATCGTCCTCTTCCGGAACATGTGATATCGCGATTACCTGAAATGGAGCGTTCAGAGCTGCCGCAACCTCCTGCAATGGGGCACGCAAATCAGTGGCTAGATCATTCGACAAGCCGGAATATTCAGATATGCGGATGTTGAATCCGATCTTTTGTCCGAGGCTGTTACCGCGATTCTGGAGCCCCAGTTCAATGGCATCATCTCCCGTGACGGTCCATTGTTCTCTTCGGAGTCCCCACTTCTGCAACAGCGCCGGCCCATGCCGACCTTCTCGCAATGAGATGTAGTCGACTCCTCGCAGGACCCGCCGGGCGTGTTGCTCCAACTCCGAGTCAAATGGTCCGAGTCCTTGACTTAACAAAAAGGTCGGAACGCCGTACTCCTGAGCTAGTGACAGCGTATTCAGGACCATCGCGGCATATCCAGTGAAAGCGCCTGTGAGACCGCCCATTCCAGCCACTACAAAGGCGCCGACACCTCGCACCATGCGGAGAAATACTTCGACGGATTGTTGGTCCTCGGGAGGATGTGACCAGTACCTCAGCCGACGAAGGATGCTGGAGATTGACGGGTGCTCAAGGTACAGGGAACGGCGCCACGGGGGGAGACGTGTGAGATCCTCAGCGATCCAGAGCGAGCGACCAGCGTTCGATATTGGCAACACCTGAGAGGAGTAACGTGGAAGCAGATTGGGATGATTCGTAAGCACATATATGCGTGCGTCCGGCCACATCGCACACAGGCGCCTTATGGCAACCTGCATCATCGCGCTGTCGCCGGCATTCAAGAAGCGGTCTTCACTGGGTTCAAGCAAGATGTCCATATGTGCAAGACGCGTGGCGCACCCAGTATGGTCCCTTAGAGATGCTGTCGCGATCCGGTTTGTTTGAAGCGAAATGGAATAAGTCTCAGGATGAAGTTACCTCGTATAGCGGGCTGGGTTGTAAGCTGAGGCTTTGGCGATCTTGTTGTAGACCAACCCGATCACAATTCCGACAATACAGCCAAGAACGAACATATAGAAAAAACCTACGATGCTGCCGACAAAGGTTACCCTGTATCCAGGGAAGAATACGGACAGCAGTACGAGGTGAGCGCCGACGTGCTCACCGCCCTTTAGAACAAGAAAATTGGTCGCGAGAAACAGCAAACTGCCAAACAGGAAGCCGAGCACGATCCCAAAGAGCTTAACGTTTAGCACAACTACCGCCCGTTCAATTCGCTCCTGTTCGGAATTCATGCATACTCCTACAGATGATCAAGGAAGTCAGAACACTGATCCATTTCAGCTTTCGAGCGAACAACAGTCAGCCAAATCCAAACAGCGGCGTTATGGGCCAGGGCAAAACCATAACCGAGGGCCAAGCCGACACCTGTTCCCCACAATAGTCCGATAAAAATGCCGCCGACCGAAACGCGATATCCCCAGAGGAACTGGTTCAAAAGATTAAGATTCAGCCGTTCGGGTCCCTGCAGTACCAGAACCAGCGTCGCAAGTGCGAGCAATCCACCACAGACCACGCCCAATGCCACACCCATAGCTAGCGGTGCAATAGTCCGAAGGAGTCGCGTCCAGGCGAGGTTGTCCGTGGTGGACGGTTTCGAATTCAACGCTAGCAAATGGGTTCTTACTGTCATTTCAACGAAGATCTCGCGTTAACGCTTGGTTCTGACGCATTCCATGCAGGCAGTTGGTAACTAAGCTTCTGAATTAGTTCTGCATCATTTCAGCACACTCATCCTTTTGAGGATTTTACTCCGCGCCATGCCGACAATCGAGAACGTAGCAAAGCATCGACCGCCACAATTACAAATGTGAGGCCGCTGTAAAGGTAATACACCCAGTGAACAACAATGGCCCTCGCGGCGAATAAGAGCCCTCGCTTGCGCCAAAAGAATAGGTACACATCACAATTGAGAACGAGAAGCAGCGCACAAGTGATGGCCACACCGAACATAGCAGACGGCAACAGGTTTCGGCGTACGCTGGCAAATGCCAGAAGCGATAGATCCATTCCCACCAACAGTGCTATCAGTACAGCACTGATGCGGGAGCGGTAATTCAGGTTCAAAGTGCGAGGCACTTTTCCCGACTTCAGTATGAGGCGGGTCCATGGAACTGCGCGACCGAAAATGTCGACGCGCAATAAGCTGGACACAGTCCACAGTTTGAGGTGTTTCACGGTCAATCGCTTTTCAAGCCGGATGGGGTAGCCCCGCATCGTAAGTTCGAGCCCGAACGCGATATCCTCGACAGAAGAAGTCGTGTACGCCGTTTCGTCAAATCCACCAACTATGTGAAATATCCTCTTGCGCACCGCTCCGCAACCTGCCCAGAAGGTAACCGCCTGCTCTGGCGAGGATTGGTGGATGTGGTGGTGCACAAGGTTCTTATATTGCGAGATAAACGTGCCGCATGTCGGCTCGTCGTCATAGGATCCAAATACCGCCGCCAGGCTCGAATCACGTGCGAAGGCCTCAGCCACGATTCCAAGCCCTTCCGGAGGAAGGACGACGTCTGCGTCGACGAATGCGAGGATTTCCCCCCTACCGTGCTCCGCTCCGAGATTTCTAGCGCCAGCTGGACCTATCCTTCGGAGAGTTTTCAAACATTCCACTCCAAAGTTCTTGACGATCTGCGGAGTTGTATCCGTGGAACAATCATCCACCACAAGTACCTCAAAGTTTGGATACTTCGAAAGCCTTATAGCCTCCAAGCAACGGTCGATCACGTGAAGTCCATTGTGTACGGGCACTATGACAGAGATCAGTACGCCGGGTTCTACCTGTACTTGATGCTCGCCGGACGTGACATCTATCTGATCATTAGAATCCATTAAGGCTCCATCGATGAAGGCCAATCTGATTTAAAATCTCAACTCGACGTCGCGGCCAAGGACCATGCTCGGTACTGTTAAGGATTCATGAGAGAATTTGGACGGCTTCAGAACGCGGTACAAAGACAGCGAGCCGTCCTCTTTGTCAGTCGAATCTGTTATTGGCACGATTCGCTGTAATGACAAAAAGGGCAAACTTTCCGGCGAGAGATCATCCCAGGGCTGGCCAGTTTTTGTACGTTCAAGCACAACCGCCTGGATACCATACTGTGAGATGAAGGCGTTGAGTCGCTCCGGAATGTAGATGCTATCCGGCAATTTGTCTCCTCTGATGACAGTGCTGGAGAGAGAGGGATCATTGCTCCGCAGAGCGAAGATAAAGGCGCCATTGCTGTTTCCACAGAAGAGAATACGTCGATAGCCATTGTTGTGCAGAAACGTAGCTGCCTCACTCGGCCCCACCAGATAAGGTACGTGAGACGTCTTTAGGCTATAAGCCACGGAAACAAGACACACCGCGACCGGAATCACCCAGCCAGAACTCGGCAACAGGGAACGGCCTAGCCGGGCCAGTCCGTGGTAGAACAGCAGCATCAAGGCGGGGATCGAGAAGAACAGATATCGCGACGAGTAGGCCGGCGCTAGGATGAGCACCAGCAAAACTGCCGTCAGCCAAGCGATATACAACCTATCTTTTCGCAAATCAATCCTGCCTCCCGGGAGCCTGTAACTGACAAAGCAAATCATCCCTAGCACCAGTCCCAACATCCCGCTGCGTAGATAGAAATGCAAGTTGTGCGCAAGTCGTTGCAGCAGGCCTGTCTTGGCCCAGGATTGATTGATGCCGTCCCAGTTCAACTGCCGTGCCAGGATCGCCAAACCCAGTGCCGATGCCAGCAGCACACAGATATTCATCCAAAAGAGGGTCCGGCGCAGGAGTTTCCAGTTGCGCCCCAGCGCCGCGTAGATAAACGGAAGGGGCAACAAGAACACCGCCTGCTTGGTCCAGATTGCCATTGCACCGAGTATCCCGAACCCCAAGCTGCGCGGGCCGAGGAACATATCTTGAGTGGGTGCGAGAAACAATAGTGAAGCCAGCACAAAAACCAATGCGGGAATCTCTAGCATTACGGAACTCGACAGTTCCTGCACCGTACCCAGTGTGAAAAATGACGCGGTAACTACGAACGCTAGCAGACGCGAGCCATGCGTTTTGCAGACCAGGCGGAACAAAAGCAGGGCTGCAACAGCGGTGGCTATGGAAACGGTTAATCGGGCACCGAGGGCACCGACGCCAAACACTGCAAACACGAACGCCTCGAAGGCCGGGAACAGAGGTGGGTGATAAGGAAGGGACAATGCTGGGAGATGACTGTAGTACCAATACCCGTACTCGACAGGATGCTCTACCTTCCAGTTGCGAACCATATCCAGGATGAACGCGCCGTTCATCGCGTGCCGCGCTTCATCGGCTCCGCTAATGCTGGCGCCTCTGAAATCGCGAAGGCTCCACCACCCTAAGAGCACTGCAATCAGCACCGGCGCCAGTCCCTCAAGGCACGCCCGCACGAAAGTCTGGCGAAATGCACCGAGCCTGGCGATTGCGCTAGTTGTAGCCATGTACGACCTCTGTAAGAATCAGAGTCACGCTCAGCATCACTATCAGGGCTGCCACAACGTGAATCGATCCACTCCGTACGTTACCAGTGAAGACTGCGATGCCCCAAGCAAGCGCAGTTAGAAATGCCACTAAGCCATGTGGCAGCATTAATCTCCGTCGCTCACTCGGCCCTTTGGTTTTCGGTGTCACTACATAACCGAAGGGCTTGTTGCGCAGTACCAGCCAAAATGCTTTCCAAACGAAGGGCCATTTCGCCAGCCTGAGCAGCCCAGCGCGCCAGTGCAGGCCGACCTCTTTTTCCGGTTGGAGATAGAAGCGTTGCCGGAAAAGATCAGATGAAATCAGCACGGCCAGCAGAATCGCCAAGTGTGGTGTGGCAAGATGCTCATACGTGTTCTGGCCAACGCCGGTACTCAACAACACCAAGAACCAGAGCAGGGCACCGGCTGCCATCAATGCATCTTGGATACAGCCGAATCCTTGCAACAATTCCATCGGGCTGCTCCAAAATGGAGTCGAAGATGCGAGCAGATGACGGAATTTGATATCCAGCACGGATCGCGCCCAGCGAACCTGTTGGTTCAGGTATCCGGACCAACCTTCTGGCGTGAGCCCCGTGGCTAGCACCTCAGGGACATAGACGCCCTGCCAGCCGCGTATTCTGTAATGAACGGTTTGCAACAGGTCTTCTGCAGTATGGTCGGGAAATCCACCATATTCGTGCAAAGCCGAGAGCCTGTGCACGCTGTGGCATCCCGTCAAGACCGGTTGGCCCATTCCGTAGCTCGCCATCTCAGTTACCGAGTAGTATGCGTAAGTCTCTTCGGCCGCTCCTTGTGCTACTAAGCTCGCATTTTGGTTCCGGTAAACCTGCGGCGCCTGAACGTACGCTATTTTTGGGTCTTCGAAATAGCCCAGCATAGTGCTCGCGTATTTCGCAATTGGCATATGGTCTGCATCGAAGGCAAAGAGGATGTCGTAATTGTCAAAGCCGATTTCGTGTAGCCAGGCGTTGTAGTTACCATGTTTTGTGCCTGATGAGAAGCAGCCGGACTTCGTCTGGTAGAGCGGCATGCAATACCGACTGAAGTAACGTACCCCCAGACAGCGACACAACTCTCGCATCTCCGACCTGTCGCCTTCATCCAGGAGCCAAGTGTCGTGTACACAGTCCAGCGATACGAGGGCTTTCAGCGTAGCCGCCATCATCTCTCGTGGCTCCACATCTGGAACACATGTGGTTACCGCTGCCACCCGGAAGTTTTTCCGGGGCTTTATGGTTACGGGTCGTTTCATCCTTGGTAACCCTGCCCAACGGAGATGATTCCCTATGACTCCCATCCCTAACAAGAGAGTAGCGGCTACGAACATCGGCGCTTCACCATGCCACCACTCAACCGGCAAAATCCAGTGCATTAAAAACCAAGCAACAACAGATACACGCAGCAGAGAAAGTATGGCAAAAAGGAGGAGGTCATTCGAAGTGAATACTTTGCGACTGCGTACCCTTTGCTGCACTTCTTCTATTACGTCGTAGGTCCTACTGCTCATTGGTTTCCGCTTTGCACGAATTGCTATGAGGCGCGCGTAGATTGTGTTGAGTCCCGATATGCCGTCGTCTGACCAGTTCGATTCCCATGGGTATCGATCGACCCCTTAGCACTATACCCTTGCGGTTTTCTTTACCCTATTCCGCTTTCGTTGAAACGCAACCGGCATTCCGCTGAGTTTCTTATGCTGATGAATCTCCTCGTGGTAGTCAGGCTCAGAGTTGATGGACCAGAGGTCGTATTTTGCACCGAGAATGTTATTGGCCGCGCACTGCGCTGTCATCATCGAATGATCCTGATTGTTATACTTATGCATTCCATTGCGACCCACGAGTTGCAGGTTCGGCGAGCACTCCTCCAAGTAGCCGCGAATCGTAGCCACTTGCTTTGCCCAGTCGCTGTCGTACATGGGATACGCTTTTGGCATTCGGACCACTACGCCTTCTTCTATTTCTTCCCGCTCCGCAAGTCCAAGCTGAACGACTTCGCGTTTGGCCAACGCGACCAGATTCTCGTCTGAACTTGCCCAAAAATCGTCGTTCTCGAAGACGAAGTACTCCATGCCAAGGCAAGTCTTCCTGGGGTCGGGTACCATCTCGGGCGACCAATTCTTAAAGTTCTGTATCCTCCCAACACGAACATCTTTCTCATGGACATAGATCCAGTTGTCGGGCATCACTTCTTGGCGATTCACGATCAGGCTCACGACGACGAAATCGCGGTAACGCAATTTCTCGGCAGCTTCCTGCACGAGTGGGGGAGCCGGCGGGTCGAGGGCCCTCACGAGATCCCGGATCGGCATGGAACTAATAAAATCAGTGCCTCTATGCATCTCTGTACCGTGCCGTCCCGTCGTTTCGAACGCAGTGATCCCGCTTTCATCGTGCAGAATCCGGGTAACCGTTCGCCGGAGCAGAATCGGGAAACCTCGATCCCGCAGAAGAGCGGCCATGCTTTCCCACATCTGTCCGGGCCCGCGCCTCGGGTAATGGAAGGAATTGATTAAGGTCGTGATCTTGGGGCTTCGTGATGGGGAAAGAGCATTGTGGATGGCCGCGGCTAGCGAAAGCCCACGGATTCGCTGTGCAGCCCACTCGGCACTAATCTCAGTACAAGGCACACCCCAAACCTTCTCGGTATAAGTCTTAAAGAATATCTCGTAAAGACGTTTTCCGAACCGGTTCGACACCCACTGCTCAAGGTTCTGTTCGTTTTCGTAGTAGACTACACGAGAGCGTAGATAGCTTAACAATATGCGGACACTATCCCTAACTCCTAGCCCGAATAGGGCGTTCATAGTCCGCAGCGGGTAATGGAAAAATTTCTGTCGATACAGGATGCGTGAAAGTCTCGGCCTTTCGAGAAAGTCATTGCCCAGCACTTCGCGCCAGATCTGATTCACCTCCTCCCACTTGCTAAAGAAACGGTGTCCCCCGATATCGAACAAGTACCCCTTATAATTCACGGTGCGAGACAATCCTCCCACGGTATCATCCCCTTCCAAAACAGTGGCCGGGACGTTGCGCTTACTCAACGTGTACGCAGCAGTAAGGCCCGCTGGTCCCGCGCCCACAATCACAACGTATCGATTGCGCCGGGCGGGAGAGAATTGCGAACCGAGCGAGGACATTCCCACATACCCCATTCATTCACGCTTAAAGAAGCGCGAAGCGAAAACCAAGACTAGGAATCCGTCCGGGAATTGAAGTTTGCAACGCAGCTCTGGCGAAGAGCTAACCCATGGATAAGCAGTTGATATTCATCACACAAAACATCTTCCTCATCATCGCGGATACGGTCGCGGACTGCGCTCCTGGCGCCTTGTACACCGACTCAATCCTACTCAGATCCAGTTGGTTACTACGTCAAAGACGAAATACACTAAGTGATTGTGTGGCAAGGGCTAGTGAGCAAGAACTAGGTTTGAAACGAAAAGGAGTAGATATACCAGATGTCTAGCATGGCGCAAGCGACCGAGAGTACCTTTCTGAGCGATTCTGCTCTTGCCGCCCAGCTTTGCGCGATTGGGTTTCCCAGCACCGGTACAACCATCAGGTGTACACCTTAGCATCTTGGCCGAGTTTGCAAAATTTCTCCTCCTCGCACTAGCCGCGCTGCCCCTGTGCAATTGGGAGACCACTGCACACCTGAGAAAGTATTGACAGATCAGCTGCTCACGCAGCCGTGGTAGTTCGCATATTGCAAAGCTCTGCATATTAGCGGAAGTTTCTGTCACGCTTTACACATCCAGACTCGAGTCTTCGAGGTTGACGAGGATGGTCGGGAAAAATCGAGTATTGACAAAACCAATGCGTTCGTCCACAAAATGTTAGGCAAAATGTGTTCTTCCAGCTGCCCCAGCATTCCGAGACGGAGGTGTCACTGAGTTTTGTCACATACTGGACGCGATAGCCTTTTGAATCGCGCTCTGCGTGGATTCGACAAGCGGCTTAGCTCCGGGTCAAGTATGATCCGAGGCTAACTGCCTTCCGATGAGTGTAATTACGCCCTAGTGGTATACATCAAATGGCAATCGACTTTGGAGAATTGCGTTGCGCCGAACCCATCAGCAGACACTTTGGTTATGACCGCGGGCTGCCCATAGATCGACACTACATCGAACAGTTTCTGTACAGAAACAGGATTTATATTACCGGCCATGTGCTGGAAATCGGGGACGATTCGTATACATGCCGATTCGGTGGTGACCGAGTGACAATGCGTGACGTGTTGCATATCAATGATGATAATCCCAAGGCCACCATTATCTCTGACTTGTCTGCCGGAGAGGGCATACAATCGGATGCATTCGATTGCGCGATCATTACACAAACTCTTCATCTCATTTACCGACCTGAATCTGCACTCCGAACATTGCATCGGGTATTGAAACCGGGGGGCGTATTGCTCGCTACCGTTCCCGGCATAACCCCTTTGAGTGTTGATGAATGGAGCAACACATGGTATTGGGCGTTTACGAGGTACTCCGTTCGACGCATATTTGAATCCACGTTCGGAATCGAGAGGGTCCACATAGATACTTTCGGGAACGTTTTTGCGGCGACCTGTTTCCTCGAAGGAATCGCTGTACAGGACGTAACGCTACCCGAACTCGATGCGCGCGATCCCAAGTACGATGTGTTGATCGCCGTGCGTGCGCGAAAATAAAGTGCATAGTCCTATTCGTTTCGTAACTGCCGCAGTTCGCCGTGCGGTTGCCCGGAAGCGGCGCGGCAACGTCATCCTGATGTACCACCGAGTTACTCACACGGATATTGATCCATGGGGACTGTGTGTCGATCCTTCAAATTTTGCGGAGCAGATGGAGGTTCTGGGGAGCCTAGCTAAGCCCGTTTCTCTGGAGCAGCTCCCTCTGATGCACACCGATCACCCTGTGGTCGCAGTCACTTTCGATGACGGTTATGTCGATAGCATGGAAAGCGCTCTGCCAGCTCTGGAACAGCACGCGATCCCAGCAACACTTTTTGTCAGCACCGGCTATATCGGTAGTCCGAATGGATATTGGTGGGATCAATTGCAGGAGATATTCCTCTCTCCGCGGGCTCTGCCTTCCGACGATCTGATCCTTTCGCTAGGCAGAAAAACCTATCGCTGGGTGATCGGCCGTGCTGACTTGGCATACGACGCTGAAGACTGCACCGCTCATCGAGGTTGGATAGCGTGGAGAGATGCACCACCAACCAGCCGACACGCTGTCTTCCACCACGTTTGGAGGGTCTTACGAGAACTCGATGCGAAGGAGCGCGATGAAACCGTGGGCAGGATTTGTCGATGGGCTGGAGTCAGCGAAGGCCGCGCCTCTGCTCGCTGTATGACGGCCGACGAATTGCGGGAAGTCAGTCGAGGGCCGTTGGTTCGCATTGGGTCACACACGGTTACCCACTCACGACTATCGAGGCTAACCGACGCCAGCGAGTGGACAGAACTCACCGGCAGTAAAGCCACTCTCGAAAACATCCTGAAACGGCCTGTCGAGATGTTTTCCTATCCATTCGGCGACCGGAGCGATTATTCGAACCGTACTGTTGCGGCATTACGAAAGGCGGGTTACCGGCTGGCCTGCTCCAATTTTGAGGGTGCCGTGGGCCCGAAGAGTGACACATTTCAGCTTCCGCGCTTGCACGTGCAGAACTGGAATGGGAGCGATTTCGAGAAATGGCTGTTCTCGCATCTCGCGTCATAACCTTGCAAGTGGCTTTCCGGCAGAGCTACGCTCGAGTGTTCTGAGTGCGATTTCGGCAGCCACACGACCAAGCCCTACCGCGTTGCCCGCAAATGTGTGACGTTGCAGCCAAAGTTCCCGTCTCACAGCGGAGCGCAGGTGTTCGTGTTGACGGGCGTGCCTTGCGATGTAACCAGCCAACCACTCAAGATATGCCAAGTGTGAGACACTCGGTCTCCAAGGGTGATACAAGCCAACATTCACAGCGTGTGCAGAGCTGGAGTCTGGGTGCTGCCGGTATAGATCGTAGCAGCCGGAGTCGACATAGACCGGCCCATGGAGGCATAACTTGGCGATCAGAGTCTGATCTTCGAACAACTGTGGTATGGACTCTTCGAATCCGCCCAGTTTTATTACAGCGTTTCGCCTAGCCAAGATTGAGCAGAGACCTGGGACAATAGCGCTGCGCGCTAGGTAGCGCGTCAGAAGAAATGGTGGGAAATATAAGGTCTCAACTCGCACGCCCAACACTCCGCGGTAATCGCTATGCTGGTTCGACGGCGCCCAGCTGTGCCAGTACGTTGTCGGTCCGTAAAGCATGACTGCCTCAGGATGCCGGGAAAGTATGTCGACCTGTGCAGTCAACTTCGAGGGTAGCCAAATGTCATCTGCGTCCAGAAATGCGATGTATTCTCCCCGGGAGTTCTCAATTCCGAGATTTCGTGACCTGCTCTTTCCTCGGGTTGTACGTGCATCATGCGTCAGGTAATGAATACGACTCGGGTATCGCTCGGCGTACAATCGCGCTACCTCTGTGCTTCCATCCTTTGAACCATCATCAATTAGCAGTAGTTCCCAGTCGCACCTCGTCTGCGCCAAAACGCTCTCGATGGCTTCCCGCAGGAATGCTTTGGCATTCAGAAAAATCAAAATCCCAGAAACGGTTGGAAATTCAGTCATCGGGCTCACCGGTTTGCGACGAACGCTTTCGTCCTCTCGATCAGTTTGACAAAGGGCGAGACTAAGGCGTTGACGTGGGGATGGCGGTACGGCCACAACTCACGGTCTAGTGCACGACGCACGGGCGCTTCAGCAGGAATCTTCAGGGAATCCAAATAGCCACACAGCCATTGCAGGAAAGGTCGGCGTTGTAAAAGGTAACTTCCTGTCGCAGATGCCGCACTGCAGCTGCCTGCGTGTTGCCTGTACTTCACGTAGCACGAGCACGAGACGAATACAGCTGTATGAATCTCTATCTTTGAGAAGAAGACCTGGTCTTCGTAAATGCCAGTGAATTCTTCTTCAAAGCCCCCTACACGCTCAATTACTGAACGACGCAACATCGCATTGCTTGTCATGGGGGTTTGGACCTTGTTCCTGAGCAAGTTCGGCAGCAGGCCAGGAGGTGCAATCAAATTCCCTCCCCGAACTCCGAGTGGAAACATGTAGTCAGCCGCTTCCGCGCTATCGCTCCAACTACTCCAGATCAGAGCTCGGCCGTAAGTCATTCCTGCTTCGGGATGAGTCTCAAGGACGCTGACTTGCTCGGACAATTTGTCTGGCATCCACACATCATCAGCATCAAGGAACGCAATATACTGGCCACGCGCATGTTGAATACCGAGATTTCTCGATGCACTCATGCCCCGATTCGCGTGCGCGGCATGCTCCAAGTACCGAACCTGCCCGGGAAATCGCTTTCCTAGATCAACCGCGAGACCTGCGCTAGCGTCATTGGAGCCATCGTCGATCAGGAGGAGTTCCCAGCTACGGTACTGCTGATCGAAAACGCTTCGGATGGCCTCGTCAAAGAACTGCCCCGCGTTGAAGAAGATGACAATCACGGACACCAGTGGAGTGTGCTGCATGGTTCTTCTATTCGTTTCTGTTAACGACTGGATACCCGGCGAATCGTAGCCATTCGACGCATCGACGGCAACCCTCTTGGAACGAAATCTGGGGAGAATATCCAAGCATGCGCTCCGCCTTCTGTGATGATAGTTTCCAGCTACAAGTCTGTAGAAGAGTCCGCTCCAAGCCGGCAGCGCGCCGCACCTCCAGTCCTCTTGAGACACCAGAACCATCTGGCTGATGCTCAAACCAGGCCGACAGCCCCGCATACGCGGCATTGCGCAGACGTGCGGGCAAGATCCGCAGCAGCGCCTTTCCCAGTTTGGAATCTCTCATACCGATAATCCGCTCGAAGCCGGACGAATCTGATGGCGAGCCATTCACAGATGGAATTTCCTCGAATTCCATTCCCAACGCCTTGACGATCGGGCTGTACAGGTCGCGCCAAGTGACAGTCTCTTGGTCACCTACGAGAAACGCATGTCCGTCGACTCTATCCGCAGTCAGCGCCAACCGAATCGCGTGTACAAGATTATCAACGTAGATGCTGTTGCAAATACCGCGTGCTCCGTTTACGACGAACGCACGACCGGTCAACAGTTCGTCCGCAAAGCTGCCGATCCATAAAGATCGGGGCCCGTACACGATTCCCGGGCGCAAGAAGACGATCTCTACGTTTCCCTTAGCCCTCATGTAGAGAAATCTGCGTTCGGCCCTCACCTTCGCATTGTTGTAAGAGATTGGCTGATCGGCTCGCAATCGCGAGTTCTCATCTGTCCCTGGCTGGGGAGATTGGCCATGAACGGATGCGCTACTTAAGTAAACAATACGGCGGACCCCAGCATGTTGTGCAGCGCGAAACACGGGTCCAACCATCTCCAGAATTGTGGCGTCGTCTCCGCCGGCGGCATGGATCAAGTATTCGCAACCGCTTAGAGCCGCGCATAGCGCTCGTTTGTCACATGCATCGGCAATGCGCGATTCCAGCTTGAATCTGGACGATCTAGCTAGAGCAGAAGCACGTCGAACCACAGGACGAATCGCGGCCCAACCCCTCAGATGAAAGGATTCCACAATCCGGCTTCCGATAAATCCGCCAGCGCCGATAACTGCAATGCGAGGAGAACTCATCATATCGCGTAGACACGAGCACAGGCTTCCTCGGACTCTGCGAGCCACGGGACTTTCATGAGTCTTCGTTGCTGCAGGCATTCATTGATCACACCCAGGCTGGTCAGAGCTTGGACACCTGGAACGGCCAGCGGATCAATACCCCGCAATGCGTGGATTAAGTTTTGGATTTGAGCGACGAACGCTTGTTCGAAGTTAATAACCGTGCGCCCGGCGACAGGCCGCGCGCACCAAATAGAATTCTGGTGCAGCTCTGCATTCAAGGTAAATGACGCCTCATGAAAACCGATCTGGATAGATTCGGGTTCCGTGGGTGTCCAGTTCATCCAACCATTGGCACAATCGAAGTGATATCGGTTCGGAAGCCCCCAATCGCGACTCAAATGTCCTTCGACCTGAAGACCGAGGTCGTACCGCAGAAGAAATCGACAGTTTGCTTCCACCCCACCCATGGCATCATCTTCATACTCGATGCCTTGTGGCACGCCTAGCCACCAGACAAGCAGATCGAGCACGTGCGCCCCGATGTCCAGAAGAACACCTCCTTGCGATCGATCGAAGTAAGATGGCATTCGCGCGGGCCAACGAAACGGGCCACCCTCGAAGCACGCGACGTGTCTTAGGTCTCCCAGCATACGTTTGGTCAGGATTAAACGGATCGCCTGCGCTGCTGGAAGAAAGCGTCGCACGAGACCAACCGCCAGCAGCCCGCCTGTATCCTCGGCCGCAGCAACCATGGCTTCTCCTTCAGGCAGGGATGAAGCCATGGGCTTTTCACAGAGCACAGCTACTCCGGCCCGTAGGGCATCAATACTTTGCTTTGCATGATGCTGAGGAGGGGAAGCCACGATAGCCAGATCCGCACCAGCCAGATCTTTCGAGTCCTTCATCTGCCGCGCCGACGGAAACTGTCGTTGCACCTGCAGCAAGGCCTCTGCATCGGGGTCAAAAAGTGCTGCCACACGCACAAGCTGGGAGCGCTCGAGCTGCAAAAGGGCCGGTGCATGGTAGATGGAAGTGACCGATCCGCATCCCAAGATCGCGATGTTGATCGGCTGATTTGTATCTTTGGTGCTCACGACAACAACACCCTTGCGGATCGTCGGGCTGCGTAAAGGAGTATTCCCAGAGAGTGGCTCAAGAGCAGGGCCTGTCTCATAACGGCCATTCCACCGGCGAGATCTCGTTTGCGCAACAACCCAAGAGCTGTATCAACGGCGGAGCGTGCATAGTTTTCCTTCGCACGTCGAGATAGACTAGCTGCCACACTATCCGACAAGTAGGAACTCATAATGTCGATTGCCATCCTAATATATTGCGTGTCTTCCCCAGTCCGGATGTGACGGCCCGTGTTCGAATTTTCGTGCATGCGATACGCAGCCAGAGTCTGTGGCTCAAACCAAATCGGGTAATGTGCTGCAATCCTAACCCACATCTCCCAATCTTCTGCACATAGCAATCGTTCATCGAAGGCACCGAGCTCCTCGTATACGACGCGCCGCACCACGATGGACGGAGTCATGATGTGCTGCTCGGCCGCCAGATGCCCGACTGCGTCTGTTAGGACCCCCGGACGGTCTCGCAGAAGCGAAGTCAAACCTTGCTCTCGAGCTCGGTCGTCGATCAGCCTTGAACGACAGAAGGCGGCGCCTAATTGAGGAACTGCATCGAATGCTCTTTCAATCGCGGCGTAGAAGCCGTCCTGAACATAATCGTCGCCGTGCAGTAGGTGGATGAGTTGGCCTCGTGCTCGCTTTAGACATGTCTCGAAATTCTTTATGTGGCCTACATTGGAGGTCTGGCGAAAGAACCCGATTCGTCCACTGCCGGTTTTCTGTACAACAAGCTCTGGATTGTCGAGGAGGGAATGGTCGTCGATCACCTCGATTTGCATAACATCGGCGGATGGAGCCTGCCCGAGAACACTGGCTAACGTATCCGACAAATATGGTCCGCAGTTGAACGTGGGGATCATGACTGACCAAAGTGGCCGCGTAGTCGTGTCCGCAACGGGAGGAATGGTGGCCGAGTGAAGCGTCACTGCGATAAGCTCGGGTTTGTCGACTTTGGCATAATGAACCTAAGCCAGGCCCTTACCAGCTTTTGCAACCCCGGCACGAAGTGCATCGGACGGCCCGTGAGACCGCGCCTCAAGCACACGAGAGCTTGTTCGCGCTCGCCCAGCCGCTCGTGTTCCTCCGCACAGTCCAAAAAATATTCGAAGACGCCTGCCTGGAAAAATCGGTGATAACGGCGACCGAACACATCATCCAATCTCTGATACAATCGATAGGCCTCTTCTTCCTTCCGAGACTGAGTCCATCCGGAGTAGGCTCCCCCCTCGTGGTAACGATATACGCTCATGGTTTTGGGGAGATATCCGATCGTGCCCTGTTCCGCGTACAGAATGTGCAGAGGCCAATCCGTGATCGGAAAGAACGCAATGTACCACTCTGGTGGGCGTTGAATAGCGCGTCTTCTGAACATCGTCGAGCTCGTCGCAATGAAGTTATCCATGCATATATCTTGCAAATTCGAGATTTCCTTCTGATGCGGGGGCGTCCAATACCAATCGGGCCGTTGGGTTCTCTCATCGTGAACGACTGATTGGTGGAAGCATACGGTCGATTCGGGATGCCGATCCATGAAATCGACTTGGTTCTGCAACTTATCGGAGGTGAGCCAGTAATCGTCACCGTCGAGAAGCGCCAGGTACTGGCCCTCTGCGGCTAGGATTCCTCGAGCAACAACTTCGTTCGAGTGCAGGTTCTTTTCCGAGAGTATCAGCCTTATCAGCCCCGGATGGCGGTCCGCATACTCCTTCACGATTTGCCTAGTCTGATCCGTTGAACAATCTTCGCTGACCAGAACCTCCCAGTCGAAGCTGGTTTGCTGCACGAGTACGCTGTCAAGTGCTTGCGAAATGTATCTCTCGTGGTTGTAAGTCATAACAAGAACGGATACACGCTTGGTGTTTCGAAGTAGGGAGCCACTCACTTCGTCCGATGGACCACTCATCAGCATGTTAATCTGCCTTCCGCAAGCAGAATCAGTGCTTCGTTGCCTTGACGGTGATAATAACTGGGTGCTGAGCCCCTACTGTGTCCAATTCGAGTTGTGAGAATTCACCGGCTGGTACTCCATGCAGAGCCGCAATGGATGTCAGCACATTACCCAACGGTTCGACTTCGATCGAATCTTTCGAAAACTGCGCCTCAAAGAGTCGCCGAGCCGATATTACGGTAAAGCGCCAGAAGTCGTTCTCATCCGTATTGCATGCTGTGGTTACTGCCGGAAGTGTCGCGAAGAGCATACCCGAGGGCTTCAATGCTACCCACAAACGTTTGATCGCAGACTCAAGATCGTAGACAGACTGTAATTGCAACGTGCAGATAACCGCATCGTAGGCCTCAGATAAGAGGACGTCCATTGCATCGGCACTAAGTTGCGTTGAACTAACTCTCAGCACACGTCCATTCAAGCTAGCGTGCTGTTGGCCTATCCAATGGTCGGAGTACCAGCGCGTGATCGACTGCAGATCGCCGCATTCGCAACAGATAGGGTGCTTAGATCGCATCGCTCCGAAACCAATCTTCCCACGCGGCGGCCAGACCGTTGACCTGCGCACCGCCTTTCGCAACGCACTGTACATATACTCAAGTTTTTCTTTAGTTCGTGCCGTTAAGACCTTGCTAATTGGGTACTGCAATAGCACGCTGCCCAGGCACCTAGCCGAGCTAAAATCGACGGGGCTTATTCGAAATCTGGCGCGCAAGTGTCGGAAGATCTGGTCGCCATAGTACTCCCGGAAATATCTGTCGCCTTCAGCGTACGCCCGCTCGAGATTCGGATGACCCTTGACGTGCTTATAGTGAGCACGATGAACGGCCAGAGCCCACTTCAGCATAAAGTTCGGATCGCGGGACATATTGGCCTCATGCTGCCGGTAATCGGCGACCACGAATCCGTGGCAGTGTACACGATGTTCGCGCGCGATTCGAAGATAAAGGTCGTAGTCTTCACACGCTCCGAGACTCTCCTCGAATCCTCCGGCTTCCTCAAGCGCTTTCCTTCTGTACATAACGGTGGCGTGCATACCGATGTAGTTCCCACGCAGAAAGGCAAGATAGTGATCCCGCTGAATGGGACGCGCGCGAAACTTGAAAAGTGGCATCAGATCCGCATTTACTCGTCGGTGATCTCCCGACACGAAAGCACAGTCCGGATGCGAAATCAGCTCATCTACCCCGATCTGTAGCGCTGCGGGCAACAGCAGATCGTCGGCATCGAGAAAAACCAGGAAGTCGCCTTTGCATTCGCGGATTCCCACGTTCCTGGCGGAACCTAGACCGCGATTCCGTTGATAGAAGTACTTCACCTTTTCGAAGCCTGATGCAACCTTGCATGTGTCGTCGGCGGAGCCATCATCGATGACGAGAGTTTCGTGCTGACTGTAGGTTTGGCAAAGTATGCTGTGCAGGGCGTCTGTCAAGTATCGGGCTTGATTGAAGCAGGGAACTATGACCGACACAAGCGGACGTGACAGTGCATCGAGTTGCGCCCTACCGGGGGCATCGCTGCTCAACGCTTTGCCTTCTCCGGAAATCAGCCGGACGTTTGTGTCGGTCACGTCGGAGGAATGGCAACCTGCATTTGGAAGGATCCCATGTAAACATGCCCCTGCGAACATGTCATACCTGTATGCTGTACCACGCAGCGAAGACTGAGTCAGATTCAGCGAAAACCCTCGGTTTTAGCTGAGGCGCTCAATTCAAGTTCCTTCAGCTTGAGGAGGTCCCCGATGCCAATGTAAACGCGGATGACCGTCTCAGTCTGCCGAGGAACGGGCCACCCGCGAGTGCACTCAGCCGCCGCATTTTGGCGAATTCATACTCACAAAGCACTCCAGCGAATTCTGTAGAACCAACGGCCCCTGCGGACGGCAACAAAATTAGCGGCTCATGGGTGCTTCCTCGTTATCCAGCCCTGGGCCGCAGCCGCAATGGTTGCCTAAAGTACATTCCGGCTTAAAGCAAATGCTACGTCCTGTTTATTAGCAACGTCGCGTTAAGGCACAGTTCATCTCCCGCGAAGTCGAAGCAGCCCAGGCTCGCTGCGAATGAGTCCTCCAGTCCACGCTGGTGGTCAGCGGATGCGCAGCGCCTTGGCGGCGAATCGTCGAGTTGTACATGTGTGCGTGGTCGAAAAGAACTGTGCTGTTAATCGATCTACCGCCAGGTCTGGCCATCTGCGGTTTCGATAAAACAGTCGCAGGGTCGTTATTCATACGGTCCTGGCGCCCTCCTCTGAGACTCGGGTTATTATGTGACGACAAACCGTTCAGGCCCTACCGCCTCTTTTCCAACGCCGAGACTGTTGCATCCTTACGTATCGGCACTCCTCGAACGTAATCTTCTGCCGGACCCATAATCCTGCGTATCCAGCAATTGTGATGGAACGGCTGGTCGCCAATAAAAAGTCTCGGTTCCTCGGTCGCGAACATCTTCGTGACAATGAGTACATTTTGCTGTCGCTTGTTTAGGATTGAAGTGTCCCGTTTGCCCCTCCGTTTGATCACGCGCTAGCACAACAGCGGCAGGCCTCTTAGCACGAAGGATACAGAAGTAAAGAGACGGCCCGATTCGTGGAGGCGTTCGCATTCGTGGGTCAACGGATTGTTGAACGGCACAATGCCGGCAGCTTTGACACCTGGCGCCGCCTGCTTTACCTGTAGCGAAGTCCTGTACGTGCTGATTAGTGGTTCGCATCGTTGCTTGAGGCCTGCCTAATGGTTGAAGAGGCGCAGCGGTACTCATCGATGCGATCCAGTATATGGACGTTTTTCGCGGAGAACTTGCGCGCAAAGAAGATAGGTTGCGCATTTTCCGCCGTGGAAGAGGATAGGAGCAGAGGCAGATGACCCTCATTGATGGCGCAGGGGCTATCGGTGGAGTGCGGCCAGTCGACATAGGTGAGGCTTCTGCAGATATTGTTTTTCCGCGCGCCGTTGAGCAGAATGGTGTGGAAAAAAGACTCATCTGGGCACGCCGAATATTTATACAAACGAACGAACTGGGGTTCGGCGTTTGCAACGCGCAGAATTTCCTCCGCCGTGCCGCGTGTTAAGGCCCACCAAGTGCTGCCCGCGTAAGGGATGCGCCCGTTCAATCCTTTCCTCACATTCCTGTAGGGAACGAGGCAGCCAAGTTTGTTTATTTGCTGAATCACGAACGCCACTGGGCCAAATGCGCGGTGGCCTCGCTCGAAGTGCCATTGTGTCAGAAGCGAGAGGGGCTTACCCTCCTCTTCGTTCGGCATTTTTACGGCGTCGATATATTCCTTGTCGTTTTTCAGCAGAAAATCGCGCAGGGTTGTATTGTCCCTGATGGGATAGCACGCTCCACTCAGCAAAACGAAGCGTTGCGCGGGCGGAGAGGCGCGGATTGCTGCCTCAAGCAGATTTAGCGTTGCCTTGACCATGCTCCAGCCTCCCCAATGAACCTTGATCCTCTCATCAATAAGGACGATCCCGGGAATATCCCACAACGCTGCCTTGAAGGCCGCGATGTCCGATTTGCGATCCACGTGGATGAAGAACCTCGCCCATGGCGCGTGAAGGGCAAGCGCCAGGCGGCGAAGCAGGGCAGGCTCCGTATGGGCAAGGATGAGAAAGGCGATTGGTGAGATGTGGGATTTTATCGGCTCAAACAAGCTCTAGATCCTCCAACGCTTCATCCCTGCCTGGCGGGCCTGGAGTTCCACGTCAGTGAAAACGGGAGTCGTGGGAATATCAAGACCTTCCATTCCCGGAAAGTGAACGTTCGACTCGGCGGGAAACTCGCGGAGATTGGCTGAGTCGCAGGCTTTACAGGGCATACGGCGAGACTCCACTCTTCCCTCCCCTCGATCGACTTAGCCCGGTTTGGCCCAAAACTATCCCTGCTCGTCAGGAGATGTCAAGCCGGGGATTGTCCACAGGCGAAAAATCAATTTCACTCAAAATGCCCACACAGGACTTTGAGTGCTTTCGGATTACAGAAGTTTTGGCCTAGCAGGGCAGTTCTTCGGATGTGGGTTGCGATGTTCACCCAAGTGCGTGTTCTACTACACAGCCGCTCGTTGAGCATGGTCCTTCGACTCAGTCGGCACGAACGTGAATGGTGGTTCCACCCCATCGGGTAAGATTCAATAGAGACCAAATATGGTCTCGAACTCCCATTCAGGAAAGAACGGCCCGTCAACTGCAGCCTGCAGGCATTGTGGGACCACATCACGTTCCCGTTTCGTCCAGATCGGTTAATGGCGTTCGTGCCGGCTATTCTACTCGGCCTCTGCTTGGCACGACGTCAGTGCCGATAAATCCCGATCTATAAGAGCAGGTGACTGCGTCGAACGCAGTCACTAGTGCCAAAAACTTGTTTCGAGCGCCTTCATTTTTGCAAGCTCATGTCTGATCAGATTCGGCGAGCTAAGGCCGACTTCTA
>Ga0066903_100000476_pt1 | contig 25171 bp, 27 predicted proteins | sample PanSoiMetaGPlot1_FD_67491 | JGI IMG/M metagenome (GOLD analysis project Ga0066903, IMG submission 67491) | Tropical forest soil microbial communities from Panama analyzed to predict greenhouse gas emissions - Panama Soil - Plot 1 (version 2) | ecosystem: Environmental > Terrestrial > Soil >... | reverse complement strand
GCCGAGGTGGCGCGCGAAGCGCTCCGTCGTCCAGGCCTCGCCCGCGACGTCGAGCGCGATCGTCTCGCCCTGCGTCGGCCACTTACGCGCCAGCGCCGCGTCGTCCTCGACCTCCACGACCTCGACGGCGAGGTGCCGCCGCGCCCGCGCCACGTAGTCGTCGCACAGCGCGGCGAAGCTGCGATCGCGCAGCTTGCCGACCGCGAGGACGACGATCTTCAAGGAAGCTACAGCGCGCCGTAAAGGGCGTCGGGCTGCTGCAGCGTCGCCTCGGGCGGCACGTCCAGCTTCACGCGCGGCGCCTCGATCCAGAGACTCTCGAGGTCGTAGAACTCGCGCACCGGATGGTAGAAGACGTGAATCACGAAGGCGCCGAAGTCGAGCAGCGTCCAGCGTCCGCTGCCGCTGCCCTCCTGCCCCAGCGGCTGCATGCCGCGCGCCTTCATCGCCTGGCAGATGCCGTCGGCGATCGCGTCCACCTGGCGGTCGCTGCGGCCGCTGACGATGCCGATGAAGTCGGTGTAGCTGCCCATCGACGACACGTCAATCAGCACGGGCTCCAGCCCCCGCTTGTCGAGCGCCGCTTCCATCGCCGTCACCGCCAGCGCCCGGGTCTCGGCGAGCTCGGCCTCGGTCCGCGCCGTCCGCGGCGCGCCGCTGTCGGGAGCGCGCAGCTTGACCTGCGACCGGCGGGCGCCGCGCACCGGAATCCGGGTGCCGCCGCTCGCGCCAGTATGGGGGCGGCCACCCCCCTGCTTCCGTTGGACCTTGCGTTTACCGAGCGACCCGCGCCGAGGTTTCTTCACCTGATTCCAATCTAGCAAAGCGCGTCCCGGCAGGCCATTTCTATGATCGCTGGCCGGCCGAACTGTTGTTTCTGTTTCAACAACGTTACGGCCCGAGCGGACCGCGATCGCGAAACGGGTCGGGGAAACCGGGTTCCGGCTCGGGCTTCTTTCCGGCCAGCGCGTCTTTCCAGCGCCGCTCGAACGCTTGCATCAGCCCTGCCAGGTAACCCTGCTCCGCACGGCCGAGCCGCGATTCCACGGCGGCCGCCGCGCGATCGACCCAGCGAGCCTCTTCGGTGGTTTCACCGATGTCGGGCGCCTCGTCGGGATCCGTGCTCTTGCCGCCGCTCTCCGCCCAGCGCTCGGCCGCCAGCCGGACGCGCTCGCTCAACCAGTTCGGCGCCTCCAGCGCGGATCGGCCCAGGACCTTGCCGCCCTCGCGGAAGGCGACGACGAAAGCCTGGCGCTCCGACTCCGAGAGGGCGTTGAAGATCACCTGGCGCAGCAGGGCCGCCTGCGCACGATCGATGGCCCCGCCGACGTGCACCTTCGCGCAGTAATGATCGAACACCATGCCGAGCTGGTAGCTGGTTGCCATCTCGTCGGCGCGGCGGCCGAGCGCGAGCAGCGCGAAGAACTTCCGCCACGCGAGCTTCAGCGCGAGCAGCGCCGCCGCCGTCAGCGTCGCGTTCCGCATGAAGTTTCCCTCCCGCGCGTCGCCCAGCAGATCCGCGGAGCCGGGCGTGAGATCGACGCGGCGGCGCTCTGCGATCTTCGCCAGCATCCCCGCGCGCACGCGGCCGGCGAAATAGTCGTCGATCACCGGGAGCGGGATGACGCCGCCGACCGCCGTGGCCAGCAGGGCGCGCCGCACGATGAGGCGCCGGTTCTCGGCGAGGTGCCCGACGCCGTCGTCCGACGGCTCGGAGACGATCCGCAGGGGCGCGATCGGTTCGGGCCGATCCCGCTCGTCGTCGCTCACGGTGCCTCCTTCGCGGCTTTCACAGCCGGCTTCGCGCCGCCGGGCGGCAGCGTCCGCGGGCGCGGGCGCGGCGGCTCCGCCGCGGGCCGCGCCTGACCGAGCCCGCGCAGCAACTCTTTCTGCTCCGGCAGCGTGCGCTGTCGCATCGCCAGATCCTCGGCGGCCGGTTTCTCGATCGGCGCCGTGCTCGCGATGTCGCTCAGCACGGTGTGAACGTCGACCGTCCCCTCGACCGGCTTGCCGTCACCGGGCGTCGTGAATTTCGCCGTCAGATCACAACGGACCAGCGCGCCGGTCGTGTCGTCGACGACGACCCGTCCCTGCAGGTCGTCGATCGAGGCGTTGTCGCGCCACTTGCGCAGACCTTCTTGCGGGCGCGTCCGGTCAGACCCAGAGCCGTCGCCCGGACGCAGCTCGAACACCGTCGCGTGCGCACCGCCGACCAGCTCGGTCCCCGCGCGCGCGACGCGCGCCCGGCGCGCCACCAGGTCGAACACGGCGAACGGCGCCCCCAGCGCCTCCTCGAGCAGACGGCTGGGCTCGGGCTCCTCGGCGACGCGGCGGATCATCTTCCCATAGCGTAGCGCAACGGCGAGCTCGCGCCCGTAGAGGACCACCTCGCGGCCGCCGTCGCGATCGTTCTGCTCGCGAAACCGGTAGTTGCCCGACCGGTCGACCCACACGTCGGTCGTGGTCGAGACGACATTCGGTGCCGCCCCCGACGCCGCCGCGGAAAAGCGCGACGTGCCGTGAAAGTGCGCCCCCCCCAGCCGCTTGAGCGCAGCCGCGAACGCATCCGGCCGCAGCGCATCCGCCAGCACCGCCACCTTCTGCGCCGGCACCGTGCCCTGATCCTTGCCGCGCTTGCAGCCGCCCCCGGCGGCCGCCGACAAGATGACAATCACGCCTGCGCAAATTCGCTTCAATGCGGCGCTAACCTTAGCATCCCCTCATGGATGCGATCGACGTGCTGCTCTCTTCGCCGTGGTTCGCGGCGATGGCGGGCCTGTTCGGCGCCGCGTGGGGAAGCTTCTTCAACGTCTGCATCGCGCGCGTCCCCGCCGGCCAGTCGATCGTGCGCCCGAGCTCGCGCTGCGTCCGGTGCGGCGCCCCGATCCGCCCGATCGACAACATCCCGCTGGTTTCGTACCTTCTGCTTCGCGGGCGCTGCCGCGCCTGCCACCAGCCCTTCTCGCCGCGCTACCCGCTGGTCGAAGCGCTGGCCGCGCTGATCGCGACGGCGCTGTGGCTGACGTTCGTGTCCGGGGATCCCGGCGAGGCGCCGGCGATCCGCATCTCCCGGTTCGCCGTCTACTTCGCGTTCGCCGGCTCGCTGATCGTGCTGTCGTTCATCGACCTCGCGACCATGCGCTTGCCCGACGTGATCACCCTGCCGGCGATTCCGGTGTTCTTCCTGTCCGGCTTCGCCGTGCACCAGGCGTCCTGGCTGGAGCGGCTGATCGGCGCCGGCGCCGGCTACCTGTTCCTGCGCATCATCGCCGACTTCTATTACTACGTGCTCAAGCGCGAGGGCCTGGGCCTGGGCGACGCCAAGCTGCTCGCGCTGATCGGCGCGCTGCTCGGATGGCGGGCGCTGCTGTTCGTGCTGACGGTCGGCGGCTTCGCGGGCTCGCTCATCAGCCTTCCGATCGTCATCTGGTCGCGCCGCCGGCGACCGGCGGCGGCAGGCGACGAGCCTCTCCGCCACGTGCAGGTGCCGTTCGGCCCGTTCCTGGCGGGCGCCGCGCTCATCTACGTTTTCGTCGGGCCGCGCCTGCTCGCGCTGCTGGCGGGCTGATCGATCAGCGATCGAGCCGCGCCGCGTCCGGCCTGGCGGCGCTGGCCGCGGCGTCGCCGCCCGCCGCGGCGTCGGGCGCAGCGGCGCCACCGTCTGCGGCCGGCGGGTTGGCGACCGGCACGCGGGGCAGCGGCAGCCCCCACATCACGCGCCGCTGCCGGTACAGCGGCTCGCCGTACAGCAGCTCGGACAGACAGACGTGGTACGGCAGGTTCACGGTCTCGCCGCCGACGGTCAGCTCGGCCTCCTGGTCGGTCACGACCCGCCTCACGCCGGCCTTCTCCGTCCACTTCACCTCGATCTCGATCTTGCGGGCGCTATCGACGGACTCGGGCAGTCGGCGCCAGTTCTCGTTGAGGATCCGGCGCGCATGGCTGAGCTGGAAGTCATTCTCGAAGGCGAACCGTTCCTTGCCGCCCTGGACGCGCTTGCCCTCGGACCACCCTTCGAGGTCCTGCGCGTTCACCACGCGCGGCGGCAGTGACGTCCTTATCTCCAGAGCATCGAAGTATTCCTGGAGCCCGCACATGTCGTCGAAGCCTACCTGCCCAGGTTGCACTGCCGACAAGTCGCGTCGAATCGCGACGCCGCAGGCCAGGGAGAACGCGACCACAACCGACAGGCCGAGCACGCCAGCACGAGGCATCGCGGGCGGGCAGCTTACAGGCGTTCGGCTGAGCTGTCAGTGACGTGCTGGGTTCGGAGGCGTCGATACCGTGGCCGAGCTTGCAAATTGTGCCCATCCCCCCCCTGGCGCCGGCAAGAGGCGGACCCAGAATTAAAGGAAGTACCTACCTGTCGAGATGACTGCCGACTTGTACAACAGGGCTGAACCAATGACTTCCGCGGGGCGCGCAGGTGGCCGTCCGGAGTGCAATGGCAGGATTGCCAATGCAGCGCCGGCCACGGGACAAATAGCTACTGAAGTTTGGCTCACTTATGCGATTTCTTCGAGGAATTCGCAGGTGGCCGCCCCTCGTTTGCAATCGTTGCGTCATTCCTTAGAGTGTGCCTGCCGCAACAAGCAAAACCCATGAAAACACTGAGACATCCACCTTCCAAAGAGCTGTGGAAGTTTTGCATGGAGCGCCTGAGGGAGCTTCGAGGGCCGGACACCCGGGAGCGGGATCTCGCCAACATTCTCGGGTTCGAGCACTCGCGGGCGGTCCGTTGGAAAGAGGGGCAGATGTACGTGGACCGGGCCGAGTACCTGGTCCGACTGGCGGACGCCCTGGACGTCGAGCCGATGCTGCTGGTCGCCATGGCATCGGGAACTCTGACCGTCGAGCAGGCCCACCGGCAGATCGCCGGGGCGGGCCGGATGGGCGACGACGGTAAGAAGCGCCGGCCAACCAACCGGGCCGAGCCGCTGGAGGTGGCATCGGACGCCTCGCTGTTCGCGCTCGACCCGAGCAAGTTCGACGGCGGACGGGGAGTGGTTCTCCTGATCGCCGCCAACGGCGAGGGCCGGGCCGAGCTGGGCGACGCGCTCGGGCGGCACTCCGACGTCGGCGGAATGGTCGCGGGCACCCTGGCGATGGGCCTCTGCCTGGCCGAGCGCTACCGGCCGGAGCTGGTGTTCATCGACCTCGGCGTCGCGAACGTGCAGGCGTTCGACGCCTGCCACGTGCTGTCCAGCCTGTCGACGCGCGCCCAGCGCCGCTGCCGGGTCATCGCCGGCACCGCGACCGTCACCGACGCCGTCGAAAAGCCGGCGCTGATGGCGGGGGCGGCGAACGTGACGCTGTTTCCGTTCACGCTTGGCCTGTTCGAATCCGAGCTGGGCCGGCTGGAAGAGCGGCTCGGGCCGCGCAAGACGCTCCGCCGCGCTTGATCGCCGCCGCGAGCGCGGACGCGGCCTTGCCGCGCCGAGTTGCGAAAAGCTGATAGGTTCGCCCTCACATGGAGGGCGAGTCGCCGTTCCGGCGTCATGTCGCTTGGGGGCTGTGTTGCGTGGCGTATCTGGTCGCGTCGCCCTACTTCGAACGCCTGAACAATCCGAACGAGAACGTGCGTGTCTGGGCGACGCGCGCCGTCGTGTCGCACCACGTGCTGCGCATCGACGAGATCGAACGCGAGTGGGGCTGGGTCAACGACAAGGCCAAGAACGATCAGCACGTCTTCTCCAGCAAGGCGCCGGGCGCGAGCCTGGTCGGCGTGCCCGTGCTCTGGGTGCAGACGAAGCTGCGGCAGCTCGTCGGGTGGCCGCCACCCGGGAAGCGGGAGACGACGTTCTGGCTGCGCCTCATCGTCGTGAAGCTGCCGATGTGCCTTTTTCTGTTTTTGTTCGCGCGCTACGCCGAGCGGGTGACCGGGTCGGCCTGGGCGCGCGACGCAGCGGTCATCGCGCTGGGGCTGGGCACGTTGCTTTATCCGTACGGAAATCTTTTCGTCGGGCACGCGCTGGCGGCGGCGACGGCGTTCAGCGCGTTCATCCTGATCGATGAAGCGGGGCCCGACGACGACCGGAACGATCCGGGCGTCGCCATCGACGCCCGGCGCCTGCTGGCGGCCGGGCTGCTGGCGGGGCTGACCGTGATCTTCGAGTATCAGGCGGCGCTGGTTTCGGTCGCGCTGGCCGTCTACGTGGCCGTTCGATACCGGCGCCGCCCGTCGTCGACGGCGCTGTTCGTCGCGGGCGCGGTGCCGCCGGCCGTCGCGCTCGGCGCCTATCACACGGCGCTGTTCGGCCGGCCGTGGGAGTTTCCGCTCGCCCACGTCGAGAATCCGGTGTTCGCGCGCACCGCGCACGCGGCCGGCTTCCACGGCCTGTCGGTGCCGCAGCCGGCGGCGTTTCCGGCGTTCTTGTTGTCGCCGTCGTACGGGCTGTTCGCGTTCTCGCCGGTGTTGTTGCTGGGCGTCGCCGGCGTCGTCGCGCTGTTCCTGCGGCGATCGCGCAGCGCCCGGCGCGACGCCGCGCTGGTGACCGCGATCTGCGTTCTGATGTTTCTGTTCCTGGCGGGCATGAGCAACTGGCGCGCCGGCTGGTGCGTCGGACCGCGCTACATCGCGACCGTGGCGCCGTTCCTGATGTTGCCGATGTTGAAGTCGTGGACGCGCGTGGGCGGCCGCTGGTGGCTGACGGCGCTGGCGGTCGGGCTGCTGATCCCGTCGGTCGTGCTGAACGTCGTCTCGGGCGCGCTTTATCCGCACTATCCGGAGTCGTTCGACAATCCCGTCTTCGATCTGGCGTTTCCGCTGATCGGCGAAGGCTACGCGCCCTACGGCCTGGGGTGGCTGCTGCATCTGCCCGGACGGTGGTCGCTGGCGCCGCTGGCGCTGGTCGTGGCGGCGGCGCTGGCGCTGATCGCGGCGGGCGACGATCCGCGCCCGCGGCGCACGGCCGCGCACCTGTCGCTTGCCGTCGCCGTGGCGGCTGTCTTCTTGATCGGGCTCGGCGCGTACGGGCGGAAACCCAGCGCGGCCGAGGCGCACGCCGCGGCGGTGGTGCGCCAGGCCTGGGATCCGCCGCGGCGCTAGACGCTAGAAGCTCGGGAAGAAGCTGACCAGGACGACGACGGGCGGGCGGCTGACGGGCATGCGCGGATGGCCGAGGCAGCTCGCGTAAGGGTCGTGCCGGTTCAGCGGCACGGCGACGTCGATCGACAGCAACTGCTGATGGATGCCGAACGCGTCGTGAAGGACGCGGAAGCTGTAGCCGGCATCGAAGAAGACGCGGTCGCGCGCGAACGAGATCGATTCGCAGGTGGCGATGGCGGCCGCGTCGGCGAACAGCGTGCCGGCGAACCCGCGCACGGTCGTGAAGTGCAGCAGGTTCCAGTCGAGGCCCGTGATGTAGTCGTCGCGCAGCTCGAGGCGGCCGATCACGCGCATCCGCGACAGCAGCTCGTCGGTGCCGTAACCGCGCAGCGCGACCGGGCCGCCCGCGAAGGTCAGCTGGTCGAACAGCTGGACGTCGCCGAAGGTCGCCTCGGCGTTGCCGTCCACCGCCAGCACGTGCCCGGGCGCGAGCTGGGTCAGGCGCAGCAGCTCCAGGCTTGCCGACCCCTGTGACAGCCGGCCTCCCCTGTCGAGGGTGGTGAGCGTGTAACCGGCGGCGACCGACAGGCCGACCGCCCGCCACGGATCGAAGAAGTAGTCGCGCGTGTCGTGCTGCCAGCCCACCCCCACGTTCATCCGCCACCCGTCCTGCACGGGCTCACCCAGCTTTTCGCCGAACGCGGAATTGCGGCGCGCGCCGCTCAGGCCGGCGAACACGAGGCTCATCAGGCGATTGCGGTCTGCCTGCGGGCCGAAGCCGTACCCCGCGTTGACGCCAGCGCCGATCTGGGTGGTCTCGTTGTGGAACGCGCTGAACTCGATCTGCCGGCGCAGGTCGTGCTGCGGTTTGGCGAGCGCCCCGACGAAGAAGTTCAGCGACGTCTGGGAGATGTTGAACAGCGCGCCCGCCCCCTCGTAAAGGAGGCGCCAGCGCGGCGGCTTGCGGTTGTCCATCCGCGGATCGTCGCTCTCGTCGAGCGCATGCGAGGCCGACGCGGTCTCGACCAGGCGGTGGCGCGGGTCGACCTCGACCGACGAGAGTCCAGCGGGCAGGTCGACTTCGAACCTGTGCGCGCGCTCGCCGTCGTCCCAGACCAGTGTCCGCGCATCGCCGTGCCGGTCGACCACCTGGACCTCGACGGGCTCGCGCCCGACGTCGCCTTCTCGAAGGACGCCGATCGTCACGTGCGCGCCGGCCGCGCCGGAGGTGACCCGCACGGACTCGAGCCGGTAATTGATCGCCGGTATCCACTTCAGCCACTGCTCCCAGAACCAGCCCAGGTCTGCGCCGAACGTGTCGGCGGCCGCGCGGCGAAGCGGCGTGTGATCGATGTAGAGCTTGCGCGCCAGGGCGGGAAAGAGCGCCGGGCCGATCAGGTCGAGCAGCTTGCTGTAGAGGAACCTCGGACCCGGGCCGAAGACGGTGAACCGATCGACGCCGTCGCGAATCTCGTCGCGGTCGTCGACCTCGCCGAAGTAGGTCGAAGGCGACGCCAGCAGCGGCGCGTACAGCAGCTGATCGATGGCGGGCACGAAGTCGATCGGCGACAGCAGCTCGCGAAAGTATTCGACGTACTGGAACTCGGCGCGGGTGTAGACGTCGGTCAGGTACGACGCCAGCACGCCCGCCGCCCGGTCGCGATCGGCCGGCGTCTCGTGCGCGCGCACCGCCGCGTCGGCGAGCGCCACGAAGATGGCGTGCGCGATCTCCATGCGGTGGAACTTGCGCAGCCGGTTGAGCGGGAAGATGCGGAAGATCTGATCCGACACCAGGATGACGTCGCCGTGCGCCTGGACCAGCTCGTGGCGCAGCGGCGCCTCCACCAGCGTCAGCGGCGTATCGCGCGGAAACCCGGCCGCGTCCGCGAGCCGGAGCGCATCGCGCGCGGTCGCGAGCACGAGGCCGGCGATGTCCTCGCGTACGTACGGCATCGGCTGGTCCTCGCTGGGCGGCGGGCGCGGGCTGCGGTGCAGGTAGGTGACGGCGTGCGCGCCCACGGTCAGCGTCGCGGGCCGCAGCACGTCGTCGGTCACGATCGTCGGGTAGCGGACGTCGTCGCCGGTCACGGTCGCGACGCCGGCGTCGTTCACGATCGGCCGGCCGTCCATCACCAGCGCGAGGCCGGGCGGCAGATGGAGCGTGACGCGTGTGCGACCGGCGCGCGCGACGAACGGCTCCTGCGGGTGCTTCGCGTACTCGGGCCCCGGCTGGCGCGCCGGCATCGGGTAGAAGCCGCCCATCAGGCGGCACCGTCGGCCGTCGCATCCGAACGCGCCGTAGCGCCGCGGGATCTCGGTGACGAAGTCGACGTCGACGGTGACGGCGCCGCCCGGCGGAAGCGGCGCCGGCAGATCCGCGAACGCCATCGCGCGATGCCCGACGAAATCGACGTCCTCCACCTGGACCGGTGTCGGCCGTCCGTCGACGCGCAGGTTCGAAACGTCCATCGACGCGGGCGATAGGCCGCCCGGGTACAGCCAGTGGAAGTTGACGTCGTTGAGAAAACGGGCGCGGAACGCGAGCGTGTTCGGGTAGAGCCACAGCATCACCGACCGCATCGGCTCCGGGTTGTCGTTGACGACGCGCAGGCGCGCGTGACCGGTGATGCGGCGCCCGCCGGGATCCAGCGTCACGTCCAGCTCCGTCGCCGGCCCCTCCGCGGCCGCCTGTGCGACGGCCGCCGCCGCATATTCCGGCGCCGCCGCCGCAGATCGCGGCGCCTGCGCGAGCGCGGCGCCCAGCGCGACAGAGACCGCCGCGGCGCGGGTCAGGGGCCGGGCTCCGGTCGTCCGGGAGCGATGGCCGTCGACGCGGCCGCGTCGCCCACGCCCGGGTCCTCGCCGTAGTCGACACCGGGCTTGCGCACGAAGGCGGTGATCGGTTTCTTCACGTCGCCCATGATCCGCCCCTCCAGCACATCGACCGCGATCGGGTCGGCCAGCTCGTAGTAGTAGCCGCGCGTCTTCAGCTGATATCGATACGTCTCGCCGTCGACCTCGAAGCGCTTCTTGAGGTTGAGCGGCACGTTGCCGATGCGGCGGAACGGCTGCCGGCGCAGCACGAAGTCGTAGAGGCGCACCGCGCGGTTGTTCACCAGGCGGTGGCAGCCGTGCGAGAAGCGCCGCGCGATCGAGGTGTAGTCGACCGACCCGTGCGTCCGGATCTGGTTGTCGAAACCGCCGCGCTTCGGGTCGATGTGGATGCCCATCACCAGGCCGTAGGCCGACTGGTAGCCGGGCCCCATCACGCCCGTGTTCACCAGCGTCACCGGCCCGACCTTGCGATCCAGCACCTTCGTCGTCAGCAGATCGCGGGACGGCGTGCCGTCGGGCGGGATCCAGACCGGCGTCGCGACGATCTCCTTCCAGACGCGCGGGCCGACGTCCGAGTTCTTGTACTTGAAGTAGACCTTGCCGTCCTCGTGCGCCTCGCTGCGCCACGACCCGATCGTCGTGCGCCATTTCACGAGCGGAATCTTCTGGTGGTTCCAGTGCACGAACAGCGTCAGGTGCGGATAGTGATCGCGCCGCTGCACGATCGGCTTGCCGCGCGCGTCGAACGGAAAGTCGTACCAGACGTCGCCGCGATCGATCTCCGCCGACACGACCACGTGCGAGGCGCCCTCGTCCGGCTGGTAGTACGCGGGCAGCGGCGGCGCCTTGAACGCCACGTGCAGGCCGGGCAGCGCGTCCTTGTGCGCGCGCAGGAAGGCGACCATCTCCTCGGGCGTGGCGACGCCGATGGCGGCCATCAGCGCATCGACGTGATCGCCGATCAGGTCGGGCACGGGGTGCGTCGCCCCGGCCGTGTCGCGCCAGGTGGGCGGGTTCTTCTTGCGAAGCGTGTTGATCGAGCCGTCCTCGACGATCCCGGCCGCGTCCGCGACGCGTTCGGCGAGCACGCGCCGGAACGCCTCCAGCGACAGCGCGCGCGTCGGCCGCAGCAGCATCCCCAGCGTCTCGCCGCCCAGGAACCCCCAACCGAAGATGTCGTGTTTGCGTTCCCAGGTCGCCAGCGCCTCGTGCGACGGCAGGTCGTACATCCCGGATGTGTAACGGCTGCGCGCCGACAGCAGCCCCTCGCAGACGAGCCGCGCCTGCATCGCGCGCACCGCCCGCAGGCGCGCCTGCCCGCGCGCGTAGCGATCGACGCGCCCGCGCAGTTTCGGATCCGCGCGCAGCGCCGCCAGGGCCGCGTCGCGCGTGGTCGTCGCAGATCCCGCGCCAGCCGCGGCGACGGTCGTGACGGTGACCGGGGCGGTGGCGGCGGTCGCCGCCGGCGTCGGCGACGGCGCGGTCGCGGCCGCCGCGGTGGCGATCGACCGGTCGACCCAGGTCGCGTCCTGCAGCGCCTGCTCGTACTCGCGGTGCGCGCGATCGCGATCCAGATAGATGACGTCGCCCGTCCACTGTTCGAGACCCGCGCGATCGACGGCGTCGACGCAGGCCTCGCGCGCCGGCGCGATGTCGGCGTCCACGCGCGCGGCCAGCACCGACAGCGACGGCGGGATGCCGAACACTTCGAGGAAATTGTGCTCGCCGGGGCGGGCGGGATCGCCGTCCGGATCCAGCGTTTCGTTGGCGAGGCCCACGAACGTTTCGCGGTAGGCGTTCGGCTTGGCGTCGGCGCCGTCGCCGTCCTGAAGGATGAACGGCGCCCAATCGTCGCCGAGGTCGACGTCCAGCAGGCCCGCCGCGCGCGCGGCCGCGATCGTGTCGCGCCGGGCGACACCGTGGTCGTAGACGTAGGTCTCGCCGGCCGCGAGCGCCGCCATCGGCTTGCGCGCCGGGATCGGCGGACGCGCCGGCTTCGGCGCGGGCGCGGCGGTCGGCGGCGCGGCGGCCGTCGTCGGCTTGCGGCGGTGACATCCGCCCGCGGCCGCGCACGCGACCATCGCCGCCATCGCCGCCAGCCGATTTCGTGTCATTCGACGCACGCTGCGAGTCTAGCGCCGCCCCGCCGGGGGCGCGCCTTTCCCGGCTGTTATTCGCGGAAGTTGACGAACTGCAGGTCGAGGCCGAAATCCGTCCGGCGCATCAGCGCGATCGCCGCCTGCAGATCGTCGCGGTTCTTGCCCGACACGCGCAGCTCGTCGCCCTGGATCTGCGCCTGAACCTTGAGCTTGCTGTCCTTGACCGCCTTGACGATCTTCTTGGCGGTCTCCATCTCGATCCCCTGCTTGATGATGACCAGCTGCCGGACCGTGCGGCCGCCCGCCGCCTCGACCGGCTTGGGGTCGAGGGCGCGCTGCGACACGCCGCGCTTGGCGATCCGCTCGCGCAGCACGGTCAGCGCGGCCGCCGCGTGCGGCTCGTCCGACGACCGGATGACGATCCCCTCGGGGGTGCGCTCGAGGTCAGTGTTCGTACCGCGGAAGTCGTAACGCTGGCCCAGCTCCTTCCGCGCCGTGTTCAGGCCGTTATCCAGCTCCATCAGGTCGACCTTCGAAACTACGTCGAATGACGGCATGGCGCGATGAGGTCTCCCGGGCCCATAATCAATCATGACGCAGGCGAACGCCACCCTGCCGGCGGACGGTTCGGGGCCGCCCGTCTCCGCGGCCGAGCTGCGGTTCGTTCGCGCCGACCACATCGCGGCCGGCTATTCGCCCTGGCGGCACATGGCGCTGACGCTGGCGCTGGCGCTGCTGCTGGCGACGGGCGGCCTGGCGCTGGCGGCGCGCGCGCGGGCCAGCGACTGGATGTTGCTGCCGGTGTTCCTGGTGATCGCGAACCTCATCGAGTGGATGGTCCACCGCAACCCGATGCACCGGCCGCTGCGGCCGCGCATCATGTACCGCAACCACGCCCAGCTGCATCACCTCGCGTTCACCGACGGCCACATGGTGATCGGTCCGACGCGCGATCTCGGCCTCATCATGATGCCCTGGTACACGATGCTGGGGCTGTTCGTGCTGGCGTCGCCGATCATGGTGGTGGCGGGCCTGCTGCGCGGACCGGGGCTGGCCGGCGTCTTCCTGCTGGGCGCGGTCGGGTATTTCCTCTGCTACGAGCTGCTGCACGCGCTCTACCACCTGCCCGACGCGGTGCTGAATCGGGCGGGCGTCGGCCGGCTGCGCGCCTTCCGGCGGCTGCAGGCGCATCACCGCCACCATCACATCCTGGGACGGATGGCGGCGGTGAACTTCAACGTCACGGTCCCGCTGTGGGACCGCCTGCTCGGGACGCTGGAGAAGTAGCCGCGGCGGCTACTTCATCGACGGGGCGAGCTTGGCCGCCTCGGCCTTGGTGCAGACCTTCGTCGAGGCGTTGACGCTGACCGAGTAGCCCTTGCCGGCCAGGTACAGGCCGGTCGAGTTGGCCGCGATCGGCGCCGCCTTGGGCGACTTCGCCTTGTCGGTGATGTACGCCTTGCCGACCTTCTTCCACGAGAAGAACGGATCGTTCGGCGACTGCATCACCTCTTTCTGCTGGGGCGCATAGACCTGCACGAACGTGTCCTCTTCCTTCTCGTTCGGGACCTTGAAGAAGTACTTGCAGGTGTCGCGCTGGGCCTCCTCGCCGAGGTAGGTCTGCTCGGATTCGCCGCACGCCTTGTAGACCGCCTCCTTGGGGAGGTGGGCCTCGATGGCCGGATCGCAGCAGGCCTTGCCGTGCAGTTTGCAGGTCGGCTTGGCGGGGGCGGCGGGCGCGCCGCCGGCGCCGGCGGCCGCGGGGGCGGCCGGTTTGTTCTGCGCATAAGCGACCGTCAAACCCATCACCGCCAGGGCCAGGGCCAGGGTGGAGCCGACCAGGATCTTCCGATGCGTCATGGGAAACGCCTCCTTCATCTATATGAGGGCCCGCACCGTAGCACAGGCAGGGCCGCCCGTTGACACTCCCGGCCGCCGCATGTAGATCCTCCCGGCGGCCGGCGGCTGACCCCGCCAGTCGCGCAGCATTTCTGGGGTGGTAGTTAAGCTTGGTTATAACGCCGGCCTGTCACGCCGGAGGCCGCGGGTTCAAGTCCCGTCCACCCCGCCAAGCAACGTTCGGAATCGATTTAGAATTTTCGCCAGTGTAAGTGGAGTGTAAGTGCGGCTCGCGTGAATTCGCGTAGTTGGCGAGCACGATGAGCCGCGCTTCCGGCGCGGGATTGAGGTCGATCTTGAGCCGCGCGACCTCCTCGCAGAGCGCGTGCCAGGGCAGCGTCGTGTAGAGATCGACGATGTCGCCCTCGGGCCCGTGGGTGACCCAGCGCAGGACGTCCTTCCGCGCGCCGTCGGCGAGGGCCAGCGAGATGAACGTGCGGCGCGCGTCGTGCTGGCGCCGAGGGCGGAGGCCGACGCGTGCCAGGTCCTTGTGAAACCTTCTGAGCATGTGGTTGTTGCTGCGGTTCCGGCCAAGACGGGAGGGCATGATCAAGTCGTCGGGCCCGGGCGCGCGGCCGATCAGCTCCGTCCAGCCGCCTGCGCGCCAGTCGGCCAGGCGCTCCGCAAGCGCCGGGTGGACGGGGACCCAGCGCGGGTTGTCGGTCTTCACCGACTTCTCGTGCTTGCGCTTCGTGTTGTAGCTGTGGGCCACGACGAGCCGCCCGAGCGGCCTGAGCGTGGCGTCGTAGTGGCGCCAGCGGAGCGCGGCCGCCTCGCCAAACCGCAGGCCAGCCAGAAAAAGGAGCGCGTAGCAGGTGCGCCGATCCTCGGGGATCTTCGGCGCCGTGAGGATGGTGACGACTTCGTCCTTGCAGAACACCGCCGTGGCGCGCCACTCCGGATTCTTGTCGATCTTCGCTGGTAGGTCGTCGCTGTCGATCGCGCATGGGTTGACCGCGAGCAAACGCGGCACCGCCTTCCTGAACATCGCGTGCATCGTGAAGTAGATGTGGCGGACCGTCCGGGGCGCGATCTTGCGCGTCGCCGCCGACGCCACGACCGATGCGATGTGCTCGGGCGTCACCTCTTCGATGCGGAGGTCACCAATGACGGGAAGGATGTACTTCTTCAGCCGCGCCTCGTAGTCGCCCGCGGTAACGATCCCCTTGAGCCGGCGCCCCTCGATCCAACTCCTCGCCCACGCGCGCACCGTGAGCGGCCCGCCCTTCTCGCCGACGATCTCGACCCGCGCCAGCAGCTGACGCTTTATGTGCAACCGCAGCTTCTCGGCCTTCGCTTCTTCGTGGACGCGGCAGCCGGTCGTCTTCTGCTTGGATGTACCGCCGAGGTCGACGTACCCGACCCACCAGATCTCCTTGCGGAGGTATTTGTACGGTTCCCTCATCGGCGACCCTGGGGGCCGTCACCGCGAAGGATCTGGCGCGCGATCTCCGCTTCGCTTTCCTCGCCGCCGGGCAACTCAGCCATCAAGCGTTCGACCTCGGCACGCCTCACGCGCTCACCCCGCAGGCCGTATGGCCGGAGCTTGCCCGCGCGGATCCAGCGCGTGATCGTCTTCGCACTGTAGCCGGTGAGCGTTGCGGCCGCGTCGCGCGAGAGGTATTCCGCCCGCTCAGCGGAAGCGGCATTCGCGGCCGGAGGCACCTTGGGGATCCACTCACGGAGCTTCTCGTCGAGGATCGCTCGAAGCCTTTCGTCCAACCACGATGCCATGCACCGCTCGAGGATTGCGAATGGATTCGGACCGTCGGGGACGGCGTGCAAGCGCGGCGTCTCACCAGTGGGAGCGTCCGTCGTCATTGCTCCACCCACCCGGGTAACGCGAAAACGATGTTCACATCTGGGACAACCGTCACTGTCCCAGATCCCGACGCCGCCGCCGCGTTTCTCGGGCGCATGGCCCGCAAGCATCGCGCCGCCGCGCCACACGCCGTCGAGGATGCCTGGACATTGCACCTCGGCGACTGCCTCGAGGGCATGAAGGTGTTGTCGGACGCGTCAGTGGACGTCGTTATCACGGACCCGCCGTACGAGGCGGAGGCGCACACGAGCCAGCGGCTCGTCGCGCGCGCTGGCGGGAAGCTGGAAGTCGAGCCGCTCACCTTTCCACCGATCACCGAGGAGCAGCGGACTGAGTCGGCGCGGCAGATGGCGCGCCTCGCGCGACGCTGGATCCTCGTCTTCTGTCAGGTGGAGGCCGCGATGAAGTGGCGGGCGGCGCTTGAGGCCGGCGGCGCGATCTACAAACGCACGTGCCAGTGGATCAAGCCCGACGGCAAGCCTCAGTACTCGGGCGATCGGCCGGGGATCGGCTACGAATCGATCGTCGCCTGCCACGCCCCCGGCCGCAGCACCTGGAACGGCGGCGGCTCCCACGGCGTCTTCATCGTGAATAAAAGCGGCGACCCGCGCACCGGCCACCAAACGCAGAAGCCGCTCGCGTTGATGGAGCTGCTTGTGCGGCTCTTTTCGAACCCGGGGGAGCTGATCCTCGATCCATTCGTTGGATCGGGCACGACGGGCGTCGCGGCGCTTCGGCAGGGTCGACGCTTTTGCGGTTGGGAGATGAACCCGGACTACACAGTGATCGCAGAGAAGCGCCTCGCCGCCGCTCGCGAGCAGCTCGAGATCGGATTCTGAGCGCCTGCCCAACAGGCACCCCCTCTGCCGTTTCGAGGGGTCAATGACTCGGGGACGAACGCCGTCACGTATCCGTTTCGCCGACAGCCTTGAGAAACACGGCGAACTGCTCCGGCGTCTGGATCTTGAACGTGAAGCCCGAGTTTGTCGTGCTCTCGCTTCCCCACCGCGAGACCTCAATCGCGGGCTCCAGGCGTGTTCGAATAATTCGCTCAGCCTCGGGCGATTGATCCTGCGAGTAGACCTTCAGGTAGTCCTTCCTAAATGCGATACCTAGGCGACCGAGGGGGGAATTGGCGTAGATGGAGTTGAACTGCCTCCGCTGAGGGCTCCCCTCGATCCTCTTCCGAAAGATGTCGACGGCCCGCTTTGCGAAGGGAAAGGACACGTGTTTCAGGGCGTCGTCCCACGATACGTTCTCGGCAGGTCCGGTGCCTCTGTTTGTTCGACGTACATAAACGTCATCGACGCCTGCGAGCGGGAATCGCTGATCGATCGAGATCAATGTGTCGCCCTGGTGCTCAACGCCCGAGATGGCGAAGGCGTAGATCGAGACGCCGAACCCGGAGAGCCACTCTGCGGCTAGGATGACTTCCGGATCGAAGCCCTCAGCGATCAGAATCACTTCAGGCTTGCTTATCTGGAACGATTCGTCCCCGAGGAGAGACCGGAGCTCGTTCGCTCCCTCATCGTCCCTCGCTCCAAGCGCCGCAAGGAACCGCTTGGCGTCCCATTTTGCAATCATCGCGGCGTACGAGATCGCTTGGAGCAGCTGAAGACGGTCGCGGTGGCGCTTCAGTTCGACCACCACCGGCGTCCCGTCCCGGTCAATTGCGAGAAGGTCGATGCGGTCACGGCACGACTCGTGCGGAACGATCTCGGAGCCCACAAGAAATAGCTCCTCGTAGCCAAGCTCGCTGATAAAGGCGTCCCACGAGCTGACGATGGCCGCCTGAAGGTGATCCCGCTCGAGAACCTTCGCTTGAGTCAAGGTCGTTGACGAAACGGGAACGAGCCTCTTGCTGGAGGGATCGACCTTGAGCATCACTTGCATCCTCCTCCTTTTGAGGTCCTCACACCACTTGGGCGAGGGTCCGCGCGATCCGCCGAGCCGCTTCACGGTCTCCGATCTGAGAGTGACCAGCTACGGGCCTATGCTCGGCGGATCAGAGGCCCGGACAGGATCGCGATTCACGGCGAAGCCCGCTGCCGCACCCGCGAGCGTGGCCGCGATAATGTCGTTGCGAAAGGCGGCGGCAGTGACTGCGCCGGCCACCAGCAGTGCAAGGGCTGCGACTCGTTGCCAGGTCATGCGACGTGTTCCTCGAAGATGTGATTGATGAACCGACCGGTCCCCCGGACCGGTCAGCGCCCGCGACAGTGCGATCAGGCGGCGCGCAGCGTGACCGTCTTGCTGCGGATCCTGCAGCTCACGGCCGCGTTGTCGTTCGCGGCGGTGATCTTGAGCAGCGCCGGGACGCTGGGCGGCACGAACGACGGGCCCACTGCGGAGAGCAGCTGGGGGCCGCCCTCGGCCGTCTTCGTGATCGTAGCGAGGATGGCGCCGTCGACGACGTCCGGGGTCACGGAGAGGCGGACGTTGAACGTGGCGGTGCCGGAGTCGACGTCGACGATCGCGGCGAAGGTCGGGGTCAGGTTCGGCACCGTCGGGCTGAGATCGACGGGGAACTGGCCGATCAGCGTCTCGGCCGGTCCAGACTGCGACTGCTCGCTCGGGTCGCTCACCATCGCCGAGTAGGCGCTCGAGCCGGCGGCCGCGGGGTGGACGTGGTCGGCGGGCGCCGCCAGGAAGCTGCTGCCCGGCGAGCCGCTGCCGGTGTTGGCGGCAGGCACCGTGGTGTTGTCGGTCTTGGTCGCGTCGCCGGCGGTGGTCGGCGTGCCGAGGTTCGAGATGCGGAACCCGGCTTGATCGAGGTCTCTCTGTGCGACGTCTTTGGACATTGCGGTCTCCTGTCTTGGGGGTTGGTGTTACGCGGAGTGGAAGAGGAGCGTGAAGTTCCGGAGGGTCGCGGGCGTGGTCCCGTCGCCCTGGCCGGTGAGCTTGATGAGCGTCGACGCGTCGGTCGGACGCGCGAACGCCGGCGAGTTGGCGGAGACAACGGCGTCGCTCGGGCCGACATCCTGGACGGTCAGCAGCGCCGCACCGTCCGGTTGGTCGGCGGCACCGCCCGACCGCACGCGGAAGGTCACGTTGCGCGCGGCCGCCGGCCCGCGCCCCTCGCCGGCGATGGCGACGCGGAGGTTCCCGGGCGCCAGGAGGGCCAGGGGAATGCGGTACTGGCGCAGGACCTCCTCGGCGCTGGGTGAGCTCGACGCCACCTCGCCCTGGTCCGCGATGGCGACCTCGTTCGGGGCGGTGGTTGGTTCGAGGATCCCCTCGCAGCCGAACGCGAGCACCGGCGTCGGGCCGCCGGCGGCGCGCTGGACGCGCAGGAAGCGGCAGAAGAACTCGATAGGCCGGGCGCCCTGCTGGTCGCTCGTGAACAGCATCACCTCGTCGAAGCGAGCGCCGTCGATCGAGCCGAGGACGGTGTACCGCGAGCCCGGTGGGATCGCGCCGCGCAGGATGAAGGTCTTGAACGCGCCGGCGGAAGTGCCGAGGTCGAAGGGAGCGCCAAGACCCGGTGCGGCCGGCACGTCGAGGATGCCGAAGACCGGCGTCCCGACGGCCGGCGGCGCGCCGAGGGCGATCGTCGGCGGCGCGCCGAGCGAGGCGTTCCCCACGCTCCGCACGCGCACGCGGTCGACGATGCAGTCGAAGGTCCGGACGCCCGGCGCCTGTGAGGTGAACAGCGCTTGCTGGCCGCTGTCGTCGACCAGGATGTCCCAGTTGTTGCCGCCGTCGTTCGAGCCTTCGACGATGTAGCGGCCCAGGACCGGGCCAGAAAACACGATCGTCTTCGGCCGGCCGAGGCCGCTGGTGACGAACGGGACGCCGGAACCGTCGTTGACCGGCACATCGAGCGTGGTGAACGTGTTGGGCATGGCGGGCTCCTATCTCCTGGCGGTCTTCGTCTCCTCGTCGGCGACCTCGGAGCCGACGATCTCGGTGAACGTCTCGAGCTGGGCCGGCGTCAGGACGAACTTGAACGCCTCGAGCTGCTCGGCCTTGAGCGTGCCGACCAGCGCGCGCAGGCCGACCAGCGCCGGCGACGTCTTCTCGGGCAGGACGGCCCGGCCGGCGAGCTTGTTGACCGCCGTGGGCGCCAGCTGCAGGAAGGTGCCCAGCACCTCGCGCATCGCCTCGGCCTTCTGATCGGCCGCCCGGTTCTCGAGCTGGCGACGGTGGTGGTCGCTCACCAGCTGCTCGGCGGCGATCACCGTCTCCCAGTGCCGCTCCTCGAGATGCGCGATGCGCTCGTCCTTCTCGCGCAGCATCCGCGACTGCATCGCGAAGATGTTCGCGACGACCGTCGCGTGCGTCCGCTCGCTGATCTCGAGGTGGCGCATGGTCTGCGTCAGCAGGCCGCGCTCGGTCGCCGGCTCGCTGTCGATCGGATCGCCGGGCTGCCGCCCCGCCCCGGACGCGTCGGCGTTCTCGCGGAGCGTGAGCCGTCCGATGACCTTATCGAGGCCATACGCCGTGACGATGTAGCGCTGGACGCCGCCGAGGCCGATCGCGTCCTCGAAGACGCGGTCCGCGAGCGCAGCCGCGAGCTCGTCGACGGACGAGTCCTTGCCCTCGAAGGCGCCGCCCTCTTCTCCGCGCATGGTCGAAACCTCGGCGCCGGTGTCGTGGCGGACGACCAGGCGGTCGACGGCGCCATCCTCCAGCGTGCGGGCGAGCCACTTGTGGATCCGGTCGTACGACGCGGAGTCACGCTCCAGGTCGGTCGTCATGCCGTGCCTCCCGCTGCTTGTAGATTTGAAAGAGGCTGACGCCGACGTACGCGGCGACGCCGATGGCGGCCAGCTTCACGAGCGATCCGGCGAGGTCTCCCTTCGGCGCCGGCGCCGGCGTCGTGCCGGCCGGGGCCGTCGAGGCGCCGCGGCGGCGGATCAGCCCGTCCCACGCGTCGGCGCGCTTGCGGTAGTCGAGCGCCTTGTCGTAGGTCGCGCCCGTCGTGCGCGCGAACCAGCCGGCGCCGTCGCGGAAGGCGACCCAGTCCTCGACGAACAGGTGCCAGTCGGTCAGGAGATCGCCGAGCCGCACCTTGTGCGACTGAACGTCGTGATCGATGCGGCGGATGTAGTGGTCGATCGAGTCGATCTCCTGCTTGATCGCCGAGGGCGAGAGGACGGAGAAGAGGCGTCCGCCGACGTCGCTCATCCCGCTCTCGTAGAAGCTGGTCATGCGTGCTTCCTCCGGGCGGCCACGGCGACCAGGCCGGCGAGGACGAGCCCGCCGGCGACGGCCGCGCCGGCGACGCCGGTGGGCTTCGGGATGGAGGGCAGCTGCGCGCCCGGCGCCGCGAGCGGTGGCGCGATGGGTGGCGACGGCACCCGGGCGGCGGCCGCGGCAGCAACCGGCGCCGGCGCCGCATGCGCGCTGACGCGCGCACGCTTCGGGCGGGTCGACGCCGCCCGAAACGCGCGCGACCAGCCCGAGAACGCCCTGTGCTGCGCCGCCAGCGTCGACGCGGGCAGCGTCTCGCCAGCGTCGACCTTCCTGCGAAGGACGATCCACGCGTCCCGATCCGCCGTGTACGCCTGGCGGACGCGCGGTCCCAGGCGCGGCCAGAGCCTGGCGGCGACGGCATCGTCGGCCACCACGAGCCGATCGACCTGCCCCACGCTGATCATGCCGCCCCCCGCCGCCCGAAGTGGGCGAGACCGTACGCGCCGAGGATGGCGACCACGACCGGTCCGACCGCGCTTCCTCGCGACGCGACGACGGGCGCACGGCGGCTGCCGAGGTACAGGTCGGCGACCGCCCTGGCGTAGTTGATCCGGTCCGGGAGCGACACGAACCGCGACGCCTGCGGCAACCCCGCGGCGACACGCGCGACCGAGTCGACCGTGACGTCGTCCGGCCGGGCGCCGGCCGCCTCGAGCTCGGTGACCGGCAGGCCCACCCCGCCTCGGTCGCTGTAGCCGGCGTTCCACCCGAGGGCCACCAGCTCGGCGTAACGCCGCGAGCTCCAATCGGGCTTGAGCGTGCGATGGCGGCGGTACGTCTGGACGATGCGGTTCAGGAGAGCCGCGCCGATCCGGACGTTGATCTCGGGATCGAACAGGTCAGAGCGGCTGACGGGCGCGTCCGCGTGGGCAGCGTTCCAGTCCTTCCGGACGATCTCGGTGATCTGGAGAAGCCCAGCGGCGTGGCTGACGGGGTTCTCCTTCTGAGAATCGCCGCCGGACTCGCCATGTACGAGCGCGCGGATGAACGCCACCGGCACGTTGCCGGCGAACCGCTCGATCACCGAGTCCCAGGCGGCGGAGATCATGATCTTGGGCGCCTCCATCAGATCCCCAGCTCGAAGACGGCGCGCGCGCCCACGGGGAGCGCGGCGGCGCCGGTGTTGGTGAGGAGCACCGACGTGACGTCGGGGGTCAGGTCGACGAGCGGCGCGGCCGCGCCGGCGGGGATCTCGACCGAGTAGGCGGGCGGCGGCACCGTCGGATCGCTGAAGAAGTCGAGACGCAGCGCGCGCGTCGCCTGATCTCCCGCGAGCACGCGGATGGCCCGGCCGAACGGCGGCACTTCGAATGCCACCGAGGCCGCCGGATCGATCGGGTCCGGCGCGATCCGCGTGCGCGTGAGCCGCGTGTGCCGATCGCCGCTGCCGATCGATGCGAACGCGCCGACCCGGACCACCGGTGCCCGCTCGCTCCCCGCGAAGGTCGCCTCGTAGTCGGCGGTGATGCGGATGGCGCTCGCCGGGACCGTGAACACCACGCCGCCCACGCCGAAGTCGATCTCGGCCTCGGTTTCGGCCTCGCCGGCGCCCCACTGGACGAGCGCCACGCAGACCGCCGCGTTCGCCCCGTCCTGACCCGAGGCTGGCGGACCGACGAGGGTCACGCAGATGACCCGGGCGATCTCGTCCTTCCAGCGAAGGTCGAGGAGATCCCGCGAGCTGCCCGGGGCGAGCTCGACGATCCGTCCCGGGTTCCTTTCGTACCGGCCGGACATGTTCCGCCTACGCCGCTCCTCGCGACCAAGAGGTGAACGCCGCCGGGTGGACAGGCCGCGGCATCGGCGCGAAGGCGCCCGGAGCCGGCGCCTTCGTCTGCTGCTTTCGCGCCTCGGCGATCGCCGCGTGCGCGAGCTGAGCTGCCGGGTGGCCGGCGGCGGCCGCCTTGGCGATGTTCGTGACGTGCTTGGCCGACTTGGGGTTGTGGGCGGCGCGCTTCAGCAGCGACGACGCCTTGCGGACGTGTGCAGGCTGCGGCTTCGGGCTGGCGCCGCTGGATTCGTCGGACATGGGTTCCTCCTCTTCGGGTTGATTCGCTTCGGCCTCGGGCGTACCGCCGTCGGCGGGCGCGGCCGGGCCGCGCCGCTTCTTTCCCGGCCGCCAGGCCAGCGGGCGGGTCACGTACTCCGTGAGCGCGGTCGTGCTCTCGATGCCCTTGGCGAGATTGGCGGTCGTCTTCAGCGTGTTGACGCCGGCGCCGGCGAGCGCGCGGACCGGGGCGGTCGCCAGGCTTGCCGCTCCCTTGGCCGCGCGGCCGATCCGCCGAAAGGCGCTGAAGAGGCCGACCCGCGTGGCCATCGCCTCGGTCGCGACGGGATCGCCCGCCAGGTCCTCGTAGCCGCTGCTGACGAAGCGACGCCGGACCGCCGCGCGCGCCGGCGCGAGCTCGGTCTTGGCGTGCATCGTGACCGGGCTGTGTCCGAGGTTGCCTCCGGTGAATTGGACCAGCAGGTGGACGCACCGTCCGTCCGACCAGGTCCGGAACCCGCCGTCCATCGGCTTTCGCGCAACTGCGTTCATCAAAACACCCCCGTGGTGCGGCCGTAGGCCGCGGTGGTCTGCTTGAAGCGCTTTCGATCCGCCTCGCTCGCCAGCCAGGAGCCGAGCGCCGGCCCGGCGTGCTGAGACACGGCGATCAACCCGGACAGCGTCGCGGGCTTGCCCTCGATCTCCTTGCCGATGGCGTCACGGTGCCGGGCGAGGACCTCGTCGCGGTACCGCTTCATGCTGACGACGAAGATCCGGTACTGGAGCAGCGGGTCCGAGAGCAGGCGCGCGAGCGTGAGCGGAGGCTTGAACGTGGCCGTCCAGCTGGGAGCACCGCCGTCGCGGCGAACACGCCGGACATCTCGCACCAGACCGAGATCCTCGAGCCGCTTGAGTCGCGTCTGGAAGATCCCGACCTGCCCGGTCGGCGTCACCGCCGCGACGTCGCCCACCTGCATGAGGCGGACGAACCGCGCCCATTGCTCGTCCGAAGCTTCGGGAATCGGCGAGCGAAACCTGATCGGCGCGTGTCGCCGCGGGAGGCCCGATCGCATCCGCGTGGCGTGCTCGCGCAGGTGGCTGGCGGTCCGCTCGTAGCCCATGCCCTCGAGCACGTCCGCCCGCCGCGCGATCTCGGTGGCGTCCTCGAGGTCCATCGACTGCTTCACGAAGTCGACGAGCGGGTTCGCTTTCGCTGTCGCGTTCACGACGCCGCCCCTCCCTGGGCCGCGTGGACGTAGTCGTCGTGGATGCCGCGCCCGTCGTCGCCCGGGCCGTTCATGCCGAGGCGCCGCGACGGGTCCTCGAGCCAGGCCTTCGCTTTCACCATCCGGCCGAAGTGGTCCCGCCCCGGCCCGAAGCGCCGCACCAGCGCGTGGTACTTGTAGACGCCGTTCACGCGCCGCCACTTCGCGAACGGAGCCGCCTTGATCTTCTCGTGGCGCAGCTCCGCGACCCGCCAGAAGACCAGGTCCTCGCAGTCGCCCCACCCCGCCTTGATGACGTGCGGGATGTCGAGCCAGTTCTCGGTGCGATCCTCGCGCCGGTAGACGACGCCCGACTCGTAGAGCTTCGGGTAGCGCCGCTGGCGGAGGTGCAGCAGATCGATCGCGCACATCGCCTCCATGAGCATCAGCAGCGACTGCTCCGACCGGACCCGGTCCTTCTCGTCGCCGCGGTGGGCAAAGAGCTCGGCGACGACGACGATCGGGGGCATGGCCATCGCGAGCGCTCTCCTTTCTTGGGCGGGGCCCTCCTTGTTGCGAGACCCGCCGGCGCAGGGCCCGAGCGCGCCGGCGGGCTCGAGCGGCTACTCCGCGACCTGGCCGAACATCGTGGCGCGGAAGTCGGCCGCCACGCCGCTGATGTTCTGGATGCGGAGGGTGATCACGACGCCGGGGCGCGCAGTGTCCAGCTCCATGTTGTCGACCGTCGAGGTCGGCGGGTAGGCGTCCGCGGACTGCGGGCCCGACGCGACGAACTGGCTCGAGCGGCCGATCTTCACGTCCTGGATCACGAACGTCGCGGCCGGCCCCGTGTAGACGAGCCGTTTCGGCTTGAACAGCACCTGCGGGTTCGCCGGCACGTCGACCGTCGCCCCCGGCTGCACCGCCAGGAACTCGAAGCCGAGCGACTGGCTCCGGCCCTTGCTGTACCCCTGCGTCTTGACGATCACGCCCTGCTGCGCGAGCCGGCTCTGCACGATCGGGCTCTGCACCTTCCGCGTCCCCTTCCGCTTCTTGCGCCGGAAGAGGCGCAGGCCG
>Ga0066903_100000475_pt1 | contig 25178 bp, 29 predicted proteins | sample PanSoiMetaGPlot1_FD_67491 | JGI IMG/M metagenome (GOLD analysis project Ga0066903, IMG submission 67491) | Tropical forest soil microbial communities from Panama analyzed to predict greenhouse gas emissions - Panama Soil - Plot 1 (version 2) | ecosystem: Environmental > Terrestrial > Soil >... | reverse complement strand
GAACGGGGTCGCCGGGCGCGAGAGTTTTCGCGATGCCCGTGAGCGTGAGGAACGCGCTCTCGTAGTCGGCGATCACCTCGGCCTCGATGACTGCCGGGTCTTTGACCGCGAAGTCGATGTCAGGAACGAGGTTGACGCCGTAGTCGGGCGTGCTCGGTGGCGAGAGTGCGAGGTTGTCGGTGCTCATGATGGAACGATATAATCCTCCTTGCCGTTAAACAGGTTTTGCTCAGACTTACGACGCCTAGTGAGGCCGCGCAACACCTTGCCGCCAGCCTTGTTCCACTTGGGGAACTCCTCGGCTGCGCCCTCATAGTCGCCCTTGTTGAGCAGTTTGCGCAGAGTGGACTTGCCCAGCCCGCCAGTGTTGAAGTCAAACGATACCAGTGCATCGAACTGGTCGTCGGTAAGCGCGACGGTGATGAGCTTTTCCACGCGCGAGCAGAAGTGCTTCATGTCGTGCACTAGGAGGTTTTCGGCCTCCTGTTCCGTGATCTTGCGCCCGCGATGGACGGTGCCATCCTCGTGCTTCAAGCCCGTGTGCCCCCACCCGATCGTCCATACGCCCACTGGATCCTGATACGCATACAGGCGCAGCGACTCGAAGTGCTTCACTAGCTCCAATCCACGTGTGCCTATGATCCTCATTTGCCGTTGGGTTTGGGTTTGACGGCCATGCCTAGGAAGGCTGCTATCGCCAGGCCATATGCGATGCCACTGGAGTTAGTGACCTTGAAGCCTAGGAACTCCAGCAGCTTGTCCACATCGTTGCTGGTGGCCTTGAGTATCACGAGCGCGAACGTGACCACGGACGCGGCAATAATGCGCGTTCTATCGTCCTTCCACCATGAAGCGAAGTTGAAGTCCTGTGGATGGGCTCGCCAATATTGCACGAACATGAACAATCCCCACGTGACGATGCAGGACACTACGTTAAAGAAACGCTGCGGCCATATGGCCACCTTATCGAGCGCCTGTTGCGCGAGCATGAATAGGTTCATAGGTGAATGGCCCGTAAAGGCACGAGGATTGCCGTAGTCAATTCTTTTTCGGGGTGGGTGTAACTTTGGGCGCTGAAGGGGTTAAAAGCGCGTTCTGCGGCATCCTCGTGCCGGGGAGGGGTGTCGGAGGAATTGACGTAATCACGTTTTGGCCCGGTTCGGCGTATTTGCTTTCATTGCCGAATGGAGGCGGAGTGAACTCGCGCATGTTCTTGCGCCGCTCGTAATCGTGCGTCTGCGCCTCCACCCATCGGTAGATGTAAATCTCCATCTCCTCCGACGTGGCCGGGCGCAGGTTGCCGTTCTCGTCCTTCAGTTGATGTATCCATCCGAACGCCTCCGTCACGCGGGCCATGTCGCCGTTCACGTCGATGCAATAGCCGATTCCACTTCCGCCCGAGGGTGGTGGGCGTGGCGTGGGCGTGGGACGCGTGGCTGCGAAGGACGCTAGGGCGAGCACGAGGGCGAGAGAGGCGAGAGCGATTAGTGTTTTCATAGGGTGTTGGGTCAGTTATATTGAATTCAATATAAGCATACAATCATTGGGTGTATTGGGCTTGGACGATGTTTACTGTTCCTGCGTGTGCTGCGCCGCCATTGAAACTGATACCGATGGATTTGGCAGTGGTCTGGTTGAACGTGGCGGACTGAGTAAAGTTCACGGGTGTAACCGCCGGGCCGCCATAACCTGTGTTGGCAGCTAGGGCGTGCGAGTAAAGCATGTAGCTGATGGTGTTAGCCGTTGCGCCAGTTGAGCCGATATTGACGCTGAGGTCGCAAGATAGTGCATCGACAGCAGCCGTCTGCGGGCCGATGGTGGTCGTGGCAACAACGGTGTCCGATGTGTTCCCGAAAGCGCCCAGCCTGATTGACAAAACCCAGCTGGCTACGCCAGCCGCAGTCTTGGACATTACGAAGCGCAGCTTGTATTGACCGCCAGCGGCGAACAGTGTGCCCGATGGCAGCGTGCAGGTGGAATTGGTGATGTAGGTATCGCTTGTGCCAACGCTCTGCCCGGTGCCGCTGTTGCCATTGACGATGAACAACGGCTGGCTTACCCACGCTGTGTTGTAATTGGTAGCATCGACTTTCGATAGCACCTGATTGGCCGTGCCGCCTGTGGGCAAGCCGCCAGCCAAAGTCGGGACAGCCTGATAAGTTACCGTGTTAGTGGTGGTGATTACCGGGACGGTGTTGGTGCCGGGACTGGCTGGATATGTTACTCCATTGACCTTGCCTGTCGTGGTTGTGATCGCCGTAGTCCCGCTGCCTGTCGTGTCTCCCGTGAGCGTGATTGTCTGGTTGCCTGTGAGGTAGTCAGTGCCAGCGGTGGCGATCGCCAGCGTGTTTGCGGCTGTGCGTTTGATGATGCCTGTGCCGAGTGTGGCACCGTTGTTGGCTAAGATTTGATCCAGCGTCCATGTGCGATCAACGCTCAAGTTAGCTGCCAGCCCTGCTATGGTGAGCAAGCGAGTCGATGGCGTATAGACTGTAGCGTCCACTCCCAGTGTTCCCACTCCTCCACTCGTGGTGACAAATCCATTGGTTGTCAGGTTGCCAATTGCAGTGAACCGGGGCGACGAACTGAATGTGGGCGCAGCCGTGGACGCTGTGGCATTGCCAAAGACTGTGTTGGCTGCCGCCGTGGACAGAGTGAAACTCAGGGCTGGCGTTGTCGTGGGATTTGTTTCGCTGGTAGTGAACAGCGGTGACAGATCGCCCGCGCTGAAGCTGGTTACTGTGCCACCGCCACCGCCACCGCATCCCGTGCAGGTTCCGCTAACGGTCAGGTTACGCAGAAACAAATCCCGATACTGCCCTGCTGTGCCATTGTTGATCTCGACTACCCCAGCGGAGTTACGGGCGAGAGCAGTGTCAACGGCTGAAGTCGGCGTAGTAGAACCCCAGCCGAACATTCCCGCAGCCCTTAGATCGAATATACCATTGGGATTAGCCCTCCACTGTTCCGTCGAAGTCGTGCCAGTGTTCATAGTGTAATATACCAATTGGTCGTTTTCCACCTGTAGCATCCCACCTACCCGGTTATAGCCTACGTCAGCCCATGCCGAGCCAGTCCAATACTTGTTAGTAGCGAAGAACAAATAGCTGACGGTGCCTGAGTCATATGTTTGCAACTGCCCATAGCCGCCGAGAAACATGCCCTGCCCCAAGCCGCCACTTGTAGCTGGCAGCCAAAGCCGATGGTTGGCTTTCTGCCAAAAGAACGTGGAGTCCCCACCGAATACTCCGGCATCGTTGAACTGAACATAGGTGTCGCTGCCGCCCGGTGTTCCACCGCCACCGCCCGTCGCGGGCGCAATCCACGAACGCACGCCCGCTGTCGTGCTCGATAGCACGTAGCCGTTGGTCGATGGGTTGCCCAGAGCGGGCTCCAGCTGTGGTGCGCTCACGGTCACTCCGCTTTGGATGGTGAACGTGCCGGGGTTGGTTACAGTCGTGGTGCCATAAAGCGTGGTGTCTCCATAGGTCGTTTTAGTGCAAAACCACAAGAGCACCAGAATGAGGGCAACAAGGATCGCCGATGCGTAACGAGTCGGTGAATTAGTTTTCATGCGTGTGTCCAATCTGCCGCAGTATACCAGTTGTTATCGGTGCCTTTCACTTCCAGTCGTAGCCCGTTGAGCGTGGGATGCTGCACCAGCCGCGCCTTGGTGCCGATGTAGAACGTGGTCACGGGATTCGCGCCCGTCTGATCGATCGCGACGGTAACGTCGCCTGTGCCAGCATCCACGCCCGAGGCCGAGGACTTGATGCCTTGGCCATCGAGCACCTTCGTAATGAGCGCCTTCGCTGACGTAGTCGTGTCCACATCGGCACGCTGGATGGTGCCATCTTGGACTTGTGTGCCGCGTATCTGTGTTGCTGGCATAGTTTTATGTCGGGGCTAGCGCTCGGTTGAGGTAGTTTGCCTTGAGGCGACTGCCCGTAGGTGGCGCTGACAGCATCGTGATCGCTGCCCCGGTTATGGTGTAATCGTTGCCCGCGCCCGGCTCCAACAGGATGCCATTGAGAAAGAGTTGCTCGCTGCCAGCAGGCGATGGCGTGTTCGCTAACGTGAATGCGGTGTTCGCGCCATCGATCGTGCCACTGGGCGTCTCGCGCGTGATCATGTTGGACGCCGCTATGAAAATGTTGGGTTTCAGACTGAGAAGTGGGCCTGCCAGGATGGAGAGCATCGTGGTGTCGATGGCAACGCCCACGCCGCCTGCCGCCACAGTCAAGCCGCCATGGTTGCCGCCCGTGGCCGGGTCGATTTTCACCTGCATGTTATCGGCGTTGATAGTGAGCGAGTTGTCGGCAGCCACTATGTCGATCTGCTGACCTGTGCGCGTCATACCCGCGCCCGCAGTGATGTCACTTGGACCGGGCAGCTGGACAAAGGTGATGCTGGTTGAGCCTAGGGTGCCGCCTGCGTCCGCTGTGGAGAGCCACACCGTATCCCCGTTGATCGTGCCCTGTTGCACGCTCACCAGCATGCCCGGCACCTCAGCCCACGTGTCCATGGCCGCGTAACGCGTCCACGCTCCAGATGCGACCGTGTAAACGCCATTGGCCGATGCCGTGGTTTGATTCTTCACTAGGCACAGGTCGCCCGCGCTAAGCGCGATGCCATCGACCGATTGCGTGGCCGAGAGCGTGATGTTGGCCGTGGTAGCTGCCTTCACGGTGCACGATGACACCACGCCACCAGCGATGTTGGCCAGCACCCACTGCCTAGTCGCGGCATCAGTGGGATTCACTGGGTCAGCTAGGTTGGTGATCTTGAAGCCGCCATGCGACTGATCGGCACCAAACGCTAGCGAGCCATCGCTCTTGATGAACAATGCGCCCTGCGCCAGCTTGGACGTTTGGATCGCAGCTGCCGCCGCGATGTTGGCATCGAGAATGGTGGCATTCTGGATTTGTTTGTTACCATGGATTTGTGTTGCGCTCATAGTGCTTGTTTCTAGGGTTGTATGTAGTCAACGCTCAAGTTATCGCCCGATAATGGAGCATCTACCAGTGTAAATTGTTTAGGGCCAGTTTCGCTGTAGTCATCCGGATTTCTCAGTCGCAGTCCACTGCGGAAGATGGCGATGAGGCCGGGCGAATAGACGAAGCTGGTAGTGAAAACCTTGTTACTCCCGTTGACTAGGCCAGCGGGCGTTTCGCCGTAGATGTTAGTGCCACCAGCCTCGCTAGGCAGCAGGTAATCGAGAGAGATGGTGTCACCGGGCAACGGCGCTATGACAAATTGAAAGGTGGTGCCGCTGACTTCCGTGTAATCGTCGATGCGCCTCATGCGCAGCCCGTTCAGATAGACTTCCAATGAACTGCCTAGGTATGATTGAACCGTGGAGAACAGCTTGTTGGTGCCATTGATCGCGCCACCAGCCGCTTCGCCCATGACATAGCCCGCTGGCGCGACCACGCCGGGTGGCCCTTGTGGCCCTCTGATGTTGCCTATTAGGTCCCAACTCATCGCCCTAGTTTCCTCCACGTTGAGGTTGTCCCATCGAACTGCCACACGTCGCCGTTGGCGGTGTTCAGATACATGTCGTATGGGAGCACGCCCGTGGCGCTGGTGGGATCGCCTGTGCCTTGCAGCCAGATGCTACTGCGCGTGCCTGCCTCGCCCTTTGGCCCGACTGGGCCGGGCACCGGGGTGCCGCCGCTTACGATCGGGCGCATGGCCGTGGGCGCGGGTGGTGCGCCCTCGCCCGTGAACCACAGGCTCCCGCGTTCGCCCGTCGGCCCTTGCGGGCCGGGTGGCCCTTCCACTGGCTCCAAGATGGGCGGCAGGCTAGGTGCAGGCAGCTTGGGTGTCCCCGTTGCGGTGAAAGCGTGATTCTTAGTGTAAGGAGTGTCGGTGCCATAGATGACGTTCCTGATCTTGAGTTGTAACAACACTGTGAGGTGCCCATTGAGCGCGTCAGCTTCAAACGCTATGTCCATGATCTCGCACCTAGGCTCCCAATACGTGAGTGCTTGCAGGATGGCGATGGTGACGTTTGCGGCCTCGTTGATGGGACGATCGACGATGGACTGATCGACTCCTAACGTGCGCTCTAGCGCGGCCGAAAACAACGGGGTCGCGAGTATGGTCTTTACATTCTGAAAAATCTCCTTGTAGCTGATTGCTCCAAAGTCGATGTAGCGGAACGAGATCATGCTCAATGGCGTGCCATCCACGTCCGCGAATTGGACGCGCCAGTTAGCGCCTAGCTCGACCGTGTTACCCGTCTGCGATGGGAGAGGTGCAACGCCTATCATATGGCCCCACTTCCCACGAAGCCCGGCACACCGAACTGCGATAGCAAGCCCTCGGTGAACGGTATGTATTCCTCAAAGTGCACGTCTAGCTCCACGGCTATGAGCTTGCCGCCTTTGAGCCAGTGCTTGTGGCGTTCCTTGAGTTCGGTGATGACGAACATGGACAAGCCCGGTCCCATCGGTTTGCCGCCCACGATGAGCGGTGCGGCCAGCGCGTTCTCATGGAAGAAATGCCATTGGGCCAGCAGCGGGTTGGGATCGCCGCACCATGAAGCGTTGAGCCCGATGCGATAGTCCAGCTTGAGCAGATCGTTGCCCGCCCATTCCAGCAATGGCTTGCGCATGTGCACCATGTGCGAGCCAAAGCGCCCGCGATAACTGCGCTCGATCTCGTGGAAGGTCATGATGCGGCCCTGTAGCTTGCCGAACACTATTGCGCCAAAAAGTCCTTCCATTGCCATAGGTAAAACCAGTTATATCGTTTTCAATATAACTGCCTCCAATCGTTTCACCCTCTCCTCGAGCGCGTTCACGCGGGCCAGTAGTTCGTCGCGTTCCTGCATGGAGCTCGCGTGCGGGCCTTTGCTGTCCACGTGGTGGCCTGTCTCGATCATGTCGCCTATGATGGTAACATGGCCTGTCAACTTGATTTCGGGCGCGGTGATGTTGATGGCGCTGTTGCCTTGTAGCTCAATCGTGTCCTGACTGATGGTGACCGTGCCAGTGGGGCTTTCCACTGTGACGTTGCCGTTGGCCGATTTGACCAGCACGTCGCCATCGGCTTCGATGTTGAACTTGGCGCTGTCGGTGGTCTTGAGGCTGACGTCCTTTTTGTAGGTGCCTTTCCATCCAGCCTTGAAATCCTGCGTGAGAAACACGTCTGCATTGTCGTTGCTGTCGAATTTCTCCGTGTGGCCGTTCTCCCACTCGCAGTAGTCCACGCGCGGATCAGTGACAGGTGGCGGATCGTTCTTCGTATAGAAGGTGCCTAGGAGCAGGTAATCGCCAGTGGCATTGGGCAGCTTCACTAGGACGACGTTCTGGCCTATGCGCGGCATGGCGAAACTTTTCTTTTGGTGGCCCGAGCCGTTGCTTGCGCCCGCACCGCTGCCCTGCATCTGGACGCCAGCACTGGCCTGCCACACCGGGATGGGCTTGGTGATGAGGGGTTGCTTGTTCAGATCGACCTTGTCGTTGAGCATGACGCGCACGTTCGCGCCTTTGTCGCTGCACTCGATCTTGGACACCTTGCCTATGACGATGGCGTTCTTGAAGCGATTGTCGAAAGCCGCCGTGTAGTTGGTGTCAGCCAGTAGGTTTTTGAGTCCCATGTTAGTAACCTGTTAAACAGCGCCGGGCATTGATGATCGTGGTGTATTCCGGGCCTACGCGATGGTCGATCGTTTCCGCGAACCACTTGCCATCGAACTGCCCCACGCCCACCATCGTGAATGTCTGGCCCGCAGCCACCAGCGGGTTGCCGATGGACATTTCGATCTTGGCATGAATCTTGTCCTTGTTCTTCGATCGCAGCTTGGCCTTGGCCAGCTGGCCCTCCATGTCCTCTTTGTTCCACGTGGAACCCAGCCCTTCGTCCACGCGAGTGGTGGGTGCGCCATCTCCGCTGCTGCCCTCGTCCTGATCCTCGGTGCCGGGATTCTCGTTGTAGTTGGTGTCAACATCTTCCGGATCGCCTGTGCCTTCGTCTGCGCTTTCGGACGATGGCACGCTAACGCCAGTGATGGGCTGGCTCGCGCCACCGCCACCGCTGATCAGTCCGCCACGCGATGGGGAGCCAGTGTCCGTGAACGTCTCCAGCGTGGTATCGCCTGTGCCCGGTTTGGTGTAGCGCACGTTGGCGGTCTTGGCAGTGTCGTTCACCATGAGCGTGAACACTGCTCCCGCTAGGCGGAACACCTTGCCTCCGCCCGAAAGTGCGCCTGTCACGTCGCTCGCGCCGCTTAGGAGTCCGCCGAATGCGCCTATGGGCGAGGGTGCGCTCCCGTCTCCATACACGAGCGTGAACGCAGGCGCGGCCTCCTCCGCCTTTTGCTCATCGAAAATGTAGATGGTATTGTTGCTGACCTTGATGCACAGCTTGGCGTCGTGGCACCGCTTCTGAAGGAACGCCAGTGCGCTCTCCTCGGTCTGCTCCACTCGATCGTATTTGGGGTTAGTGGCACCATCGGCATACTTCAACTCCATCTTGCTCTCGGTTGCCACCTGTTGCGCTATGTCGCGCAGCGTGTTCTTGTCCCATCCGCGTGTGTCATTCGCGGCCTTTACGCGCACGTTCGTGGGTATGGAAGCCGCCTTGATACTCACCGTGTGTTGCGGGAGCTCGAACTCGACCGAGTCGATCCAGAAGCGCCCGCAATTGAGCACCAGCGCGGAAGCGAAAGGCGCGAACCATCGCTCGCAATAGACGCCCACGTCGAGGAACGTGCCGGGCTTGGGCATCCACTCGTTGATGAACTTGCGATCGCGGTCAGCCAGTTGCAGCTGGAAGTCATCGGCCTTCTGTCCATCGCAGCTGTCCGTGTAGGTCATGTTGAGGAAGTATGGAGCCAGCTTGTTGTAATAGTCGGTGCCGTTGAGGGTCAGCTGCGGGCGTGCGGCGCGGACTTGGAAGATCATAGTGCAACCTTCACTTTCCGGGCCTCCCGGTCAAAAAACGGGTTTTGATCAGCCGCAGAACAGCCCGTCCCCGGCACGAGGATGCCGTTCTCGTGCCGTTTGGGGTGCTTGGTGGATCAACGCCCAGCACCGCCAAACAAAATGCTTTTAACGGCATCCTCGGCATTTTACGGGTTGGTCACGATGGAAGTGCTCTTCCACGGGACTAGCGGGATGGTGGCTTTCACGGGGAGGTCTGGCACTATGACGACCACGCCAGCGGGGAAGTTGCAAATCTCCCTGATGTTGTAGTTCGCCTCGATGAGCTTGTGCATGAGGTGATCGTCTCCGCGCTTCATCCCATACACCCGGAGCGCGATCAAATCCCACCAGTCGCCCTGTATGCTCGTGTAAGTCCTCATAGTGAAAAGTCAGTTATATTGAAAACGATATAACTGTCACTCCACCTCCTCTCCGGTATGGGAGGCTTTGACGCTGAGCTTTTCCTTGCCCGGCTCCAGCGTGATGACGCTCTCGTCGTAGTGATACACGATGCGCCCATCGGGCAGTGTCAGCTGATCCTTGTGGAAATGCAGGGCTTCCACCAGTTTCGCTTTCGCGTCCACTTCCGTGTTGAGCGCGTCTATGCGCGAATCGCGTGCCTCGACATAGCTGCGGGCCAGCTTGTCCACCTTTGGTATTTTCACTGGTGCCACGCCAGTGCCCTCCATGGGGATTTCCTCTTGCTGCGGTTTTGCTGCTGTTTTTTTAGCCATATCCACTTTCGTATGATAACCGACGTTCCTGATACTGTGCTGCCTTGAACTGCGCTATGAAATCCTTGGCAAGGTCGCGCAGGCGCGAGTCCATGGCCCGCTGATCCGCTTCGGTGGCGTTGCCATTGATCACGATGTGCGGGTTGAAGTGCATGTTGGACGCCTGCGGCGGTGGCTGGTCGGGCGGTCGCCTCAGTAGCGGTGGCGTGCCCCGGCTCATCTTGTTGGCCCACCACAGGTCCGGCCCTTCGCGTCCGAAGTCCTCGCCGCCAGAGGAGAACGTGCGCGGGCCACCAGCGAAGCCCACACCCAGCGATGCGTTGCCAGTGGCGTAATTGGTGATGTTGCTGCCTGCCGCCACCCGATCGAGGGCAGCGTTGTAGGCCTGTATCGCTTTCGCGCTCACGGCCACGTTGCGCAGGCTCACGCCGGGGTAATAGCCAGTGTCGCTGATCGTCTCCATGAGCGACTTGTTGCGGGCTATGGAGCGGTTGATGGTCGCCTCCATGTAAGCCTGTGTGCGGACGGCATTGCCGCTGCCCACTTCGGTTTCCAGATTGGAGTAAAACCGGGATGCCACGATGGGGTCTTTTAGCTCGGCGATCTTCGATGCGCGCAGGGCCGCCAGCGTGGAATCGGGCAGGCCCGGAGGAGCGGTATATGTGGACGTGCCCACGGGTCCGCCTGCCCACGACGAGCCTGCGCCCGCGCCACGGAACATATCGTGACCGCCAAATGGATGTTTGATGGCGTCCTTCACATCGCGCCAGTAGGTCTTGAACGTCTGGATGGCGTCGTCCCATTGTTTCTTGAAACCGAACGTCCAGTCGAAATCTTTCATGTCGTCCCAGATGCGCTTGAACGCACCTTCCACGGCGTCATCCCACTTCAAGCTCTCGGCATTGAGCCCGCGTGCGCCAGCTATGAGTTCGGTCCACGACATACCGAGCAGATACCAGTGTTTGGTGAAATGCTCTGGATCGCTTACCGCTTGGCCTTTCATGAGCGCGGTGAATTTCTCCACCTCGCTGTTGAGCTTTTGCACCGCCACGAAAGCGCCTATGCCCGCCAACGTCAGCATGTTTGCCCGCAGCGATCCCATGCCGCCGCTGGTGGCGAACGTGGCGATCTTGAGCGCGATGAACGCGATGGTGAGCGCCTCCACCACGTGGATGACCTCGTCCGCGTTATCGCCTATCCACTCGAATATGTTCGCCAGCGCACCCATGATGCTCACGAGCGTTTCGCCTGCGCTCTTGCCCTTGCCGCCTAGGGCCGCAAACTGCTTTATCAGTGCAGCCAGCAGCTTGCCGCCCATGTCCATGAACGACTTGGCCAGCTTGTTCCATGCAGCGCCGCCCGGTCCTTTCCACCATGCGACGAACTCCTTCCACGCGGGAATCAGGCGATCGTGCACCCAGTGCGCGGCAGCTATCGCGCCTTGTGTGACCACCTCGTAAAACTGTTTGATGATGGGCTCTAGCTCGGGCAACACTTCGCGCCACGCGTCCGCCATGGCCGCTTGCGCGGGCAACACCTCGTGCCCTATGCGCTTTGACATCTCGTGCAGCGCCCGGTCGAACAGGTAGATGCGGCCCTCGGGCGTCTTCATGAGCGCCGCCGCTTGGCCCGCATACATCCTGCCTGTGACCTTGGTCATGAGCAGCATCTGCCGTTCATAGGCGCTGGTGGTCTTGGCGGTCATGTAGGCCTGCTCAGCCTTGCTCAGGATGATGCCGAAGCTACGCAGCCCGCGTGTCATGCCCGTCTTGACCGCGATCGTCCATAGCGTGCCCAGCTTCGCGCCATCTTCCGCGCTGGCGTGCACTCCACGCGAGAGCGCGAGCACGTTGGTGAGCGCGGTGGTAGTCTGCTCTACCGCGTTGGCTGGCATCCCACTCTTGGCCACGCCAGCCGATATCTGGTTGAGGATTTGTTGCCCGTATATCTGCTGCTTGCCTAGGGCTTTGTTATAGTCCTCGATCATCTCGGCCTGCTTGGTGGAATACTCCATGCCCTTCGCCGCTACAGCGTTGTTGGTCATGAGGTAGCCCACTAACTGCCTGTGGGCCTGTGCCTGTTCCTTAGCTGCCTCAGCTGCGCCCGCAGTTATCTCATGGAAGATCTTCGATGCGGCAAAGCCGCCCAAGATGACACCTAGACCTCCTAGGCCCAAGGCCAGCTTCTTCACTAGGCCCAACACGCGCGTGATGCCTGCGCCCATGCTCGACATGGCCGCGTTCGCGCGTGCCAGTCCCGCGCGCATGGACACGCCCACGCGTTGCGCAGTCGTCGCCAGCGATCGCAGGCGTGCCTGGGCAGTCGCGATCGAGGCGTTGAACGATCCAGTCAGCTTCGCGCCGATGGAGAATACCGCTTGGTATTGCTTGGGCGCAGCCATCCTATACGCTCACCTCCTTTCCGCAGCCTCTTGCTCGGCCTGTAGCTGGTCGCCCAGTTCGGCCAAGTAAGCTATCAACTCTCGTATCGGCAGCTCTAGCCAGAAGCCCACGCCTCCGCCCGTGGCCCGCGCCATCCGCACTGCTATGGAGCGCAGGTTCTTGTTTACGCTTTCTCCTCTTCCGACGAGCTGCCACAGGCTTTTAAAGCGCTATTGCGCACCGCTATGTAATAACGGCGCGGCAGTTTCAGGATGAGGCCAACAGGCACGTCCGCCACTTGCGCTGCGAGCAGCGAGTGGAAAAGGTGCTTAGTCTCGGGCATAACAAACTCGTTCTTCTCCGACTTGTAGAGTCGTGTGAAGCTACGCTCCACGCGCTGGAAGTCTTTGCCGTTCATCGCGTCGTAGTCGAAGATCAGTTCCTTGTATGACTGGCCATCGAACTCGACTGGCGGCTCCAAGCGGAGCCTCCACGGTGGCTGAGCGGCATCCGCCTCTAGCTCGCGATAGAGCGTGTCATCGGCAGCTGGTTCGGGTGTAGGTGTTTCGCTGTTGGTAGTGCCTAGCCTATTTGCGGGATCGCCGAGGTCGGTGGCCTCGGCGTCTCGTGATTGCAGTAGTGTCTTGTCCATAGGCGGACACTATACTCACAGGTGTCAAGTGCTTACAACCCTATGAGTTGCCGGATGCGCAGCGCGGTGTCCACCAGCTGGACGCCATTGAACCACCTGCACACGGCATTCTCCTTGTCGATCTCGAGCATGATGCGATCGTTGCGCAGCACCCGCAGCGATATGAGTTCATACTCGGTTTCGGCGTCGCCCTTCGTTCCCACCTCCAGTTTGCCAAAGTTGAAGCCCTTGGGCGCGGTGCCCATGACGTAGCGCCAGCCAGTATGGATGATGCGGTTGGTCCCGCTGTCGTGCAGCTGGTGCGCGGCCCACGCGTCCAACTGCGCGCCATCTTGGATGGTGGCAAACACTGCATCGTCCACCACGGTCAGCCACTTGAGCTTCACGCTGTAGGGCTGGAAATGCGCCTGCACGGGCATGGCGATCTCGCCAAAGATGCCGCTGCCCTTGAGGTTGTCCTCTAGGTTCTTCAAGTCGGGCAGGGTAACATCGGCGAGGCCAATGAGCCTACGCCCATCCTTGAAGATGCTGTAGTTGGTAACATGATTTGGGATTTGCATGGTAGGTGCCTCCTATGGGTTGATGCTTATATTGAATTCAATATAACTGTGTTTCTATGGGTTAGGCCGCTGCTGCCGCAGTGTCTTCCTCGGGCCATAGGTTTTGGATGTATGGCACCCAGTATTCGATGCGGAAGTCGAGCCATTCTGCCGGGGTTGGGACCGCGATGTAAATGTGGAACGTGTAGTGGCCGTTGAGGATTTCCGTGGTCGGGTTCTCATCGTGGCGGAACTCCAGCCGTGCGCCCACGAGCGCCTCCTGATTGCTGAGGCCATCGAGCCACAGCTGCAACGAGTTGACGATGGCGTCGATGAGACGGCGGTTGCCGGGCTCGTCAACCTTTTGCCAGATGGTGAGCACCACCGTGTTGCCGATGAAGTCGAACATGCGCCTCACCGGGATGAACATGTCCTTCACATCGGTGTTGGCCGGGTAAGCCGCTGTGCGGTTGCCCCAGCTGCGCCAGCCGCCGATCCAGTTGAGCGCCGTGACCACGCCTTGACCGTTGAGCATGTTGGCGTCGAGCAGGTGCATGGGCACCTCGCTGCCGTCGCCCAGCTGTAGCGAATTCATCTTGAGAGGCTTGTTCGATGGCGACTGATACGGGAGGCCACCGCCGCGATAGGTGTCCGTCCACTGGATGAGCGGGCCTTGCTGCGATGCGAAGTGGAACTGCTTTTTGGTGCCATCGTCGGCCACCAGCGTAGGCAAGCCGAACAATAGCTCCTGCCGTGGGAAAGTGATGTTCTTGGCGGTCTTCCACGCCAGCACGTCCTGCGCCTTCTTCACGGGCGGAGTGGCCGTAGCCGACACGTCCACGTCGATCAGGCACGTGCACGCGAAGCAGCCGTTGATGTTCTCGCACTTGGCTTCCATGGCCGCAGCGACTGTCGAGTCATGGCTCCAAGCCGGGCAGATGATGATGCCGGGGACTAGGCCTGTCGCTTGGAACACGTCCTCGATGACCTCCAAGCCTGTGCGCTTGCCCGTGACCGAATCGACGCCACCGATGATGTCCGTGGCCGTGATGGGCGTGGTGCCGGGCGTCTGGCCGCCGATGAGGACTGCCGATGTGTCGGTCAGGATCGCGCCTCCGGGAATGCGCGTGATGATGGCATGATTGTTGGCGTCATAGGTGAGCAGGTAGTCCACGCCTAGCACGTAGTTGGTCAGCTGTGGCGTGGGCGTTTCGCCTTCCTTCTCGCCGCCTTTCTTGGCCTTGGCCTCGGCTGCGGCTGTGGTGACACTGGTGACAGTGACCAGCCACGCTATGAGTTCCTTGCCCGTGTTTATGCTCCCGTTCACTAGCGTGTAGCTGGTGGGCGGGACCGTGACTGCGTTCTTCGTGGGATCGTTGACCGCGATGTAACACACCGGGAACACTCCAAACTCCACGAACACAGAGTCCATGTGCTCGCAAATGTCATACGTGGCCCAGTCGCGGGAATAGCCCAACTCCGCTACCGCATCTTCGTAGCGGTTGTAGATGCGTGGCTTGTTGATGGTGTTGAGCCCGTCTGGGCTTAGATGCATCGGCGCGGAGCCGATGACCACGTTCATGCCGGGATAGGCAGCAACGGGTGCAATTACGCTAGTGGGAACGTCAGCCCAGCTGACGCCGTGTGGGAATGGGCCTAGGTTAGACATGGGTTTTAAGTTTCACTCCTATGGGTTGAGGTTGTTCGGTTTTCTTTTTCGCTGCAAGCCAGTTTTGCACTTCTCGATAGAAAGTCACGTATTTCCCGCTGGTGCCACGCATGTTACGGGCTATGTCGAAGTTGAGTTCTTTGCGCACCAGCGCGTATTCGGCCACGGGGACGAACAGGCTCCCCAGCGCCGGGCACCTGCCTATCCACGTGTAAAGCGACTCGAAAATGCCGTCGCGGAAGATCATGCCATAGTTGAGGCCCAGTTGCGGGATGGTTGGCCCGCAGTAGATGACCTGCCCGGTGATGCGTATCATGGTGTTGCTCCCATTAGGTCGGCCACGGGCGCTGTTCTATCGTAGGTGCCCATCACTTCGATGTGCTCTTCCGGTATAAGGGTCTCCCCGAAGTCAGGCAGTGGCCGGGCGCTAGGCAGTTGCCATTCGGTAGTCATTTCTCCTATGAAATGCGGCCATGTGCCTAGCTCTAGGAGCTTCCACTTGATAGGCATGACGATGGGGTAAGCGTGGTCGATGCCTTTCTGACCCCAGCTGGTGAGCGCTATGGAGGCTGTTTCCATCATGTTAAGGCAGTCCTGATAGCCTTGGCTATCGGGGTTCTCATCGTAAGCGTGGAAGAACAGTCGCAGCGTCACATGGGTGCAGTCGCTGTCCACGTCGGCAGCGATCACCTGCACGCTTATGGACGGATAGTCGGGCAGTTTGTCCAGTTCTATTTCGCCCGCGAGAGTGCGTGGAATGCGCCCGCGAACGATCTGCGGAGGCACCTTGCCCGTGAGTGTTTGTGCGCGCTCGCTGTAGTCGTATGGCACTTCGCCCGGTGTATCGGTGAACTCTGCGCCGGGCTTTTGCATGGCATTGACGCCGGGATTGTCTAGGCGATAGGCGTCTTGGAATAGCTGCTCTAGGAACTTCACCATGACGCGTTCTAGGTCATCCACGCTGTGAGAGCGCAGCGGCAGATCGGGCGTGGTGCGTGTGGGCTCGGTGGGTGCGCTCATGGGCTCGTTATCTTTCCGCCTGCGCCATGTAACACGCGCTCGAGCTCGTGGTCAATGCGCTTTTCCAGTGTGTCACCCATGGCCTTCTCCACTGCCGGGCCTACGCTGGGTTGTGACGCCATGATGGGTGCACTGATCGCCAGCAGCTTCACGATGGGCAGGCGCGAGCGTCCCTTGCGCACGTATGGGCCGGGATAGGTGAGTGGCGTATGGAATGCGCCCGGCAGCGGGCCGCCACCGCCCACCTTCACCTGTGCGCGTATGGTGCGCTTGCGTTTGAGCAGGCGACTGGGCGAGACATTGAACTTGCCTAGGTCGAGCATCTTATCGGCCAACACCATCGCGCCCTGCGGATTGCTACGCGTGGCCCTCTGGATTTTGACCGGGATATCCTTGGCCTTGATTACATAGTGTTGCCGTATCTCGCGCTTGACCACCGTGCGCCCACTCTCCAGTGCGCGATTAATAGCTGGCGCTAGCACGCGCGGGACGCCATCCTTCACGTTTTTGAGGACGTGCTCTAGGAACTTCAAGTCCTTGGGGTCGATGTTGACGTCCACTGGCACGGTTAATTCCTCCCATACATGGTGGGCTGACTTCGCGCAGCCGCAAGCGAGAGCTCGTAGAGGCTCTCCGCGTCGGTGCAATCGAGCACCTCCCACGGTTGATTGGCGGGCGAGTATATGATCTCACCCGCCACCGGGGCACGTGGCAGATACTTATGCGCGATGTAGCAGCGAACATCGCCCATAAACACTCCATGGACAGTGACCAGCGGTTGTTGGCGCACGGCGTCTTTGTCCCAGACTACGGGCGCGGTGAATACTGTGAAGCCGCCCTGTCCATCCCCGATCCGAAACTCCCTCATGGTGGCGAACTCGCCCGTGTTCATGAAGATGTTGTCGATATCGGGGACGAACTGGTCACGCAAACTCATAGGCAGTTACCAAGTCGGCTTAAGAATCTTGAGGCCGATGATGATGAACAGCGCCACGATGACCAACTCGGACATACGCGGAGCCCATGTCCAAGTCGGATGCGCGAACGCGCCGATCAAGATCAACACCAGCAAGATCCAGTAGATGATGGTGAGCAATCCCATAGGTGAAAGCAGTTATATTGAATTCAATATAAGCGACTTCTCCTAGCTATTGCCCTGTTCCTCTTCGCGGTGGGCTTCGATGGCCGCGATGATGTCATCCTTGCGATGTGCACCTTCGAGGTCAACGCCCTCGTCTGCCGCGATCTCCTTCAACTCGGCGACCGTCTTGCTTTCCAAATCGTCGCCATTGGCTTCCTCCTCGGCTGTGGTCCCATCGACGGTGGACTTCTGCGGCTTGGTCTGAGCCTCGATGGCTTTCTTGCGGGCCTCCTCGCCTTTCACGGTCGATGGGCCGGGCACGAAGTCGATGCCTTCCTTGCCTTCGGGCTCTTTCCCGCCTTCGACGCCCTGCTCTGTGACCTTGTCAGGCGCGAAGTAGGGCTGCTCAAACTGCGCCCCACTGGAGCCCGGTGTCGGGAACGGATAGCTGGCGCCTGTGATCGCTTCCACGATCCGCCACCCGAGCACGTCCACGGGCATTGGGAGCGGGCACGAGGTGAGCCGATAGAACAGCTGACCGTCATCCTCCTCGCCATAGACGAACGGGATGCGGCTCGACTGGTAGGTCACGAAGCGTTGGGCCTTCGCGTCCTCCAGCTGGGTGTATGCGCCATACACGATCTTGTTGGGCGTGTTAGTGCTCGCCAGTAGCACGAGCTCTGGCGGGAGCATCGGGTAGAGTGTGCCTGCATCGTCTTCAAAATACTCCGCATAGGAGTAGTATTGCAGGCCCGCTTGCTGGCCGAAGATGACCACCGCCTCGTCTTGGATGACGGGCTTGATGGTGGCGATCTGGAACCGGATGGAATCGAGGAACTTCGCTACATTGGCGTTGTTGAGGAACGCCGTCTTGGCCGTCGCTCCAAACAACACTATGTTCGGGCTGATGCCGCTATCGCGGATGACCGCTAGGCGGGCAGCTTCCAAGTCAGCCAGCGGATCGCTGTTCGTCTGGTCCCACTTGATAGTGGGCACGAAGTGGTTGTTGGGTGCGCCCTGACTCGACTCCATGTAGTTGATGACGTTGGTGTAGCCGTTGTCGGCTGTCACTGTGATCCCACCATTGATCAACAGTGAACGGCACATCCATTCCTCGCGACGGGTGATGGCCTCATCGAGGTAGATCGCATCCTCTGCGAGCAGGTCCGCCGCGCGATCGGCTGCGGTGCGCCCCTGATAGATCGTCTCTCCGGGCAGACGCGCCTCCAGATCGGGGATGCGCAGTGCGCGCACAGGCGCGATGCGTGGTGCCCGATAGAAGCGAGTCTCGAAGCCTTGACGCTCCATGATTTTGCCGCCCACCAGCGGTGCCACGAATGGAGCCATTTTCCGGCGACCTCGACGGAAGTCGAACTCCACTAGGTTCGTCGGTGGATACTCCCGCGCACTGAAGAACGTGTCGCGCAGGAACGTGTGAACGAGCGGGCCTTGCTCGAATGGAGCGAGCAGCGTGCGAGGCTCGTAGTTGGGATTCATGTTAGCCATGTTGGTAGTGTCCTTTCGATTGGTGGGTTGCGGTTAGGGTGCGAACGGCCCAGCTGGTGTGGCTGGATCGAGGAAGATGTTCATGTCGCGCAGACGCGCCAGCCCAGCCGCTGAGATGGGCTGCGTGTTGTCCGAATACATGACCGTGGTCTTGTCGAACGACCCATTGAGTGCGACGGCGACCGTCTTTTTGTTGGCACCCGATGGGACCTCGGTGTTGTCGGGCAGATCGACGATGATGCCTTCCAGCGCCGCGTCGTCCGCCGCTACTGCGCCCAGAACTGCCGAGCGCGTGGCGTCGAACTTCACGAGGTGGCCGATCTTCGCCACCGCCACTGTGAGTGCGCCAGCGTCCGTGTATGGGTAACGCCTGACAAACCAGTCCTCGCTATCGAACGACTGGATGTTGGCGAAGTTGACTGAGTCTTTGATTGCCATGGTTGGTTGTGTCCTTTCTCTATGGGTTGAGGTTAGTTACGACCGTTGAGGATCGCAGAGCGATTGCGATGTTTGAGCTTGTTGGTGACCGCAGTCTTCAGTCGCTCGCCGAAGTCGGTGCCACCGTCGCCCGATGGCGTCGCATCCGAGCCCGGAATACCATCCAGAACTCGCGCGTCTGCGCGACGTCGATCTTGGCCACGCACCTTGTCCATGGCCTCCATGCATTCCGCTGCAATGTCGCCAGCGGTGCGACCGTCTTCGATGGCCTTGTTGACGATCTCATGGGTGGCTGGCCTGTCGAGCTTCATGAGTGCCGTGATTCGGGCACGCTCCGCTCGTGCTCCTGCCGTTTTTGGGTCATCCGGTGGACGTTGACCTTGTCCGGGGTCGCCGGACGCGTTCTCGGCAATCCTCGTGCCGGGGACGGGCTGTTCTGCGGGCGGTTGCCCGGCATTTTCCGGCGGTTGCGGCGGTGCCGGGTTTGGTGTCGGCGTCGGCGCAGGTGGCGCAGGCGTCGGCGTGGGTTGTGGTGTTGGCTGTGCCATAGGTTCTCCTTCTGTTTGTTGTTGAGTGGCGCTAAACGCCGGGACATTGTGAAATCTCGACAGATCGAAAGTGACGCCGTTGAACACGGCTTTCTTGTCGCCCACCATGGCTGCGGCCTTGATGACGCCGCGCACTTCATCGGCGAAGCCATTGGCTACCGCCTGTTCGGGTGACATCCACGTTTCCGCTGCCAGCATCGCGCGTATCACGTCGCGTGGCTGGCGCGTGCGACGCTCATACACGTTCACCATCGAGTCCGTGATCGTATCGAGCGCGGTCGCCATCTTGCGCATATCGTCGGCATTTCCAACAGACAGGCCAGATGGCAAATGGATCATCATGGTCGAGTTCGCTCGCGCGTAAATCTTGTGCCCCACCATCGCGACAAGCGTGGCCGCGCTGGCGCACAGGCCATCGAGGTAAACAAGTTTTTCGCTCCTATGATCGGCGAGACGCGAGAAGATCGCACTGGCGTCGAATAGCGAGCCTCCCGGCGAGTTTATGTGGAGCTCGATGCGTTTCACGCTCTTGGGCAGCTGCGACAGCGAGTTGGAGAATGCTTTCGCGCTCACCTCGCCTATCTCCTCCCAGTTGCCTATGGCGTCGAAGATGAGCAGTTCCGCGCTCTCGGGCTCGGGCTCAGCCTGATTCACTATGAAACGATACCAATCGGTGTTCATGATTGTGCTCCTGCGGGTTGGCCGGGCGACGTGGAGCCCGGAGGTGCGGCTGCGCTCAGGCCCGATCCAGCGCCCGCCAATGGGCGGTATGGCGGATAGACGAGGCCTTCGTCTTCAAAGTCCTGTTTCTCGACTGCCGCTTGGCGAATGTTGTCGCGATAGTCGCTCCCGTTGAGTTCGGACGACTCGCGCTCAATGGTGGAAAAGCCACAGCGCACCTTCTGATCAGCTGCGGCCACTTCCTTGACGGGATCGATCGAGCCAGCACTCGCGCCAGTCCAGATGCAGCGCGTCATGGCACGCCGCACGTAGGGATCATCGAAGTTGCCCTTGAAGCCCTCGATGACGTTGAGTGCCATGGCATCGGCCATCCATTCCTCGTAGGCAGGCTGGCACATGCCTTCCGCCATGAGAGCGCGAAACTTGCGCACCCGCTTCCAAAAGTCCAGCAGCGCAGCCCTAGACGCGCTATAGCTGCTGTTATACTGCTTGAGTAACACCTCGTAGGGCACGCCCGTGGCGCTGCCTATGAACTTGGCTACCGCTATGGTGAAATCGCCGAACGTGGATTGCGGCTGTGTGGGCGTGGCGAAATTGACCTGATGGCCGGGCCTCATGAAATTCACTATGCCCGGTCCCAGCTGGACGTTGTAGGGGTTGAAGTCGAAAATCTCCTTTTTCTGCTCATCGGTGAGCAACGACTCGAAAATGGTGGGGTCAGGGAACTCCGATGTGATGAACGCTGTGAAGTAACTCTGGATGACAGCGCCTAGGACGGTGGCGTCCACGTAGCGGCCCATCTGTTTGAGCAACTCTAGGCACACGGCCAGTATAGGCACACCACGGCGCTGTTCCGGTCTCTCGGGCCGCATTAACAGCACCATGTTGCGCCTTCCTGACAGCGGGCCATAGGGCTCGACGCGAAACGTGCGACCGGGCGCGATGATGCCCTGCCATCGGAAGCGCAGCATCGCCAGCGGGTGTATCTCGCTAATGTGATACGCCTGTATCTCGCCATCGTCGGTCTGCTCCACGCCGTTGAAGATGTTCTTCGATGGATCGAAGGGCATGGGGTCGCGGATGCGATCGGCCTCGAGTATGCGCACTCGCAAGTCGAACAGAACGCCCGGACGAGGCTTCAATGGGAAAAGCACAGGGCAATCGCCGCTGAGCAACATGGATTGGAAGCCGATGTGTTGAAGGGTGCCGAACGTGTGCTTGGCTTCATAGTCGCACTCGCGCGGATCGTTGGCCCACCAGCCGAACTTGAGCTTCAGTTCCTTGTTGAGCTTCATGGTAGCATCCGGGGTCAGCCCTAGGGACTCGCCATCCACCTGCGGATTGGCTTCCAAGCCTGTGCCTATGACGTTGGTGTCCAAGGTCTCCACCGCGCCCGTGGCCAGCGGAATGCCCATGAACGCGTCGCGCGAGCGTTCACGCAGGATTTGGATGTTCAGCCCTATGTCGCCATCGGCATCGCTGCCGCGCCACAGCCACCCGGCCAGTGCGTTCTTGTGCAGGCTCGCGCCATACTGGCCGTAGCCAGTGGTGCCGAAGCCTATGCTGGGCACGATGGCGTTCCGCACGTTGATGGGTGCGCCCGTGTGATCTAACAACACGCCCGGTGGCATGCGCCCGCTGGCGAATCTATCGTGGCCATTGCGGCCACTGGTGAGAGTGGCAGTTCTCATGGGGCGTGACAGCTTATATTGAATTCAATATAACTGCTTTTCATAGGTCGCGCGGTATGACGCGCATGGCGGTGTCGCGCCCGGTTATGGCTGGCGGGAGTGCATCCGCGCCGCAGTAGAACTCCACCATCTTCATCCAGTAGTCCACGCTCTTGGCTTGCTCGGCAGCGTCCTTGAAACGCACGTGGCGGCTGCCTATGCCGTAACTGTGCACGCCCGCCGACGCGCCCACCATGCCGTTGAGTGCCTTTTGGAGGCCATCCTTGGCCCATGGACAAGTTAGCGGCTCAAGCACGACCTCCTCAGGTGGAGTAACAACTGTGACTGGCTGTCCCATTCGGCGCGGAGGTTACGCCTAGTGCAAATGTCGGCGTCAAGCCTGTGGAATAAAATACTCAGGAAATTCCTTGACTTCCCATGGGGTTTCGACCTACTTCGTAGGCAGTTATGCAATCACTACAGCAACGTGTCAGCGAAGCGCTATCCAGCGGGCGCAGCCGTGGGCGTCCGCGCTTAAACAACGTGCGCGTGGAGTGCATGATCCCGCGCGAGGCCTATGAGCAGCTGGTGGCAGCTGAAACGCGCACGAACGTCTATCGCACACGCGTGGCCGCCAACGTCATATGTAGTTGGGCCTATGAACAGGTCACGAGAGCGGACGGTTCTGAGCGCCGAAACGCCCTCGTGGAGGCTGTCGTGCGTCAGACGCGACCACCATCTTCCGGGCACCGAACGGTCGCTCGCCCTCGGCTTTAGTATCCTGTGGCGTCCATAGGTCGCGCTTGATCTCATCGAGCTTGATGAAGGTCATCATGGCCAGCGCAGCCAGTCCATAGTTGCGGCAGTCGAACGGTTCATTGCGCTGGCTCAGCCTTTTTGTCCAGATGTAGGTGCGGAAACCGTTCTTGGCTTTCACTACACGGCGCTCGGCGGTCAGACCCTTGAAATACTCCTCGTCGTAGCCGCGACAGGCCTCCCCGTTCATCAGCTTGGGAAAGTGGCAGTAGCCCGGCCCGACCTTGCCCACCAGCAGCCGATTGACGATTTCCTCCTTCCCGCTATCGACACCGAGGATTTGCAGTCGCGCCCGGTTGCCCTTGGTGAGAGTGCCAGCGCCTTTGATCAGTGGCTTGCCTATGCCGCCTTCGCCTTTGACTGCGATGGCGCGTGGCTGGCGCTGTTTGGTGTAGGCGTAAACGTAGTCGGCAGCGTGCCCGCTATCGACGGCCATCTTGCGCACGCGCATAAACTTCCCGTCGCTCGCGGCGAACGCGCGAAAGAACACGAGCTCGTCCAGTGCCAGCCACACGTCGCGATCGCGCGGATCGCCATCGATGATCCCATACTCGATGCCCCAGCTTTCGCGGCCCTTGCCCCAGCCGATGACTTCATAGTTGACGCCATAGTCGCCCACGTCCACGCCTGCGGTCAGGAGTAACGCGCCATCGGGCACCTCCGCGCTGTATGGCTCCCGGCGATGCTTGTAGAGGTCGATATCGACTTTCTCGCCCCGGTCCTCCCACAGTTGCCCTAGGCGCGTGTTGCGGAACGCTTTCAGTGGCTCCACGTCGCCCTCCTCGTAGGCGCGCACCGCCTGCACGAACTCGTCAATGAAGATGTCCCATTCGATCCACGGGTTGTAGAGCCCGCTGATGTAAAATCCGCGCGTGGTCACCTTGCGCCCGCGCTCGTCATATGGGCGATGCGCCCGCCACTCGCCTTCGCCTTGCAGCCATTTCCACTTGGGAAAGTGTTCGTTGCATTGCAGGCAACGATGGGTGCGGTCGCTGAACCGCACGCGATCCCAGTCGAGCTCCTGCATGAAGGCGCACTTGCGGGCGGGACATGGCAGATACCAGTGCTCGCACGTGGATTGCTCCATCTCTCGCTCGATATGGCTGACACCCTTCGTTCCCGGCGAACTCACTATGACAGCCTTGCGATTCCAAAATGCACTAGTCCTGGCTATGGCAAGCTGGATGGGGTTGCCTTCCGTGCCCGCGCTGGCCGGGTAGCGGTCCACCTCGTCCAGTAGCGCCACGCGCACCGGGCGTCCGCTCAAGCTGGCCGCGCTATTGGCACCGCCTAGTGCGATGTAGCCGCCTTTGAATGCCTTGCGCCTCATGGTATTGGCGCTGTCGCGCGAGCGCGGATCGCCCACGCGTCCTTTCAGGCGCGGACTGTCGCGCAACATGGGCGACAGGCGATCGGTGGAGAACGCTTCCGCGAGCTCGATGGTGGGCTGCACGATGAGGATGGGGCATGGGTCTTCGGTGATGAAGTAGCCGCATGGGTTAAGGATGGCGCTATCAGTGATGCCCACTTGTGACGCCTTTTGAACAACGACTCGCGGTGTCTCGGGGTCACTGATAGCGTTCATTATATCGCGCTCGTATGGCGCTTTGGACGTAAGCCACTGGCCGGGCTCGGCCGAACTCTCACTCGAGAGGATGCGATAGCGGTCCGCCCACTGGGTGAGCGTGATTTTGCGTGCGGGCCGGACGGCGATGAGCAGCGTGTTCAGCTGCGCCATCGAGCGATAGTGCTGCCTGCGACGCTCGATGATCTGCTCACGCGTCAGCGTCGGGCGTGTCGTCGCTTTCTTCTTCGCTGCCATTGGCGCTGGCTTTCAATGCTGCTTCATCGGCACCTTCAGTGGCCAGTAATTCCTCGCTCTGGCGTCGCAGATCGTCCGGTGTCGGCATGCTCAATTCCTTCAAGCCACGATCGATCTCGTCGCCTATGACCCTACGAATGATCTTCTCATCGGTCTGCCCGCGCAACTGCTTTGCCACTCGTTGCGGGATGGACTGCATGCGGGCCTTGAAGCGCGTCAGCATGCTGCCGATGAAGAACGCCACGTCCGACCACGGGAACAGTTTGCCCTTGAATTGCATGAGCCGGAGCTCCGCTAGCTCTGCTTCAGCGCCAATTTTGCGGTTGGTCAGCGTGGCCCGCTTAGTCTCACTGCTATCGTCCCATCGGGCCTGACTTTTCAGATAGTGAATGTAAGCGTGATTGTTTTTGATCATCTCCCAGCGGCCCTGCAACAGTTCGCCCGTCTCATCGCGTGCCCGTTCAAGGATGCCTTCGCCTGCCAGTCGGCGCACATGCTGCGGTGTGATGTCCAGTAGCTTTGCCAGTTGTGACGTGTCCAGTGTTACCGCTTTGATCGCCATAGTGAACGGCAGTTATATTGAAAACGATATAACTGTCCAGCGGAATTTCCTGCGCAGGTTATTGCGCGGCGAACGTCATTTTTGCGATGGTCATTGTCAAGCTGAAATCCGGGTGCTCTCCGCGCC
>Ga0066903_100000474_pt1 | contig 25228 bp, 23 predicted proteins | sample PanSoiMetaGPlot1_FD_67491 | JGI IMG/M metagenome (GOLD analysis project Ga0066903, IMG submission 67491) | Tropical forest soil microbial communities from Panama analyzed to predict greenhouse gas emissions - Panama Soil - Plot 1 (version 2) | ecosystem: Environmental > Terrestrial > Soil >... | reverse complement strand
GGCGAGTCCCTCCCGCTCGGGCCGATCGCGGCCGTGCTGGGGATCCTGGCCGTCCTCGCGGCCACGGCGGCCGGGATCCGGCGGTGGTGGCGCCGCCGGATCGACGCCGAGGACCTCACGCATGCGCAGCTCCGCGAGGTCGCGTCGGCGGTCGAGCGGGTCCGGTTCTGGAGGCCGCATGGAGCGACGCTCCTCCGGCTCGAGCGCTGGCTCGCCGACGAGGTGGGCCCGGGATCGGCGGCCTATGTCGCTCAGATCCGGGCAGCCCAGTACGCGCCCGGCGACAACCCGCCCCCGGGGATGTCGCTGCGCCGAACGCTGCGGCGCGAGCTGGGTTCAGGGCGCGGCCTCCGCCGCCGGGTGCGGAGCCTGCTGGCGATCCCGCCGGGTGCGCCCCGCCGGTCCCATGCAAACCACCGTTCAGACTGACCCGAGGAGACCACGCGGCGGCTCGCATAGTGAAAGATTCGAGCGGTCCGGGCGGCCGCGGACATTGGGTCAGATCGGGGCCGAGAATACGAAGGCTGTGGAGAAAGCAACTCGCAGAGGGAACTATGACTCGGGCTCCGACTACGTACTTGAGTACGGAGAGCTTCGTTTCTCGTTCAACGAGGACGATTTCTCGCAGCGCGTCGAGCAAGCAGCCGTCAAGCTCGACTTCGTCGACCAGGGCCTGGAGGGCGACGAGCTCACCGACCTGCTCGAGCTCGCCGTCAACGGCGAGATCCGCGAGCCCACCTCCTCCCTCGGCGAACACATAAACGAGCACTGGACCGAGCTCGTCGGCCCGGCAAGCCGCAGCCTCGTCCACTGGATCCGGCGGCTCGTCTTCCGCGGTGCCTGGCTCGACCAGCGCGTCAAGGAGGGTGAGCTCGACATCGTGTTCGACCCGGAGACGCAGAGCTTCGGCTACGTCCAGCCCGAGCGAGACTCAGAGCCGATCGAGCTCTCGCGCGAGCCCTCCTGGGCCCGCCTGGCGTATCGCCGCTAGCCGCTTCCTCAAAAAAGCCGGGTCACCGCAATCCACGTCCGGTTTCCGGACGCGGATTGCCTTCACCCCAACGGGAAGCGTGGGGCGACGCTTCTACAGGCCTACAGGCTCTTCAGCAGCTCGGCGTTCGACGCCGAGCCCTCGATGCGCTCGCGTAGGACGTTCGCCGCCTCGGGCGGATCCAGGTCGGCCAGCTCAGCCCGCAGCTTGCGGATCGCCTCCAATTCGTGGGCCTCGCGCAGCGCGTCCTCGTTCGAGATCCGGGAGTCCGCGATGCGCAGCGCCGGGAAGACGCCCGCCGCTGCCAGGTCCGGGTCCAGGGCGATCAGGGAGCTCTCGGTCGTTACCACGGCGCGCTCGGCGTCGCCGTCGTCCTCGGCGCCCTCGACGACCGTGGCGATCACCGTCAGGGAACCCGCGGACTCCTCCGACAGCTCGCGTCCGGAGCCGAAGAGGCTCTTGACCTCGGCGACGTCGCTCGCACGGCCGCGGCCTCCCGTCGAGCTGGACGCGACGGCGAGGCGCGAGAGCGAGTCGACGACCAGGCACGCGTCCTTCCCGGACTCGGCCAGTCGCCGCGTGCGCTCCAGCGCAAGCTCGGCAACCCGGACCTGGTCCTCGGGCGCCAGGTCGGCGGTGGCGCTCACGACCTCCGACTCCGGCAGCGCCTCGCGCCAGGCAGTCGCCTCCTCCGGGCGCTCGTCGATGAGCAGCACCGTCAGCTCCAGGCCCTCCTGAGCGGCGATCGCTCCGGCGAGGGCGCGAAGCAGCGTCGTCCGCCCGGACCTCGGCGCGGCCGTGACCAAGACCCGCTGCCCCAGGGCCAGCGGCGTCAGCAGGTCGACCGCGCGCGCCAATACGTCGCTTGACTCACCCAGGGACACCCGCCGCTTGGGGAGCACTGCTGTCAGCTCGTCGAACGCCGGGCGCTCCTCGGTGGGCGGCTCGCCTCCGTTGACCCGGTCCACGTGCACGAGGGCGCGATGGCGCTCGCCGCGCCGCGGGGCACGAGCAGGCCCGGCGACCTCGTCGCCGGAGCGCAACTCGCAGCGCCGGATCTGGGACGCCGAGACATAGACGTCGTCGGACTGGGCCTCGAGCCCGCCGAACCGCAGGAACCCGTACCGCTGCGGCGTGACCTCGAGCACCCCCGAGACCTCCTCGGTCTCAGCGTCCTCGAGCCGCTCGCGCTCGGGCTTGGCCTCGCGCTTGGGCTTCGCCTCACGCTCGCGCCCCGCCCGCTCCTCCGGGTCGGGCGCCTCCTCAGGCTCCGGGACGGCGTCGCCGTCGCGCTCGGTTATCTCCGCGACCAGCTCGTCACGGCGAAGCAATCGGTACTTGGGGACGCCGAGCTCCGCCGCGCGGGCGTGCAGGTCGGCGAGATGAAGGTCCTTGAGGTTCTCCGCCATCGCGGCGGCAGGATATCCAGGCGGCGCCGGCCTCAAGCCCGCGCCGGGTCGATCCCCTCGGCTGCCGCGTCCTCCACCCAGGCCTCGGCCTCGTCGCGCACCCGCCCGCCGCTCCACCCGAGCTCCGCCCCCAGGGCCTCGGCAACGGGGGTGACCGACTCGGCTGTCCGGAGGTCGGGGGCCGCCACCAGCCCGAGGCGCGTCCGGCGCAAAAGGACGTCCGCGACCGAGCGCGCCTGCTCCAAGCGGGCGGCGATCGCCGCCTCCGCGAGCAGGTCGGGGTGGCCGGGGACGATCGGCTTCGCGAGCTCCGGCCGCTCGGCCGCGAGGGCCAGGACGCGGCTCCCGGCATGCCCGTACCGGAACGCGAGCTGGTCGCGCCAGCCATCCGGGAGGTCCGCCTCCGCCAATCCGGCGGGCGGCGTCAGGTCCTCGTCCTCGGCGGGCATTCCGAGCGGGATATCCGCCGTCTGGCAGGGGGCCTCGCGGCCCTCGCGCTCCACCATGCGATCGACCACCTGCTTCGCCATCCGGCGCCATGTCGTGAGCTTCCCGCCCGTGATCGTGAGCAGGCCCGACGAGGTCTCATAGAGCTCGGCTCGCCGGGAGATGTCCACCGACTTGCGCGGGTCACCGGTCGAGATCAAGGGCCGCACGCCGGCGTAGGCGCCCGTCAGGTCGCCGCGCCCGATGGCGGTGCCGAAGAACGAGTTGGCGGCGTCCAGCAGGTACTCGATGTCGTCGCCGGACGGCTGCACCCGATCGATGTCCCCCTCGTAGTCGCGGTCCGTGGTGCCGATCAGCGCACGCCCGTACCAGGGGAGGGCGAAGATGGTGCGCTCCTCGCCCGCCGGGACGATGCACGCAGCCTCCCCGACGGCCAGGAGGTCCTGCGAGATCGTCACGTGGGTGCCGCGACTGGGCGAGATCCGCGGCACTTCCTCCTCGGTGAGGATCTCCTCAGGCCGGATCGTGTCGGCCCAGACCCCGGTCGCGTTCACGACGTTGTCGGCACGGACCTCGAACCTCTCGCCGCTCTCGGCATCGACGCAGACGACGCCCTTGGCCCTGTCCTTCTCGGAGATGACCTCGACCACCTCCGCGCCGTTGGCGAACACGGCCCCGAACCGCTCGGCCTCGCCAAGAACGGTGAGAACGAGGCGCACGTCGTCGGTCTGGCAGTCGTAGAAGAGGTAGGCCTCCTTGGGATCAAGCGCGGCCAGGGCGGGGATGAGCTCCGCCGCTTCCTCGCCGGGGATGGTGCGGTGGCGGTCCGGCGCCCACTCGTCCTCGGCGACCGTTTCGGTTCCCTCCCGCTGGCGGGACCGCTCACGGGCCTGGCGCTCGCGCCGGCCCTGGCCAACCCGCGTCGTGGCCATGACGTCGTACATGTTCAGCCCGATCCCCAGCGCGCGGCTGCGCTTGGCCTCGCCCAGGGTCGGCACGAGGAAGGGCGTCGGATACACCAGATGGGGCGCGAGCTCCACCATCAGCTGGCGCTCGAGCAGCGCCTCGCGGACCAGTCCGAGGTCGAAGTTCTGCAGGTAGCGGAGGCCGCCGTGGACCATCTTCGACGACCGGCTCGAGGTCCCCACGGCGTAGTCGTCCCGCTCCACCAGCGCCACCGAGTAGCCACGCGAGGCAGCGTCGAGCGCCACGCCCGCTCCCGTGATCCCGCCGCCGATCACGACCACGTCGAAGGGATCCGCGCCCAGCGCATCGAGTGCCTTGATGCGGGAGAGCATCGCCGTTCAGTCGAGGTAGCTGACGACGTCGCCGACCGGCGCCCGCTCGGGCGGCTCCTTGCCCTGGACGGTCCAGCCCAGGTGGATGAGGCTGACGAACCGCTCGTCATCACCGAGGCCGACGGCCGAGCGACCGGCGGGCGTCCGCATCACCGCCGGGGTCCGCCAGTACCCCCCGAGCCCGCGTCCGTGAGCGGCGAGTAGGACGATGTAGGCGGCGACAGCGGTCGCGTGGAGGTCCTCCTCGTTCTGGATCTCGTCCCCCTCAAGGGCGCAGGAGCAGACCACCAGCGTCGGCGCGCGATCCAGCTTGCCAGCCGCCTCGGGCCCGGCCGCCTCCTTGAGGCGCTCGAGGGCGTGCGGCCCGATGACCCGGAACCGCCACGGGTTGGTCACGTTGTGGTTGGGCGCCCAGCGCGCGAGCTCGAACAGCTCGTCGAGCACCTCCCGGTCCACCGGCTCCGGCTTGAACGCCTTGTGCGTCCGCCGCGTGCGAATCGCTTGGGTGAGCTCCATCGCCGACACGGTATCCAGCCCTCGAAGATGCGGTTAGTCCCGTCTCGCCGTGCTAGCTGGTTCTCGGCTGCGACGGGACGCCTCAGGGGAGGCGGCGGCGGTACCAGAGGAAGCCACCCGCCAGGGCCAGCGCCAGAGCGCCCAGCGCGCCCGCGACGTAGGCGGCCGTATGCGAGTCGCCATCCGAGGGCGGCGCGGTTGTGGCCGGGTCCACCGGGGCGCTGGCCGGCTGCGCGTTCGGACCTGGCTCCACCGGACCTGGCTCCGCGGCGCCGGACGTCGCCGGGGCGCCTCGGGCGGCCTTCGAGCCCCCTCCCCCGCCGGCCCTGCTCGCATGACGCGACGAGCCGGTGGAGCTGGATCCGCCACCCGTCAGGGGCGGTGTTCCGGTGGGTGCGGAGCTGGTGACCGAGGGGGTGGCCGTCGAACCAGACCCACCCGACCCGCCTGAGCCCCCACCGCTGTGTCCCCGCGAGCTCCGACGGCGCTGCGGCCGGGCCACGGGCCGCACCGGGAACGCCTCCCGCCTCACCGCGGCGAGCGCCTGGCCCGTGACCCAGACGGGCGTCTGGTCGCTGGATGCCGAGTACTCGTAGTGGCCGTCGCTGCGCCGCCGCTTGGTGAGGTAGTCGAACGGGGAGTGGCGGTGCTCGCGCACTCCCGACGGGCTCACGCCGGCCGCGACAAGGCCCTGGATCGCCCAGGCGGTGGATTGCGAGTTGGAGATCGTCGTGCCGCCCAGCGGGAAGCCGCCGTCACGGTCCTGCACCCGGCGCAGGAACGCGGCGCCGGCGTGCATCGTGTGGTGGCTCGCGCCGGCGGCGGCCATGCCCTGGAGCGCCGCCCCGGTGCTGTCCGCGTCGCTGGTGGCGCTCGCCTGAAAGCCCCAGCCGCCGTTGCGGTTCTCGGCGTGGTGCAGCCACTCCGCGGACTTCCGCACCGACGACTGCGAGGCGCCGGAGGATCGCAGCGCCAGGATCCCGAACGCGGTCAGGTTGATCTGGCCCTGCACCGAGCCGCTGCTGGAGATATGCCGGCGGAGCTCGGCGGGCAGGTTCCGGCCCCCGAAGTGCCGCGAGCTGACCCCCGCTCCCTCGAGGGCCAGGATCGTGCGCTCGAGGTCGCCCGCGTCGTTGAGGCCGCCCGCCTTGCGCCGCAGGTAGTCGATCGGATTGTCGCCGCCGTTCCGGACCGTGAACGGGCTCTTTCCCGCCGCCTCGAGGCCGAGGACCGCCCACCCAGTCATGGTGGCGCTCGACGAGGTCCCGGGCCCTGGCCCGAATCCGCCGTCGGAGTTCTGCGCGCTCCGGAGCCACCCGACGGCCGATGCAGCATCCGCTCGGGCCGGAAGAGCGACCGCGATCGCCATCGCCGCCACGAGCACGAGGGGCGCGGCGCCCGCCGGCCGCCACCTGAACTCGAAGCGCTCCCGGTAGCGCGCGATCATGCGCACCAGGGCGGGGCCGGCGGCTAGCGCGAGCACGACGTTCCCGGCGGCGTGCGCGACGTTGAACGGCACCCCGCGCGCCGAGATCGCGAGGTAGCGGTCGAGCGACTGCTCTCCCCCGTAGCTCACCATCACCGAGTAGTCGAGGAGCGCGCCGTAGGCGAAGCCGGCGAGGCCGCAGGCGACCGCGAGGCCGTAGCGGCCCATGCGGCGCCCCGTCACGGCACCCAGCGCGGCGCCGCCGAGGCCGACCATCCCCCACCCGGCCATCTCCCACGGAGTCCACGGCCCCTGGCCGAGCCACAGGTTGGAGATCGCCGCCGCGAGCGCGCCGACCGCGAAACCCGGCGCCGCGCCGACCGCGAACCCGGTGATCAGGACGATGTCCGTGGTCGCGACGACGTTGGGGATCGGCGTGAAGACGAGCCTGCCGGCGACGGCTAGCGCGGCCAGTGCAGCCACCAGGGCGACCATGCGCGCGGGCGGCCGCGAGCGTTCGTACCAGGCGAACCCGCCGACGAGGACCGCGCCGAGCAGCGCCCAGGCGTAGGCCTCCCAGCTCACACCGCCCCCGTCCCCACGGGCCCGCTCGCAGCCAGCCGCTCGCGCACCAGCTCCGCGCCCCGCTCCGGAAGGATCGCGCCGCCCGCGCCGAGGATCCGTGCCACCTCGGTCGCGAAATACCAGCCGCCGGAGAGCACGTCCGCCGCCGGCCCGTCCGCGATGACCTCGCCGCTTCCCAGCAGCACCACCCGGTCGGCGAAGGACGCCGCGAACTCCACGTCGTGGGTGGCGATCACGACCGCGGCGCCCCGGGCGGCCAGGCCGGCGCCCCACTCGGCAAGCTCCGCCTTGCGAGCGCGGTCGAGGCCCCGGGTCGGCTCATCTAGGCAGACCAGCCCCGGCAGCTCGTCGTCGCTCGCACGCCCCGCCATCACGATCGCGAGCGCCAGCCGCTGGCGCTCGCCTCCGGACAGGTCGCGCGGATCGGCCGCCTCGGCCCACTCGAGGCCGGTCGCCTCGAGCGCGGCCCGGCCGGCCTCGCCCGGGAGCTCGTCGCCGACCCGCTCGCGAACGAGCAGGTCGCCCGGGCTCTGCGGGCAGAGCGCGCAGCCCCCCGGCGCGGAGGCCTTCCCGCGCGCGGTGTCGAGCCTTCCGGCGGCCGCGCGGAGCAGCGTGGTCTTGCCGGCGCCGTTGCGGCCCATCAGCGCGACGCGCTCGCCGCGGCTGACCCGGAGGTCGATCCCTTGCAGGACGTCACGGGCGCCGGAGCCGTCGTCCAGCTCCACCCAGGCGTTCCGCACGTCGAGCGCGGCCGGACCGCTAGGCAGCCCGAAGCCGTTGCGGGTCGCGTGGCCAGATGGGGCCTCGATGGGCTCCACGCCGCGGCGGTGCAGGGCCCGACGCGCGTCCTTCACGCCGACCGGAGGCTCGCCGAGCCCCGCCAGCTCGAACATCCGCGCGCCGGGGGTCGCAAGGGCCGGGTCGTGCTCGAGCGCCCATCGCAGGAGATCGCGTGGGGTGCCGTCGAACGCGATGCGCCCGCCGGCCATCGCGAGCGCCCGGTCGGCGGCGGCCAGACAGCGCTCCAGGCGATGCTCGGCGAGGACGATCGCCGTCCCCCACTCCTCGTTCAGCCGCCGCAGCAGGCCGACGAGCTCGTCGCCCGCCACCGGGTCGAGCTGCGACGTGGGCTCATCGAGCAGAACCAACTGCGGGCGTCCCACCAGCGCGGCCGCCAGGGCGACGCGCTGCAGCTCGCCGCCCGAGAGCGTGTCCACCGGCCGGTGGAGGAGGTGCGGCATCGCCAGCGCGAGCGACACCTCCTCCACCGCCCTGGCCCGCGCGGCCGGCGGCTCGCCCCGGATCTCGAGCGGCAGCTCGAGCTCGGCTCGCACGGTCGTCGAGACGACCTGCGTCTCGGGGTCCTGCGCCACGAGCCCGACCGCTCCGCCGAGCTCGGCCGGACCGTGATCGCGGACGTCCAGGCCGGCCACGCGCACCTTGCCTCGCACGTCGCCCCCGTGGTAGTGCGGCACGAGCCCGCAGCAGGCTCGGAGCAGGGTCGTCTTGCCGGAGCCCGATCGGCCCGCCAGGACGATCAGCTCCCCGGGCTCGATCTCGAGCTCCACGCCGGCGAGCGATTCGGTGCGCGCCTCCGGATACCGGTAGCCGAGCCCGCTGATGCTCACCAGCGACTCAGCCACGGCGCCTCCATCCCCCGGCGGCGGTGACGAACGGCACGGCGGCGATCACCGGGATGGCCAACGCGAGGGCGAGCGTCGCCGCGCCGAGGTCGATGCTCACGGTCGGATAGGAGTCGTACGCGCCGACTCCTGCAATGCGCGCGCCGATCGCGAGCGCCGCGATGGCGATGCCGGCGGCCAGGAACCGGCCCGCGTACCGCGCCGGCGGGCCACCGCGGGCGGATCCCGGCGCACCGTGCGCGTATCCGCGGAGCTCCAGCGTCGCGGCGACGTCCACCGCGCGGTCGAGCGAGCCCGCCACCAGCCGGCGCGCCATCGCCGCGCGCCCGACCGGCGCCGCTGCCGGGCCGCGCAGGGCCGCCGCCTCCCCGAGGCGGACATAGTCCGAGGCGGCGAGCGGCACCAGGCGGGCGATCAGGGTCGCTGTCAGCGCCGAGCGCCGCGCGACCGGGCGCAGGAGCCGCAGGACGCGATCCGGGTCCACGCACGCGGCGTGGACGGAGAAGGCCATCAGCACGACGAGGATCCGCAGCGCGAGCACTCCCCCCTCCGCGAGCGCCTCGGCGCTGACGTCGGTGTGGCCGAGAAGCGGCAGCCACAGTCCGTAGATGAGGACGGTCTCCCCCCGCTGGGCGACGAGCCCGTTGACGATCACGATGAAGACGCCGAGGCTGAGCCCCCACCGGGCGGATGCTGCGAGCGCCCGCCCGGACTTGGCGCAGAGGCCGGCGACCACGACCCCGAGGCCGCTCGCGGCGAGGACGATCGGGTTCGCATAGATGAACGCCACCACCGCGAACGACCCGAGGAAGACGCCGGCAGCGAGCGCCCCGGCTCCCGCGATCGGGGTGCGCCTTGGGACGTAGGCAATCGGCGACCTCACCCCGCGCCTCCCGGAACGATCGGGAGCGGCACGGTGCCGCCGGATGTGGCCGCGACCGCATAGCGGTTTCGTAGCGAGTCCGAGTCGAGCGCATCGGCCGCGCGGCGCACGGCCGAGCCGCCGGACCCGGTCACGATCCACGTGGGCTGGTCGCCGGAGCCGCGGAGCGCGGCGACGAGGCCCGCGCCGGAACCCAGATCGCGCGTCGGATGGCCGGTCTCATCCAGCCCAATCAGCTGCCAGCCGCCGTGCGTGGGGCCCTTGAAGGTGGCGAAGACCCCAGTGCTCTGGGGACCTCGAAGACCCTGAACGGCGGGGTCCGAGCCGACCTTCGGCCACGGCCCGACCAGAACGCGCGGCGCGTCCTCCGGCGCCTTGGTCGAAGAGACGATCGAGGCCTTCGCCCCCGCACCTGAGAGCCGGTGAGCGACCTCGTCACAGGCCGGCTCCACCCCGAGGCACTCGACGGGGACCGGCTTGGGGTGATCGGCGGAGGCCTGGAGAAAGGGCTCGGGCCACGAGCCGACGACCGCCGGGACGCTCATCGTCGCGGTCCAGTTCCGGTAGTCCCACCAGATCCGATCGCCTCCCTTGACCTGCACGTCGGCTGAGCCGATGGGGGACTCGATGCCGTTGACGTAGAAGAACCAGTCGCTGTCGCCGGTGCCGGCGAGCCCGTTGATCGACTGCACGAAGCCGCCCCCGTAGCGGGTGGTGATGTCTGCCTGGGCGTCCAGGAAGCGGATCACGGTCTCGGATGAGGGCGGGTCGGAATTCGTCGCCTGCACCAGTGTCCTCGACCCGTAGTCACGGGTGACGGTCAGCGTGGCGGTGCCGGCCGACGACGGGCCCGCGCCGAATCCGCAGGCGGCCACCGCGACGGCGCATGCGAGCGCCACCGCGGTCGCCGCTCCTGCGGGAACCAGCCTCATCCCATCAGCGCCTCTTGACGCGCTCGCAGCTCGAGGCGATGTGGTCGTTGCGATCGTTGGAGCGGACGATCACCTCGTCGCGTCCGCCACCGCAGCTCACTCGGTCCTTGCCGCCGGAGCGGAGGTTGATGACGTCGGCGCCGCCCCGTGCGGTGATGTGGTCGGGGCCCTTCGTCCCCTTGATCCGATCGGCATGTTCGGAGCCGTAGATCACCTTGCCGTGGGTGTTCGGGCACTGGCCACCGACGCAGACCCGGACCTGATTCGAGGGAACGTCGTTCGCGGTGCCGTCGGCCTGCAACGTGGCCGAGTCCGGCATCGTCGCCGTGAGCTCGCCGTCCGAACCGGTCCTGCCGATCGACTTGCCGTTGGCGGTCACGGTCACGCCTGCGGCGGGGCTCCCCTTGCCCGAGCTGGTGTATCGGCTCGCCTTGACCGTGAACGGCTTGCCGGGCCCGGCGGAGGCGGGCGCGTTCAGCACCAGCTCCCTCGGGCCGGAGATCGGTTCGTTGCCGGAGGTGAAGTACCAGAGGATCTGGTCTCCGTCGTGGACCGGCGTCAGGCTCGCGCCGCTCGACGAGGCCACGTGGTTGACGACGAGGTCCCAGTAGCTGGACCCGGCCGTGGTGAAGCCGCCCATCGTGCAGACGCCGAGGCCGAAGCCGTCGTCCACGAAGGCGTCCGTGAGCACGAGCGGGCGGAGCGCATGGTCCGAGTCCAGCGCGTCCTTCACGATCCCGAGGGCGTTGGCGTCGCGCATCTTGTAGCGCTTGTTGCTGCTCGGGCTGCCGAAGCAGTCGCCCTTGGTGCTCGACCGGACGGTCGTCGATCCCGTGTACTGCCGGAACTCGGCGAGCGTGCGGCCCGTGTGCGAGACGACGCGCAGGTCCGCCCACTTAGTGCTCGCCGTCGCGTTCGCGGCGAGTCCAGTGAACACAAGCAGCACGGCCGCGATCGCGGCGCCTGGGCCGAAACGAGATACATGCATCTGAGCCACCCCTTCCTCGAGGGTCGATTGGGCCGGCCGATGGACAGGTCTCCTGGCTCCCGGGGGATCTCGGCGCCTCGCCTTCCCGGAAACGCTGTGGCGTCTCCAGTGGCTGGCCGCGTTGGCCTCGCGGCGCCTGGCTACCCGGTCACAGTGGCGGGACCGCGCCGGCTTTCAACCGGACTTCCCTTGACCACCGGCCTATGTCGGGCGGCAGTCTAGTCCCGAAACAGCGCTGGAGCTACCCCTGTCGCTCCTCGACCTTGCGCTGGAGCTCCTCGACGACCTCGGGCATCGTCTTGCGCATCCGGGAGAGCTCCCAGTGCTCGATCTTGATCACCCGCAGGCGTGAGGTCGCGGTCACGGTGGCGCCGCGCTCCTGCTTCTCGAGCAGGCCCTGTTCGCCGAAGATGTCGCCCGGGCCCAGGTCGGCGAGATGCTCCCCGTCGCGCTCGACCTTGACCGTGCCCTCCTCGATCGCGAAGAAATGGTTGGAGTACCCGCCCTCCTTGACGACGACCTGCCCGTCGGCGAACTCGTCGGTCTCCGCGAACGGCGCGATCTTGCGGAGCTGCTCCTCCGGGACCTCTGCGAACAGCGGAATGGTCTTCAGCAGGCTTACGTCCAAAGCTCCCTCCGATCCTCTTTCGCGTGGAACCTAACCGATGGGTCGGAGCGTTGCGCAGCTATCTCGACTCCGCCTGGACGTCGAGGCTGAACCGCACGTCGTCGCCGACGAAGTCCGCATCGAGCAGCCTGTTCTCGAGGAGCTTCGCCGCGGCGGGGTCGACGAAGATCCGCTCGTCCTCGAGGACCTCGTCGCCCTCCTGCGGCTGTGCGACGACCGAGAGCCGCAGGTCGGTGCGCGGCGCACCGTCCTCGTCCGTGACCTCCTCGCGCGTGATGCGCAGCCCGGCGCCTTCGGGCAGGCCGGGTGCGCGTACGATTCCTCTGATCGCTGTGGCTGCGTCCTCGCTGATCGCAAGCACGGCGCCGACCTTAGCCGACTTCCGTGCCCTCCACGGTCATTGGGGGTGACTCCATGCCTTCGGGCGTGGGCTCCAGCACGAAGATCTCGACCGCCAGATCCGGATCCTCGTGGATCTGGCTCATGTAGGCGATCACGCTTCGACCCGTCGCCTCCTCGACGACGGTGGTGAACTGCTCCTCCATCGCCATCTGGAAGCTGCGCCGCATCGCGTAGACAGCGTCGACGTTTCCCTGGTCGATCAGCGTCCGCTCGACGGTGGTGAACCCGCCCCGCAGGATCGAGATCACCGTGTCGTTGACCATGTGCGTCTTGGCCTTCGTGGGTCCCTTGCCGTAGTAGCGGCTATGGAGCTGCACCAGCCCGGTGGAAATCTGGGCGAGCATTTCGCCGCTCGCAGAGCCGTGCCGCATGCTCTCCACCGGTTCCGTCACCTCCGTTCGCGTCGTCTCTCGTCTGGTACATCCGCCCCCCTTGATTGACGACGCGCGCGAAGGGAAGAGTTGCGGCAAGACCCAACGGGCGCAAGAATTCTAATAACTACAGCGTCTCGATTTCTACTCGCTGGCGTAGTTCGCCCGATGCTCCTCGACGACGTCGTCCTTCGCGGGCTCAAGCACGAAGAGCTCGACCGCCATATCCGGATTGGTGTGGATCTGGCTCATGTAGGCCACGACCCTGCGGCCGACAGCCTTCTCCACCACTGTCCGAAAGCGCTCCTCCATGGCCATCTGGAAGCTTCGGCGCATGTTGTGCACCGCCTCGGTCTTCCCCTCGTCGATCAGCGTCACCTCAACCGTGGTGAAGCCGCCCTCGAGAATCGAGATCAACGTGTCGTTGACCATGTAGCTGCGAGCCTTGGTCGGGCCCTTTCCGTAGTACTGGTGATGAAGACGCACCAGGTCACGGGTGATGCCGGCGAGAACTCCCGCTTCGGTCTCATCCCGAGCGCTCATGGCGCCCCACTTTCTGACTTCTCTCTTGAGGCAAATCGCCCGAAAGGCAGAGCCGTCGAAAGATCCAGCCGGGCGCCGATCTTCGAGGCTACCACCGATTAATGTCAGCTCAACGTGATTAGGCATAACGTGAGCGGGTAACGGACTAGTGGGTCGCCTGTAGCGCGTTTGCGAAGCGGGCCTCCCGACTGCGTTGAGATTGGATGGGCGCTCTGCGTCGAGCGACGGGCGACCGGACCTTCGGATGATCAATCCCCTAGCTAGGAGGATGAACCTTGGAGGATCCGGAACGACAGCCTGGGCCTGGCCCTGTCGACCCCGACCCGCATCCGGAGGACGCGGTTGCACCGACGCCGCAGGCGGTTGCGGACGCCGTCTGCCGCGACATCCTCGCCATCCAGCAGGATTCCTACGGCCGCGGTGCGGAGAACGCGAAGGCGCACGTTCTCGACGACACGGTGATCGTGATCCTCGAGGGCCTGGAGCTGCTTCCCAACGAGGAGTTCATGATCGAGAAGGGAGAGGCCGCGGCCGTGCGTGAGCTCCGCGAGCACTTCCAGCAGGCGATCGAGTCGACGTTCCGCGCCGCGGTCGAGCGCGCCACCGGACGGCGCGTGGTCGGGTTCGCGAGCCATGTGACGCTCGACGAGCCGCGCTTCGCGGTCGAGATCTTTCGCCTGGAGCACGCCCGCTAGGAGTCCGAGCCCTGGGAGGCGTACACTGCGGCCACGGCCCTGGGACGCGAGTCGGACTTGGGCTGTGGCAATTCTCCAAGGCACTACCCCCGGTCTGACCGGCCGCCGGCAGGGCTCGCGAGCCGATCGAAGCAGTTCTGGGGGAGACCCATATGGAAGTTCGAGTGGTCGAGGCGACTGCCGATGCGGCGCCGTACGTGGTCGAGGTCGGCGGCGACGTCGACATGGCCACCGTCGTCGATCTCGAGGCGCCCGTCATCGATGCCATCCGCGCCGGGCGGCACCGGGTGATCCTCGACCTGACCCATTGCGTGTTCATGGACTCAACGGGGCTTCGGTTCCTGGTGCGAGCCCATCACGCTGTGGAGGAGAGCACGAACGGCGACGGGCGCAACTCGCTGGCCGTGGTCGCACGCGGCCACGTCGCGGGGCTCCTGGAATTGACGGCGATCGACAAGGTCCTCGCCGTCGTGCCGTCGCGCGCCGAGGCGGAGGCGCTTCTGACCGGTTAGCGGTGCGAGTGCCCGTGACGCGACCCGCGGACAGGGCGCTCCTAAGATGGGCGGCGTGCACATCCTGGTCGTCGAGGACGAGCCGGCGATCGCCGACTTCCTCCAGCGGGGCCTGACCGCCGAGGGCTACTCAGTCAGCACGGCGGCCGACGGCAACGACGCCGGCCGCCTCGCGAGCTCGGGCGACGTGGACCTGATGATCCTCGACCTGATGTTGCCGGGCCGCGACGGCATGGAGGTGCTGGCGGAGGTCAGGGAGTCGCGGCCGCACCTGCCGGTGATCGTGCTCACGGCGCGCACGGAGGTCGGCAGCAAGGTCGCCACGCTCGACCTCGGCGCCACGGACTACGTCACCAAGCCCTTCTCGTTCGAGGAGCTCGCGGCCAGGGTCCGCGCCCACCTCCGGGATCGCGACGAGGCGAGCTCCACGCGCCTCGAGCTGGGTGACCTGCGCATGGACCTGGTGGGCCGCCGGGTCGAGCGGGCCGGGGTACCGATCCGCCTCACCAGCACCGAGTTCGACCTGCTCGCCTTCTTCATGCGGCACCCGGGGCAGGTTCTCACGAGAAGCGAGCTGCTGAGCGCGGTGTGGGGCTATCCGGACGACGTCGATTCCGGCGTCGTCGGCGTCTACGTCGGGTACCTGCGACGGAAGCTCGCCGTCGCGGACGAACCGGCGCCGATCGAGACGATCAGGTCGGTGGGGTATCGCCTTCACGCCGATGCTTGACCGGCTCACGCGCCGGCTGCGCGCGACCAGCACCCGGACCCGGCTCACCGTCGCGATCGCGGCGATCGTCCTGATCGCCCTCGCGGGGACGTTCGTGGCCGTCTACGAACGGACCGGGTCCGACCTCCGGGGGCAGGTCGACCGCGATCTCAGCGAGGACATCGCCGCCCTGACTCAACACGTCGGAAAGACGCACGGCGCATCCGCCGCCGAGGCATCACGGAGGGCGCAGGAGTACATCAACTCCCAGCCGACGTTCGGGCCCTCGTCCGAGCTCCTGGTCGTCAAGGTCGGTGACGCGCCCCTCGCCACCAACGAGCCGGAGCTCCTGGGTGTGGGACGAGAGCCGGGCGAGAGCAGGAGCGAGGCGAGCGCGGAAGCACAGCAGGCGAGAGCGATCCTTGCCGCACCCACCGGCTACTCCACGGTGGACCTGGCTGAGACGGGGAACGTCCGGCTGCTCACGCGGCCGTTGTTCACCGGCGAGCACGAGGCGGGGCAGATCACGGTCGGGCAGTCGCTGTCATCCGTAGAGGCCGCTCAGTCCGGCGTCGCGCGGGCCTTTCTCGTGGCCGGGTCCGTCGCGTTCATCGCGGCACTGGCCGCAGTCGTCCTGGTCGCCGGCCGGAGCACGAGACCCGTTCGCCGCATGGCAACGGTGGCAGGAGCGGTCGACGCAGGCGAGCTCTCGACCCGGATGAAGCCGGACGGGCCGGTGGAAGCGCGCCGGCTCGCAGAGTCGTTCAACCACATGCTCGACCGGCTGGAGGAGGCGTTCTCGCGACAGCGCACTTTCACGTCCGACGCGTCGCACGAGCTCCGCACCCCGCTGACGGCCATCCGCGGCCAGATCGAGGTGCTCTCGCGCTCGCGCCACGACGCCTCGCCGGAGGAGGTGGCCGCCACCGCGGCGGTGGTGACGCGAGAGGTCGATCGCATGGAGCGGCTCGTCGACGACATGCTCCTGCTGGCGCAGCTCGACGAGGGGCTCGTACACGACCCGCGGCCCACCTCGGTCGAGGCGCTGCTGGCCGATGCGGTCTCGGGACTGTCGAACAGCCTTGACCGCGACCTCAAGGTGGAACCGGCTCCACCCGGAACGGTCCCGGCCGATCGCGACCGGATCGCCCAGGTCATCCGGAACCTCGTCCGGAACTCGGTCGAGCACACCGCCTCCGGCGGCGCGATCAGCGTGGCCGCGGCGCCTGATGGCAACGGCGCCGTGCGGATCACCGTCTCCGACGACGGGCCCGGCATTCCCCTCGCGGACCGGGAGCGCATCTTCGTCCGCTTCCACCGGGTCGAGCCCGCCCGCGACCGCACCAGCGGCGGCACCGGGCTGGGACTGGCCATCGCCAGCGCGATAGTCGAGGCGCATGGCGGTCGCATCTGGGCCGACGATGCGCCGGAGGGCGGCGCACGGATCACCTTCGAGCTCCCCGGGTACAGGAGCAGCACCCACGCGTAGACGCCTCATTTCCCTGGTTTCCCAGGCGTTTCGCAGAGTTTTCTTACATTCAGCTAACCGTCGGCTAAGGCTGAGGCGCCAAATTCAGGCGCATGAATTCACCTGAGTTCACCCGGCAGGGCGGCACGGCGCGCGATGCCGCGCTGCGTCGCGCGTCGAAGGTCACGAAATGGGTCTGCGTCGGGGCCATCGCGCTCGTCGGCGCCCTGGCCGGCTTCGTCGCCCACGCGAAGCCGGGCAAGTCGACGAACACGAGCGGCTCGAACACGAACGGCTCGAACGGCTCCGGCACACGGAGCGGTTCGCGGAGCCCGGCACCGGCTCAGACATCGAGCAATGGCGGCGGCAGCAGCTCGAGCAGCGCACCGTCATCGCCGTCCATCACCCCTCCGGCGGCAGCGCCGACCCCGGCTCCGGCCCCCGCACCTGCGCCGGTGGCCCCCACCACATCAGGCGGCTCCTGAGCATGATCACATCCGCGAGCTGGCGGGCGCTCGGTACGACGGCGTCGGTGCTGGTCACCGATGCCGGCGCAATCGTCAGTGCCCGCGAGCTGCTCGAGGACGAGCTCGACCGCATCGACGTGGCCTGCAGCCGCTTCCGCGACGACTCCGAGCTCACGCACGTGAACGCGTGCGCCGGCGAGCCCGTGGGGATCAGCCCGCTCCTGACGGAGGCCCTCGCGGTCGCATTGCGGGTGGCCCGCTCCACGGAGGGCGCGGTGGACCCGACGGTCGGTCGCGCGATCAGAAACCTCGGATACGACCGCGACTTCGACGAGCTCGCTGCGGACGGCCCCGCGCCGGCCCCGGTTCCCGGGTCCCCGGGTTGGCGGAGCGTCACCCTCGATGAGGGCGCGAGGCGGGTGCGCGTCCCGGTCGGGGTCGAGCTCGACCTCGGCGCGAGCGCCAAGGCGCTCGCCGCGGACCGCGCCGCAGCTCGCCTCGGAACGGCACTCGGCTGCGGCGTCCTGGTCAACCTCGGTGGAGACATCGCCGTGGCCGGCCCGCCGCCCAACGGCGGCTGGTGGGTGCAGATCTGCGACGACCACGCCAATCCCGAGGCCGGGCCCACCCAGACCGTCTCGATCGCGTCGGGAGGCCTCGCGACCTCGAGCACGACCGTGCGGCGGTGGTCCGCCGGCGGGCAGCCCTTCCACCACATCGTCGATCCACGGACCGGCACCAGCGCACCGGTGACCTGGCGAACGGTCACCGTGGCCGCCGGCTCCTGTGTGGACGCGAACGCCGCCAGCACCGCATCGGTCGTCCGCGGCCCACTGGCGCCTCGATGGCTCACGAGCCTCGGCCTTCCCGGCCGGCTGGTTTCCGCGAACGGCGCGGTCTTCGCGATCGGAGGCTGGCCGCAGGAGGACGATCGATGAGCATCGTCGCCGCCGGGCCGACCCCCTTCTGGTACCTGACCCGGAGCGCCGGCGCCGTCGCGATGCTGCTCCTCACCGCGAGTGTCGTGCTCGGCATCGTGGACTTCAGCCGCTGGCGCAGCGACCGCTGGCCACGGTTCGTCACCGACACGCTGCACCGCAACGTCTCGATGCTCGCGCTGGTGATGGTCGTGGTCCACGTGATCACGACGGTCGCGGACGGGTTTGCGCCGATCGGCTTCCAGGACGCGGTCATCCCCTTCCTCTCCCCCTACCGCCCGTTCTGGCTCGGCCTCGGGGCCTTGTCGTTCGACGCGCTCCTCGCCGTCACCGTCACGAGCCTGCTGCGCAAGCGGCTGGGCTACCGCACCTGGAGAGCCGTGCACTGGGCCGCCTACGCGTGCTGGCCCCTGGCGATGTTCCACGGGCTCGGCACGGGCACCGACGCGTCCTCGACCTGGATGCTTGCGCTCAGTGCGTTGTGCCTGGCTGCGGTGATCATCGCGATCGGCTGGCGGGTCTCGGAGGCCACGCCGCGGGGCGTCGGACGCAGCCTCGCCGCGACCGCGCTCGGCATCGGCCCGATCGCCCTGATCGTGTTCTCCGCCGCCGGACCGCTCGGGCCCAACTGGGCCGCCCGCGCCGGGACGCCGTCGAATCTCCTGCCGTCCAGCGGGTCGACGGTGGCCGCCACGTCCACGGCACAGAGCCCGAGCCTCGCGGCGCCGTTCAACGCCCGGCTGACCGGATCGCTGAAGCAGCGGGCCTCGAGCGAGTCGGGCTTGGCGAGCGTCGAGCTCCAGATGAACATGAGCCACGGCGCGTCCGGCACGCTCGACGTGACGATCTCTGGCCAGCCGCTGCAGGGCGGCGGAGTTGCGATGACGCAGGGCTCGGTCGCTCTCGGTCCCAGTGGAGACCCGAACCTCTACACCGGCCACGTCGTCGGACTGCAGGGCTCGCGGATCGTCGCCTCGGCCCAGAGCAGCGACGGCTCTGCGATGCGACTCGACATCGACGTCACACCGGACCAGTCGAACGGCAGCGTGAGCGGGTCGGTTCAAGCGCAGCGGAGCTCCAATGCCTGAGAACGGCGCCGGGCCTTCCCCCGAGCCCACGCCGGCGAAGTTGCCGCGGCTCCTGGCCGGAATCCGGCGCGGCCGCCCGCAGACGCTGTCCGAACATCGGGAGCGGCTCGGCGGACCCCCCGCGACGGACTCCACCGGAGAACGATCCGAGCTGCTCGCCGAGGTGGAGAGAAGCGGCTTGCGTGGCCGCGGCGGCGCCGGCTTTCCGGTCGCGGTGAAGATGCGCGCCGTCGGCTCCCGTTCAGGCCCTCGGCTGCTCGTGGCCAACGGCTCCGAGGGCGAACCGGCCAGCCGCAAGGACACCCTGCTCATGGCCCGCGCCCCGCATCTCGTCCTCGACGGGGCGACCCTGGCCGCGGGAATGGTCCGGGCGAATGAGGCGATCGTCTGCGTCAAGGGGAGCGCGGAGGAGGCCGCCGCCTCGCTGCTCACGGCCGTCCAGGAGCGTGAGGACGCAGGAATCGACGAGGCCCCGGTCGCGGTCCGCGTCGTCTCCAGCGAGTACGTGGCCGGCGAGGAGAGCGCCCTCGTCCACCAGCTGAACGGGGGCGACGCCAAGCCCACGTTCATCCCGCCCCGGCCGTTCGAGGCCGGCGTGGGACAGCAACCCACCTTGCTCCAGAACGTCGAGACCCTGGCGCACCTGGCGCTGATCGCGCGCTTCGGGGCCGAATGGTTCCGCGAGGTCGGGACACCGGATGACCCCGGATCGGTACTGATCACCCTTTCTGGCGGCGTCACTCGGCCGGGGGTCTACGAGATCGCGGCCGGCACCCGGCTCGGTGACCTGGTCAAGGCCGCGGGAGGGCCAACCGACCCGGTACAGGCCTTCCTGATCGGCGGATACGCCGGGACCTGGTTCGACGTCGAGACGGCCCTGGACCTCCCCCTCGACCACCAGACGCTCCGCGGGCTTGGCAGCACCCTCGGCCCGGGAATCGTGGTCGCGCTCCCCGAGGGCGCCTGCGGCGTGGCCGAGACGGCCGCCGTCGCTGAGTACATGGCGCAGGCGTCGTCGGGACAGTGCGGCCCCTGCGTCCACGGACTGGCGGCGATCGCCGAGGCGCTCCTCGACATCGCGTCGGGACGGGCCGCGGCCGGAACGCATGAGTGGGTGGCACGATGGAGCGAGGACGTGAGGGGCCGCGGCGCGTGCCACCACCCGGATGGGGCGGCGCGGCTGGTCGCCAGCTGCCTTGACCTCTTCGGCGCCGAGATAGACCGCCACGAGCGCCGGCGGCCCTGCACCCCGGCGCCCGGCATGCGCGGACTGCTCCCCACCACCGCTACAACCGGGCGCCAGCCCGCAGGGATCACGCAATGAGCGTCCGCCTTCGAGTCAACCCGATTGCCTGTGAGGCGCACGGGATGTGCGCCGAGCTGTTCCCCGAGTGGATCGAGCTCGACGACTGGGGCTACCCGATCCTCGCCGACGAGCCCATCCCTCCCGAGTACCTCGAGCATGCGCGGCGAGCCGCTGATGCCTGCCCCACCCTCGCCCTGCTGCTCGAGAGATCGAATTCCGAGCCCGAGCGCGTGACGTGATCGGGCGCTGGTGGCCGGCGCTCGCGCTCGCGGCGTCGGGCGGAGTCGTCGCCCTGCTGCTCGTGGCCCTGTCGAACGGCGACTCGGCGCCGAGCCCCAGCCCGGTCGCGGTCACGGGCGCGACCCCCCGGACGCGGCTGGTCGCACGCCAGATGAGCCGACCGCTCGACGCCCCGATCTCCGGGGAGGCCGCCGTCACCGTCGGTGATCGCGTGTGGGTGGTCGGCGGGCTGGACTCCGACGGCGCCTCGACGAACGGCGTCTTCGCCATGAACCCGCATTCCGGTGCCCTGCAGCCGGCCGGGACTCTGACCCAACCTCTCCACGACGAGGCTGCCGCTCCGAACGGGCGCTCCGTCCTGGTGCTGGGCGGGGGTTCCACCACCAGCACCGACTCGGTGGAATCGCTCTCGCCGGCCGGCACGGCGCGAACCGCCGGCAATCTGCCCAAGCCCCGCTCGGACCTCGTCGCCGTCACGGTCGGGGGCCGCACGTACGTCCTCGGCGGGTATGACGGAGCCACGCCGGACCCGGCCGTCCTCGCGACGAAGGACGGGAGCGCGTTCAACAAGGTCGCCGATCTGCCGGTCCCGGTCCGCTATCCGGCGGCGGCGGTCGCCGGCGGATCGATCTACCTGTTCGGGGGCGAGACGGCGTCGGGCCGGCCGACCGATGCGATTCAGCAGATCGATCCCGGCGCCGGCACCGCGCGGGTCGTCGCGCACCTCCCCCACCCCCTCGAACACGCGTCGGCCGTCTCCCTCGGCGGGGCGATCTACGTGCTCGGCGGGACGGCGGGCGGCACGCCGACCGATCGCGTGCTCGCATTCGACGGCGGAACGAACGCCGTCCGAGCCGCCGGCACGCTCCCCCATCCCGTCTCGAACGCCGCCGCGGCGACGGCCGGCGGCTCCGGCTACCTGATCGGTGGGCTGGGCAAGGGTGGCGCTCCGCTGGACTCGGTCGTCCGCCTCTCGCTGAAGAAGCTTCCGGCGCCGGCGCAGTCGACCACGACCACATCGACCACATCAACGACGTCGACGACCGCGACCGCCTCGACGGCCACCACCTCCTCAGCCCATACGCCCAGGCCGCCGTTCAGGGGTCACATGCTGATCGCCGACAGAGGTAACAACCGCCTCCTCGTCGTCAACGCGCAGAAGCACGTTCTGTGGCGATATCCCGGCCCCGGTCGCCCCGCCCCGCCGGGCGGCTTCTACTTCCCGGACGACGCCTTCTTCACCCACCACGGGACGGGCATCATCTCCAACGAGGAGGAGAACGAGCGCATCGTGCAGCTCTCCTTCCCCTCGGGCAAGGTGACCTGGTCCTACGGCCATCCGGGCGTCATCGGATCGAGCCCGGGCTACCTGCACGAGCCCGACGACGCGTATCTGCTGAAGAACGGCGACGTCACGGTGGCCGACGCCCAGAACTGCCGCATCCTCATCATCGACCCGCACGGCCACACGCGCCAGATCGGGCAGGCGGGGGTCTGCGTGCACAACCCGCCACATACGCTCACCGCGCCGAACGGCGACACGCCGCTCGCCAACGGCGACATCCTCGTCTCGGAGGTGAACGGCTCCTACATCGACGAGATCACGCCGAAGGGCCACCTCGTCTGGAGCACCCATCTCCCGATCGCCTATCCCTCGGATCCCCAGCAGCTCGGCCCGAACCGCTACCTGGTCGCCGACTACACCCGGCCGGGCGGCATCTACGAGTTCAACCGCTCCGGGAAGATTCTCTGGTCCTACCACCCGCCGTCGGGGAACGGAATGCTCGACCACCCGAGCCTCGCGGAGCGACTTCCGGACGGCCTCATCGCCGCCAATGACGACTACCGCGACCGGGTCGTGGTGATCAACCCCCTGACCAAGCGCATCGTGTGGCAGTACGGCCACACGAACTCGCCGGGCACCGGTCCGGACCAGCTCAGGATCCCGGACGGGTTCGACCTGCTCACGCACGGCGGCATCACGCCGACCCACCCGTACACCGGCTGACGCCGTCTCGGGAGCCGGTCGCTAGTGCCCGATGCCCTCGAGGAAGGGGAGCAGGTGCTTGATGAATGCGTTGCGCTTGGGCTGCGCGGCGTTCGGGTCGTTGTGGGCGTAGGTCTTGGCCTTGTCGATGATCGTCACATCGCGCTTCGGCAGGTGCGACTGCCGCGCCAGCGCCTTGGTCGCCTGCACAACCCGGTCGTTGCCGAGCGACGTGGCGAAGGCGTATAGCGGAACGTTGACCTTGTCGCCGAAGGTGGTGTGGACGTCGAGCACCTTCTGCGCCGGGTTCTTGTTGCCGTCGGCGACAGCTCCCCCGTCGATCGTCAGCCGCATCGGGTGGTACCAGGCGGTGCCGTCAACGTTCTGCAGGCCCCAGCCGGAGATCATCGTTGCGTAGCGCTGGATCGGCGTGATCGCGTTGCCGCGGACCCAGCCGCAGGGGTCGCAGTTGCCGGTCTGGAGGTGGCCCGCGTGCACCTGGAACGCCGCCAGCGAGGACGGCGAGGTCTTGACGTCGGACGCGAACCCGAACTGGGCCTCGTTGTCGGCCGGCACCGGCGGCTTGAGGTAGCTCGGCAGCCCCGACCACCCCTGCGCGAGCGACGGCGCGTGCGGCGCCATCTTGGCCGCCGTGCTGCCGCCGTCGCCGAAGAGGCCGGCGAACGGCGCCGGAATCCCACCGAAGGCGAGCCACGGCGACGAGCCGCTGTTGAGGTCGTCGAGGGACTGCTGGGCATCCGCCTTCGAAATCGCATCCGGGCCCGAGCCGCCGTCGATGAAGACCAGCCCGGAGAGGCCCTTGGCCCCCGGCTTGCCGTTGAAGTTCCAGGTCGCGTACGCGGTGGTGATCGTGCCGCCGAGCGAGTGGCCGCCGACGACCACGTGGTGGCCCTTCTCCTTCGCCAGCCGGACGACCTTCCGCAGATCATGGATCTCGGTGTTCATCCCCCACTGCTTCGCGTACTGGACGTCGGCGTCGGGCACGGGCTGGACATGGTGCTTGATGCTGTGGTCCGTGACCCACTTCAGGTAGTAGTCGAAGACCTGCTCGGGGGTGGCCTTGCCCCGCTTCGCGCGGTTGAACACCGACTGGTCCTCGAGCAGGTTCTCGCGGCGCTCGACCGACCAGACCTGCCACCCGGGCGTCCGGTTGACGATCGTCCGGGCCAGCGGGGCGAAGTACGCCGCACCCGCGGAGGTGCCGGGGTTCAGGACCAGGATGTTCGGCGCGTGGCTCGGGCCGAACCGCAGGTAGCCGACCATGTTGAGGCTGTTCGGGGTCCCGGGCGACTTGTAGCCGTGGATCCAGTGCACCTGCGTCCGCTCAGCCGACGCGCCCGAGGCCGCGGTCAACGCGACGAGCATCGCCCCCACGACCGCAACCACCGCCAGCGCCTTTCTTGGCAACCTGCCCTCTCCGCCCATTTGCGACAGAGCCTACACGCTGACTCGTATGAAGTCGTCCCGGCGGCCTGTCGTTTTACGGCTCGCCCGTTCGTCCTCGAAGCGTGACGCACCTCACGCCGGAGAAGTCGGGACGCCCTCCGGCCTCTAGTACGATGGCTGTCGTACTACGAATTTCACGTCACGCCCCCGTCCACCGTTCCCCTCACACAGGCAATGTTCGATTCCACCGCCATCACGATTCGAGCCGCCGCCCGCCCCAGGCTGGGGCGCGGGGCGGCGTTCTGGCTCCTGGCGCTCACGCTCGGCCTGCTGCTGTTCGCCTCGAGCGCCCCATCCCCCCTCTACGTCGTCTACCAGTCGAGCTGGGGCTTCTCCGCGATCACGCTGACGAGCGTCTTCGCCGTCTACGCGATCGCCCTGCTCGTCACGCTGATCGCAGCCGGGTCACTGTCCGACCACGTCGGCCGGCGGCCTGCGCTGCTCGTCGCGCTCGGGATCGAAATGGTCGGGATGCTCCTGTTCGCCGAGGCGCGCGATGTCGAGTGGCTGTTCGCCGCGCGAATCCTCCAGGGCGTCGCGACCGGCATCGCGATGGGCGCGATCAGCGCCGCGCTCCTGGACCTGGCGCCTGACGACAACCCGAAGCTCGGGGCGCTGATGGGCGTCGCCGCGCCGCTCTCCGGCCTCGCGGCGGGCGCGCTGGTCTCAGGCTTCCTCGTCCAGTACGCCCCGGAGCCCACCCGGCTCGTCTACTGGCTGCTCCTCGGCGGCTTCGCGCTGGCGATCGGGATCGCGATGACCATCCCGGAGACCGTTCGGGGCGACGGCTCCTGGTCGCATGCCATGCGGCCCAAGGTCGCCGTGCCCCCGAGCCTGCGGACGCCTTTCATGGCTGCGATCCCATGCCTGATGGCGACCTGGGCCCTCGGCGGCCTGGTGCTCTCGCTGGGACCGTCGCTGACGGCCGGCGTGCTCGGCGACACGAGCCACGTGGCCGGCGGCCTGCCGATCTTCGTGATGGCTGGGATCAGCGCCGCGGCGTCGGTCTGGCTTCGCGAGTCCCACGCCCGGGCAACCGCCCGCGGCGGCCTCGTCGCGCTCATCACCGGTGTCGCGCTCGCGCTCGCCAGCCTGCACTTCGGCTCGACCGGCCTGTTCCTGGCCGGCGCGGCCATCGCCGGGCTCGGCTTCGGGCCCGCCTTCGCCGGTGCGTTCCGCGCGCTCTCGACCCAGGCGCCGTCCGACCAGCGGGCCGCGTTCGTGTCGTCGATCCTCATGGTCGCGTACCTGGCCTTCAGTCTCCCGGCGGTCGCCGCGGGCATCGCCGT
>Ga0066903_100000473_pt1 | contig 25272 bp, 24 predicted proteins | sample PanSoiMetaGPlot1_FD_67491 | JGI IMG/M metagenome (GOLD analysis project Ga0066903, IMG submission 67491) | Tropical forest soil microbial communities from Panama analyzed to predict greenhouse gas emissions - Panama Soil - Plot 1 (version 2) | ecosystem: Environmental > Terrestrial > Soil >... | reverse complement strand
GCCGGCCGGGACGATTCAGATCGCCCCGTCACTCCTGTCGGCGGATTTCGCGGCGCTCGGCGACGCGATCCGTGTTGCGCAGGACGCCGGCGCGGATCTGATCCACGTCGACGTGATGGACGGCCACTTCGTCCCCAACATCACCATCGGGCCGCCGGTCGTGAAATGGCTGAAGAAGGTCGCGCGCGTGCCGCTCGACGTCCACCTCATGATCGAGGATCCGGATCGCTACGCCGAGGCGTTCGTGGAGGCGGGCGCGGCGAGCCTCGCCGTCCATGCCGAAGCGGTCGTGCATCTGCACCGGACGGTGCATTTCGTGAAGAGCCTGGGCGTGAGGGCGGGCGTCGCCCTCAACCCGGCCACGCCGGTGTCGGCGCTGGAGGAAATCGCCGGGGACCTCGACTACGTGCTGGCGATGACGGTGAACCCCGGCTTCGGCGGGCAGACTTTCATCCCGCGCTCGGAGTCTAAAGTCAAGGCCGTGCGCGCGCTGCTCGATGCCAACGGCAGCCGCGCGCCCATTGCGGTCGACGGAGGGATCGACGTCCACACAGCGCCCCGCATCGTCGCGGCCGGGGCCGACATCCTCGTAGCCGGCCAGGCGGTGTTCGGGAGCAGCGATCCGGCGCGCGCGATCCGCGAGCTGCGCGCGGCGGCGGTCGCGGCCCGCGCATGAGCCGAGCGCCGCGGCGCCGATTGCACGGCGAGGGGGCGATGGCGCCCCGCTCGGTCTCGCGGCTCCGGGTGCGGTACGCGGAAACCGATAAAATGGGAGTCGTCTACTACGCGAACTACCTCGTCTGGTTCGAGGTCGGACGCGCCGACCTCCTGCGATCGCTCGGTTGGACCTACCGTGAAATGGAGCTGGAGGGTGTGTCGCTCCCGGTGATCGAGGCGCAGTGCACGTACCAGCGCCCCGCGCGGTACGACGACGAGATCGAGATCCGGACGACGGGGCGGATGCTGTCGCCGATCCGAATGGAGTTTGAGTACGAAGTGATCAGGACCGTGGATCAGATCGTGGCCGCAACGGGCAGGACGGTGCACGCGGCGCTCGACGCGTCGGGGCGCCCGCGCCGCCTGCCGGCCCGCGTCCGCGAGGTGTTCGCGTGAAGGCGCTCGTGACCGGCGCCGCCGGGTTCATCGGCTCGCATCTCGCGTCGGCGCTCCTCGATCGCGGCGCGCCTGTCGTCGCCATCGACTGCTTCACGGACTATTACGCCCGCGCGTTCAAGGAGCGCAATCTCGAGGAGAACGCGCGGCGCAGCGGCTTCCGCTTCGTCGAGTCGTCGATCCAGTCCGCGGATCTGCCCGCGCTGCTCGACGGCGTCACGCACGTGTTCCACCTCGCCGCGCAGGCGGGCGTGCGCAAGAGCTGGGGACGCGATTTCCAGGTCTATACCGTCAACAACGTCGACGCCACGCAGCGGCTGCTCGAGGCGTGCGTCGGCCGCCCGATCGAGCGGTTCGTGCACGCGTCGAGCTCGTCGGTCTACGGCGATCGCGTGGCGATTCCGATGCGCGAAGACGCGCTGCCGCAGCCGGTGTCGCCGTACGGCGTCACGAAGATGGCGGCCGAGCAGCTCGGCTACCTGTATCACTTGAACCACGGCGTGCCGGTCGTCGCGATGCGCTACTTCACCGTCTACGGCCCGCGCCAGCGGCCCGACATGGCGTTTCACCGGTTCATCCGCGCGGCGCTCGCCGGCCAGCCGATTCCGCTGTATGGCGACGGGGAGCAGACGCGCGACTTCACGTTCGTGGCCGACGCCGTCGCGGCGACGGTCGCGGCCGGCGACCGCGGCGTCAACGGCCGCTCGTACAACATCGGCGGTGGATCGCGCGTGTCGATGAACGAGGTCATCCGGATCCTCGAGCGCATCGCCGGTCATCCGCTGACGGTCCATCGCGAAGGCGCGCAGAAGGGTGACATGCGCGACACCTTCGCCGACACGACGCTCGCCCGCCAGGACCTGGGGTTCCAGCCGACGGTCGGAATCGAGGACGGCCTCCGCGCCGAGTACAGATGGCTGTCGTCGACACCCGTGCCCGCATGAGACGCATGACCACCATTGTCAGAACGACTGCCGTCGTCGCACTCGCCGCGCTCCTGGGCGCGTGCGCCAGCGGCGGCCCGAAGAAACCGCCGACCGGGACGCCCGAGCCCGACAAGTTCCTGTACGATCGCGGCAACGAGAACATCGGCCGCAAGCGCTGGATCGCCGCGCGTGAATACTACCGGCAGCTCGTCGACAGCTACCCGCAGAGCCCGTACCGCGCCGACGCCAAGCTCGGGATCGGCGACACGTACATGGGGGAACGGTCCGCCGAAGCGTACGTGCTGGCGATCAACGAGTTCCGCGAGTTCCTCAGCTTCTACCCGACCAACCCGCGCGCGCACTACGCGCAGTTCAAGCTCGGCATGGCGCACTTCAACCAGATGAAGTCGCCGATGCGCGATCAGACCGAGACGCGCGACGCGATCAAGGAACTGCAGGTCTACGTCACGCGGTATCCCGACAAGCCGCTGATCGACGAGGCGAAGCAGCACCTGCGCGAGGCGAAGGATCGGCTCGACGAGTGGGACCTCGGCGTCGCCGACCACTACTTCCGCATCAAATGGTACCCGGGGGCGATCGGACGGCTCGAACCGCTCCTCAAGGCCGACCCCCAGTTCACGGGGCGCGACAAGGTGTACTTCATCCTTGCCTCGTCGTACGAAAAGCTGAAGCAGCCCGCCAAGGCGCTGCCGATGTACGAGCGCATCGTGAGCGAATTCGATCAAAGCGAGTACCTCGAACTGGCGAAGAAGCGAATCACGGACCTCAAGGCCGGCATGCCGGCCGAGACCGGCAAGGACACCCCTCAAGGAGCGCTGTCATGACTCTCGGACTCGCAGTGCTGTTGCTGCTCGGACAGGAGCCGGCGATTGCCGGCGGACAGAACATCCGTGAACAGATGGCGTGCGCGCCCATGAGCGCTCCCGCGCCGGTGGAAGGGCTCCGCGTCGCGGGCAGCGCCGTCCACGGCCGGGTGATGTTCGCCACCGGCGACACGGTGCTGCTGAACGCCGGCTCGGAGCAGGGCGTGCAGAACGGCCAGGTGTACTACGTCCGCCGCAAGGTGCGCGACCATTTCACGCCGCCGACGGGCGACTTCATCCCCAGCAGCATTCATACCGCCGGCTGGGTGACGATCGTCGACACGAAGGAGTACGTGTCGATCGCCACGGTCACGCACGCCTGCGACGCGCTGCTCTACGGCGACTTTCTGGAACCGTTCACGTCGCCCGTCGTGCCGGCGCCGGCGCTCGGCGGCCAGCCCGACTACGCGAACCCGGCCCACATCGTCATGGGCGACGAACGCCGGCAGATCGGGTCGGAAGGCATGCTGATGCTCATCGACCGCGGCACCGAGCAGGGCGCCCGCGCGGGCCAGACGCTCACGATCTATCGCGAGACGATGAACGGCCTCGGACCGATTGTCAGCGTCGGGCGCGCCACGATTCTGTCGGTGGCGCCCAAGAGCGCGGTCGTCCGGATCGACTCGTCGCACGAAGCGGTGTACGTGGGGGATCTGGCGGCGATCAACCGGATTCAGTGAAGGCGCGGTTCGCGAACCCTTCGACCCTGCTCAGGGTTCGCCCCGAGCGCAGTCGAGGGGCGAACCGCGCTACGCGGCGGTCCGCATGAACCGCCGGTAGTATTCGACACCCGAGACCGTCGCCGTCACCATCGAGATCCACAGGGCGATGGTCCCGATCACGTAGAACTGCTGCAGGTGATCCTGGCCGAGGATCAGGGCCAGGATCGCCACCACTTCCGCCACCATCTTGAACTTCCCCATCGGCGACGCGGCGATCACGACGCCCTTGCCATGCGCGATGCCGCGGAGGATCGTGACCGCGAACTCGCGTCCCAGGATCACCGCGACCATCCAGGCCGGCGCGAGATCGAGCTGCACGAGCGAGACGAGCGCGGCCGTGATGAGCAGCTTGTCGGCGAGCGGATCCATCAGCTGACCGAGCGGCGTGATCTGCTTCCGCCGGCGGGCGAGATAGCCGTCGAGAAAGTCCGTGAGCGCCGCGATGCCGAAAATGGCCGCCCCGACCAGTTCCTTCCTCACGCCGAGAATGAGGCGGCCCTCGAATTTCGTCAGGAGCACGACGACGAGGAGCGGGACGAGAAAGATCCTGCCAACGGTCAGCGCGTTCGGAAGGTTCATTCTTGGCGCGATTCTATCAAAAGCATAAGATAGGGGATTGTCATGAAGGCCATTCTGCTTGCCGGTGGCAAAGGTACACGCCTCCGGCCGCTCACCGTCCACACGCCGAAGCCCATCGTGCCGATCCTCGATCGGCCGTTCCTCTACTACCAGATCGATCTGCTGAAGCAAATCCCCGAGATCGACGAAGTGATCCTCAGCCTGAACTACCAGCCGCGCCGGATCGAAGAGATCTTCGGCGAGGGCGAGGGGCTCGGGATCCGCGTCCGCTACGTCGTCGAGCCGATGCCGCTCGGCACGGGCGGCGCGATTCGCTACGCGGGCGACTCGCTGACCGAATCGGTCGTCGTCTTCAACGGCGACGTGCTGACCGACGTCGATCTCGCGGCGGTGCTCCGCCTGCACCGGGAACGCCGCGCGAAGGCGACGATCGTCCTGACGCCGGTCGAGAACCCCCGCGCCTACGGACTGGTCGAGACCGACGCCCACGGCAACGTCGTCCGCTTCCTCGAGAAACCGGGCGAAGACGAGATCACCTGCAACACGATCAACGCGGGCATCTACGTGCTCGAGCCCGACACCTTCGATCGCATTCCCAAGGACACGGCGTGGTCGATCGAGCGCAGCTACTTTCCGTCGCTCGTCGAACGGGGCGAGACGTTCGTCGCCTACGTGCACCAGGGGTACTGGATCGACATCGGGACGCCGTCGAAGTACCTGCAGGTGCACCGCGACATCATGGACGGGCGGTACGCCTCGCCGCCGTTCAACGGCAAGCCCGCCGCCTGGATCGCGCCCGACGCGCGCGTGGACCCGGGCGTCGAAGTCCACAAGCCGTGCTTCATCGGCGAAGGCGCGGTCGTGAAAACCGGCGCGCGGATCCAGCCCTACGCGGTGATCGGCCGGCAGGCGCACATCGAGGAAGGTGTCACGATCGACGGCTCGATTCTGTGGCCCAATGCGTGGGTCGGCGCCGAGGCCGCGCTGCACGCGACGATCCTCGGGCGCAACTGCCACATCGGCCGCAACGCCGTCCTGCGCTCACCCGCGGTGCTGGGCGACAAGACCGTCATCACCGACTTCAGCCACTTCTAACCCATGGCTGAGGCGCACGCCGATTGGGGTTCGCCTTCCGCTGAGGCAGGCTTGAGGCAGGCCCCGCGCGCTGATAAGATCGTCGGCGCGCGGGCTTAGCATAGTGGTAATGCCCTGGCTTCCCAAGCCAGTTAGACGGGTTCGATCCCCGTAGCCCGCTCCACTTCCTCAGTGGCTCTTCATCGCCGCGATCCGATCCCAGACCCCCAGCGTTTTCAGGATCTCCGGCGACGTCTCCCCCTGGGCGAGCAGGTTGTGGCAGGTGTCGCAGTCCTGCGAGATCGTGTACTTCTTGTCCGCTGTCGCGTGTGATCCGTCGTGGCACCGGAAGCACCCGGCAGAGCTCGTATGCCCGAGATTCGTCGGGTAGCTGTCCCACGTCACCTTCAGCTCCGGATAGACGTTGCGCTCGTAGACGGCGAGGATGCCCTTGCCCGCCGACTCGATGTCTGCGCGGCGCGACCCGGCGAGCTGCGGGTACGCCTGTGAGTAGTACGCGGTAATCGCCGCCGGGATCTTCTGGGCGGCCTCCTCGTGGCTCGCGTACTCCGCCTTCACGGCGTCGAGGGCCTGCTTCTTGATGAAGGGCAGCGTCGCGGGGATGGTCCCGAGCGCCAGCGCGCGGTCGACGGCCACGTCGGCCGGGTAGAACTCGTGCGTCGCCCGATTGTGGCAGTCGACGCACTGCATCGTGTGCTTCTCGAGATTCGCGGCCTGCTCCGGCTTCGCTCCGTCGGCGAGGTAGGTGCGTGTCTCCCCCGTCTTGGTGTTCCGCCACTCGATCCACGGAATCGTCTCTCGCTTTGCGTCCGACGCCGCGTAACGGATCTCGACGTCGCCGGCGCTGTGCGCGTGGTGGATCCCCTTCATCCGGCTCCCGCCGACGAGCATCATCAGGACCGTGTAGGACGGCGTGCTCGCCTCGTCCGACGCGTAGGCCGGGATCACGACGAGCCGGCTCCCGACGACCTTCTCGGCGAAGTGGCAGCGCTCGCAGGTCACATTGGAGGGGACCAGATGTCCGGACAGCAGTCCCGGGGTCGGCGGCTTCGGGAAGGTGTCCGTGACCTCTTTCCACAGCTGCTTCGTCCCGTTCATCTTCGACTCGATCCATCCCCTCTGGCCCGGGGCGACGTGGCACTCCGTGCACTCGACACTCGCGTGGAAGGAATCCTTGTGCGCGACGAACTGCGGCCGTTCCGAATGGCAGGTGGCGCCGCAGAACTGAGGCGTCTCCATGTAGTGGATCGCCGCGTAGGTCGCCTGCGTGCCAATCAGCAGGTTGGCGCCGAGCGTGATCGCGAGGAACACGACGAGCCGGCGGCGCGACGTCTCCAGGTTGAGCGTGCCGGCGTCGAGACGCTCACGGATCCGGCGGCGCCCGAGGACGATCCCGAGCGCGCCGCAAGCGAGCCCCCCGAAGAACATGGCGGGCAGGATGAGGTACACGATCATCCCGGTATACGGATTCTCGTGGTCGGCGCGAGTCGCTGGAAGAAAGAAGAGCCACGTACTCAAAGCCGTGATCACGAGGACCAGGCCGACCCGCGTCAGCCAGTGAGTCGTCAGCAGTACGAGACCGGGGCGGTCGTGTCGTTGCTCTGCGCTCATGGTCGCGATTATAGGGTTTCTCGCGCAGTACTTTCGTCCTCCTGCGCTACCATGGACCATCCATGGATCTCGGCGGGACGCTCGATCTTCAGGTCGATCCTGCCGAAGCCGATCGACGCAAGCGGGCGCGGCTCGTCCAGCTCAATACGCTGGTCGTGCCCCGTCTTCGCCTGCTCGGCTTCGCGCTGGTCGCGACCACCGCGCTGCTCCACAACGCCCTCATCTATCCAGGCTGGGACGCCTTCGTCTGGCGCGACTGGTTTCGGCTCGTCGCCACGTTCGGGATCTACAGCGCTGCGACGTGGTACCTGCTCTATCTCTTCTACGAAGACACACGGCTCGTCGTCGATCTCGGCACCGTGTTCCTCGCCACCGACATGTCGATGTTCTCGGTGGCGATCGCGTACACCGGCGCGGAGCGGAGCTGGATCTTCCTGCTGCCGCTGTTCCGGGTCATCGATCAGACGGGAACGACGTTCAGGCGGGCGCTGGCGTTCGCGCATCTTGCGCCGCTCTCGTACGCGGCGGTGCTCGCCGACGCCGTCATCCGCGGGCATCGCACGATTGCGTGGGAACCCGAAGTCGCGAAGCTGACCTTCATCTACATCGGCAGCATCTACATCGCGATGATCGCGCGTGCCGGCGACGAGCGCCATCAACGGTCGTCCGACATCATCCGCCTGGCGCGCGGGTTGATCCGCGAGCTCGAGGAAAAGTCGAAGGCGCTCGAACGGTCGTCGCGGCAGCTGCACGACGCGCTGGACCAGCAGGCCGACCTGCACAAGGAGAACGCGCGGCTCTTCTCGGCGACGGAGGCGCGCGAGGCGCGGCTGTCCCAAATCCTCCACTCCACCTCCGACGGCATCATCTTCGTCGGCCCCGACGGCCGCATCGAGGCGGCCAACGTGCGCGCGGGCGATCTGCTCGGCTTCGATCCGCAGACGGTCATCGGCATGGACGTCATGCGGATCCTCGCGCGTCTCTATTCGCTCGGCGACGGCGACAGCTTCGGCGTGACGCTGAAGGCGCTGCTCGGCGACCCCGGACCCGGCGGCCACGGCGACCTGCAGCAGCCCGCGACCGGACGCGTGTTCCACTGGGTCGCGCAGCCGACGCGCGACAGCGGCGGCGGCACCGTCGGGCTCACCTTCACGTTCCAGGACGTCACGCCGACGCGCGACCTCGTCCGTCAGCTCGAAGACAAGTCGCGGCTGCTCGAGGAAGCGCGCCGCAAGGCCGAGGAAGCCAACCGCGCCAAGGGGGAGTTCCTCGCCAACGTGACGCACGAGGTCCGCACGCCGCTGAGCGCGATCATCGGCATGACGCAGATGCTGCAGGAATCCGACACGGTGCGCCGCATCCGCACGTCTGCCGAGTCGCTCCTCGCCATCATCGGCGACATCCTCGACTTCTCGAAGATCGACTCGCGCAAGCTGACGCTGTCGCGCGAGCCCATGGCGCTGCGAGCCGTCATGCAGGGGGTCATCGACACGGTACAAGTCACGGCCGACGCGAAAGGCCTGAAGCTCGTGCTCGACATCGTGGCCGACGTGCCCGACGCCCTCGTCGGCGACGCGCTGCGCCTGCGGCAGATCCTCGTGAACCTCGTCGGCAACGCGATCAAGTTCACGCAGTCGGGGGAAATCCGCGTGCGCGTCGACACCGCGTCGCGCCTGCCCGGCGAGATCTGCCTGCACTTCGCGATCATCGACACGGGGATCGGCATTCCGCGCGACAAGCTCGATCTCGTCTTCGAAGCGTTCGCGCAGGCCGACGGATCGTCGGCGCGGCGTTTCGGCGGGACCGGACTCGGACTCTCCATTTCCGCGCGGCTCGTCGAGCTCATGGGCGGCGACATCTGGGTCGAGAGCCAGGTCGGCGCCGGATCGGCGTTCCGCTTCACGGCCAATTTCGCGCTCCAGGGCGTCGACGCCGTCGCGCCGGAGCGGGCGCCCGAGGTCCGGCCCGTCGCCGTGATGGTCGTCGACGACGAGCAGGTACATCTCGAGCTCGTCGCGCACCTCCTTCGCGCGCGCGGCCACCGTGTCGTCACCGCGCGGAACGGACGCGAGGCGCTCGTCGAGCTCGCGCGCCACAACCTGCAGATCGTGCTGATGGACATCCAGATGCCCGAGATGGACGGCCTGCAGCTGGCGGGGGCGATCCGCGCGTGGGAGCGCGGCAACGGCGGCCATCTGCCGCTGGTGGGGATGACGGCGTCCGCGGTGGCGAAAGAGCTCGAGCTCTGCCAGGAGGCCGGCATCGACGAAACACTGATCAAGCCGATCGCCCGCGAGCGGCTCTACCGGATGGTCGAAAGCGTCGCCGCCGACCGCGCGACGTCGCTGGCGCCGCCGCCCGAGCTCGCCGGGCGCGAGGCGTTTCTCGAGGGGCTCGGCAACGACACCAGCCTCGCCCGGCGCCTCGTCGATCTGTTCCTGCAGGACAGCGGCCGGCTCGTGGAGGACATCGGCCGCGCGATCGGCGACCGCGACGCCGAGCGCCTCCGCCGGGGCGCCCACACGCTCAAGGGATCGATCAGCAACTTCCCCGCCGGCCCTGCGCGCGACACGGCGGCGCGGATGGAAGCGCTCGGCTTCGAGGCCGACTTCGACGCCGCGCAGAAGCTCTTTCCGGTGCTCGAGAAAGAGATCGATCGCCTCCGCGGCGTCCTCCCGACACTGATCTGACCATTACGAACGAGGCCGGCCGAAGAACAGGACGTAGCCGTCCGCGTCCTTGAGTTCGAACCCACGCAGGCCCTCGTCGGTGTCTTTGAGTGGCTCCGAAAACTCCACCCTGCGCGACGAGAACTCTGCCGCCAGCGCGTCGGGATCGGGGACAGCGAGATAGGCGTCCCAGCGGGCGATGCCTTGCTGGACGTCACGTGTGTAGTTCGGCACGGGATCGACGCCGACGGCCTTGAGCATGATCATCGCGGCGCCCCGCTGGACGATGCCGAAGAAGATGTCGGCGGGGTCGGGCCCCTGAAACGTAATGTCGAACCCGAGACGATCGCGGTAAAACGCCAGCGCGGCCGGGACATTCCTCACGATGAAGAGCGGCGCGATCCCGGAGATCTCTGGCGTGCTCATCCCTACTGCGTCACGCGGATCGCAACGAGCGTCTTGTTCTGCTCTGTTCCCTGAGTGGCCGTCAATTCGACGACGTAGTCCCCCGGGCCGAGCGGCGCAAGCGTGATGTCGGCGGTGAGCCAGCGCTGGCCCGACGCAACATCGGTGCGCTCCGCGGTGGCGACCGGCACCGGCGTCTTCGCGCCGTTGCGATCGAGGAGCGCGCCGGTCCACACCGGGGTTCCGGCAGCGGCTTCCAGTTCCAGCCGAATCCGCTCGCTGCGCGCGAACACACGGCCGGGCGCCGGCTGGACCTGGTTCCCGGTCGACGGCCCGCGGTGGAAGATGAGCGGTTCGCCGTCGCCGCGCGTCGTCCGGCGGCCCTGCGCGCGGGCGTCCGACTCGATCGTGCCGAGCGCCCTGTTGATCGCGATCTTCATGTCCGGCGCCGGCGCGGCCGCGGCTTCGCGCGCCTTCGCGACGTCCTCGGCGCTCGCCGCGTTGTAGCCGTGGCGGGCACGGATCTCGACGCCGGGACGCTTCGACTTGACCTTGATGGCGTGGAACTTTCCGTCGGGCTTCGCGTTCGTCGAGTAGTAGCCGAGCAGGTAGTACGACGTCAGGTCGGCGGAGATCTGATCGAGCAGCTTGCGCAGGTTGTTGCTGTTCGACAGCGCGATGCCATCGGTGGCGCCGGCCAGCGTCTGCAGGACTTCCTGCCGGCGGATGAGCATCGCGTGATCGACGTCGATCGGCGGCGCCGGCTCGGGACCCACTGGCGTGTCGAACACGGCGAGCCCGCGCGGATCGATCGTGTAGAAGCTCACGTTCGCGCGGTTGGCCTCGCCGTAGATCATCTTGAAGTACTGGTCGTCGTCCATCATCGCGAGGTGCATCCGCTCGGTCTCGCACTCGGTGCGATCGTTCGGGTACGCCTCGGCCTTCGGCTCTTTCGTCAGCGTGCCGCCGCGTCCGACGCCGACGGGCGTCGGCGAGCCTGGAATCGGGTCGGCGTTGTTGTTCCAGTCGTCCTTTCGCAGGTTCGTGAGCGACAAGTCCGATCGGTACAACAGCCAGCCGTCCGTCACGGTGATGACGGCGGTGCGTCCCTCGCGAATCGCGTGCATGTGAATCACGAGGTCCCGCAGGCTCTCGAGCGTCACGCGCTCCATCCGGCGCGCCTTCATCGCCTTCGCCAGCTGCGAGGGAATCGTGTCCTGCGAATTGGCCGGCGGAAAGCACTCCTCGTAGAAGCGTTCTTGAGCGTCGGGAATGATCGTATCGCGGCGGCCCCAGAACCAGTGGTCGCGCAGGCCTTGCTCGATCACCTGCGTCCGGCGGCCGAACGTGATCTGATCCGGGCTCATGTCCGGCGTCATCACGCCGACGAGATCGTCGTCGCCCATCACGGTCTGCATGAAGTGAATGAGCGGCTCTTTGATCAGGTGCGAGCCTTCATACGGCACGTTGTGCGTATCGAGAAACACGACGAACACGCGACGGCGCGGATCGGCCGCAAGCTGGTTCGCGTCCCTCGGCGAGGAGGGTTCGATGAGGCCGGCGTCAGGCCCGGCGGGGTTGACCACGATGTGCTCGAACGAGTCGATCTTCTGCGGGGTGTCGTCTTCGAGGAGCTCGAGGTCCTGCGCGGTGAGGTCCTGCACCGGCACGCCGCCCTTCGTGGCGTACATGTCGACGCGCACGAAGTTGGTCTCCGTCCGGAATCGTGGAGGCGGTTGCGGCTGCCGGGATTGGGACGGGGGCGGTTGACCGGCTTGCGCGAGCCAGACGGCGAACGCGACCGCAATCAGTCGTGTGACCTGGAACACGTCGCACCTCGCGAACAGAGGCCTGGCAACCGCAGTGTACTACTGTGTCACCCGAATCGCGACGAGCGTCGTCTTCTGCTGAGCACCGTCGACGGCGGTCAACTCGATGACGTAGTCTCCGGGACCGAGCGGCGCGAGGGTCACCTCGGCCGTGAGCCATCGCTGACCTGCTGCCTGATCGATTCGCTCGGCCGTGACGACCGGCACGGCCGTCTTGTTGCCGTTGCGATCGAGCAGGACGCCGCTCCAGCCGGGCGCATTGCCGGCAGCTTCCAGCTCCAGCCGGATCCGTTCGCTTCGCGGGAACACGCGGCCGGCGGCCGGCTGCACCACGTTGCCGGTCGAGGGACCGCGATGGAAGATGAGCGGCTCCCCTTGTCCGCGAACGCGCGTCCGCCCCTGCGCACGCGCGTCGGATTCGATGGTGCCGAGCGCCTGGTTGATCGCGATCTTCGCGTCGGGCGCCGGCGCCGCCGCAGCGGCGCGCGCCTTCTCGACTTCTTCAGCGGTTGCCGCCGTATAGCCGTTGCGCGCCCGAATCTCGATGCCCGGCCGCTTCGACTTCACCTTGATCGCGCGGAACTTGCCGTCCAGCTTTCCGTTCGTCGAGTAGTAACCGATCAAATAGTACGAGGTGAGGTCTGCGGAGATCCGTCCGAGCTGCCTGCGTAAATCGTTGCTGTTCTCGAGCGCCATTCCGTCGGTCGCGCTCGCCAGCGTGCCGAGCACGTGCTGCCGTTGCCGCAACATCGCGTAGTCGGCGGTCGGGGGCGGAGGAAGCTCCGGACCGATCGGCGTGTCGAACACGACGAGTCCCCTCGGGTCGATCGTGTAGAAGCTCACGTTCGCGCGGTTGGCGTCGCCGTAGATCGTCTGAAAGAACTGACCGTCGTCCATCATCGCGAGGTGCATCCGCTCGGTCTCACACGCGGTCCGGTCGTTGGGTACGAACGGGTCGTGCCCCGGCTCCTTCGACAGCGTGCCGCCACGGCCCACGCCCGGCGTCGTCGGTGATCCGGGCAGCGGATCCGCGTTGCTGCCATCGAGATTCTTCCGCATGTTCGTCAGCGACAGGTCCGGACGATACAGCAGCCAGCCGTCCGAGACCGTGATGACGGCCGTGCGCCCTTCCCGGATCCCGTACATGTGCCTCACGAGATCGCTGAGACTTTCCAGCGTGACGCGCTCACGGCGGCGGATCTTCAACGCCTTGGCGAGCGCCGACGGAAACGTCTCGCCGAGAAGCGGCGGGAAGCATTCCTCGTAGAACTGCTCCTGCGTGTCGGGAAGCGACTCGTCGCGCCGGCCCCAGTACCAGTGATCCCGTAGCCCCTGCTCGATCACGTGCGTACGCCGGCCGAATGTGATCTGATCGGGACTCATGTCCGGCGTCATCACGCCGACCAGGTCGTCGTCACCCATCACCGTCTGCATGAAGTGAATGAGCGGCTCCTTGATGGCGTGCGATCCTTCGTACGGCACGTTGTGCGTGTCGAGGAACACCACGAACACGCGCCGCCGCGGATCCCCCGCGAGCTGGTTCGCCTGGCTCGGTGACGAGGGCTCGATCAGGCCGGCGTCAGGCCCGGCGGGATTGACGACGATGTGCTCGAAGGACGCGATTTTCTGCGGCGTGCTGTCTTCGAAGATCTCGAAGTCCTGCTGAGTGAGATCCGGGACGGGCACACCGTCCCTGGTTGCGTACACGTCCGCGCGGACAAGATTCGTCTCGGTGCGGAACCGTGGAGGGGGCTGCGGCTGCTGGGACTGGGACTGCGGCGCCTGACCGGCTTGCGCAAGCCAGACGACAAGCGCGACGGCAATCAGTCGGGAGACCTGGAACACGTCGCACCTCGCGAACAGAGGGCTGGCTGACGAAGTGTACTACATGCCCTCCTGTACGTCGTCCCAGCCCTGAGCGCGAAGGCGATCGCGGTATGCGCGCGCCCACTTGAGCGCCATCCACTCTTCCTCGAACATCTCGGAGACGACGACTTCCGTGCCGTGTACGACGTGCAGTTCGACGGGCATGCCGCGCGGCATGACCACGCATTTCACGTCGGTCGCGCGGCGCTTGAGGCACCACACGACGCGCGCGCCAGGTTGCACGGCGTAGTTCACCAGCGACCTTGTCGAAAAAGAAGGGAGACAGGCGGAAGTGTACGCGGGCATGATGGTTCTTCGCAAGCTCGACCAATGACTGACGCTGATCAGACGGACCTCGCGATCGTCGGCGCCGGCGCCGCCGGACTCGCGACGGCGATCTTCGCGCACCGCACACGGCCGCTCACGCGCGTCGTCCTCCTCGAATCGGCGCGCCGGCCGGGCGCCAAGATCCTCGTGAGCGGCGGCGGACGCTGCAATGTGACGAACGTCATCGTGACGGAAACCGACTTCTGGGGCGGCCGCCCTGCGATCGTCCGCCGGATCCTGCGCGCCCTTCCCGTTGCCGAGACCGTACGGTTCTTTGCGGATCTGGGAATCACGCTGCACAAGGAAGCGGGCGGGAAGCTGTTTCCCGACACGAATCGCGCGCGGAGCGTCGTCGAGGCGCTCCTTCATGGCGTGGAGCAGACGGGCGCGGACCTCGTCACCAGCACGCGTGTGGAGGGCGTCGTCCGCGACAAATCAGGTTTCGTGCTCGAGACCAGCACCGGCCCACGGCGTGCGAGTGCGGTCGTCCTCGCGACCGGCGGCCGATCGCTGCCGAAGAGCGGCAGCGACGGCGGCGGATACCTGATCGCGCAATCGCTCGGTCACACGCTCGTCCCGCCGACGCCCGCGCTGGCGCCGCTCATGCTCGATCCCGCGTCCCCGCACGCGATCCACGCACGGCTCTCCGGCGTCTCGGTGGACGGCGAGATCGCGGTCTGGATCGACGGCGCCGTCGCGCTTCGTCTCCGCGGCGCGCTGCTGTGGACGCATTTCGGAATCAGCGGTCCGCTCGCGCTCAACGCGTCGCGTCACTGGGCACGCGCGATGCTCGACGCGCGGCGCGTGCAGCTCGAACTGAATCTCCATCCGTCGCTCGACTTCGAGCGCGTCGAGGCGCTGTGGATTCGCGCCGCGGCCGAACGCCCGTCCGCGACGCTGCGCAGCAGGCTCGCGGCGCACGTGCCGGATGCGATGGCGATTGCGATCCTCCACGTGCTGGGCCTGCCGGCGGATCGCACGCTCGCGAATCTCGCGCGCGAGGATCGCCGCCGCGTCGTACACGCCGTCACCGCCTGGCCGTTGCCGGTGACCGACACGCGCGGCTACAACTTCGCGGAAGTCACCGCAGGCGGCGTGCCGCTGACCGAGATCGATCCCGCGACGATGGAGTCCCGCGTGTGCGCCGGCCTGTATCTGATCGGCGAGATCCTCGACGTCGACGGCCGGATCGGCGGCTTCAACTTTCAGTGGGCCTGGAGTACCGCGGCCCTGGCGGGCCGCGCTGTCCACGCTCGCTTCGATCGCTGACACGTACCGACGGTCGCGGGCCACAAGGGCCACGAAGGTCACAAAGATCACAAAGTAACACCTGGTTGGCTTTCTTCGTGATCTTTGAGACCTTGTGAGCTTTGTGCCGCAGCCGTCGGCACGTTTCGGTCGCTCTGGTTAGTCGAGTCGGAGCGCCACCATCGGATCTACGCGGGACGCGCGGATCGCGGGCACCACGCAGGCCGCGAGCGCGACGACCGCCAGGACGCCCGACACGGCGGCATAGGTCGCCGGATCCCAGACCGACACCTGGAACACCAGGGTCGACAGCGCGCGGCCGAGCAGACCCGCGGCCGCGATGCCGATCACGATGCCGGCCGCGCCGACGATCATGCCTTCGCGCACGACGAGTCGAAGCACGCCCGCGCGATCGGCCCCGAGCGCCATGCGGAGCCCGAGTTCCTTCGTCCGCTGCGAGACCGAGTATGCGAGCACGCCGTACGTGCCGATCGCCGCGACCAGCAGCGCCACGGCCGCGAACACGCCGAGCAGCGTCGCGTTGAGCCGCGGCTGCGCGGCGCTCGTCGACACCCATTCGGTCATCGGCCGTACGTTCGCGAGCGGCAGGTCCGGATCCATCCGCGTGACCGTCTGGCGCACGGCCGTCACGATCGCCGACGGCTCCGTCGACGTGCGGATCACGATGTCCATGAGCGGCCACGTCCGCACGCCGTTCGAGTAGTAGAGCGCGGGCGACTCGCGCGTGAGCGTCGAACTCCGCACGTCGCCGACGACGCCCACGACGGTGAAGTCCTTGCTGTCGGCCACGCGCCGGACGATCCTGCCGATCGGATCCTCGTCACCCCACATCGTCCTCGCCGTCGCGCGGCTGACGATCATCACGTCGGGCGCGCCGGTCGTGTCGGCGTCGGTGAAGTCGCGTCCGCGCAGGAGCGGGATCTCGAGCGCGGCGAAGTAGCCGGGACTCACCGTGCGCCAGTCGATCGGCACCGACGAGCCCGGCGGCAGCAGCGACTTCCCCGGCGCCGCCACCGGCGACGTCGTGTAGTTGCCGACGCCGAGCGGCATGCCGCTGGTGATGCCCGCGCGCGTGACGCCGGGAAGCGCCGCCAGCGCGGCGTTGAGCTCACGGTAGAACGCAACGCGCTTCGGATTGGGATACTTCGTGACGGGCAGCGAGACCTGCATCGAGATGACACCGCTCGGGTTGAACCCGAGCGGCACGTGCTGCAGCTGCAGCAGGCTGCGGACGAGGATCGCCGCGCCGATGAGCAGCACGGTCGCGAGCGCGAGCTCTGCGGCCGCGAGCCCCTTGCGGAACGCCGGACGCACGCCGCCCGACGCGGAGCGGCCCGCATCCTTCAACGCCGTGCTGACGTCGGTCTTCGCCGCGTGCCACGCGGGCGCGAGGCCGAAGACGATGCCGGTCAGCACCGTGACGCCCAGCGCGAACGCCACGACGACCGGATCGACGCCGATATCGGGCACGGGCAGCACGTTGGGCGGCAGCGTCGATTCGAGCCAGTGGACGCCCCACGTCGCGCCGAGAAGGCCGAGCGCGCCGCCAAGGCCGGAGAGGACCACGCTCTCGACGAGCAGTTGCCGAAGCAAGCGGCCGCGTCCCGCGCCCAGCGCCGCGCGCACCGCCATCTCCTTGTGGCGATCGAGGGCGCGCGCCAGCAGGAGGTTCGCGACGTTCGCGCTGACGATCAGCAGGACGAACCCGACGGCGCCCAGCAGCACGAGCAGCGCCGTCCGCAGCTGACTGCTGACGAACGTGTCGGTGAAGGTGACGAGATTGATTCCCCATTCCTTCACTTCCGGATACTGCTGCCCCACCCGCCTCGCGATCGTGTCCATCTCGGCCTGCGCGGCCTGGGAACTGATCCCCGGCTTGAGCCGGCCGACGACGAACAGCACGTGATTCAGTCGAATCTCTTTCGGGGGATCGATCACGAGCGGCACCCACACGTCGCCGCCCGTGATCAGGTTGAGCGCACGCGGCGCGATGCCGACGAGCGTGTACGACAGGCCGTTCAGCATCGCCGGCTGCCCGACGACACTCCGGTCGCCGCCGAAGCGGCGCCTCCACAGCGCCTCGCTGATCATCGCGACCGGGGCGGCGCCCGGCTTGTCGTCCCCTTCAGCGAACGTGCGGCCGACGACCGGCCGCAGCCCGAGCAGCGGCATCAGCGACGGCGTGATCGCGTTGCCCGTGTAGTTCTCGGGATCGCCTTTGCCGCTGAGCGTATAGGTGCCGAACGACATCGCGCCGAGCGCGTCGAATGTGTGCGTCGCTTCCTTCCACGACAAATAGTTCAGCGCCGACGCGCCGAATTGCGGCAGCCGCAGGCTGTCGTTCTTCTCGGCGACCTGCATCAGCCGCGCGGGATCGGCGAACGGCAGCGGCCGCAGGAGCACCGCGTTGACGACGCTGAAGATCGCGGTCGTCGCCCCGATGCCGATCGCGATGGTCATCACGACTGTCAGAGTGAACAGGTGCGATTTGCGGAGCAGGCGAAAGGCGTAACGGAGATCGGTCATGGCTCGTCGAGGGAAGTCTGCCCCAGACGCGCACGTTTGCGGCCGTGAAAGTGATGGAACGTGTGACAATCCGCTGAAAGAGGACAGGAGTTGAACTCGCGGGAGGACGCGAACCGGCCCCCGGGTGCGGAGGGAGCCGGGATTCGAGCTGGCACCTCATCTGCAAGCGGCGATCTGTCCAGGAGCGTTTCGATGCGCCTCTCTGTCACAACTCGTACGGTCTTTATCCTGCTCGCCCTCGCGGCGCCCGTCGCCGCGCAATCCGGAGCCGACTTCGGCACCGTCGCCATCACCGTCCGCCCGACGACCGCGGACGTCTTCATCGACGGCGATCGCTGGGTGTCGCCCGACCTGAGCGTGCCGCTCGTGGTCCAGCTCCCGCCGGGAAAACATGCGATCGACGTGCGGGCACCGGGCTACCGGGCCTACACGACGATGGTGGAGATTCACCGCGGCGAGTCGACGCCGCTGAACGTCAGCCTGACGGCCGGCTACAGGCCACCGGATTTCGGCGGACCTCCTCCCCCGCCGCCGTCCGGACAGCCCGGGCCGGTCCGTCAGGTGTCGGTCAGGCGGCCGTCGGAAGACGGCTTCGTCTTCGCACCTGACTTCAAGTTCGCCCAGATGAACAACCGGACCGCGTCGTTCGCCGGGTTCTATGGCGGCATGGTGTTCGCCGGCACCGTGATGATCGGCGGCGGCGCGTACTTTCAGCTCGACGGCTATCCGTCGGAGCAGATGGCGTACGGCGGCCTCGTGGCTGAGTACCGGCTCTTCCACGATCACCCCGTCCACGTGACGCTGCACGGCCTCGCCGGCTACGGCGCGACGAACGTCGGGTTCTACGGCAATCACGGGCCGTATCCGAACCCCTACTACTACGGCTATGGCAACTGCGGCTACGGGTATTACTACTACGGGTGCCCCTACGACGGTTTCTTCATCGGCGAGCCCCAGGTGCAGGTGGCCGCACGGCTCGGCGACAGCATGCGGCTGGTCGGCGGCGTCGGCTACCGCTTCACGTCCGCGGATTTCTACAACCTGAACGGCGTGATCGGCAACGTCAGTTTCCAGTTCGGTCGCTGAGGCTCGAGGTCGGCCGTCGAACGGCCGACCTCCGATAGCCGATAGCCGAGTTGACAGGGTGTGCTTACTATTGTATAGTTACACACACTATGTCAGTTAGACCTGTCAAGCGCATCGTGCAATCCTCTCCCACGGTCGAAGGCGCAGGCGTCAAGCTGCGGCGCGCGTTCGGCTTCGGCGACACATCGGACTACGACCCGTTCCTGTTGCTGGACGATTTCCGCAACGATCGTCCGGCCGACTATCTCGCCGGCTTTCCGTGGCATCCGCACCGCGGCATCGAGACGATCACCTACGTCCTCGCCGGGACAGTCGCGCACGGCGACAGCCTGGGCAATCGCGGCACGCTCGGCGCGGGCGACGTCCAGTGGATGACGGCCGGCCGCGGCATCCTGCATCAGGAGATGCCGAAGGGCGACGACGAGGGCCGCATGCACGGCTTCCAGCTCTGGGCGAACCTGCCGGCGTCGCTGAAGATGACGGCGCCGCGCTATCAGGACATCAAGGGCGCCGACATTCCGGAGACGACGGACGACGACGGGACGCACGCGCGGATCATCACGGGCGAGTTCTGGGGCAAGCGCGGCGTCGTCGAAGGCGTCTCGGCCGATCCGATCTACGTCGACATCTCGGTGCCGCCCGGCCGCGAGAAGCGCATCGCCGTGGATCGCGCGCGCCACGCGTTCGCGTACGTGTTCGCCGGCAGCGGCCGTTTCCGGAACGCGTCCGATCCGCGCGCGATCCTCACGGAGGCCACCGACGGCAGCGACCGCGTCGAGTACAGCGCCGCCGGCAATCGATCGCTCGTGCTGTTCGATCGCGGCGACGAGATCGTCGTGCAGGCCGGCGACGAGGGGATCCGCTTCCTGCTCGTGTCAGGCAAACCGATCGAGGAACCAGTCGCGTGGTACGGCCCGATCGTGATGAACACCGAGGCCGAGCTGCAGCAGGCGTTCGACGAGCTGCGACGCGGGACCTTCATCAAGTAGATCGACGAAGAGCATCACACGAGATCAGGAGGACAGGAGAACAGACGTCAATTGAGAAGGCTTGTAGCTTCCGCTTTCAGGCGGAATGAATGCAACCGATCCTCATCGACTCCTGTTCTCCTGGGTTGGCGCCGCGGGGCGGCGGGCAACGACGAACACCGACCGGCCGGCGCCCGACGACGAGACGATGTCGAACCCCACGGCTTTCAGTTCCTTCTCGACCGTCGCCGCCGTGACGCCGTGATGGTTGTCTTCGCCGCGATGGCCGGGCGGGTTCTCCGTCTGATCCGACGGCGGCGGTGGCGTGAAGTCGATGATCGCCAGTGTGCCGCCGGGCTTCAGCGCCTTCAGCAGGCTTGCGTTCATCGACGGCGGATTGCCGAAGTGGTGGTACACGCTGCGCATGAAGATGCCGTCGCAGCAGGCGTCCGGCAGATTCGCGACGTCCTCCTTGCCTTCGACCGTCGTCACGTTCGTCAACCCCGCCCCGTCGGCAGCCTTGTGGATCGCGACGAGCCGGTCCTTGTTCAGCTCGTTGCTGAAGACGCGCCCCGTGTCGCCGACCGCCTTCGCGATGAGCACCGTCAGCTCCCCTCCCCCGGCGCCGATCTCACCGATCGTCGATCCGGGTTTGACGTCCATCGCCTTGATCAGCCGTGCCGCGTCGGCGGCGTTGTCCTGCGCCGACTGCGCGTGGAGGGCGCCGGTCCCGGCGGCAAGGACGAGCGCGGGGATGAGGCGCCGGAAGCGACGCCAGTACATCATCTTCATGCGGCATTGGACGACGCCGCCGGGCCGCCGGTTTGACGGGTGAGGTTGCCGATTTCGAGCCCGGGAACGGCGGCGGGCCCGCCAGCATCTAACGAATGAGCGCCATGCCGTCACACCCAGCCCTCTCATCGGCGGCCGCCTTCGAGCGGCTCATGCGGGACTACAACCAGCGGCTCTTCCGCGTCGCGCGCTCCATCCTGCGCGACGACGCCGATGCCGAGGACGCGCTGCAGGACGCCTACGTCCAGGCCTACCGCAAGCTCGGGGACTTCCGAGGCGACGCCGAGCTCAGCACGTGGCTGACCCGCATCGTCATCAACCAGGCGCTGATGCGGGTGCGCAGGCGGCGGCGCGACCAGGCGGTCGTCCCGTTCGATCGCCACGGAGACGACGGATCGAAGGCGCTCGACGTCGCGGACGAGACGGCCGAATCGCCGTCCGACGCCGCACTGCGAGGCGAAGTGCGCAAGGCCATCGAGCGCCGCATCGACGAGTTGCCCGAAGCGTTCCGCACGGTGTTCGTGATGCGCGAGGTCGAAGACATGAGCGCCCGCGAAACGGCCGACTGCCTCGGCATCCCCGAGAGCACGGTGCGCACGCGTCTGTTCCGCGCGCGCGCGCTCCTGCGCGAAAAGCTGGAGCGCGACATCGACACGGCCCGCAGCAACGTCTTCGGCTTCGACGGCACGCGCTGCGATCGCATCGTCGCGCGGGTACTCGCCCGTCTCGAAGCCGACAGCGACTAGCCCTCGCCGTTCCGTCAGGGAACATCCGCGGCAGCTCTCGCATCCAATTCGCGGATGCCCTTGGCGACTCTCGAACATTCTCCGGCCCCGCGTGTCCCATCAGACCTCGAGCGGATCATGCGGCAGTACAGCCAGCGGCTGTTTCGCGTGGCCCGGTCGATCCTGAACGACGATGCGGATGCGGAAAACGCCTTGCAGGACGCGTACGTCCAGGCCTGCCGAAAACTTGGCGGCGGGTTGCGCGGTCAAGCCGAGCTCTCCACGTGGCTGACACGGATCGTGATCACCGAAGCGTTGAGACGCGTTCGACAACATCGACGCGATCAGAACGTGGTGCCGACTGGCGAACGCTCGGCGGACTCGCCCGATCTCGATGTCGGCCTCATGATCGAGCGGCGGATTGACCAGATGCCCGCGGTCTTCCGCACGGTGTTCGTCATGCGCAACATCGAAGGCATGCCCGCGCGCGAGGCCGCCGACTGTCTCGGCATTCCCGAGAGCACGGTGCGCACGCGGCTGTTCCGTGCCCGCGCGCTCCTGCGCGACACGCTCGAGCGCGACGGCGTCGACGCGGCCCGCGGCCGCGTGTTCGGCTTCGACGACGCCTGTTGCGATCGCATCATCGCGGCCGTGCTGGCGCGCCTGAGCGCGGCGTGACTCGGGAACGCCCGTCGAGGCCCGCGCATCCAATGGGCATGAAAACACTGACACTGTTCGCAACGGCTCTGCTTGCCGTCTCCACCTCTGCGTTCGCGCAGGGCCCCAACGACGCGCAGATCGCCTCCATCGTCGTCACCGCGAATCAGGTCGACATCGACGCCGGCAAGCTCGCGGCCTCGACGTCCACCGATGCCGAGGTGAAGAAGTTCGCCAACCTCATGGTCACCGACCATACGAGCGTCAACAAGCAGGCCGTCGCGCTCGTCACCAAGCTGAAGGTCACGCCGGAAGACAACGACACCAGCAAGAGCCTGAAGAGCGGCGGCGACAAGAACATCGACACGCTGAAGACGCTGAAGGGCTTCGCGTTCGACAAGGCCTACATCGATCACGAGGTCGCGTACCACCAGGCCGTGCTCGACGCAGTGGACAAGACGCTCATTCCCAGCGCGAGCAACGCGGAGCTGAAGGCGCTGCTCGTCAAGGTCCGCCCGGCGTTCGTCGCACACCTCGAGCACGCGAAGCACGTTCAGGCGTCGCTCAAGTAATGCGCGCGCTCGCGCTCGCAGTGCTGGCCGGCCTCCTCGCCGCCTCCTCAGGCGGGGCGGCCGGCAAGCCCGCGACGGTGAACGTGACGATCGAGGGGATGAAGTTCTCCCCCGCCGGCGTCACGGCGAAGCCCGGCGACACCATCGTGTGGACCAACAAGGACGTCGTCGCCCACACCGTGACGTCGCAGACCAACGCGTTCGACTCGAGCCTGATCGCGCCGGGGGGCACATGGAAGTTCACCGTGAAGAAGACGGGCGACTTCAGTTACAAATGCTCCTACCATCCTGAGATGACGGCGGCCTTCACGAGCCGCTGAGGTCACGCGCGATGCGCGGAATCCGTGTACACTCGGTGCGCGTTCCATGCGCGTGCTGCAGGATCTCAGGCACGGCTTCCGCGCCTTCGCGCGCAACCCCACGCTGACGGCCATCTGCGTCCTCTCGATCGCGTTCGGGACGGGCGCGAACGTCGCCATCTTCAGCCTGGCGGACGCGCTCCTGCTCCGCCCGCTGGCGGTGCTCCGGCCCTCCGACGTCCTGACCGTCGGGTCCACGGTGCTGCGGGGCACGTTCCATCGGACGGCGGCGTCCTATCGGGACTTCCAGGACATCCGCGACCGTGCAACCACGTTCCAGGGGCGCGCGGCGCTCATCAATCCCACGGAGGCGCTGCGGTGCGACTGACGCGGCGTGCGATCGTTCCCGCCGTTCTCGCGCTCGCGGCCGGCGCCGGCCTGCTCGCGCAGACGCACGCGCCGACGTTCGGCTCAGCCGTCGCCACGCTCTCGGAGCAAGGCGGCTACTTCGACACCGACAACCTGATTTCGAACGAATCGTCGTACCAGCAGGTGCTGCCCGATCTGCAGCGCCGCCGCGTGCGGGGCGGCGCCTACATCGGCGTCGGCCCCGATCAGAATTTCACCTACATCGCGGAAACACGGCCCGCGGTCGCCTATATCGTCGACATCCGGCGCGACAACGTGCTCCTGCACCTGTTGTTCAAGGCGCTCTTCCATCACGCGCGGACGCGGGTCGAGTATCTCTCGCTGCTCTTCGGGCGCGCGACGCCCGCCGACGCCGAGTCCTGGCGCGCCGCGACCGTCGAGCGGATCGTAAAGTACGTCGACGACGCGCCGAAGGCGGATGCCGCGACGCTGCACAAGCGCCTCGACCCGACGCTTCGCGGTTTCGGCGTTCCGCTCTCGGCCGACGATCTCCGCACGATCGCGGACTTCCATCAGCGGTTCGTCGACGCGGGCCTCTCGCTGCAGTTCCAGACGACGGGCCGGCCGCCGCAATGGGGCTATCCGTCGTATCGCGATCTGCTGCTCGACACCGACCCGGCCGGCCGTCACGGCAGCTATCTCGCGTCGGAAGACGCGTTTCAGTTCGTTCGCGGACTCGAGGAGCGCGATCTCGTCATCCCCGTCGTCGGCGATCTCAGCGGTCCGACGGCGGTGGCGAACGTCGGCAAGGCCATCGCCGCGCGCGGCGAGAAGCTGACAGCGTTCTACGTGTCGAACGTGGAGTTCTACTTGTTTCGCGAAGGCTCGTTCGGACGCTTCGTCGCGAACGTCAAGCAGATCCCGCACACCGACAACGCGGTGGTCATCCGATCGTTCTTCGGGCGCGGCGGCCTCGCGCCCGCGCGTCCGCACGACAACAGCGTGTCGCAGCTGCAGACCGTGGACGACCTGCTCCAGGGCGTCGCCACGGGACGGATCAAGTACTACTCGGACCTGGCAGTGCGATGATGACGCTGGACGAACTGCGGGCGACGCTCGGATCGACGGCGCCTCCTGCGAGCATGCCCGCGCCCATCGTCGCGCTGTGGCACGACGCACGAGGCGACTGGGATGCCGCCCATCGCGTCGCGCAGGACATCGACGACGAGGACGGCGCCTGGATTCACGCCTACCTTCATCGCAAAGAAGGCGACATCGGAAACGCCGGCTACTGGTACCGCCGCGCCGGACGGGCGGCCGCATCGGGATCGCTCGACGACGAATGGGCCGCCATCGCGTCCGCCTTGCTGGCGCGCCGTCCGTAAGCGCTCGACGGATCTATTTGAACCGGAAGCGTACGCCGACCACGATCGGGAACGTCAGCCGCGCGGTGTTGTCGTTGATGTTGTCGAGGCCCGTGCCGACGAACTGATCCACTTGTGCCAATCCGCTGACGTGGCGCAGCCCCATCTGCGCGTTCACGTCCACCTGCGGCGCGACGCGGAACAGCGCGCCGACGTTGATGCCCCACGTGAACGCCGCCGTCGCGTCGTAGAAGTCCGTGCTGTTGAAGATGACGTTCGCCTGCGGCGCGGCGAACTGCGCGTTGATCCGATCGATGAAGGCCAGGCCGAGGGTCCCTTCGCCGTAGAGCCGCACGTTCTTCATTTCGATCGGCGCGTACCGCCGGTAGCCGAGGTCGAGGCCGAGGCTCTTGTAGTCCGAGTACTGCAGGTACAGGCTCGACGGACCGATGTCGCCCAGCCGCACGAGGTCCGCGTCCGCGGTCTGCCACGTGAACGTCCCGCGCAGTTCGGCCACGTCGCTGATCGCGTAGCCGGCGCCGAAGCGGAAATGCGTCCCCGTCCCGTAGACGTCGCCGTAGGACTGCGGGAGAATCGCCGTCGCCTGTCCCTGGAGCGT
>Ga0066903_100000470_pt1 | contig 25325 bp, 18 predicted proteins | sample PanSoiMetaGPlot1_FD_67491 | JGI IMG/M metagenome (GOLD analysis project Ga0066903, IMG submission 67491) | Tropical forest soil microbial communities from Panama analyzed to predict greenhouse gas emissions - Panama Soil - Plot 1 (version 2) | ecosystem: Environmental > Terrestrial > Soil >... | reverse complement strand
CTTTACGACCGTGTCGAGTGAGCCGGGATGCAAGAGACTCGTCGAGTATCAGATCGCGGGCGATGCGGAGGCTCACGGGATCCCGATCAAGTAGCGGATCGCCTCACGGGCGAGCGAGATCATGATTACAGCATCTGCACCGATTGACGCCGACGCGCTGCGGATTCGGCACGAGTTCCTCACCTTGCCGGGTCTGCGCGCGTCGGTCGCTTCTTTCGCCAACCTTCTCAACATGTCCGAGCGACACGCCCGCCTGGTTCTGGAATCGCTGGTGGACGAAGGCTTCCTCAAGCGGGCCGCCGACGGTCTGTACGAGCGGGGCTGATTTTCCCGCGCGGGTGCAGATTATTCCCCTGCGCACGCTACGGACAAATTTCACGCGTTGCCGAAATCCCAGCCGTCTGCGCGCAAACCCGCGAAACGTCCGTCCGTGGTACGCCCGTTGCGTTGAGCCCGTGCATTCACCAACTGACCGGGGCAGTTTGCCGCAGGACCGGGAGGAGCAACGTGCCTACTACCGTGTGGACTGTGCAACGCAGCGTTCGAACCGGCATCATGAGCGTGGCTTTGCTCGCACTCGCGCACGCCGCGCACGCGATGCCGATGTTCGCGCGCAAGTACCAAACCAGTTGTCAAACGTGTCACATCGTCTTCCCGAAGCTCAACGCCTTCGGTGAAGCGTTCCGCCTCCGTGGGTACCGGATGCCCGGCGAGACGGAAGAAATGATCAAGCAGCCGCCGGTCCCGCTCGGCGCGCCCGCGTACAAGAAGCTGTGGCCGCAGGCGGTGTGGCCGGGCGAGGTCTCGAGCAACGTCCCGCTGGCCGTCAACGTCAAGCTGGCGGACGTGAACACGTCGACCGTGAACGAGGACGGCACGGTGACCAGTATCAGGAACGACCTCCAGTTTCCTCAGGAGGTCAATATCTTTGGCGCCGGCACGCTCGGTGAGCACGTGTCGTACTTCAGCGAGGTGACCTTCGCGGAGAACCCGGACGGTTCCGCGTCAGTGGAATTGGAGCACGCGCGCTTCGATTTCGACTCGCCCTTCGGACCCGAGGATCTCTTCCACTTCCGATTCGGGAAATTCGCGCCGAACGTCGCCGATGGATTCCAGGAAATGTGGATCTCCACCGACGCTCCGATCGATTCGATCTTCAACTACAACCCGATCGGTCTGAACGGCGGCACCGCCCTTGGCGCGGACGCGCTCGCACCGAACCCCATTTCGTTGCCGGCGCGCATCCGCGGCATCGAGGGCTACGGCATCATCCGCCATCGCGCACTGTGGGTCGCGGGGCTCGCCAATGGCGTCACGGCGGCACCCGGAGACACGACCGGGCGGTTCGACGGCAACAACGCGAAAGACGTCTATGCGCGGTTCGACTACAAGATTGGCGGGATGGGGCTGGACGGCGACACCGGGGGGCAGCCCGTTCCGGACAAGAACTGGCGCGACAATTCACTGCGGCTCGGCGTGTTCACGTATCGTGGCGACGCGTCCGGCATCCCATACGCCGTCACGACCGACGTCGGCACCAAAGCAAACATCGAGGACGCTCATTTTCTGCGAACGGGATTCTACGCGAGCGTCTTTTATCAGGACCTCAACGTCTTCGCCGGCTATCTCCACGGCAGCGACACGTTGAACACGACCGACGCGGTCACCGGCGGGCTCATCCGAGCGATCGAGCCCACCTACCACGCCTGGTTTACCCAGGCGGATTACCTGATCTATCCCTGGCTGCAGGCGTCTGGCCGCTACGAAGCGGTGACGCCCGCCGACACGTCCGTTCAGAGCCTTCGCATCGGGACGTTCAACGTGAGCGCGCTCGTGCGCGCCAATGTCAAAGCCATGCTCGAGTACCAGCGTGATTTGCGTCAGGGCGACAACCACTCCCTCAGCGCCCTGTTGCGGTTCGCGTTCTGAACTGGAGCATCCAAACTGGAGAATCTTATGAAGCTCGTCGTCGCGCTCCTCTCTTCCGTCGGCCTGGCCATCGCGAGCGCCGACGGAGGTGGCAGAATCGAAGGCACTGTGAAAGCAACCGGGCTCCCATCGAGCGCCGACGCGGTTGTGTACGTCCAACAGGTTCCGGGCAAGTTCCCCTCGCCCGCCAAGCCGGCCGAGATCGACCAGCGGTCGATGCAATTCATTCCGCATGTGGTGCCCATCGTCGTGGGGACCACAGTTCGGTTCCTCAACAGCGATCCGACGCAGCACAACGTCTTCACGCCTGACCACGAGAAGTACAATCTTGGCACCTGGCCGCAGGGACAGACGAAGGATCATGTCTTTGGCACGTGCGCAAAGGCCCCGTGCACGTACGTCCAGCTCTGCCGGATCCATCCTGAGATGGAGGCTTACATCGTCGTATTACAGAATCCGTTTTTCGCGGTCACGACAAGCGACGGAAAATACAAGATCGACAACGTGCCGCCTGGCGCCTACTCTCTGGGCGTGTGGCACCCGAAGCAGAAGGCGCAGCCGAAGCCGGTGACGGTCGATGCGTCCAAGCCGGCCGCCGTCGATTTCGTACTGGCCAAGTAATGTGGTTCACGCGATGAGTGCGCGCGACAGGCGCCGCGCCCTGTTCCTCGTCGTCTCGAGCGTTCTCGTCGTGTTGTCCGCGAGCACGATGCCGGGAGCGGCGCAAAAAAGAGATGGCGCAGCCGAGGTCACGCCGGTGACCGGCCCCAGCACGATCCGTCATCTCGGGAAGACGATCGAGACCTCCAGCATGGGGTGGGCGGGCCAGTGGAGCCCGCCGCCGGGGCTGGCCACTCCGCCGGCCCCGCCCCAAGCCGCTCAAGGCACCCTCGTGCTGGGCGGCGCGGACTTGTATCGCATCAGTTGCCGCGCCTGCCACAAGCCGGATGGCGCGGGGGCGCCGCCCGAGATCAACTCCATCATTGGGCCGATTCAGGCCGCCTCGGTTCAATGGATGACCGACCGCATGAAGGCGATGGGACGGCCGGCCGACCGCGCCTTCATCCAACAGCTGACGTCGGGCACTGAAGCCGACCTGCAGAGGCGCCTCAGGCAAGGGGGCCACAACATGCCGTCGTTCGATCACCTGTCGGACGCCGAGATCATGGTCTTGCGTCCGTACCTGGATCAGATGGCGGGCCTGCCCGGCGCCGCCGGACGGCAGCGGCACATCACGGAGCCGACGGCGCGCGTCGGGGAGCTGATCGTCAAAGGGACCTGCCATGTCTGCCACGATGCGACAGGCCCTGAAAGCCCACCAACGACCGCGCTGAGCGGGGTCATCCCTCCGCTCTCCAGCATGCCTCACCAGAAGACGTTCGCCGACTTTGTACGGAAAGTACGGGAGGGAACGCCGATTCCCGCGGGCACGTCGGGCGTCTGGTCCCGCGGCCGCATGCCCGTGTTCAACTATTTGTCGGAGCAGGAGGCGGCGGCCGCGTACTCGTACTTGAGCCTCTATCCGCCTAAGTAGAGACGTGTATACTCCGCCGCATGCCAAAGCGCTGGCCCCCGGTCGTCGGCGGAATCCTGATGAACCTGGCGCTCGGATCGCTCTACGCCTGGAGCGTGTTCGTGCTGCCGCTCGAGCGCGAATTCAAATGGACGCGCGCGCAGACGTCCTGGGTCTTTACGATCGCCATCGTCTGCTTCGCGCTGTCGTTCATCATCGCCGGCCGGATCCAGGATCTGAAGGGTCCGCGGATCTGCGCGGCGATAGGAGGCCTGCTGGTCAGCGGCGGCTTCCTGCTGTCGAGCGCGGCTGATTCGCTCCTCAGCCTGTATTTATCCCTCGGCGTGATCGTCGGCCTGGGCAACGGCTTTGGGTACGCGACGCCAATGCCGGTGGGCTCGAAGTGGTTCCCGGACAAACGCGGGCTCGTCGTGGGGCTCATGGTCGGCGGCTACGGCGCCGGATCGGCGATCGTCGGTCCGGTCGCCACGTCTCTCGTGGACAGCGTCGGCTGGCGCGCGACATTCCAGATTCTCGGCGTCGTGTTTTTCGCGATGACCATGATCGGGACGGCGCTCTTGAAGAATCCGCCGCCCGGGTATCAGCCGCCCAACTGGCGGCCGGCCTCGGGCACGGTGGTTGCGGCAACCGACATCACGACGAGTGAAATGCTTCGGACGGGTACCTTCTACGCGTTGTGGGTCGCGTACTGTTTAGGGACGACCGCCGGCCTGATGACCATCAGCCAGCTCGTGCCCTTCGCGCGGAACGCGGGCCTTGCGGCGAGCGTCGCGACCTTCGCCATCACCGTGGGCGCGTTTGGGAATGCCGGCGGGCGCATTCTCTCCGGCTGGATGTCCGATGCCATCGGACGCCTGCAGACGCTGAAGGCCATGGTGCTGCTGTCGGCGATCGCGATGCCTGCTCTGTTTCTGCTGCGCCAGCAGGTGCTGCCCTTCTATCTCCTGGTCGCCGTGGTGTACTGGTGCTACGGCACCCAGCTTTCCGTGTTCGCGTCAACGACGGCGGACTTCTACGGGACAAAGAACCTTGGCATGAACTACGGCGTGCTGTTCACGGCGTGGGGAACGGCCGGCATCCTGGGACCGACCATCGCCGGTCGCGTGTTCGACCGCTTCGCCGATTATCGCTACGCCTTCTTTGCCGCGTCCGCGCTCGCGCTCGTGGCGCTCGCGTCACTGACGCTCGCCCGCACCCCTTCACGCAAGACCGTCGGCGTTTAGCCAGCCCGCGCGGGATTTCCTTGTCAGAGCGGCCGCGACCGCGAAATACTCACGTCATGCCGCTCTACGAATATCGATGTCGCGCCTGCGGCCACCAGTTCGAAGCGCTGGTCCGTGGTACTGGCCGGCCCGTCTGCCCCTCGTGTCGAGGCGACGATCTCGAGCAACTGGTGTCGCTGTTCGGGGTCAGCTCCGAGACGACGCGGCAGGCCAACCTCCAGGCTGGGCGGAAGCGCCTTCGAAAGGACCAACGAGACAAGGCGATCGCGGAGCAGGAAGAGAGTGAACGCCACCACGACTGAGTGTTCCTGAGACCCCGGCTGTCATGTTTTCTCGCTTTCGACCGATAAGCGCGGGCATGGAACCGCATGAGACTGCGAGCTTTTGTGACGCTCCGCCGGTGATTCTCGTGGAGCGCCGCCGGCTACCCGATCGGCGGGCTTTCTGGCGGGGGGGACGGCGTGATGCGGACTGGTTCAACCGGCCCATGGGCGCCTGGCGTCAGGTCGAGCACCGCCTGTCGCCGTGGCGGCAGTGGATCACTGCCCTGCCGTTGTTCCGGGTTTCGCACCGCTCTCGAGCAGAAACCTGACCACGGTTTCGTACTTCGACGTCTTCGCGGCATCGAGGGCCGTACGGCCGTCAGCAGTGGCCGCGTTGAGATCAACACCCAGCCCCGCGATCAATTTGACGGCTTCGAGCGTGAGCGCTTCGCGTTCGCTTCGCTCCGGTTGTATCCACGCTTCTCCACCACCCATGCCGACGGCGGCCATCAAAGTCGTTGTGCCCTCGACACGATGCTGAAAGCCGCCGCCTTTTGCCGCAACGACACGATCGCCACGATGCACGAAGAGCGGATCGGCGCCGTAGTCGACGAGGAGGCGCATGACGTCCGGCCCGCCGAATCGCGCCGCGAGCCAGAAGGGCGTGGCGCCAACGAGCTCCGGACTGAAGTGAAAATCCCTCGACGAGCGCCGGGTTGGCGTCCAACCGCCGAGCGGAGCGTTGGGATCCGCGCCGTGCGCGAGGAGGACGTCCACCATCGCCTGGTCTCGGCGCATGAGCGCGCAATGCAACGCGGAGAATCCGGCTCGAGCCGCGTTCGGATCCGCCCCGTGCTCGAGCAGTAGCGCCACCAGGTTCCGATAGCCGGCATGAGCGGCGAGCGCGGTCGCGCTGACGCCCCAGGCATCGCGGTCGTCGACATTGGCACCCGCCGCGACGAGAAGTCGCGCCGAGTCGGCATCGCCCACGCGGGCGGCGAACATCAGCGCGCTGTCGCCGCCGTGCGGGATCGCGCGGTTGTAGTCGAGATAGCCGTGCGGCGGCACCGCCATCACTTCGGTCCACGTGTCGGATCGCGCATGAACGTCCGCCCCGTGCGCGAGCAACACCCGCACGACGTCGGGATGTTGTTGCGACACCGCCCACATCAGCGCCGTCTGGCCGCGGGCCGCGCGCGCGTTGACGTCGGCGCCGCCGGCGACGAGCTGAGCGACGACCGCAGGACTGCCCGAGCGCGCCGCGACCATCACCGGCGTTTCGCCGTGCAACAGCGCCACGTTCGGATCAGCGCCGGCTTGCAACAACCGCCGGACCATCCGCTCGCTGCCGTTGAGGCTTGCCGTCCAGAGCGGCGTCACGCCGAGGTCGGTCGCCGCGTTGACGCGCGCGCCCGCTCTGAGCAGGAGATCCGCGCCCTCGAGGTCGTCGTGGTAGCTCGCCCAATGAAGCGCCGTGGTGCCGTCCGCGGCGGCGACGTTGACGTCCGCGTTCGCGCCGACGAGCGCGCGCAGCGCCGTCGTATCGGCGTTTCTCGCCGCATCGAGGATCGGCGCACGTTCGGCCGCGGCGGCACCAGAAGCCGCCGCGAGCGCCACCACCCAGGGGATCAGGCGCCGCACCGTTCAGACTCCCGAGAGCATGTCGAGCGGGAGCTTGCCGGTGCTGCCACCGATCTTCTCCACCGGCGTCCCCATTTTGTCCATCAGCGTGACCAGCAGGTTGGCCATCGTCGGCTGATTCGAATAGGCGAGGTGGCGCCCGCCTTTGAGCGTCCCCGAGCCGCCGCCGACCACGAGGAGCGGCAGGTTGTCGCCCGAGTGGCGCGTGCTGTTGGAGATGCCGGAGCCGTACAGGATCGTCACATGATCCAGCAGCGTGCCGTCGCCGTCGGGAGTCGCGCGCAGCTTGGCCAGATACCTCGAGAACAACTCGACGTGATAGCGGTTGATCTTCGACATGTGCGCGATCAATTCGGGGATGTCGTTGTGATGCGAGAGCGGATGGTGCGCTTCGGGCACGCCGATCTGAGGATAGGGGCGCGCGCTCTGCTCCTTGCCGATCATGAACGTCATCACGCGGGTGAGATCAGACTGAAGCGCGAGCAGCTGCAAGTCGAGCATCAGGGCCAGATGATCCTCGAAGACGGGCGGCGCGCCCTGCGGCTGTTCTACGGCGGGCAGCGCAACGTCGGACTGCTCCTCGGCCTTCTGAATACGACGCTCGACGTCACGAACCGCCTCGCCGTATTCGTCGACCTTCGTGCGATCCCCGGCGCCGAGATCGCTCTTGATGCTCGCCAGCTTCTCCGCCACCGAATCAAGAATGCTCTTGCGCTGGCGCAGTCTCGCCTCGCGCGCTTTCCAATCGGTGCTGCCGCTGTCGCCGAACAGGCGCTCGAAGACTGCGCGCGGATTCCATTCCATGGGCAACGGCTGCGTCGGGCTCCGCCAGGACAACGTGTGGGTGTACACGCAGCTCAGGTTCCCGGTGCACGCGCCCGCGTTGGCGGGCGCGTCCATCGAGAGCTCGAGCGACGGCACCTGCGTCTCCGCGGCGAAGTGTCGCGCCAACAACTGATCGATCGACACGTCGGCGACGATTTCGATTTCGTTTCGTCCGCCTCGCGTCGTGCCCGTGAGAAACGATCCCGAGGCGCCGGCATGGATGTAGTTCCAGTTGGCCTTGATGCCCGACAGCACGAGCAGCTGCTGACGGTACGGTTGGAGCGGTTCCAGGATCGGTGAGAGCGCGAACGCCTCGCCTTCGCCCTTAGGCGACCAGTGCTCCATGGCCATCCCATTCGGCACGTAGAACGTCTGGAACCGGTGGACCGGCCTCGCCGCGGCGCGACCGCGTAGCGAGAACGCCGGGACCATCGCGTCCAGGAACGGCAGCGCCAGCGTCGCGCCCAGCCCTCTGAGGAGGGTCCGCCGCGGCAACGATTTCGACGTGAGGAACATCATCTCAAGAACTCCGGAGTGTTCACGATTCCCAGAATGATCGACGACCAGCGATAGTTGTGCGCGGCGGCGTCGCGGACGATCTTCCTCACGGCCGGCCAATCGGAGTACTCCAGCCGTCGACCGAGCGCGTAGGCCAGAAGTTTCGCGGTCAGCGTGCGCGGGAACTGTTCCGGCTGCGCGAGCAGGAGCGCCCGTAGTCCCGACAGCCCCTCAATCGTGGCGCCACCGACGGTCGTGCCGCTCGCGTCCACGGGGTTCCCCGATTCGTCGACGCTGCGCCAACCGCCGATCACGTCGAAGTTTTCGAGCGCGAACCCGAGCGGATCGATCGCCGAATGACAGCTGTTGCAGGACGGATTCTGCCGATGTTCCGCCAGCCGCTCGCGGATCGACTTCGGGCGGGCGCCCGGTTTGGCATTCAGGTTCATGTCGACGCCGGGAGGCGGCGGGGGTACCGGCAGACCAAAAATGTTGTTGAGCAGCCATTTCCCACGCAACACCGGCGATGTGCGATCGGGATACGACGTCGTCGCGAGCAGCGCGCCCTGCGCGAGCACGCCGCCCCGCTGGTCGTGGTCGGGGAGCGTGACGCGACGAAATCGACTGCCGTAAATGCCGGGAATCCCGTAATGGCGCGCGAGCCGTTCGTTGACGAACGTGTAGTCCGCGTCGAGCAGATCGACGACGCTGCGATCGTCGCGGATGGTGCTGCCGACGAACAGCTCGGTCTCGCGCCGAAGCCCCTGCATCAGGCTCAGGTCGTAGTGGGGATATCGTTCCGGATCGACGACCACTTCATCGACGCGCCGGAGATTGAGCCATTGCGCCGCGAAATCGTCGACCAGCGCGTCGATCGCGCGTGGATCGGCCAGCATGCGCCGCACTTCTTTTTCGAGAACCGGAGGGCTCCCGAGCTCGCCGCGCTCGGCCAGCGACAGCAACCGGCCGTCGGGAATGCTGCTCCAGAGGAAAAACGACAGACGGGAGGCGAGCGCGATATCTGACCGATCGCGATGGACGCGCAGCAGGAAATCGGGATCGAGCAGCATGCGCTCGAGCGCGAATTGAATGCCGCCGGCAAAGTCTCCGGCTTCCGCTCGACCCGCGTCGAAGAACTCGACCAACGTCTGCAGATCGCCAGTGGTCACGGGGCGCCGGTACGCGAGCCGCGCGTACTTCGAAAGGATGCTCGTGGCGCACGGTTTCTCCGCCGCGGCCGTTGCCGGCTCGCAGATGAAGATCGCGCGACGGGCCGGGCTCGCCGCCCGACCGACGCCGGACGACGGGTACGGTCCGGCGATTTGCACCGAGCCGACGCCGGCATAGCCCATGTACACCTGATCGTCGGTGATGACCCGCCCACGTTGGAGCGGCTGCGGCAGGCCCTCCGGCTCCCACAGCTCCCTCACGAACGACACGCCGACAATGTGTGGACCGGCGGGGATTTCCGTGCGGACCTCCAGCCCGGAGTCTCCGCCGACCTGCATGTACTTTTCCCACGAGTCGTCGCCGGCGAAGCCCGGTTCGCCGTCTCCCGCATAACTCGACGCAGCCGGCCGGCCCTTGGCTCCGCCGCCGACGGTAAACCGCTTGACGAGCTTCCCGTCAAAGCGAACGTCGAGCTGCTGCGGCCAGCCCATCCCCTTGATGTAGTCCTGATACTGCCGTTGGAGCCGGACCTTGATGACGTACTGGCCGTCGAGCGGAAAATCATGATGAATCGCGAGGCCGCCACGGGAGCCGAGCGGCAGATCTTCGTCCTGCCGGTCGTCCTGCACGACGTGCAAAGGGATTTCGAACGTCGCGACGCTGGGACTTGCGGGGCCTAGACCCGTGACGAGCCGCGTGACCTGGCGGGCCACCGAGAGGTATCGCTCCAGGTGGGCCGGTGAGATCGACAAGGAATCGGCGAAGTTGTCGAAGCTGCCGTCGGCGGTCTCGTCGCCGGGCAGCAACGGCTTCACGTCGACGCTCGCCGGGTCGAGCGCGAACAGGTCTCGAATCGCGTTGTTGTATTCGCTTCGATTGAGCCGGTGAACGGCGCTCGCCCTTCCAGGATTCGGGCTGCTGGCCCACGCGCGATCGATTTCCGCCTCGAGTCCCTTCGCGAGCGCCTGATACGTTGCGGCGTCCGGACGAGGTCTTCCGGGCGGCGGCATCGAGCCCGAACGGAGTTTTGCGATCACGCGCTCCCACAATTCAGGATTGGCGGCCGGGGTGGCCAGGTCGACGCCGTCGAACGCGATATCGGCGGTATGGAGCTTCTGGTTATGACAAGTGATGCAGTAGGTGTGGAGAACGACGTCCAGAGCCGGCGTCTCCTGGATGCCCGGCGCCACCTGGCGCGCGGACGTAGGAATGGTCGACAGACCGGCCAGGCAGCCGCATGCGACGAGCGCGAAGATCGAGGCGCGCATCCTTCGGGCAACGCTCCGACCGCCATTCTGCCCGATGAATCGGCGCGACGCAAAAGGAATCGTGCGACGATCGCCTTCCCGCTGATTCCAGGCAGAGCTCAGATATTCGCGGCCTTCATTGCCGCCAAGACCCGCGCGTCGCGAAACGGAACTCGACGGAGCCGGACGCCGGTCGCGTCGAAGATGGCGTTGGCAACGGCGGCAATCATCGGTTTGCATGCCGCTTCGCCGGCCCCGTAGGGGGGCAGATCGCTCCGGCGGGGATCGGGATCGCCGTTCACCAACACCACGTCAATCCGCTCCGGCGCGTCGGCGTGAGTCAGCGTCGGGCTCGAGTTCCAATCCACGCTCGTGATCTTTTCGGTGTCGAACTGCACCTCCTCATGGAGCGCACGGCTCAACCCATGAAGCATCGCGCACTCGACCGTGCGGCGGAGCGCCTCTGGGTTGATGACGAGGCCGCAATCGTGCGCGCAGACGAGTCGCTTGACCCACACGTGCCCGGTGCCGCGATTCACTTCCACTTCGGCGACCTGCGCGATGACCGTCTGGTTGCGAAACGCGTACGCGATGCCGCGGCCGGTAACGACGCGTCCGCCGCGACGCGGTTCCGGCGACCGGCGGGTGTCCCACCCAAAGGTCCGCGCCGCCGCCTCGACGACAGCGATCGAGCGCGCGCGTCTGAATCCTGGATCGTCCTGGTCGCTCGCTCTCAGCAGTCGCAGGCGGAACTCGACCGGATCGACGCCGACATCTGCAGCCAGCTCGTCGATGAACGACTCGGAGGCGAACGTGACCTGGGGCCCGTTAGGGTCGCGAAGGTTCCCGGTACGGAGCGGCGTCTCCCACACGAGCGGTAACGAGACGACGTGCCCGCTCATTCGCCGATTCGGGATCGCGTACATGTCGGACGGCATCGCCGCACTGCCGCTTGCCGGCGTCGCGCGTTTCGTACCCATCAGCTGCGCGATGAGGACGGTATCGGGCTCGTTGTACCCGACGTGGTTGTAGTCCGCCGCTCTCGCGTCGTACTCCAGCGCGACAAGATTGCCCCGCCCATCGAGCCCGCCGCGCATGCTGATGGCGTAGGCCGGGCCCTTCGTATCCCAGGCCGTCTCTTCATCTCTCATCCATTGCACGCGAACGGGGCGGCCGATCTCCTTTGCGAGAAACGCCGCTTCGAACCCCGCGTCATCGGCCGCCGTGCGGCCGAACCCCTGGGGCCCTTCCATCCAGACGACGCGGACGCGATCGCGCGGCATCTGCAGGAACGTCGCGATCCCCGAGCGCAGGCCGTACGACTTCATATCATTGGAATAGACGGTCATTTGATCGTTCGACGGATCCGCCACGGCGTGCGCGGGCGCGATCGCCGTATGCCCCTGGAACGGAACCGAATAATCGGCCTCGACGATCTTCGTCGCGCCGGCGAACGCGGCCTCCAGATTCCCGACCGCGGTGGGGCGGGTGCTCGACGTGGGCGCCGCGGTCCTGATGAATCGGTACAAGTCGTCGGAATGCGGGAAGGGCGGGAGCGATGGCTTCTGCCACGCGAGTTTGAGCTGGCGGGCCGCTTTGATCGCCTGCTCCTCCCGCTCGCAGATGACCGCGACGTAGTTGCCTTTACTGACCACTCGGATGAATCCGGGAAGCGCGCGGACCGACGATTCGTCGATACTCACCAGTTTCGCGCCGGCGACCGGCGGCCTCACGTTGCGCGCGTGCACCATCCCCGGAAGCCGCACGTCCACGGCCCATTTCAAGGATCCGTCCACTTTCGCAGGTATGTCGTAGCGGTGGGGCGACAGGCCAACCATCCTGAGTTCCTGAACCGGTTTCACCTTCGCCACACCGGTCGTCGCGTCGACGTCGCGGCCCGTCAGGGTGACGTTGAATCGCCGGCCGCCGATCAATTCCCCGTACGAAAGCTTCTTCGACGGCTCGTTCTTCACCGTGATCACCCCGTCGCTGACGGTGAGCTGTTCGACCGGCGCTCCCAGCCGCGTCGACGCCATTCCGAGCAACACGCGTCGCGCTTCGGCCGCGACGCGCCGCATCGGCCAGCCGTCCACCTGAATGGCATCCGACGCCCCCGATCCGCCCTGATCGACCGTGATGTCGGTGCTGCCCATGATGCAGGTGGTCTTGTCGAACGGAATGTCCAGCTCGTCGGACATCATCTGGCGGAACGCCGTGCCGGTGCCCTGGCCGCAGTCGGTCTTGCCGACGGAGAACGTCGCCGTGTTGTCCTCGTGAATCGCGATCCAAGAATCGAGCTGTCTGAAGTCGGGATCGGGGTACGGTCCCGCGGCGTCGCCCGCGCCCGCGAACGGATTGGATCGGGTGGCGGCCGCCGCACCGATACCAACCACCAGCACGCCCGACGTCTTGAGGAACGCGCGTCGCGTCGTCGCGTCGAGTCTGTCCTCGATCATGCGCCCACCGCCTTCCCCGCCATGACGCTCGCGGCTCGCCTGATAGCGGCCTGGACGCGGTAGTACGTCATGCAGCGGCACAGCGTCCTGTTCATCGATTCGCGGATCTGCGCATCCGTCGGATTCGGATTTCGGTCGAGCAGCGCCTTGGCGGTCATGATTTGACCGTTCTGGCAAAAGCCGCACTGTGGTGCCTGTTCGTCAATCCACGCCTGCTGAATCGGATGCAGCGAGCCAGGCGGCGCCAGCCCTTCGAGAGTCGTCACCTCGTCTTTGACGCCGGACGCCGGCGTGATGCACGATCGCACGGCCACCCCGTTGATGATGACGGCGCACGCCCCGCACTGCCCGAGTCCGCAACCGAAGCGCGGACCCTGCAGCCCGAGATCGTTGCGCAGGATGTAGAGCAGCGGCGTTGAGAGGTCCACATCCACGGTGTGGGTTGTCCCGTTCACTTTCAGCAGAATCTTGCTCATAGGCGATGCTCCGGGGAGGGGTAGCGACCGGACGTCTCGATGAGGTCTCGGCCAGCAGAGTCCAAACATCCGGCCGGATGACGCGCGCGTGACCGTGGACGGCAGACAGCCGCCGCGAGATTCGATTAACAGCCGACGCAATGATGGTTGTTCTTGGCGCCAAGGCGTTCCAAGAGCGCGATAGTTTCGGGAAATGGTTCCACGCGCTGGACCGGACCGTTCGCCATGTCCACGGTCGTCTGGCCGGTGCGTGACACCGCTTTCACGTCGGCGCCCTTCGAAACCAGATAGAGAATCAGCTCGTTGTCGCCGCGCGACGCGGCGTGGTGGAGCGGCGTGTAGCCGTTGTGGTCTCGAACGTTGACGTCCGCGCCCAACTCCTCGACGAGGAACTTCACGGCGGGCAGCCAGCCGTCCGGCACGTGGCGATGGGTGTTGCCGGCAAAACCGAGGCCGTACCCGACGCCGGACGCGGCGTGAATGGGAAACACGGCCGGACCGCCCCAAGGGATCGGCGGAAGCCCGGACCGATCGGGAAGGCTCGGGTCGGGGCCGCCCTCTTCATACCGCTCCGGCACCTTAGCCGTCGGAATGTTGGGGTCCGCGCCGTACTTGAGCAGCAGTTTCATCGCCGGCAGGTCGAGCGTGTATGCCGCCCACCAGAAAGCGGTGGCGCCGGTCCGATCGACGCTCAAGAGATCGCGGTTGTATGTCGTGTACCAGAGCGACTTTCGGAGACGCGCGTTGGGATCCGCGCCCGCCTTGAGGAATGCCTCGGCCAGCTCCAGATAGCCGGTCGTCTGCTGCATGTAGTGCGCCGGCTGCGGATGCCGCGCCTTCGGTGCCCATTGCATGTTGAGGACGGCGTAGAGCGGCGTCGCGCCTGCGTCGCTCGCGACCTTCACGTCGGCTCCGCGCGCGAGCAACTGCTTGGCGAGATCGAAGTGACCGTTGATCGTGGCGATAAGCAGCGGGCTCGTTCGGTCTGACGCGCTCACCTGGTTGATGTCGGCACCGCCGCTCACGAGCGCCATCGCCGTCTCGGCGTGCCCTTCGCGCGACGCGAGGAGCAGCGCCGTCAACCCCCCGTGCGCGCCGACGAGCTCCGCGTAGCCGAGCGGCTCCGGCTCGTTGCCCGAATCGTCCTGGCGCCCCGCGCCCCGGCCGCCGGCGACGGATACCGGCACGGCCGACCCGGTCGCGGCGCGTTTGGCGGCGATCTGTTTCTGGACCTCCGCGACGCGGCTGTTGCGCACGCGGCTCTCGGCCGCATCCTCGCGGTTTCGCTTGCTGATATCGACCACCTTGGCGGTAGCACCCACCTCGGCGCCGCGCGCCACCAACGCCTTGACCACGTCGGTTCGTCCTACGGCGGCCGCGAACATCAATGGCGTCTGCCCCCACTGCGGCTCGCGCGCGTTCGCGTCGGCACCTGCCTCCAGCAGGATGTTCACGGCGTCGGCGCTCCCCGACGCGGCGGCGAAATGGAGAGGCGCGCCGCCGGTGGCCGTCACCACGTTGATACCGGCGTTCGCGTCGACGAGAAGACGAACGATCTCCGCCCGTCCGTTCTTGGCGGCGACATGGAGCGGTGTATAGCGCCCGATGCGCGTCTCGGCGCGAGGATTGGCGCCGGCCTTCAGCAGCAGCGACGCGACATCGCGATCGCCGCGCTCCGCGGCCCAGTGGAGAGCCGTCATGCCGTCGCCTTCCGGGGCGTTCACGTCGGCTCGTTTCTCGAGGAGCGACCGGACGGTGTCAAAATCGCCACGCATGGCCGCATCGGCCACCGGCGACGAGGACGGCGCGGCTCGGAGCGTCAGCGCGGCCATCATCGAAATCATCCCCAGGGCCGCGGTGGCGCGAAGTATTCGGCTCACAGCGGGAACTCCCCGGTCGAGTCGCCGAACTGTGCGATGTCGGTCAACCCGATCTTGTGCATCACCGCGAGCATCACGTTTGCCATCGGCGTGCCCGCGGACGCTTTGAGATGGCGATTGCCTGCCAGGCCGCCGCCGGCGCCGCCCAGCACCAGCAGCGGGCACCGTTTGTGGTTGTGCACGTTGGGGTCGCCCATGGGCGAGCCGTAGATGATGACCGTCTTGTCGAGGAGCGACGCCTCGCCTTCCTGGACGCTCTGGAGCTTCTCCAGGAAATAGGGGAGGAGGCTGACGTGATACCGGTTGATCAGCCCGAACTCGGTGATGTTGTTCGGCTTGTTTCCGTGGTGCGACGCGGGATGGAACCCCTTGCTCACCCCGCTTTCGGGGTAGACGCGGCTCGACGCGTCCCGCCCCATCTTGAACGAGAAGACACGCGTCACGTCGGCCTGGAACGCGAGCGCCTGCAGATCGAACATCAGCTTCACGTGCTCGTCGAACGAATCGGGCACGCCAGGCGGCGCCGCCGGCAGCTCGCGTGACTCGCCGCTGGCGTTGCGCGCCTCGACCTGCTGAATCCGGCGCTCGATCTCGCGGACGTCCTGGAGGTAGCGCTCCATGCGTTGCCGGTCGCTGCTGTCCAGTCGGCGGGTGAGATCGGCGACCTGACCGGTCACGTAATCGAGCACGCCGCCGCTCGCCCGGCGGCGGGACGCGCGCTCGCGTGCGGATCCCCCCGCACCGAACAGCTGATCGAACGCCATCCGGGGATCCCGGATCATCGGCAGCGGCTCGGTCGGCGAGGCCCAGCTGATCATGTCGGTGTAGACGCACGAGTAGCCGTAGGCGCAACCGCCCGCCTGATCCACATTCTCGATGCAGAGCTGCATCGATGGAATCGGCGTCTCCTGCCCGAAGGCCTTCGCGTAGATCTGATCCATCGAAATGCCGGCGCGGACATCAGAGCTCTCGGTCTGCTTCGGATGTGTCTGGGTCAGAAACACGGCGCTCGATCGGAAGTGGTCGCCGCCGATCTCCGGCTGCGTGACCGCTTCGGCATTGCGCACGTCCGTGTCGCTGACAATCGTCAGGTGCGTACGAAACGGTTCGAGCGAGCTGAGCGCGCCCGCGCCGAGGTCGAACTCGCTGCCCGTGTCCGCCGGCGACCACAGATGCCGCTTCGCGCCCCAGTCGCTGCTGCCGGCCGCGCCGTGCACCATCTCGATGCAGACCAGCCGCGGACGATCGACCGCTGCGGCGCGCGCCGACTTCCCGAACAGGCCGCGCGCGGGAACCATGGCGTCGAGGAACGGCAGGGCGACAGTCGCGCCCAGTCCGCGCAGCACCGTCCGGCGGGGCACATGTTTTCCGGTAATGAACGTCATCGTCCCCTCTCCGCGAATTCGTCCGCGCTCTTCATCCGAAACGCGGGCGTCTTGACGATTCCGACCACGAACGCGGACATCCGGTTGTCGGCGGCCGCGGCCTCATGCACGATGCCGCGAATCGCCGGCAAATCGGTCGGCTCCAGCCGGCGGCCGAGCGCGAACGTTGTGAGGTTCTCGGTGAAAGTTTGGAGCAGCACGCCCGATCGCTTGAGGAGCGCCTGCCGCAGGCCCTCCGGACCCGTCAGCGGCGTGCCGTCATACAGCACGCTGGACGCGTCCACCGGCGCGCCGTTGTCCTTGATTCGCCAGGCGCCGACGACATCGAAGTTCTCGAGGGCGAGGCCGATCGGATCGATCATCTTGTGGCACGAGGTGCAGGCCGGATTCGCGCGATGCTGCTCCATTCGTTCCCGCACGGTGCGGAGCCGTCCATCCTCAGCCTCCGGGGTCGCGTCGAAATCGGGCACGTTGGGCGGCGGCGGTGGCGGCGGCGTTCCAAGCAGCACCTCGAGCACCCACTTGCCCCGAAGGACCGGCGAGGTGCGATCGGCGTGCGACGTCAGCGTCAGGATACTCCCCTGCCCAAGCAGGCCCCGGCGGCGGCCGTCCGGGTACCGTACTCTGCGGAATTCGGGGCCGACGACGTTCGAAATGCCGTAGTGCCTGGCCAGGCGCTCGTTGAGAAACGTGTAGTCCGCCGTGAAGAGATCCATGACCGATCGGTCTTCGCGGACGATCTGCCGGAAGAACAACTCGGTCTCGCGAAGCATCGCGTCCTTCAGCTGCTGGTCGAAATCCGGGTAGAAGCGGACATCGGGGTTGATTTTCTCGAGGTCCTGCAGCCGGAGCCACTGCGCGGCGAACCGCGCGGCGAGGACGTCCGAGCGGCGGTCGGCGAGCATGCGCCGGACCTCGGCTTCGAGCGTCGCGGGCGCCGACAGTCGATTCTTTTCCGCGAGACCGAGCAGTTCTTCATCCGGCCCGGCCGACCAGAGGAAGAACGACAGCCGCGAGGCAAGATCCAGATCGCTCAACGCGTAGGATTGCCCCTCACCGGCCCCGGCCGGCCGCTCCTCGAGGCGGAAGATGAAACGGGGGCTCGCGAGGATGCCTTCAATCGCGCTGCGGACGCCGCTCTCGAAGCCCTCGGCCTCGCCCTTCCGATAGAGCGCCATCAGCGCGTCGATGTCGCGCTCGCCCACGGGACGTCTGAACGCCTGGGACGCGAGCCGCAAGACGATCTCCCGCGCGCAGACCATCTGTTGCGGCGCGGTCTTCGGACTGCACGTGAAGATTCTCTGGCGGCTCGGCGTCTCCGACACGCCTGTGACCTCGAGCGGGCCGGTCACGGCGAGATCGCGGAGATGAGGCAGTGTCGTGAAGCCGTACGCATCCGCGATGCTGGTACTGGCAATCGACCAGTCCAGCGGCGAAATCAGGTCCTGTTCCGGCCCCTCGAAGCGCCGGATGAACGCCGCCGACAGGCGGTGCGGTCCCGCTGTCACGGCGATCGGTTTGGTGCGCAGGTTCACGCCGTCGGGATCCGACGTGTTCATCCATCGATCGATGTCGAGCAGCGCGGCCCGCGCGCCGTCGATCGAGATCTCGATCTGTTCCGGCGCCTGCGCGGTGTGCAGTGCAGCGCGGCCGTTGCCGTACAGCGCGCCGGTCGTCTCGTGGTAGAACGAGACTCGGAAACGGTAGTCGCCGTCGGCCGGGAACGTGTGCGTGACCGCGATCCCCCCGCGCGTGCCGTACGGCGCGCCGTCGACGTGCTCGCGCTGCGAGGTCCACCGCGACACCTGATAGGTGACCTCACGCGCCGTCGCCGACCGATCGCCGACGGCAAGCCGGCTGACTTCGGCCGCCGCGTTGAGATAACCCTGCATGACGGTTGGCGAGAGGAGCTGGGCGTCGGCGATGTTGTCGAAGTTCGCGCTCTTGGCGTCGAGCGGCAGGTAGTCGCCGGCATTCACGTCAGTCGCCAGCAGATCGTGAACCGACTGCTGGTACTCCGCCCGATTGAGCCGCTGAAAGGTCCGGCGTCCCGGCGGGAGCTCCGCTCCTCGCGCGTCCACCTGCGCCTCGAGCGCGGCGGCAAGGGCGGCGAGGGCGCCTTCGTCACGCCGCACCCCGGCGGGCGGCATCTGCCCGGCGCGCAGCTTGCGGATCATTTTCTCGGTGACGTCCGGGTGAAGGGCCGCGCTCGATATCTCAAAGGACGAGAACGAAAGGTTGCCGCTGCGACTACGATCGTTGTGGCAACCCGCGCATGTCGTTCTCACGAGGGTCTGCGCCGGCTCCCCGGCCGGAGAAGCGAGCACCGTCTCGGTCGCGGGGGGTCCCAAGGTCGCCGGCCCGGGCGCCTGCGCGCTCAACACGCCCATCCCACAGCCGGCCGCAAGACCGGCGAGCCAGGGCGTCCAGTTCATCGTCCCCACCGCCACACGTTAACTCAGATTCGGCTGAAAAAACCCGAAATCCACGTCAGCAGCTCAGCGCCTCCCGGGGGTCAAGCTGGAGGGTCGCTTCGCGAACCATCCGGGGACTGAAAAGGCGGCATTTCGCCTCGTTCGAGGAAGGCCCGGTACTCGGATTCCGACTCGAAGCGAACGGTCAAACCCAGTCGACCATTGGAGATCGAAATCGAGAATTGGCCGCAGTGGCCATGTGTGCACTCGCCGCGTTGAATCACGGCGCGCGCCGTGGAGGGGGTGCGCCGATCCGTCCAGCCGTACACCCTCATCGCCTGTCCGTCAGTTTGCGTTGAAAGCGCTCTCTGAGGAGCTGCTGTCGCTCGGCCGGGTTGCGCCTTCGGTACTTCCTGGCCTGGTCGAGAATCGCGCCGAAGAGTTGCTCGACGAAATCCAGCTTCCCCACCGTGAAGCCTTCAACCCAGGCCGTTCGCTCGCACGTGTAACACTTCAACAGGGCGCGGGCGTTGTCCCAGCGCTCGATGTCGACTTTGTCCGAGCCGCACTGACAGAACACCACCATCGCCACGGAATCAGCAGACTAGCGCATGGGCGAACAAAAGGCAAATGTGGCAGGTATTGGGCCGTATTCGGTGCTGAGGGCGCAATGCGATCTGGATGCAGTCGCGGGGTCAGGTTGGTAGAACCGGCGGTGGCCCGTATGCCACGGCGCCGGACCTGATCACACCGCAGGAGCCAGGTGAGAGCTGGCGTCGGCGGACTGAGCTGCCTCGGAGCGGACAGCGAGCGAAGTCATGTCGACCTTGCCCTGCAAGTGCCCGCCTTCGTGGATGACGAGACGTACGCAGGCGACCTGGCCGCTGATCGAGCCGCTTCCTCGAATCTCCAGTTTGTCGTGCGCCGTCACGGTGCCGGTGACCGATCCGAACACGATGATGACCTTTGCCACGACGTCCGCGTCGATGGCCGCGTTCGGCAGGACCGTCAGTGTGTGTTCGGACAGATCGATTCGACCTTCGACGCGTCCGTCGATCGTCAGATCTTCTGATCCGATCAAGTCTCCCTTGACGCAAACCGTTCGTCCAAGCTTGGTGACCGACGGATGCCAGGGTGTGAACGGTTGATGGTCTTGACCTATTGGCACAATCGCTGCGCTCCCTTCATGAACCCGTGTCTCGTGTCGGCTCCGCATGCAGCTGCCCCCCCGCAGGAGTTTCGGCACGACCTCAGACGACATTTAGGTCGGTTCTGCGGCCGAGCCCTGACAAGATTTACCGCGCACGTCGCGTTGCGTAATCGACGTCGCGCGCGCGATCGCGTTTTCCCTTCCTGCACCGCGCGATCGCTCCGATCCGTCTCAATGATCGCGCGGATCGCTTTTAGGGCGCGCTGTGGAATGGTCTTTGCTCCGGGCGATTGCAAACTATGGGCCGCCTCGGTACTGATCTCGCGATTGATCTTGGCACTGCCAATACCTGTGTCTTCGCGCCAGGACATGGGGTTGTGCTCAACGAGCCCTCGCTCATCGCCTTCAACACGACGTCCGGTCACGTGGAAGCCGTGGGCAACGACGCGCGAGGGATGCTGGGACGAAGCCCGGGAAATCTGCGCCCGGTCCGGCCGATCAGGGACGGCGTCATAGCCGACTTCGACGCGACCGAGAAGATGCTGACGCATTTCATCAAGAAGACATACCGCCAGCTGCACGCGTGGACGCGTCCGCGCGTGGTCATCGGAGTGCCGACCGAAATCACGCCCGTGGAGCGCCGTGCCGTCAAAGACAGCGCGTACCGCGCGAAGGCGAGCGAGGTGTATCTGGTCGAGGAGCCGATGGCCGCGGCGCTCGGCGCGGGACTGCCGATTGGCGATGCGGCCGGGAACATGATCATCGACATCGGCGGAGGCACGACCGACATCGCGGTCATCTCCCTCTTCGGCGTCGTCATCGGCCGCTCGGTCCGAGTGGCGGGAGACGCCATGGACGAGGCCATCACGCAGTACCTCAAGAAGCGCCACGACCTCCTCGTCGGCGAGCGGACCGCCGAAACTGTAAAAATCGAAATCGGCTCGGCCGCCGAGCTGGACGCGCCCCTGACGATGGAGGTGAAGGGCCGCCACATGAGCAAGGGAGTGCCTCGACGGATCACGATTACCGACGCCGAGATCCGTGAAGCGCTTGCAGAACCGCTCAAGATCATTCTCAGGGCCGTCCGCGAGACGCTGGATCAGATCCCCCCGGAAATCTCGGCGGACATCTACGACCGTGGGATTGCTCTATGCGGTGGCGGATCGCTCCTGCGCCACCTGGACAGGCGCCTTCGAGACGAAACGCGTCTACCGGTTCAACTCGTCGAGGATCCCCTGTCGTCGGTCGTGCTGGGCGCGGGCAAGATGCTGAGCGACGAGCGGTTGCTCAAAACGCTTTCCGTCCACTGAGCTCACCCTCACCCCTCGCCGCGCGCGATTAAGCGACCTCTCTCTTCCCATTCCTCTGGCGTAGACTAACCTCCGAACGGAGGCAGTCATGGCCAACGAATCACGGGCCGACGAATGCTCCTCGGCTCCTTCCCGCCGCCAGATCATCAAAGCTGGAGTCGCCGGTGTGATGGCGGCCGTCGCCGGCGTGACACCAGCGGCCGAGGCGCAACCGCCGGCACCATCCCGAGCTTCTCGAACGACGACTCAGGCTCGGACCCCGCGGCTGAACGGGCCGCTCTTCTTCGACGTCGAGACGTCGCACGGCGTTGTGCGCGGCATGGCCAACACAGGCATCAAAATCTTCCGCGGCGTTCGCTACGGTGCCGACACCGGCGGCGGAAATCGTTTCATGCCGCCGCGCAAGCCGGTTGCCTGGAGCGGCGCGCGCAACTGCATCGGCTACGGCCCGATTGCTCCGCAGACCGCGTCCGGCTTTCGCTCCGACTATTCGCAACTGATCCAATGGGACAAGCACATCGGAACGGGCGGCATGAGCGAGGATTGCCTGTCGCTCAACGTGTGGACGCCGGGCGTGAACGACAACGCGAAGCGCCCGGTGCTCGTGTCGTTTCACGGCGGCGGCTGGGCGACCGGATCCGGCAACGGGCCGATGTACGACGGCGGGCAGCTCGCGCTGCTCGGTGACGTGGTTGTCGTGACCGTGAATCATCGTCTCGCGAGCTTCGGGTACACGCATCTCGCGGCAGTCGGCGCGCCCGAAGAATTCAAGTTCGCTGGCGTGTGCGGCGCCATGGACATGGTCGCGTCCCTCGAGTGGGTGCGCGACAACATCGCGGCGTTTGGCGGCGATCCGGCGCGCGTCATGATCTTCGGCCAGTCGGGCGGAGGCTCGAAGACCTCGACGCTGCTTGGAACGCCCGCCGCGAAAGGGTTGTTCCACCGCGCGGCCGTCCAAAGCGGCTCCACGCTACGACTCATTGAAGAAGACGCGGCAGCCAAATCCGCCGATTTGCTGCTCAAGAAGCTGGCCCTCCCGCGCAACCGGATTGCCGACATTCAACGGCTGCCCTGGGAGCAAATCCTGCAGGCGCAAACCGAGGCCACTGGCGCGGCGTTCACGCCGGTCATGGACGGCCACTATCTGCCGCACCATCCATTCGATCCGGCCGCACCGCCCGAGTCGAGGGATGTGCCCGTCATGATCTCGACGACGCTCGAAGATGCGGCGCTGCGGCTGACGAATTGGGATCTGGCCGACGCCGGGCTCACCGCGCTGCTGAACGAACGCTTCAACGGGAAGGCTCAGGAGATTCTCGATCTCTATCGCCCGGTGACGGCGGGCAAGACGCCGTATCTCGTGCAGGCCCAGGTGCTCACCGACACCCAGGTGCGCTCGCGCGCGATCGCCCAGGCCGAGCGGAAGGCGGCGCAGAACGGCGCGCCCGCGTACATGTACGTCTGGGAATGGGCGACGCCCGCGTTCGACGGCAAGCTCGGCGCCGTGCACGGCCACGACGTCGACGCGTCGTTCAATCTCTATCGCAACGGCATCTGCGGCACCGGAGACCGGGCCGGCCGCGCCCTCGCGAAGCGCCTGGCGTCGACCTTCGTCGCGTTCGCGAAGACCGGCAATCCGGACAACGATCAGATTCCGCACTGGCCGGTCTACGACGCCGCGACGCGCGCGACCATGATCTTCGACGCGAACACGCGCGTGGAAAACGACCCCCGTTCAGCGATTCGGCAATACTGGAGTCACAATGCGCAACCAACCGAAGCTGACGATTAGGCGGTTCGTCGGGCTCTCGCTCGGTCTGTGCGCGGCCGCGCTCGTTGGCGCTGTCACCGCGCAGAATCCCGACGGCACTCGCGTGCGGTCAGCGGCCGCCGGTCCGGCCGAACCGCCGCATCATCGGACGAACGAGGTCGGCTGGCGCTTGGCGCCGTCGGAGCAGAAGTACGCCTCGATCGACGGCAATCGCCTCAAATCGTACGTCGGCGAGTTGACCGCCATGGCGCGCAGATATCGCGACAACGGTCACCCGCAGTTCTGGGGACGCATCATCGGGACGACAGCGGACACGGAAAACGCCGAGTGGATGATGCAGAAGTTCCGCCAGATCGGCCTGACCGATGTCCACGAGCAGTATTTCGATCTGCCGCCGCAGTGGATGCCGAAATCGTGGAGCGTCACCGTTTCGGGAAGCGGCAAGACAATCGCGATCGACACCGCTCAACCGACCTATCAAGCCGTGGGCACGCCGGCTGACGGGCTGGATCTCGAGGCCGTCTATGTCGGGATGGCCAGCGAAGCGGATTTGAAGCTCGCGCGCGACGTCCGTGGCAAAGCCGTGTTCTTCTACAGTACCGATACGGCGTCGCGGCACGCGCCGATCGCGGAGAACGCCATCCGCCGCATCGGCGAGCGCGGAGCGGCGGCGATCTTCGTCATCCAAGGCATTCCGGGGAACGAGCGCACGCAGTTCTATCCGGTCAACAGTCCGGTGCCGACGTTCTCAACCGGCATGAAAGATGGTCTCGCCGCACGGGATCTGATCGCGGACGCCACGGTGACCGGCGGCGCACCGCACGTGAAGATCAGGCTCGACATTGACCGCGCGCCGGGACTGAAGAGCGGCACGGTGTGGGGGACGCTGCCCGGCACGACCGACGAGCAGGTGATGGTCGTGGCTCACCGCGACGGCTGGTTCGAAGGCGCGAACGACAACGCCGCAGGGGTGGCCACGCTCGTGGGCATCGCCGAGTACTTCGCCCGAGTTCCGAGAGCCGAGCGCCGCCGGACGCTCGTGTTCCTGGGGACGACCGGTCACCACAACGGCACGGCCGAGAGCGGCGCGTGGCTCGCGTCGCACCCGGAGGTGTTCGACAAGACCGCCCTGCTCCTCAACTGCGAGCACACGGGAGGAATCGAGAGCGGCCCCGGCAACATCCGCCTCTCGAACGCCGCCGCCGCGTTCAACTGGTACGGCACGGGCCCGAGAGTCGCCGACATCATCGTGCGGGCGATGGATGCGTTCGGGGTGCCGAGCTTCCCGGAGTCGGCGCCGGCGCCACCGGGCGAGATCGGCCGGTACTACCGATTCGCGCCGTCGGTCGAGATCATCAACAGCGGCTACGTCTGGCACTCGGATCAGGAGACCGCCGACACGATTTCAGCCGGCGGGCTGGCTGCCGTCACGCGCACGTACGCGAAGGTGATCGCCGACACCGACTCGATCGATCTCAAGGAATTGCGCCAGCCGATTGCGCCTCGCGCGACGGCGCCGCAGGAAGATCGTCGATGACCATGTCGGTGTGGGCGAGAAAGCGCAACGACTCAGTCGCTCGAGCTCGTCAGCAGACAGCTTCGTGACGCGCACACCTCAACTTTAACGATCGCCCCTCGCATGATCGGCGTCAGCCGCCAAATCGCGCAACAGTTCGAAGAACGCGGGGGATTGACCGATGAACAGCCCATCTGCAGTGAGAGCGTTGGCTGCGCCCATGGCCGCGCCTTTCGTCTCGGTTGGGCGAATGATCGAGCAAACCGGAAACTTGCGGCTGAGGAATGGCACAGGCTCCGGCATGATCAGGTTCGTTGAGAAGTCTTCACCGCCCAACGGAGGGGCATTGAGGTCCGGAAACTCCAACCCGTTGGTCGGGTCGACGAGCGGGGGCGCGTTGCCCGCCTTGTCGTGCCACGTCTGAAAGTGCATCGTCTCCGTCGGACCGATACTGAGGAGGATACGCAGGACTTCCGGCGCGCTGACCCGCTGCGCCAGGCTGGGATACAGGCTGGTGCCGCCTTGCTCGATGAAGGCAAAGTGGAATCCTGCCGTGTTCGCGATCGCTTGAAGGTGATCCGGCGGATTCAGATCGTCATCGGTCCGGGGGATGGCGGGGAACTGTCCCGTCATCAAG
>Ga0066903_100000469_pt1 | contig 25326 bp, 23 predicted proteins | sample PanSoiMetaGPlot1_FD_67491 | JGI IMG/M metagenome (GOLD analysis project Ga0066903, IMG submission 67491) | Tropical forest soil microbial communities from Panama analyzed to predict greenhouse gas emissions - Panama Soil - Plot 1 (version 2) | ecosystem: Environmental > Terrestrial > Soil >... | reverse complement strand
GGCGAGGATGTTGAGCTGGAAATTGTTCGCCTCGCAATACCGGTACATTTCCTCAAGGAGGGCCGGCGCATAATCTCGCGGTCCGGTGTAAGCGTATACGAGGATAATGTTCTTGCTTCGCCCATAGTTGAAATAGCCACGCCTTGCGCCGCCGATGAATAGATTCGGCGCGATCTTTCTCGTCCCCAGCGATACGGAGCCCTCCCTCTTGTGGCGATCGAAAAGCGTCTGGACTAGCTCCCGCAATTCAGGACGTGTGTAGGCTTCTTTTTCGAGTACCCGAATTGGCGCCACTTCTCTGGCGACGGCGCCGGGCCTAGGCGCCGCCGGTGTTTTTTCTCCTTCAGGGACTTCGACGGGTTTCGGCGGCCGGCCGCCCGCGGGGGCGGCGCAATTGGCTCGTCCCAATCGCTCCGCAAACTTGGCGGAGAGGACCTGCTCATGCTTACGTGCGAAGTAATCCGCCAGGTCGTTGATATTGAAATTCTCGAAGAGCAGGCTCTTGGGCAACACGCCGAAATCGCCTTCCAGTTTTTTGATGATTTTCAGCACGTGGAACGAATTGACACCCAACTCGCCGAATGGGGCAAACGAATCGAAATCCGGATTCAGAGATCCGGAGACCTCGGCGATAAGAGATTTCAGGTAAGACTCTGTCAGATCTCGTAGGAGTTCCTGATGCATAAGATACCTATAGCGTCCTCGATTTGAATGTTCAGGTTGAATCAACCACGGGGATCACGGGGATCACGGGGAAGAGCAAAACAAAACATCCCCGTGATCCCCGCGATCCCCGTGGTTTGCTATTCCTGAATACCCAAGTGAAAAACGCTTTAAGTGGGAGAAAGAAGCGAGGGACTTTAGCAGTCTTCTTCTTGCTGAATTTGTTGCGTCATTCGCGTCAACACATTTCCCGGACCCATTTCACTGAATTGCGTGACGCCCTGACTGATGAGGAAACGTATGCTCTGGGTCCATTGCACAGAATGTGTGATCTGCTTCACCAACAGCGATTTGATCGATTCCGACCCGCGGTCGGTCGGATACGGTTGGGCGGTCGCATTGGCGACGACCGGAATCTTCGGCGCGGCAAAAGGCACTGGGTCCAGAAAATCAGCGAATGCTTTCGCGGCGTCCGCCATATATCGCGAATGAAAGGCGGCGCTGACCTGCAGAGGCATGTATAATCGCGCGCCAGCTTTTTCAAAGAGCGGCCCCGCGCGCCTGACATCCTCGACCGGACCCGACACCACCGTCTGCGACGGCGTGTTGAAGTTCGCGACATCAATACTCGCCAGGCCGTTTTCCCGGATCACATTCGCGACCAGACGCGCGCCCAGGCCAATCACCGCCGCCATGCCGCCGTTCTTCGCTCGCGACATCAGCTCGCCGCGCCTCTGCACCAGCCGCAGTCCGGTCAGAAAATCGAACACGCCCGCCGCAAGCAACGCGTTGTATTCGCCCAAACTATGACCCGCCAGGTAGGCCGGACGCGCGCCCTGATCGGCGGCCTTGTAGTAATGCAGCGCATTGACCACATAGAGACATGGTTGGGTGAACTGCGTTTCTTTCAGGCGATTATCCGCGTCCTCCAGACACAGCTTTCGCAATGAATAGCCGAGAATCGCGTCCACGTCCTTCTCGATTTCGGCATATTGGGGCGCCTCATCGAACAGGCCTTGACCCATGCCACGTTTCTGTGAACCCTGGCCGGGAAATACAAAAGCAATCATCTGACCTCCTTAGTTAACCCCAGTCTTGAGTTGGACTCGGAATGAAGCTCAACCACGGGGAGCACAGGGAACACGGGGCGAACTTGGTCGGAAGAGGTGTTGAACTTTTCTTCCATCGAGCATTTTCCTTTTTCTCCCCGTGTTCCCCGTGCTCCCCGTGGTTCTGTTGCTCAACCCAAGACAGGGATTTAGTTGTGCGCTGCTTTGACAGTTTCTGAAACACGCAGGTACTCGACGACATAGCGCTTTTCGCCCAGCATCGGAATCGCCTGCCGAACAACCAGGCTGGGAGATTGCGCTCCGACTCGCTCGGCGCAGATCGCCAGCAAATACTCCGGCGTAGGCCGGAACTGCCAGAACTGCCAGCGCCTTGACTCGTCCGCCAGCTCCGGATCAATCGCGATCTCGACTGCGCGATCATTCGGGTAGTGAAAGCTGAATTTGTCGAGGGGTAAGGACAAACCCATGCCGCGCGCCTTGATGTACGCCTCCTTGAACGTCCAGTACTCGAAGAATCGATACTGCCGCTGCCGCTGCGGCGTAGCCGCGAGCGCCGCGACTTCCTGCGGCGCGAAGAAGCGATCCGCGATATCAAGCGACACTTCGCGCGCGAGGAAATTCTCGACGTCCACTCCTAAAGCGCGGCGTTTGGTCACCCCCATGGTGATCAGGCTGTGCGTGTGCGAAATATTAAATGACAAGCCTGTGTCCCTCGCCTGCTCGTTGAAGATCTCAGGGCGCCCGTAGGCGTTCGTGGAAAAGACCCAATCCTCGGGACGGATGGGCGCGTAGCGCGACAATACCGTCCGCACCAAGGCCCGCGTAACCAGATAACGAAGCCGATCCCGTGCGAAATAAAACCGCGATTCCTGCTCCCTCTCCGCCGGATTGAGCAGTTCCCGATAGATGGAATGCAGGTTCTGCTCAGTTATTCCGTCGTAAAAAGCGAGCCACAAATGAATCTCGGATGGCGTGAGTGGGATGACGTGGTTCATGTCGGCGCTCCCCCATGTCAGCGCTCATAGACACATATCAGGCTCTTCGACGTTACCCAGGTTTCGTTCGGGTAGCCGAAAGCGTTGTTGATGTACGATACGCCGTCGATAATTACATGACGGTTAACATGGCTGTGCCCGTAGACGTGAATGCTTGAGTTAAGCCTTCGCAACTGGCGCTCCAGGCGCGTGGAACCCAGGATAGGGTAGAGGAGCTTGTGCGCGCTCGGAATGAACTCCGGCATCAAATCGATGCGCGGCAAAAAGTGCGAGTAGGTTATGACTGTGGCGCCCGCCACACCGACCTGTTTGTCATTGAACGCCGCGAAGTGCGCGGCGACGTCTTCTTCCGTGTATCCGCTCGGCCAACGGCACGCGCGGTAGTCCATCCACATCGCCCTCAGCTCTTCACTCGGCTCGCCGAATGAGTAGTCGTACCATGACAGGAGCGGGATGATCGACACGCCCTCCTCGTGAAAAGCCTGCGTCGAGGCCCCGCTCGATTCGACTACGGCGCGGACGTCGTCGAACTTCTGAAATGAATTCATTTCGCGGTCTTCGCGTATCACCCACAAGTCATGGTTTCCGGGCGTGAATAACACCTTTTTGAAACGCTTCGCGAGCGCGCTGAGACACCAATCGAGCAGTCGCCGTGTGTCGGTCACGTCGCCGGCAAGAATGAGCACGTCGTCTTGATACTCGGCGCCGGATAGATTTGCGACCCACTTGGCGTTTACGTCGTAATCAATATGTATATCCGATAGGGCGAATACTCGCATTGCCGCTCGTCTTCGGCGCGACGTCGTTAATGTCCACTCGACGCCGACAAGGCCGCCAGATTCCTCCGATCGAGGCCGTAGGGCGACAGAATCCCGTGCGCCTTCGACTTGGCGCTCGCAGGCGTTACGTACTTCAAGAACGTGGCCAAAGTGCCGGACGGGCCGACGTCGATGTATCGGCGAGAGCCCTCTCGCTCCAATCGCGCAACGGTTTCGCGGAATCGAATCGGGCGCCGCACCACGTCCCAGAAAAAGTCGTCCGACAGGTCGGACAGAATGGCAGCCCGATCGCAGCAGGCCAGAGGCAATAGGCCTTGCTTGCGCCGGATCGATTGCATGAACGACTCGAACGGGGCTTTCGCATCGTCTATCCACCGCGAATGAAAGGGGAAAGAAACCGGGAGTCGCTGATAGTTTATATCGCGCCTCCTCAAGGCCTCCTCGATCTCCGCGAGTTCCGCCCGTCTTGCTGATACGACGAAATGAGAAGAAAAATTGACTGCCGCCAATTCGCTGTGGCCGCTGAGGAAATCCTCCGCAAACAGCGCCGGATCCGCCAGTACGGCGATCATGCCCCCGGGCTCGCAACGTTCCTCGAGCGCCTTCGCCTGTCGCATCACGGCGGTCAATGCGTCTTCGACGTCAATGAAGCCTGCCACCGCCGCCGCGGCGAAAGACCCCAGACTGACGCCCAGGACGACGTCCGGCCTTACGCCCGCGCGCATCAAGGATTGCGCCAGCGAATATTCCACCATGAATATCGCGGGATGCGTCAGCAAGGTGCGGTCGAATGGATCCCCCTTGCCGCACTCGTCGGAATAGAGAGTCTCGATCACCGACCTGCCAGACTCCACTCGCGCAATATCGTCGAGTTCGATCATCCATTCGCGGAAAGTGTCGTCGCCGTCGTACAACGCCCTTCCCATGTGGAAGTACTGCGACCCCTGGCCTGAGAACATGAATACAGTCGTATTGGTCATACTTTCTCCCATGGAAACACGCCTCGTTCGACGTATCGGGCTATGGCTTGCAGATTCTCCGGGTCGGAGAAAATTTCCAGATTGGCGGCGACGGCCGGCGCCTTCAGATCCTGCAACGGCCAGCCGACGCGGCTCATGTAGGCCTTGTAGCGCCGAATCGCGACCTTCGACAGCCGCCGCAACCGTTGCAGATGACGGCGCAACAAAGCCTCGCTCAGGTGGTCGTGCGCGTCCACCAATCCCCATTCGCAGGCTTGCCTCGCCGAAATGGGCTGGGTCATCAGCGTGAGGTAATGCGCCTTCTGAAACCCGATGCGGCGTCTCAGGAACGGCAGCACGCAGGCGGGGTACAGCCCGAACAGCAACTCGGACAAACTGAACTGAGCGGTTTCGTCGGCGAGAACGATATCGCTCGCGGCCACAAACCCCATGCCTCCGGCATTCGCCCTGCCGCGCACATGCGAAATCGTAATGTACGGACCGGTCGCCAGACGCAGCCACAAGTCATATAGCGGTCCGGGACCGTCGTCCTGCTCATAGACTTTCTTCGATGCGCCGGCGATGGCCTTGAAATCGGCGCCCGAGCAAAACACGTCCGGCGACCCGCTCAAAACTACGACGGTCGCGGCCCCCTCGCATGCGGACAAGACGTCATTGCACTCGGCCACGAGCTGACCGTTTATCGTATTGTCAGCCTCAGGCCGGTCAATCTGTAAAAAACAAATAGACTCCTGAAAATGAACTTTAATCGTCTCGTAGGTCACGGCGCTCCTCTTGTCGGCGATGAAAATTCTCGATCTCACGCAGGAATGGAGACTATGGCGTCTTCGATTTGAATGTTGAGGTTGAATCAACCACGGGGGTCCTGTGGTCCCCGTGGTTCGCTATTCCTGAATGACAAAGTGAAAACGCTTTAAATGGTCAGGGCTAATGATGGCGCTGCCAGCACAGCGCCGTATTGATCCCGCCGAAGCCCATGCTCAAGGTAAGCGCATTCTCGATCGGATGATCGATCGATTTATTTCTTACCCAATTGAATGTAGGGTCGATGGGGTTTTCCAAATTGCGAGTCGGATGCAATTGTCCGGCCCGCATCTGCAGTATGGTCGCAATCACTTCAACCGCGCCTGCTGCGGTCAAGCCATGACCGATAAGGGATTTGGTCGCGTTCATATAGGCGTCCGTCAATCCGCAGGCATGCAGAGCCTTCAGTTCCGTTTCGTCGCCTACGATGGAACCCGTGCCGTGCGGATTGACATAGTCGATTTGCTCCGGCGACAACAGGGCCGCGCCGAGCGCGCCCTGAATCGCCCGCGTTTCCCCCTCCAACGACGGCTCAGGGTTGCGATTGCCGTCCATCGCCACCCCCCAACCGCGCAAAGCCGCGTAAGGCTTTACGCCTCGACGCCGACTCGATTCCGCCGTCTCGATGACCAGTGCGCCGCAGGATTCGCCGAATATGAATCCGTCGCGATCGCAGTCGAAGGGACGACAGGCGAGCGCGGGCTCGTCGGCATAGCGATCCGAACCCATGGCGCCGAGCGAGCGCAGGCTATGGCATTCCCAGTACGATAAATCCATCAACGCGCCCAGCGCGACGCACACGTCGACTTGATCGGCGGACACCGCCTGCGCCGCCTGAATAATCGCCAATTGACCGCTCGCCGACGCGCCGCCCACCGTGTAGGCCAGGCCGCGAATCCCGAACTGCGCCGTGCAAAAGCCACACAGGTCCGAATCCATGAACGACAAGGCGTACGTCGGCCGCAAGAACGCTGAACGGTCGCGATAGCTTTCATGAATCTGCGCCAACTCGCGCTGCTGAATGTTCGAGCCGCCGACAATCAGCCCCGTGCGGCGAGGATCAACGTCAGACAATCGCGCCTCGGCCCACGCTTCTTCGAGCGCGACCAAGGCCGCCTGCGCGGACAGCGAGGCCGCGCGCAGCGTCTGCCGGGCGACGCCCGGAGTAAACGCCATTTCGCGAATTTCCGCGCCGATATAGGCGGACTCCCGCTGGCGGCCCGGCCGCCGCATCACGTTAAAGGCGGCTTTACCGTCGAGCAAGGCGGTCGCAAACGCGGCCTTGCCTTGCCCGATGGCAGAGACGACGCCCATCCCGGTGACGACCAGATCAGGCGACATCGAGTTTCTCCAGGAACAAATCGGCCAACTCGCCGATGTTCTTGGGCCCAAACAGCTCGACGCGCGAAACCGACAAGCAAAGTGACTCCTGCACGAGCATCGCGATTTCGGCGCGATCCACCGAATTGGCGCCAAGATCGGCTAGCCGGTCGGACTCAATGAACTGATGCGCGTCGAGGCCGGGCAGTATTTCTCGCGTATGCCGCGCGATGAGATCGAGCAATTCCGTCTTGGTCATAACAAACTCTCGGCATTGTCGCTAAATCAGGCCAGGCGCCATTGTGACACCGGTACAGTACCGATCTTGCGTGGCTCGATTTAGTCCACCATTATCACTCTTACATGTGGCGGGAAATCCCGGACTCGGCGACAGTGTCATATGTAGCCATCTCCGGCGGCTGCGGCTGGCGGTGTTCGAACGAGCGCCTCTTACTGTGGCGGATCCGGACGACGCCGCTCATCTCGACAATCAGGATCACGAAGGCGACAAAAAGGGCAAAGTAGATAATGAGCTGCGCAATGAATTGTAACGCATCCATCATTACCATTTGCTCCGCCAGCATTCTGTCGCGGTATTCGATCGGGAAGTCCATCGCTCCTCCCGTTGTGTTCGACTACTTTTGCGTCGCGCCGCCCCCGCTTTGCGCGGCGATCGGTTTGAGCGACTGGCCGTCCAAGGTGTAATCGATCCAGCCAATCATCATTTCGTCGTAGGTCGGCTCGCCGAAGCGCACCTCCTGCTGCGGATCGGGGTTGTTTTTATTCTTCGCCGAGTTGTCGAAGTAACCAGTCACTATGAATCTGGTCCCCTTCGGAATCGCGATGGATTGCTTGAAGTTGTAGGTGGTCTGCCAAGAGAAGGAGTACCTGGGCACGTTGAGCAACACCTCCGAGCGGCCGTCGGGATAGAAGACCTTGATCTCCATCGCCTTGCCTCGATTGTGCATATGCGGCGCCGCGCTGACGAGATGGATGTCTTCCGGCGCCGTCCAGCAAGCCGTCACCCGGTGGTTTTCCGCGCCCGCCGGAATCATGAAGTAATTGTTACCGACCATGCGCGTGATCAATTCCTTCTGGGGCGGCTGCTTGGCGAAGATCAGGCCGATCATCGAGCGATCCTTCTCGACCTGGCCCGACGTCCTGGAGTAGTGGACCTGCAAGAGTATCTTCGAGCCGGCCGGAATCTTCTTGACCGTGCCCGGCTCCCAGATCTCGGGCCTCGCGCCCGGGGCGTACTTGGCGAGCATCGTCCCGAACCTGAGCTGACCGCCGCCATCGAGCTGGTTGCCGCCGCCGCCGGTCGGAAGCTGGCAGCCGTCGTCGTAGACCGCCACGTCCGGCCTCAGCCGCCGCAGGAACCCATCGAAGTAAAGGATCGGATCCCGCTTGGCGCGCAGCTTTTCGATCTCCTCTTTGGTCAGTTGCTTCTGCGGTTGGGCGGCTTGCGGCATCGGCGGCATAATGAAGGCGGCCATGTGGTGGACGATCCGGCGATTTCCCGGGCGCGCTTCAGCGGTCTGCACGTATTTGTCTTCGGTGAAGCCGGTATCAATCTCGAAGTACTGGTACTCGTCCGGCCCACTGGCTTCGAGGGTGAACTCTTCACGCATCTTCAGGACCAGGTCCGGCTGGCCGATGCCCCACCCTTTGACGAACTTCGGCAAGGGCGGCAGTTCACGCGGCTCGCCTTCTTTCGCGCCGCCATCGACCCAGGCCGTGATGGTGTCAATCTCAGCCTGAGTCAGACGGGGGTCGTTTGTGAATTGGCCGACATGCGGGTCAGCGTGCCAGGGCGGCATCTCGCGGCTGACGACTTTTTCGCGGATGCTGCGCGCCCAGGGGCGCGCGTCTTTGTAGCTCAAGAGAGACATCGGCGCGGCCTCGCCCGGACGGTGGCATTCGGCGCAGTTCTTGTAGAGGATCGGCGCCACATCTGTGTTGAAAATGATGGGGGCCTTCGACTTCGCGATGCCGTCGGCGCCGCTCGATGGAGCCATAAAGAAGGCGGCGGCCAGGACGGTCAGCGCGGCGGCGGCAGTAAAGAGCGTTCTTTTCATGATTGTAACCTCGTTTGATAGTTGAGGGGCGAGCGGAATCGCGCCCGCTCGCTGTGGATTCATGGATTGATTTGAACTGAGTGAGCCTTTCCCGCACATCAATTACTCATGTGAGAATCGCGGCGAATGGCGGTAACGTCATCGAAACAGGTGACTCTGAGTGGCGCCGACGCCCATAAAATGTGAATTGTGGCCGTTTTTCTGCGCGCCCGCCGAAAGATATTGTTGCGTTTGCCGAATGGCCTGTTCACAAAAGGCCGACCGTTCGTCTCTTACTAGAATGCGGTTAATGCCGTATTGAGAGCGGAAGACACGCTCGCTCGCCGAAAAGCCGAGGCGCGCGCATAACGAGGAATTCGCGGCGCGTTTCGCGTCGAATAACAGCCATGTGTGCGTGAATTCGCCTGGCGCCACGAAGTGGTAATGCGCTTTGAGAATTAACTTCAGGGGCAGGTTCATCCCGCGATAAGGCTTACTCACCGCAAGCTGCGTGTAGCGGGCAGTCCGGGCGTCGGGACGGAGATGCAGGCCATACTGCTCGCGGAGGTCGGCTTCGCCCGTCGTGTCCACAACCGTCAGCGCCGCAACCGGCTCGCCTGTTAACTCGACGCGCGCAATCACGTGCGCTGCGGCCGCGCCTCCCGGCGCAATTAGCGCCGGGAGAGCCAGCCCCATTTCATATTCGAAAACCTGTCGGCGAATACGACGCATCGACAACAGGTCTTCCTCGCATGTCGCCATTTCGATAATCATCTCACGGCCATCTCCACTACGCGTCCTGATCGTACTTATCCTCGATTACGCGTCCGTCAAATAGTTGGATCGAACGGTCGGCATGTCGGGCAAAGCGTGGGTCATGAGTCACCATACAGATTGTCGCCCCGCCACGGTGCAGGTCTCGCAACAGACCCATCACCGCTTCGCCATTTGTCGAATCCAGGTTACCAGTCGGCTCGTCAGCGAGCAGGATGAGCGGATCACCGGCGACTGCCCGCGCGACCGCCACCCGCTGCTGTTGCCCGCCTGACAATTGCGACGGGAGGTGTTTGGCCCTGTGCGGCATGCCGACCTTCTCAAGCGCCGCGGTAACGCGCTTACGGCGTTCCGTAGCGTTTATGCCGCGATAAGTCAGCGGCAGTTCGACGTTTTCAAACACGGTCAGGTCGCCGATGAGATTGAAGCTTTGGAAAATGAAGCCGATTTCGCGATTGCGGACGCGCGCCCTGTCTCCGTGACCAAGCTCATTTACATGCTTGCCATTTAGCAGGTAGTTTCCCTCAGTCGGCGAATCGAGCATCCCCAAAATGGAAAGCAACGTTGATTTACCGCACCCCGACGGCCCGGAGATAGAGACGTACTCGCCCCGGCGGATCTCCAGGTGAATTCCAGATAACGCGTGCGTTTCGACTTCGTCGGTGTAGAAGGTTTTATTTACATCTTCCAGTTGTAATAGAGGTTCGAGCGAAGCCATCTTCTTCCCCTTTTTGAAATTTGTAGTTGATAAGCTACCGCATGTCGCGCAAGACCGATCTTCCGCGCTGCTTGTGTAGAACTGAGGCTGGTTATAGGATGTTATTACCTTTGACACCGGTACCGCTACCGCGCGCGTAAGCGGGCGGCCGACTGATCAATCAGCCGCCCGCTTACGCGCGCGGTACTGTACCAGCCTCACGTATTCCGATTTAGTAGAAGCTTACGTTAAGCTACATCAGCAAACGGCGGGCCACTCAAGCAACGGACTGACCTACTCTTTTAACTCGTGACGCCACTATTGTTTGCCAAGACGGTGAGTTCATCTAGCTGAGCGCATAGGACAGCGCAGTCCCGAATTCAGGATTCATTTTTGGGACTCTAGACAGATTGATGCCATGCTTCTTGATCTTCTCGTAAAGCGCGCTCCTCGATAGTCCGAGTTTCTTAGCCGCCTCTTCAACGCGCCCCTGCTCGATCTGGAGCGCCTTCTCGATGTATCGGCGCTCAATCTCCGAAAGAGTCAAAAGTTGATCCCCCGAAAACGAAGCGCCGGCGGACACGCTCTCGACATGCAAATCTTTGGAAGTAAGGGCGCCGCCCTCGCAGAATAACACCGCGCGTTCTAGGATTTGGCGTAGCTCCCTGATATTGCCTGGCCATCGATATGATTGTAGGGCCCTCTCTAAATCCGGTGATAGCGCCAGCTCGTTGCGCCCCAGGCCGGCGGCAATCCCTTTCAGCATATGCCGAGCCAAGATGGGGATGTCCTCAATTCTTTCTCTCAACGGCGGCAATTTAAGTGGAAAGGTATTGATCCGAAAGTAAAGGTCGATGCGGAATTTACTCTCCCGGACGAGGAGACCGAGATCTTTGTGCGTCGCAGCAATTAGGCGAACATCCACCGATCTTTCACTCACGTCACCAAGTCTGCGAAATCGCTTTTCCTCAAGCGCTTTCAGGAGTTTCGGCTGTACTTGCGGATCCATGTCTCCAATTTCATCAAGGAAAACTGTGCCACCTTGGGCGACTTCGAACAGCCCTTTCTTCGCCGCGACAGCTCCCGTAAAAGCCCCTCTTTCGTGCCCGAAGAGGTCGGACTCCAACAATTCCCGGCAGAGAGAAGCGCAGTTCAGATCAACAAATGGTCCATCACGACGGGGGCCGTTGAAATGTAACCACGCAGCCAGCACCCCCTTGCCGGTTCCCGTCTCTCCCTGAATCAGGATGGGATTGTTTGTCGAAAGCAACTTGCGGGCCTTTTGAGCGAGCCCGCGGATCGCAGGACTAGTCCCAAGGAACGGGTCGAGCGACTGGCTTAGTTTACGTGGCTGGTTGACTAACCGATCCTTGTCATTGCGCCGGTGTTCCAGGATTTGTTGTATTACAGTAAGGAAGGAGGGCAGCTCTACCGGTTTCGTTAGGAACTGGTCGGCCCCCGCCTTGATCACCTGCACAGCCAGATCAATAGTCCCATGCCTGGTCATGACAAGAAACCGAAGATTCGGGTCGACGCTTTTAAGGCGAGGCAGAAGCTCAAGCGCATTACCGTCAGGTAATGAATAATCGGAAATCACGACGTCAGGACCGAAAGACCTAAATACGCTCAGCGTCGCCAGGCAAGACTCCGCCTCATATACCTCATAGCCCTGAAGTTGTAGGAACTCTCGGACGCCGGAACGGAAGTTGGCGTCATCATCGACAATCAGAATTTTCCCCTTTGCCACGGCTAAACCCACGCGGAAAAATTTGGAGACCCCTACAGACAGTCGTATTCCATCCCCACGCGCCACTACCTAGAGCGGTCATCATATCAGTGGGTGGATTTATTCTTCGTCGCCGGAGCGAAGGTTGAGCCCAGGCCGGCCTAAGCTCAACCTTCGCTCCGGCGACCAAGAAGCGCCTACTTGGGAACGCAAAAGATTTGGGTGGCGCCCAATCGGGCAGCGCGTCTGGCGCCCAAAGATTGAAAGCCCAGGTTCTTCAGCCCAATGCCGGCGCGGCCGCGGCCGCGGTTTGCACTCTGACTCTGGCGCCGACAATTAGCAGCCAGAACGTGAAAGCCATCTCTCCGAGAAGGGCGGGAGTGGCGAAGTTGTTGACCGTTTGCATGTGTTCCGGCGACATCAAGCCCGTAAAACTTATGATTTCATAGGCCAAGCCGTTGATGATCAGCCAGCAGCCCAGGATGCGGGGAAGAAAGCCTGACCGGAACACGAGCAGTCCCAGGGGAATGAGCCAAAGCCCCCAAAAGATCTGATAGACGGCAATGCTCTGCTCCTCAAAATTGAAAAACAGCATTGCGATTGCGTCCCGCTGAGGCTTGTCGAACACGGCCAGGAAATCGGCGCCGCGCACTAATGCGAGCGTGGCAACCCGGTTCATCGCGCTCACAAACGCCAGCGGGGCGCCCATTAGCGCCAGTATCAACATGACCGCCGCATGCTGCGGGTTCACTCCCTTGAGCAGTCGGTAAAGAACCAGGGCGAGAGAGATGAAGAACAGCTCGGCGACGAGCCAGGACACGATGTAGGACCGGAACAACGGCTGATTGGCCAAGATGTTATTGGCCGTCGCGGCAGAGTTTCCGCGAACGAACAGCTTGCCGGGAACGTAAATGACGGAGTATATGCCTGTGATCGCGACTAGCAGGTACAGCAATCCTGCGACTCGCGAGGTATTTCTGGTTGGATGCGTCGCATTCAACTCTGATCGCGTTGGATCTACCAAGAATTTGTCGCTCTGGATAGTTTTGGTTAACATACTCTCTTATCCCTCTTTCGTATTAGTGGTGGAATGGTTGCCCAATATTTCAACGACTCGAATATTCCCGAACGTAAGCGGGCTACCGCCACTGCGTTTGGAATTACCCTCCGCCCTCGGCCCCCAGATAGGCTACCGCCATTGCGGCTCCGCCCGCCCTTCCAGGCTTTTCCGGTGGTGATGTTTAGTGAGCAACGACTGCCGAGAGAGCGATTGCGCAAGGCGCAAGTAACATCGCTTCCCGGCCTGCTTCTTTAGCTGATAAAACTCTGAATGCGGTTACGCCGTCGGCGCCGCGGGCGGCGGCGAGCGTGACCCTCGCCAGTGGCCCACTTCAGGGGCCACGATCGGCGCCGCCCGCGGCGGCGATTCGGCGTCCCGACGTCCGGTTAACCTATTAACGTCGCGGGCAATAACTTATGCGCCTCAGGCTAACGCCTTGACGTGCTTCCTCTCGACTTCAACGTGAGCTTGAAAATATACACAGTCCAGCAGTATTCGGATTCTGTCGGCGGAGCTTGCCTCCCTCTTAAATACTCCTGTGAGCCCCTTGAGCGGACCCGCTTGAATCAAGACCTTGGCGCCGGGTTCGAGGTCAGCGCCAATTTTCACAAAACCCGCCCCGTCAATTTGGGCGGCAATGATTTCAATCACCCTGTCGTCAACCGGCGCGGGATCACTGCCTATACACACAACGCTATGCACTCCCCTGGTGAAACGGACCTTATGAAGCGAATTGTTCAGCGCGAACCGGGCGAAGATGTACCCGGGAAATAAAGGCTTAACGAAATAGGACGGTTCATTTGTGAATTCGTTGAAACGGCAATCCCTTATCTTGGGTAAAAATGTTTCCACATTCCAAGCCTTTAAATTCATTTCGGCGCGATTTTCCTGCTTCGGATGCGTGTGAATTGCGTACCAACAAGTAATATCAGTTACTATTGCGCAGCTCATTTAGGACACCTCCTAATAGTAGTGGCTTGCCGGATTCGGTCATTCGGGCCGTACGGGTTCCCTTCCCACGGCTCGGCGCATGGCCCAAACGGCGCCCAACGTTTATGCGGCTATTGCTTTGCTTACGCCTTGCAGCGTTTTAAAACCGGAATGAGTCACAGCCGGTCGGAACCCATGACGCTCGGCGAGCCGTCCAATCTCAGTGACACTGTCCATGTCCAGATCAATTCCTAGGCTGGCGTCTTCAAACCGGCGCTCAAGCGCCAGAATCATGGTCTCGGCCATGCAGGCGTAGGCGAGCCCGGCGTCTATATCAAGGTTTAAACTGAGTCTCGAGTCGCGAGGCAAACTCACCACGCCGCCATCGATCACAAAGATGTCGGGACGATTCATCCTGACGTCTCGACTGACGTTCGGCGGCCGCGAAATATCGCACACCACCGCCCCCTCTTTGATGTCTTCAGGTCGCGCCAAATCACCCACCACATTGGTCGCCATAACCACCACGTCCGCTTCCCGGAGCGCCCGATGAACGTCGCAGGCGTCATGAATAACACACAGGTATTGCTCCATCTCCGTAGCAAGATTGATACTCTCCACCCCGTCCCAGTCCCGACATTCGGGGGGCAGAAGATCGCATATCGCGCCGGCAAGTGTCCCTTCAGGTAACTTTTCGCCTTGTGAACGCAGTTCCCAGATCGAGCGCAATATGTCCGCGCTTACCTGCGCCAGGCGGCGCTTGCTTTCCGTCGGACGAGCCGGATTCCCGACTAATGTCAGTTTCCCTACGTCATGCGAGAGCAATATGGAGATGGCGCGACCTATGGAACCGGTCGCCCCCACAACCGTCACGCAGCTTGTCGATAGATCACGCCCGGTCACCTCGAAGGCCGCTTCGATTGATTGTTTAGCGGCGACGACAGTATAGGAGTTGCCCGTGGTCAGCGCCGGCAATCCATCGTCTTTGAGGTAAAGACCGCCGCGCGTTACCACCGATGTATACGCCCCCAGGCCGATTATTTTCGCCCCTCTTTCCTTCGCTAACTGCGCCGCCGCCCTTATTTCGGACATGGCGTCGTAGTACGGCATCTGCGCCAGCTCTCCCGCGGTGCGCGGAACAATGATGAACTCCCCGTAAGCCGCCTGCCCCGTCTTTGAGACGACGTGCGCTTCGCCTACTACGAACGGGTCGAAGTTCTCGGCGACACACTCGGCCAGCCGCGAAATCTGTTTATCGGAAAGTATGCCGAGGCTCGGGTCAATGCTCGCATAGTCGCGCGTCGTCAACGGGTGCAGAAGAAAGGCAAAACGATCGCCTCTATCAGGCTCCGGGAACCTGTAGACGGCCGGCCGGCCCTGCGGCTTCAAATCGTCGACATTTATCCCCGTAAGATGAGCCGTGAAGTACGCCGTATTGCGCGACTCCATGGCGGCGAGAGTGTCTTCAAAGGCTTCGAGGAAAAGCTCGCACTCTTTCCATGTGGCGACCAGTGGAGGTTCGATGCGGAGCGCCCCGCCATGATTCAATGTATAACCAAGGCGTACCCCGCCCACCGTCAGCATCCGACTCACCACCAGCGAGGTTAAGGCTTCGGTTTCTCCCAGGCAGCCCAGCAGGCCGGAACCCCAGTTGAAACGGTTGACGCCGAAAGTAACTCCCAGCATGTAGCCGCGCCCGCGAATTACGTCGAGGGCGTGCGGGTGTCGCCGCTTAAGACACTGCAATTCCTGTTTCAAGCGGGCGCCGTTGTCCGCAACCTGCCGGATTAAGTGGCGGTCGTTCTCCTCCAAGAGGTCGAGCGTAGCCAACCCGATCCTGCATGCGAGAGTATTTCCGGCGAAAGTCGAAGTGTGCTTGAGGGCGAAATCATCATTGTAAACATCCTCTCCGTAAAGGCAGGCTCCGATTGGAACCAGCCCGCCACCGAGAGCTTTGGCCACAGTAATAACATCCGGATTAACGCCCTCGGTTTCGCACGCAAACATGGCCCCGGCGCGCCCCAGACCTGTTTGGATTTCATCGACGATCATCTTAGTTCCGTTTTTCCGACAGATTTCTCCGGCCTCTGCCAGATACCCCGGAGGAGATTCGATGATCCCTCCTTCTCCTTGAATTGGTTCGACTATGAAGGCCGCATAGAATCGGCCGGCAAGCGCGCGGTCGAGCGCGTAGAGATCGCCGAAAGGAACGTAATCAAACCCTTCGACCGGCGCCCCGAAACCTTCTTGGTACTTCCTCTTATCGGTCGCGGAAAGCGCCCCAAGGGTTTTTCCGTGGAAACCGTTCTTGGCGGCCAGAACACCGATCCTGCGGGTGCGGGATCGGCACAGCTTAATAGCGGCTTCGACGGCTTCCGCCCCGCTGTTGCTAAAAGTCACGTATTTCATCCCCGGGGGGGCCACATTGACCAGCCGTTTCGCGAGTTCGCCGGCGGCTTCAAGATAAGAGGGTTGAACAAGGCTCGGCTCAAAACGGTTTCGCACTTGCTCGACGGCTTGCCAGATATATGGGTCGTTGAACCCGAATGGGAGGGCGCCATATTGAGCCAGAAAGTCCAGATAGCGCCTTCCTGATTGATCGTAAAGGTAGCACCCTTCGCCTCGAACAAACACCTTGTCCATCTCAAGCTGCGACATCAAACGCCCGAGTCTCGGGTTCACATGGTTGAAGAACGGGTGATCTCGTCTTAAAGGCTTCTCTTGTTGGCATATCATCTTTGTCGCTCCTTTCATTCATTGTTGTGCACGAAAGGGGGATAAATTGATTAGGCGCCATTTGCCGGCCCTCTATTCCGATACCTTGAGAGATGGCCCCGCCGTGACCTTGCGGCGACGGTTGAATTTGCTCATACAGGAAAGACGCTAACTCGGATATGCTCGGGGCCCCCCTGAAGAGTTTGTCGACGGGAACTTGTACTCCGAGCGATTCTTCAATGTTGATAACAAACTCGGTCGCCGCGAGGGAGTCCAATCCATAACAGGCAATAGGTTGGTCCACGTCTATTTTATTAGGGCTGATATTCAACTTGGACGAACACTCGAGCGACAGCCAATCTCTCAATGATCCCAATGTTCGCAATGCGTCTTCGGGCCGGACAGTTTGCCCGCTCGCCGACGGGCCGGCCGTGAATTGGCGCCGATGAACTGTATTCAGGCTTCCACTGAGAAAAGCGGAGCGGATTGCGCTCCGCTGAATCTTCCCGCTGGACGTCTTCGGCAAACTTCCGGGTCTAATTAATGCGACGGCGGAAATGTCGATTTCATGCTCCATCAAGATCGCCTGGCGGATGCTTTCCGCCACCCCATTCACATCGACACTGTTCCGCCGCTCACGATTTATTTCGGCGACCAGGACCAATCGCTCGGTCTCTTCGCCGGCCACGGCGAAGGCCGCCGAACAACCGGGACGCAGAGCCGGGTGACTGGCCTCCGCCGTGAGTTCTATATCTTGCGGGTAATGGTTGCGTCCGCGAATGACGATCAGGTCCTTAATGCGCCCGGTCACATATAAGTCGCCTTGATAGATAACTCCGAGGTCTCCGGTGCGTAAGTAGGGACCTTCTTCGGTGTCGGAGAGCCGCGCGCGGAAAGTTTCATCAGTCAATTCGGATCTTCCCCAGTATCCTTGGGATACGGCGGCGCTCGACACCCATATCTCCCCCACCCGACCTTCGTCACACTTAATGAGTGTCTGCGGATTGACAGTGATAATTCGTTCTCCGAGACATGGCCTTCCACTACTCACAAGCGTTACACCGTCTTGAAGGCGATCCGACGCCACCGCACTGTGTTTTTCCAACTCGACTTTGTCGAAAGTTGTGACGACCGGAGCTCTCGAAACGGAGTCTCCGCTCACGAACAATGTCGCCTCGGCGAGTCCATAGCATGGATATAACGCCTCCGGACGGAAGCCGTATGGTGAGAAGGCCTCGGCAAATTGTTTCAGGGTCTCGGCCCGAATGGGTTCCGAACCGTTGAACGCCGTCCTCCAGCAACTCAGATCCAGCCCCTCGCGCTGTTCCTGACTCGCTTTACGCGCACAAAGGTCGTACGCGAAGTTTGGCCCCCCGCTGAAAGTGGCCCTGTACTTAGATATGGCCTTCAGCCAACACGCCGGTTTTTGTAGGAAATCCGTGTGCGCCATGAGGTAACACGGAGCGCCGTTGTACATTCCCGCAAGAATGTTCCCGATCAGGCCCATGTCGTGATACATCGGCAGCCAAGACACTATTACTGTGTCGTCGTCATGTTTCAGGCTTTCCCTCATCATCGCCTGGTTATGCATGAGATTACCATGACTCACCATTACGCCTTTCGGGGCCGCGGTGGAACCAGACGTGTACTGCAGAAACGCCATGGCCCCCTCATCCACCTTGCCCTCGTCCCGCAAGTCCGCCGGCCCCGGGTCGATACCGTCTGTTATTATCCACCGTATAGATTTCAAGTCGGGCGCCTGATCGAACCAGCGTTGAAGCCTGGAATAGATGGCTGAGGTAGTTAGCGCAACTTTGGGCTGTGCATCTTCAATGATGGCAAGCAAACGTCTCAGATTCTGGTTCATGCGCGGCGGGTAAGCGGGAACGGCCACGGCCTTCCCGTAAAGACATGCGTAGAAAGCGACAACATAGTCCAGCCCCGCCGGGTAGAGCAGCAGCGCTCGTTCGTTCTGCGCCTTCATTTCCTGAAGATGGGCGGCGACGGCGCGCGCCCTGCGCTGCAATTGCGTGTAGGTCAGACGGTCCACCTCGGCGCCGTCAGATAGGAAAACATAACTTAGCTGATCTGATTGTATGTTGGCGCGTATGTTCAATAAGTCGATAATTGATGAGACACGACCGAAATCAATCTTACCTTCTCCCATTTTAAGCTCCTCAGAGAATAGCCACGTGGTAACGACTTTAGTCGTTGCGTGACGTAACGATTAAAGTCGTTACTACGTGGCGCGCTTTCATTCGTTACTTCATGGCGCGCTTTCATTGTTTCAGGGCGTAGCGACGCCACGCGCGCGGACTCAGGCCTACAGTCTGGCGGCCTAAAGGCCGGACTCCATGCGTCTTAGGATGTCTTGATTGGAACAGGCTACTTAACCCTTCAGTTTGTCCGCGGCCAGCTCAAATACGATCCGAGCGACCTCTGACAGCGGACTCGGCTTGTGGAGGAAGGCGCTCACGCTAAGGCGCCGGGCCGCCGACTCTGATTCGGCGGTGCCGTAAGCCGTTAGGACGATAATCCGCATCTCAGGGTAGCGTTCCCGCGCTGTCTTTATTACCTTGAATCCGTTCAGCTCATGAGTTCCACCCAAGGCCAGATCCGTAATCATGACTGCGTAACGGGACGCGTTAAGACGCGTTGTGGCGTCATCTACATTGTGTGCGCAATCAACTTGGTAGTCGTACAGCTTGAAGTATTCGCACATCGCGAAGCAGAGCGTCACTTTATCGTCAACCATCAGTATTCTTCTATCATCTTCCACGTTTTCCTTTGAGCAAATCGCGCTCCACGACGCGTATGACCTCACGCTTTCGCTAAATCTCGAAAATAGATGATTTTGATTTTTGGGGGCAGGAGATCGGAGGCGGGTCGTCTGAGATTTAGACAAAGAGTCTAGACTTTGGATGACGTTATCTGAAACTTCTTGATTTTCTGGTAAAGCGAACTCCGGGGGATGCCAAGGCGCTTTGCCGCAGGCTCGACCTGGCCATGCTCCTCCCCGAGCACCAGCTCGATGTGACGTCGTTCGAGTTCCAACAGAGTAAGTTGGGAATCATAGACTGCGATTTCTTTCTTCACCGAATCGTCGAAGCGCAGGTCCGCGCCCCGCAGGACGCCACGCTCGCTGAGCAGCGCCGTGCGTTCGAGCACATTGCGCAATTCGCGGATATTGCCCGGCCACGCATATGCCCGGAGCGCGCATTCCGCATCCGGCGACAGCTCCAGGTCGTTACGACCGAGATCGGCGCCGCATTTTGCCAGGAGATGCCGCGCGAGCGCCGGTATATCCTCGACTCTTTCCCGGAGGGACGGCACCACCAGTGGAATCGTGCTGATTCGATAGTAAAGGTCGCTGCGGAACTTATTTTCCCTCATTAATCGGCTGAGGTCCTGACAGGTGGCGGCGGTGAGACGAACATCGACTTGCCGGTCGCGAACGTCTCCCAGCCGACGGAACTTCTGCTCCTCCAGAACCTTGAGTAGTTTGGGTTGCACTTGCAGATCAACGTCGCCGATCTCGTCAAGGAACACTGCGCCGCGGTGGGCGACTTCGAAGAGGCCGAGTTTACTCGCCGTCGCCCCCGTGAATGCTCCCTTCTCGTGTCCGAACAACTCAGTTTCAAGAAACTCCCGTGACAGCCCCGCGCAGTTAAGATCGACGAAAACTTCTTCGCTTCGGGGGCTATTGTCATGTATCCACCGCGCAAGCACGCCTTTGCCGACGCCCGTAGGGCCTAGAAGCAGGATCGGGCTGTCCGTCAACAACACCCTTTTTGCTTGTTCCGCCAACTGCCTAATGGCGGCGCTGGAGCCGATAAATGGATCGACTGTTTGGCGGGCTTGTTGTGACTTCAAGGCGATTTGCTTCCGATGGTTGCGCTGGTTCTCAAGCGAACGTTCAAGGATGACAAGAAGTGTTGGGAGGTCTACAGGCTTGGTAAGAAATTGATCGGCGCCCTCCTTAATCGCCCGCACCGCGAGGTCGATTGACCCATGGCCAGTCAGAACGATCAGAGGGACGCCCGGATCTATCGCTTTCAGCCGAGGTAAGAGGTCGAGCGCAGTGCCGTCCGGCAATAAATAATCGATGACGGCCAGGTCAGGGCGCATAGTCCGAAACATATTTTCCGCCACCCGACAACAGTTCGTGTCGTCAGCCTTATAGCCGCGCGCCTCAAGAAATTCGCGTATCCCGAATCGGACGCCAGGTTCGTCATCTACTATCAGAACCTTACTTTTCGACATCAGGCACATCCCCTCAACTTTTATAATTCTCGCTCGACCGGCATCCTAACGACAATTTCGGCCCCGCCCTCTGAATGATTACGCGCCGCGATCTTCCCGCCATGTTCCTGCGCAATCCGCTGCGCGATTGAGAGCCCAAGGCCGGTGCCGCCGCGGCGCTTGGTGAAGAAAGGATCAAAGATCCTTGGAAGGTCTTCGGTCTGAAAACCCGGGCCTGAGTCCTTGACGCGACATTCAATCCACAACCGGTTATCCAGGCTTATCTCCCCCGCCTCGACATGTACGGCCGCGCCCGGGGAGGAATGCTGAATGGCGTTTCTGATCAAATTCGAAAAGATTTGCGGCAACCGTTTCTCATCCATCATTACCGGCGCTAGAGTTTTGGGCACTCTGTTGACGATCTTAACCTGCTCTCGCTCAGCCAGTGGTTCACAGACAGTGATCCCGCCAACGACGGCGTCATAAATCGAGCCCGCGCGGAGTTCTTGACTATAAGGTTTACCGTAATCAAAGAGGTCTCCCATCAGCCGGTTGAGATGACCCAATTCTTCTCTAAGCACGATGAAGAATTGTTGGCGCTCAGGCGGGCCGCCGAAACGCGCCTCGAAAGCGTCAAGTACCGATGAGATGCCGAAGAGCGGGTTACGGACTTCATGAGCTACGCCGGCGACTAAAGTCCCCAGGGCGGCCATCAGTTCGCTGTGGCGAAGCGACGCCTCCAACTCTACTATTCGCGTGATATCGCGGGCCACAATGATGATCCGGCCCGCGTCGCCTTCCGGCCCTGAAAGCAGATTCGCCGTAACCTCCCAGGTCTTCCCAGTGTCATTATCGCTTACGATACCACACACCGCTGAACGGTTTTCGAGTATGGCGTCAACCATCTCGGCGGCTTTCCGCCAAGGCTGACCGGCGCCGAGCGTTCCGACAGGGCGCCCGGCGCAGGCGCCCTCAGCGCTCCCGGATATTTCGTCGGCGGCGCGATTCGATTGCATAATTTTGCCGGCAAAATCGAGGATCAAAACCGGGAACTGAATGGCGTCGAAGGTGCGCTGCCACTCAACAGCCGATTGTTGCACGGCGAGCTGCAAACGCGCTTGCCTCTCTTCCGCCTGTTTACGCGGAGTTATGTCGCTGATCACTCCGATCCATTTGTAGGAGACGCCGTTCTCGTCCCGGAGAGTTCTGCGGCGGTCGATCCAATAGAGAAATTCTCCGTCCTTACGCCGGATACGGTACTGCTCCTGTAGCGGTTCGCCAGTCGCCAGGTGGCGCTCAACCGCGGCTGTCACCCGATCGAGGTCGGATTGGTGCAGCTCCCGTTCCCAAAACTCGACTGTTCGGAGGAATTCTCCCGGCTCATAACCCAAACGTTCGGCGACATTGCCGAACCATTCCATGCGTCTGTCTCTGATGTCCCACTCATAAATCAAGTCGCTGGCGAGTTCGGCCGCAATGCGGAAGCGTTCTTCAGATTTCCGCAAAGCTTCTTTCGCCAGTATGCTCTCCGTAATGTCACGGTTAGTGCCCCAAGCGCCCAGGATGAAACCGCCTTCGACGATGCCGCTCAAATTATTCAAGAAGTGTTTAGTCCCGCCCTCCTTGTCCAATTCAACCGTTTCCGCATTGGTCAACCGATAGCCCGATCGGATGAAGTCACGCAAGAACGTGATGTTCTCCGGATTTGAGCGTACAACAATGTCGCCAAGGCGAATCCCGATCATCTCATCAGGACTTGAGAAGCCGTACATCCCCGCCATTGCGCCATTGCATTCATCCAGATAACCATATTGATAAAAGCATTCTATCTGCTCGTCCTCGGAGTAACCGATCGGGACAGGCTGCTCAAGCGCAAAGCGCCATATCGCTTCCGAACTGTTCACGACGAAAGCGCGGTATCGATCTTCGCTCTCGCGCAACGCTTTTTCCATGCGCTCGCGTTCGGTTATGCGCTCTTGCAGTGTTTCGTTAGCTCGTAGAAGCCCTGTGGTCCGCTCCTCAGTTCGAGCTTCCAATTCCTCACGTTCCCTTTGGAACGACTCTTCGTCATGTTTACGTTTGGTGGTGTCATGCGTGACTTTCACGAAGCCGCGCAGGTACCCGACTTCGTCCACGAGCGGCACGATCACACTGCTCCCCCAAAAACGCGCGCCGCCCTTACGAACATGCCAGCGTTCGCATTCCGCCCGCCCCTCGGTCTCGGCAGTCTTACACTCCAGCCCGGGCGCGCCACTCAAAGTGTCCTCAGGGGTAAAAAAGATTGACGCCGGCCGCCCGATGATCTCTTCACCAGAGTATCCATATATCGACTCGGCGCCGGCTTCCCAGCTCGACACACACCCGTCTCGATTAATTGTAAAGACTGCGTAGTCTCTCACAATGCCCCCTGCTCAACCTGATCTCTGAACCTGTTCCGGCAGGCAACGTAAACCGGAAAAGACAATTTGGTCAAAAAGCTGGGTCCCCCATACGCTGATATTTATGATGGCCCCTTGAAGCAGATTGTAATTTTGCAAAAGCAATTTGCCAAACTGTTTTGGGAGTTTGCAAATCGGCGGCAGCGGGCGGCCACTCCACAGGACAGAAAAAATGCCAGACAATTACCAAAAGACGTGGTAAAACAACTAAATCGAACCACGCAAGATTTGTACAGCGCCGCGCGCGTAAGCAAGCGGCTGACTTGTCGCTCAGCCGCTTGCTTACGCGCGCGGCGCTGTGCCGGTGTCCCAATGATGCGTGGCTTGATTTAGACTCCGCCGACGCTGAGCAATGACTTGCGGCGGAGAAAACCACCTTGCCCGGCTCCGTGTTTGCGGGGGTTATGTAGCGGACTGCCGGCGACCGCCGGGCCGATTCACACACCATGCCCGGTAATGCTCGACCAGCCGGTTCAGAGCTTGCTCCGGCGTCAGGCTTTCGTGAATATAGATTGTGACGGACATTTCGCCGACCGTGAGCGTCGAGCGGATGTAAGTCTCTCGGCCCGTGACGCCGAGCGGCAGTTGCACGGTTTCCGTGCCGGACGGCGCCGGAATGCTCATGCCGTCATTGTCGCCGCCGATGAATAGGTAAGTTTGCAAGATTCGTCTCCGTTGGTCGCGCCGGGTTGAAGAATAGTAAAGCCGGGCGGCGAACCCGGCAATTTACGTTTGAAGTGCGACGCCCTACTATCTCACCAACTCCGCGCCGATCGGAACTATCAGCGCCTGCGCTTCACAAAACTTCACGAAGATTTACGGCGGAATTGAGACGTCTCTCTCGACATCATTCGTCGGCGAGGGGCATTATGCGGAAAGCTTACGGCTATAGTCGAAGACTGAAGGGCAAGCCGAGCGCCTTGTTTCCCGGCGGCGCCCGGCTTTGCTATTTGATGGGCGCCTTGTTCTACCTGTCATGCCCGGCAATCCATTGCGCGACTGCCCGCTCCAACGCGGCGCCTTTGTTCTGGCGCTCCAACTCTCGGATCGCTTCACGGCTAAGATGCGCGCCGTATGGCTGCTTGCGTTTTCTCACGCCGTTACTCGTTGTGAGGTATGGGCGAAGTTGCCCATGCAGCGAGAGTTCTCAGCGCCCCTTCCGTTAGGCATCGTCTCTCCGCCTCACGACACTTCTCACAGTAGAACACATCTATATACTTTTGCCTGTGCGCTTGGTTCACAAAATCGCTGCGTGTCCAGAGATTGGAGTTTGGGAATTTGACCTTCTTCTCGCCGAGACATCTGGCGCCCCTATACAGATGCGGAAAGAAGCCTAAATCCGTCTTCACCCGCCCGCGCCGGAGCGCCTCGCCGTGAACCTGGCATCGCCAGCTATCCTCAGCTACCACCGCCCTGTCCCCCTCGGCGCCGCTACGTTTGTCCGTCCGGTTTAAAGCAGGCTCCCTATGACAATCGCCCAGAGGTAGAAGGACAGCCAGTAGCGCCACTATAAGATCGAATGCTGATACTTTCATATTCATTATTGAGACTGCGCAGACAAAGAAAATGTTCCCGATTCTGTTAATCGAGTCATCCGCGCCGGGATGGTGTCAAGGTCGCGGGCGGATGGCCGCGACGAACCCGTCTCCGGTTTGTGTCAGCGCGATACCCTGCAAACTCTCCGGCTCCGCGCCCATCGAAGCCGCCAGGCTTCAACCGCGCCCGCCACGAAAATCATTGTCATGGGCTCTTGCCGGGACTATAGTCGCGCTGACTCGCCCGACAACAGTAAGCGGGACGAGCCGGACAAAGACAAGCCGCCGCCGCGCAGGCCGGGCGGCCAGGATAACCACTAATGGCGAAGAAAGCCGCCGCAAAGAAGTCCACAGAGAAAGGGGCTGCGAAATGAACCCTGACGAAAAGTTGGCCATTCACGAGGCCGGGCACGCCGTGATCATTGAAAGAAAATCTGAAAGATGAATCATTCAGCCAAATGAGCGATAATATTTCCTGAAAAAGATATTGCGAATTAACCGAGGATAAACAGATGTCGGACAAACAACTCGATCTGCTGAA
>Ga0066903_100000468_pt1 | contig 25356 bp, 21 predicted proteins | sample PanSoiMetaGPlot1_FD_67491 | JGI IMG/M metagenome (GOLD analysis project Ga0066903, IMG submission 67491) | Tropical forest soil microbial communities from Panama analyzed to predict greenhouse gas emissions - Panama Soil - Plot 1 (version 2) | ecosystem: Environmental > Terrestrial > Soil >... | reverse complement strand
GAACCCGCCGATTCCCGCGGCCGCCATGCAGCCGAGCGCGAGCGCGGCCACCCCAAACTTGTTCGCAAACATGCCCGTACTCCTTGGCCCTTTCCCCGACTGACATCCTCAGCCAGAGCAAGCGGCGTACCTGCACGAAGCCCTCTGTATGCGCCTAAGTAGCTGAATTTCTACAACTTTATAGATTACCTCAGCCGCCAACACTGTCCCATCCAAATGAATGTGTCCTGCCGCGAGAGCAGCCGGCGGGCGGCCACTTATGTCAGGATCGCCCCGAAAATCAGCCCACTGCCGCTGGCCGAACCGTTGCACGTTTCTGCAGAGCGAGGGTCTCCATGCGCGCGATTCTGACTGCGACCCTGACCGTCTTCGTGATTGTCCTGTCGTCAGCCGGCTCCCTCCTTGCGGCCAGCGTCGACGACGTCGTCCGGCTCGCAGCGGCTGGCGTGTCCGACGACGTAATCCTGGCGTACATCGATCGCGACAAGACGATCTTTTCGCTGGGGCCCGACGATGTCGTCGCGCTCCGGGGGCGCGGCATCAGCGAGGCGGTGATTATCGCGATGCTGAAGAGCGGTCGCGCAGAGTCTGAAGCGGCTCTGCAGCGCGAGGATGCCGAACGAGCGGCCCAGTACGCCGCCGCTCTGCTGGCCGCCGAGCCGATTCTCGTCATCGGCCACGGCCCCGATCGGCCCGACACTGTCCATCCTGACGGCTTCATTGCAACGGCTCCCACTTATGGCAAGCGGTTCGGCTCTCACGGGCGGTACGCCGCGCCGGCCCAGGTTATCGCGCCGGTCGTGCCCGTCGCGCCGGCGGCGGCGCCCATGATGTGCCTCGCCCAGTCGTTCTATGGACCGTCGCGCGGTTTTCCTGTGACGACGATCACGCCCTGTCCCGATGTGATGCAGGGAGGCCGCGGTAAACTGGCGCGATGAACGTACGCGTCGCCGCCTGGTGCGGCGCGATCCTCGCGTGCACGTCATTCGCCGGTTTCGGCCCGCCGCTCAGCGGCGCGCAACGTCCCGCCGCACACCTCCTCGACGATCAGTACACCCGAATCATCCGCCAGAACCTGGACGACCCGCGCATCACCACGGACCTGGTCGATCATCTTCCGGCCTCCGACACGGTGCCGACCCCGCTCGCGTTTTTCGGGCGCACCGTCGGGACGCCCGGGGAGCTCACCTACGCGAAGGACATCGTGCGGTACTACCGGACTCTTGCCGAATCGTCTGGGCGCGCACGATGCTGGACGATCGGTGCGAGCGAGGAAGGCCGCGAGATTGTGTTGCTTGCGATCGCCGACGAAGCGACGCTCGCCGCGCTCGAGCTGAACCGCGACATGCTCGCGGCGCTGACCGATCCGCGGGGCACGAGCGAGGCGGACGCGCAGCGCGCCCTGTCATCGGCCAAGCCGATCTACTGGCTGACGAGCGGCGTGCACGCCCCTGAACGCGGCGGTCCCGAGATGCTCATCGAGCTCGCCTACCGCCTCATCGTGGAGGAGTCGCCCGCCATCGATCGCATCCGCCGCAACGTCGTCACGTTCATCACGCCGGTACTCGACGTCGACGGCCGGGAGCGCGACGTCGACACCTACTACTTCAACAAGTCGCGCGAGGTGGGCGACCTTCAGCTGCCGCTCGTGTACTGGGGCAAGTACGCGGCGCACGACGACAATCGCGACGGGATCGGGCAGTTTCTGCAGTTGACGCAAGCGGTGACGCGGACGACGCTCGAGTGGCATCCGACAGTCGTGCACGATCTGCACGAGTCGCAGGCCTATCTGTACGTCTCCACCGGCACCGGACCCTACAACGCCGAGCTCGATCCGATCGTGACGCACGAGTGGTGGGCGCTGGCCGACCAGGAGATCTTCGAGCTGTCGCGGCGTGGCGTGCCAGGTGTCTGGACGTACGCCTACTACGACGGTTGGGCGCCCAACTACATGTTCTTCATCGCGCACACGCACAACGGGCTCGGCCGCTTCTATGAGGCGCAGGCGTACGGTCCTGATCCGTACGAGGTCCGCCCGCCGCCGTCCGCCACCATCCCGCAGTGGTTCCGGCCCAGGCCGCCGGCGCCGTTCATCAAGTGGGGGCCGCGGGCCGCCGTCAACATCCAGGAATCGGCGGTGCTCGTGGCGCTGGGGCACGTCGCGGAGAACCGCCGCCTGTATCTGGAGAACTACTGGCTCAAGAGCAAGCGATCGGTCGAGAAGGGCCGCACCGGCCCCGTTTTCGGTTGGGTCATTCCCGCGGCACAGCGGCGCCGGGCCGACGTCGCCGATGCCCTCAACACCCTTCGCCGGCAGGGCCTCGAGGTTTCTGTCGCAGGCGAGGCGTTCCACGCAGGCCACGTCGACGTCGCGGCGGGCGACTTCATTGTGCGCGCGGATCAGCCGTTCCGCACGATGGCGGCGATGTATTTTGCGATTCAGACGTACGAGGCCGACGATCCGCCTCCCTTCGACGACACCGGATGGACCTACCAGCTGCTTCGCGATATCGACGTACGTCCGGTGACCGATGCCGCGCTGCTCGAGCGTCGGATGAGGGTGGCGTCCGCGGATGTGCGCATCGACGGCGGCATCGTCGGATCGGGAGCGGTCCTTCTCGTCGATCACACCGCCGACAACGCGATCGCGACGTTCAGTTTCGCTCACCGTGGACGTATGCGAGCCATCGAACGGGAGGTTGCGGTCGAAGGTCGCACGTTCGGCGCGGGAACGCTCGTCATCCCGGACGCCAATCGAACGGCGCTCGAGCCGGTGGTTCGTGAGCTTGGTCTGTCCACAACCTTCGTCTCGTCGGCTCCGCCGGTTGCAATGCACGATGTCGATCTGCCGCGCATCGGCTACGTGCACAGCTGGGCGAGCACGCAGGACGAAGGCTGGTGGCGTGCCGGCTTCGATCGGTACGGCGTTCCGTATACGTACTTTGCCGATCAGAAGTTGAAGGAGGGTGGGCTGCGCGAGAAGTACGACGTCCTCATCTACCCCAACGTCGGCGCCACGCTCGAGACCCAGGTCAACGGTCTGCCTCTCGCCGGCAGCGCTCCGCTGCCGTACAAGCGAACTGCGTCGACGTCGAATTTCAGCACGCTCGACGCCGCCGACGACATCCGTGGCGGGATGGGCGTCGAAGGCCTGGTGCAGCTCGCCCGCTTCGTGCAGGATGGTGGCACGCTCATCACCGAGGGATCGACGGCGACGATCTTTCAGGCGTACGGCGTCACAGCCGGCGTGACGCTGGAAGAGCCGCCTCGCCTTGCGGCCCGCGGCTCCGTCATGCGTGCGCTGCGCGTCGATCGGACGAGCCCGATCCTGTACGGCTACGGCGACGAGCTGCCGGTCTATTTCAATCAGGGCCCGGTCTGGCGTGTCGATCAGTCAGGGGTGTCCACAGGAAGGCAGGCCGCCGAGTTCGCGCAGGCCGCTCGCCGGGCCGGCCTCACGCTCGATCGCGCGCGGCCTCGCGTCGTGCTGCAGTTTCCGGTCGATGCCGCGCAGATGTTACTCTCCGGCAGCCTGCTCAACGGCGCGGCCCTGTCCGGCCGCGCGCTCGTGGTCGATGCGCCCATCGGTCGCGGGCACCTCGTGATGTTCGCGCTGCGGCCCTTCTGGCGCGCGCAGACGCAGGGCGCTTACTCGCTCGTGTTCAACACGATCCTTCACTGGAATGACCTCGACGCGCGCTGACATCCTCGTGGTCGGGGCGGGCGTCATCGGCTGCGCCGTGGCGTACGAGCTGGCGCGCCGCGGCGCGGCGGTCACGCTCGTCGACGGACGAAGTGTGGGGCAGGGCGCGACGCAGGCATCGGCGGGCGTGCTCGCGCCGTATCTCGAGGCGGCCGACCACAGCGACACGTTCCAGTCGCTGACTTCGACCAGCCTCTCGTTGTACGACGCCTTCGTCGAGCAAGTACAGGCCGAAAGCGGTCGCGACGTGCCGTACCGGCGCACGGGCACGCTCGAAGTGGCCGGAACCGACGAGCGCATGGACGTGCTCCGGCAACGCGCAGCGCGGATCGATGCGGACGCGCACGTGTCGGTGCTCGACGCGGCGGCGACGCGCGCCGAAGAGCCGCAGGTCGCTGCCGATGTCGTCGGTAGCCTGCTGATCGGGGCGCACGGGTTCGTAGGCGTGCGCGCTCTGACCGCCGCGCTGGCGACGGCAGCTCGCCGGCACGGGGTCGTCGTTCGCGAGCAGCGTGCGGTTCATCGCATCGGCAGCGCCGCGGGAGGTCTGTGCGTGGAGACGAGCGAAGGTACGCTCGGGGCCGCGGCCGTCGTGCTCGCCGCCGGAAGCTGGTCGGGCACGATTGCCATTGAACCCACCGTGGCCAGCCCGGCGGTCCGGCCCGTGCGCGGCCAGTTGCTGCACCTCGTCTGGAAGGGCGCCCCGCTGCGTCGCGTGCTCTGGAGCGAACGTTGCTACCTGGTGCCCTGGGACGATGGGACCGTGCTGGCCGGCGCGACGTCAGAGGACGCCGGCTTCGAGGAGAAAGCCACTGTGGCCGGCGTGCGCGACCTGCTCGACGCTGCCTGCGACCTCGCACCGCAGGCCTGGACCGCGACCTTTCTGGGCACGCGCGTCGGCCTGCGCCCCGCGTCGCCTGACGAGTTGCCGATCGTCGGCTTCTCGAAGACGCTGCCGGGGCTGATGTACGCGACCGGACACTATCGGAATGGCGTGCTGCTTGCGCCGCTTACGGCGCGGCTCGTCGCCGACGCGCTGGTCGACGATCGGCGCGATCCACTTCTCGATGCCCTCGCCCCGGCGAGGTTCGGACTGTGAGCGCGAAGCGGCTGTCGATTGGCGCCCGCCAGTATCAGCTTTCGGCGGTCGAGCGCGACGGCCAATGGATCGCGACGGCCCTGCGCGAAGATGGCGGCGAGCGCTTCGGCACCGACTGCGCAGCGATGTCCGAGCACGAAGCGATCGAGCGGCTGGAGCGCTGGCTGCAGTGGCAGGACGAGCACCAGGCTGCACTCGACGATCTGCAGCGCGCCGAGCGTGTCTATCAGCGGACCATCGCCGGCAGCGCCTTCGCCAGCCCGGTCGAAGGCCCCTCGCCGATCGAAATACAAAAGGAATCGCTCGGCGAGGTCGAGCGGGCGCGCGTCAGGCTCGACGAAATCCGGGCGCGCAGGCCGGAATAGAGGTGAGGAGATGCCGAAACTGTCCCAGACCGACATCGTCAGGCGGATGGGCGAGCTGACGGGATGGACGCTCGAGCGCGACGCGATCCATAAGCAGTACACCTTCGCCGACTTCCCAGCTGCCGTCGCGTTCGTCAGCCGGCTCGCGCCCGAGGCCGAGAAGGTGGATCATCATCCCGACATTCTGATTAACTACAAGCGCGTGACGCTGACCTACTCGACGCACAGCGAGGGCGGGTTGACGGCGAAAGACTTCGACGGCGCCGCGACAGCCGATCGCTTAGCGTGAAACTCAAACGCACCTACAGCTCACGTGAGGTCGCGGCGCTCACCGGACTGAGCGCCCGTCAGCTGCAGGTGTGGGACGCCGGTGGTCTGGTCCACGCCGCGATTCCTCCGCATCGCACAGACGCGGGCGGGTTCACCGAGCGGCGTTACACGCCTATCGAGCTCTTCGAGCTCCTCGTGCTCGCCGACCTGCGCCGGCGCGGCTTCTCGATGCCGCAGCTTCACACCATCGTGAACGCGTTGAAGGACCAGTTCGGTGCGCGCCTTTTCGAGGCGACCGGCGGGGGCGGACGTGTGCAGCTCCTGACGGACGGCCGGGACGTGTATGCGCGCACCGAGCGGGGCGACTTCTTCAACATGCTGAAAACGCCGACCCAGCCGCTGCTGGTCGTCGGCGACGAAGGGCTGTTGAAGGAGCTGCGCTCGTCGCTCAGGCCCCGGCGGCGGCGCCGAGCCGCCGGGGGCGCAGGGAGAAGTGAAACTAGCGAATCGGGAAAATCTGCTCGAGGTCGTCGGCAGGCCGCGGAATGACGTGAACGCCGACCAGCTCGCCGACCCGCCGCGCGGCCGCAGCGCCGGCGTCGGTGGCAGCCTTCACGGATCCGACGTCGCCGCGCACAATCGCGGTGACCAGGCCCGCGTCGACCTTCTGCCAGCCCACGAAGACCACGTTGGCGGTTTTCACCATCGCATCGGCCGCTTCAATCATGCCGATGAGGCCGCGCGTTTCCACCATGCCGAGCGCGTCGCCGACGTGCCGTGTGTTGTCGTCAGCCATTCCGAAATCCGCTACGACTATATCCCAATACGGCTACAACCCGGTCGTCAGACGCAGGTCGAGCACCTTGTTCTCGCCGTCGTTCAGTGAAAAGGAGGTGGCGCGGCCGCTGATGCGGTCCAGCACTTCCGGATCCGACGTCTCATTCGGGTCGAGTGAATCGCTTGCGATCGCATAGTACTCGCCCGCGGGCAGTCCCGACAGCTTGAAGCGGCCATCCTGATCGGGCCGGCCGACCCGGAAGAAACGATTTGGTGGCTGCCACTTTTCGCGGTCCTGCGCGAAAAATACGACGGTGTAGTCAGTCGAGTGTTCGCCACGTGCGTTGGTGACGAGGCCCGACACGGTCGTCAGCTGGTTGGTCAACTCGATCTCGAATCCGCTTTGGTCCTGCGCCGGCTTCACCTCGAACCCGCGGTCGGTCACGTCGACCCCATTGATCCGCACGGCTTTGAGCGACCATCCTGGCGGCGGGACGTTGAGCGCGATGACTCGCGTCCCGGGCGGCGATTTGATTTCAAACGAGAAGTCGTCGTTGATGCGTCCGGTTCCCGATGGTGCCGGTCCGAAATCGGGCGTTCGCGACGGAGCGACCAGGCGAACGGTCGTGAGGGTGACTGCGCCGGCCGCGGCCGTGTTCGGAAGAACGATGCGCCCGGTGATAGTCGAGGGTCTAACGCCGATGAGTTGCAGGCCGTTGATGTCTTCGCCGTTGACCGTGACGGTCGCCGACACGAATTCTCCCTCTGGCCCACCCGCGATGGTGTTGACGCTTGAAAGGCTTTGGAGGTTGTACTCGCCTGGCGCCAGACCGCTGGCTGTGAAGGTTCCGTCGGGCCTGAGCTGCGCGATCGACGTAAAGCCGCCTGTGAGGTTTTCATTCCGCTGCGTGATGAGGATAGGCGCCCCCGACAGGGGTTTTCCCGAGGAATCGAGTGCCACCCCGCTGATTCGTGCCGTCCGCGTCGGCACGAGCTGCATGTTCAGGTCGGCGATCGTCTGGCCGAGCGCCACGGCGACGCGCTGAGCTTCTGGGAGAATCGGCGAACCCGGATAGTACGTCGGCGCGTAGCCCGATCGGTCGTCCGACTCCTGATTGATCGAAAGGCCTCGATACGTCGCCGACAGGTAATACTGACCCGGCGCCAAGCCGAAGACCCTGAACTCGCCGATGTCGTTCGTCGTCGACGAACGGCCTGCCTGAATGAGCCGCCGCTGGCCGTTGACCACCATCGTGCGCAAAGCGGACACCAGGACGTCAGGAGCGGCGTCGCCAAACTCGTCGATGATGCGTCCTGTGAGGATCGCGCCGCGCGGCAGGGAGAAATCGAGCTTCTCGATCGTCTGGCCGTCGAGGACCTCCAGCGGCGTGCCTGGATCGGTGGTACGACGTTGTCCCCAGCCGAGCGCAACGTAGCTGCCTTTTTCGGCGTTGAGCATGTACCGACCTGCCGCTACCTCCTTGAACTCGAACGCGCCGTTCTTGTCGGTGCTCGTGCCGCGCACGTTTGGCAGGCCACCCGTCGGAGTGGCGGGGCTTAGACGCACCTGCGCCTTGCGCAGAGGCTGGCCGCTGTCGGCGGCGACCACGTGCCCTCGGAGGATCGCCGTCCCTGTTTTCGCAGAGTTTGCGCGCGGCGGTAGCGTCTGAGTCGCGCCCGGCACCGGCGCACCGGGTTGTGTTTGAACGGGAATCTGACTGGAAACCGGAGATGCCACCAGGACCGACGCCGCGAGACAGGCTATCGCTCGGACGCGCATACGCAGCTCCTCGCGTATTAGACACCTGTCGCCCTGCCACGGTTCTGCTATTTCTTCGTTTACGCGAAGAGGCCAGGGAATCGCCCGGCGCTGGTCGCGTAGCCCGGAAAGATGGGACCGGGATTGACCACGCCCATATGGCGCACAACGATTTCGCCGAAGACGTCGCGAAAATCGGTGGTGACAGCCAGATCGCGCCGATCGTACCGGCGGTCGACGGCCAACCCCGGCCATGTGCCGTACACGCGGCCGCCGCGAATGCCGCCGCCCATGGCGAGCATGGCGTTGCCGTGTCCATGGTCGGTGCCGCGGTTGCCGTTCTCCGACACCGCGCGCCCGAACTCCGACATTGTGAGGACGACGATGTCGGCCATGCGACTGCCGAGGTCGGTCACGAGCGCTGCGAGGCCGCGCGCGAAATCGTCGAGCCGTGTGGCGAGCTGACCTTGCGCGGCCCCCTGATTGACGTGCGTGTCCCAGCCGCCCAGTTCTGCAAAGGCGATCTCGAGGCCGACATCGGCCTTGGCCAGCTGCGCGATCTGCTGCAGCGCCTGACCGAACGGCGATCGCGGATAGTCGGCACCGTTTTCCGGCTGGTACTTCGCAGGGTCCGCGCTCTTCAGCATCTTCATCGCGTCGAAGGCGTCGCGCCCGGTTCCGTTCAGGATGCGATCGGCCGCCGCCGCGTACTGCGCTTCGAACGACGCCTCGTTCGCCGCCCCGCCGCGGATCCCGAACTGCGCGAGCTGGCTCATGGCTAGCGCCGGAGCCGTGCCCGACAGTGCGCGAGGCAGTTGCGGCGTCAATGAGACCGCACGAAACGGCGAGGCCTGTTCGCTGCGGCGCGCCTGCAGATAGCGGTTGAGCCATCCGTCAGAAGTGCCCTTGACACCCGGCGTCGCCGACTCCATGTAGTCCTGGGCATCGAAGTGCGAGCGGGTGGCGTCTGGCGATCCGCACGCATGCACGATCGCCAATGCGCGCGAGTCCCAGAATGGCTTGAGCGGCCGCAGGCGCGGGTTCAGGCCGAAGAAGCCGTCCAGATCGATGGCGCCGCTATCCGCACCGGGCCGCGCGATCGCAATCGACGGCCGCGCGCGGTAGTACTCGCCGTCGGCGTAAGGGACGATCATGTTCAGACCGTCGACCGCTCCGCGCTGAAAGATGGCAATCAACTGCTTCGCGCGCGTCGATCCTCCCTGCCGTCCCTGCGCGCTGGCGGTTCGCGCCAGAAACGAGGGCGCAAATCCCAGGCTGACGAGCGCGCACGATCCGTTCTTGAGGAACACCCGTCGTGACAGCACGGTCATCTCCTCTGGAATTCGGGCGAGCCCAGCGTCAACGCCATCATCTGGGACGGATTGCCGGCCTTTGCAATCGTGGCCTGTGTGGATGCCGACACGTCACCGCCAAGCAGGATGTCGGAGAGCGCCTGCGGATCGGCCGGCACGTGGGGGGCCATCCTGCCGTTCGCCAGGGCGAGCGCGAAGTTCATCCGCCCGACCAGCGCGCCGGTATTCACCCAGGCATCAGCCGTGTCCTTGTAACCCGTCGGCGGCTGGCACTGATAGAGCGGCATGCCCAGCTGCTGAATCGTACGAACCAGGAGGCGCGCATCGTCGATGTCGGCCGACGAGGTTCGCGCGGCGCTGACGACGAACTCGAAGGGCGTCTTGACCTTCGCGCGGTACGCTTCGGTGGCCAGGAACTCGGGCGACGTCAGAATCGTGCGCATCACTTCGCGGAGATCGCCGTCTGTCTTCTGGAACCGCGCCGCCGCGCGGTCGACGAGCGACTCGGGCGGCGCGTCGCTGACGAAGCGGCGCACCAGCTTGGTCGCGATGAATCGGGCCGTCGCAGGATGTCTGGCCAGCAGGTCAAGTACCTGTTCGCCGTCGCGCACGCCGCCTGCGTCGATCGTGTGCCCGAGGACGACCTTCTTCCCTGGATCGTGCAGCCGCGCCTCGAACCGGTAGCCGCCGCCCTGCCGCGGCTGCTCGATGGTCCATCCCGTGAACGCGCGCGCCACCTCGGTCACGTCGTGCTGGGTGTATCCGCCGTCGACGCCCAGCGTGTGCAGCTCCATCAGCTCGCGGCCGTAGTTCTCGTTCAGCCCTCGCGGCGCATTCGCGTTCTGCGGCCGCGGCGCGACCGGCATCGGTCGCCGCGGGCCGAACGGCCCGCGCGCGCTGGGACGTCCCATCTCGGGATGCGGCCCGTTGGGGTCGGCGCTCATCCAGTTGTCGAGATAGAAGAGCATCGCGGGACTCTTGGCCGTGGCGCCGAGCAGATCGCGAAACTTGCCGAGCACGTGCGGCCGGATGGCGTCGCGCTCGTACTCGGTGAGCATGAAGCGCACGGGGCCCTTGCGTTCATCCACATTGAAGTGATTGAACCAGAAATCGGTGAGCACCTCCTGCAGTTGACGCGGACTGTAGATGGCCCGCAGCACCTTCTGCTCCGACATCTCGACGACGGGGCGATTGGCCTGCTGCTGAAGGGCGGGATCGACCGGTTTCGGCTGGTCGTTCGCATCACCCGGGGTCACGTTGCCCGCCGCCGCATCGGCGCGCCTGCGCTCGCGACGCGCCTCCATCAGAGGCTCTTCGAACTGCCGCGCGATGTCGCGCGAGCTCAGGCGCAGTGTCGTCATCTCGGCCAGCCGGGACGTCACGGCGCTATCGTCGATGCGTTCAGGATGCAACTGTTCGTCGACGAAGCGATCGATCCCCATCTCCCTGACGCGCTCGACGTCGCCGGCGCGCGGGCCGAACGCGACGCGATTTAGAAGGTGGACGATCGTTTTCTGATCGACAGACGTTGGCTTGGCCGCGATGGCCGACGACCCGGACCAGCCTGAAAGGGCAAGGATGCACAGAATTGCCGCACTGGTTCGCAGTTTCTGCCTTGGCTCCACGTTTCTATTAGACACCCGTGGAGTGCCCCTGCGTTGCCACGACTGCGTTAGTTTTGTGGCCCGGGCGGCGTTAAAGGTGTGTGAAGGAGTTGACTTGGTTCTGGCCGGGGCCTAATCTGCGCCCTTTACGCCTGAGCTCAATCTGTCAACGGTTGCCCAGGGAGCCACGCCGTGAGTCAAACGCGCGGGTCGCGCGGGTCGCACGGGTCGGCGGACCGCTACGAGCCCGCTGAACCCACTGATCTGGTGTCGTTCTCTGTCGTCTGCCGGCCCAAGTCGGTCGCGGACATCGAGGGTTTTCGGTCCCGCCTGCATCTCTCGACCCTCGACGAGTGCCTGCCAGATGAACGCTCCCGGCAGCAGGTGAGCGATCAACTGCAAGGCCACGGGTTCGAAGTGTTCGACGTGCAGAGTCCCGTGGTCTCGGCTCGCGGCCCGGTGTCGTTGTTCACGGCTGTTTTCGATCGCGAACTGGTTCGTCGAATCCGAACGGTCCAGACACCTCTTGGCGCACGCACGGAGACGTCGATCGTGCTGCCTCCCGGTGCGGAATTGCCAGCGGCCGAGACGCTCGCCGGCGCCCTCCTGATCGTCGTGCAGTCGCGGCCGCTGTTCATGGCGCCTCGCCTGCCACCGGACGGTACTGCATTGAAGCTGCACGCGCCTGGAGATATTGCGCAGCTCACCCACGCGGCGGCGACTCACCGGCGGATGCTTGGAAGCGGGGATCGTGCGACCGGCAGCGGTGTGGGCGTTGCGGTGCTGGACACGGGATTCGCCACTCACCCGTTCTACAGCGACCACAAGTACCACATCGTGCGGCGCGCCGCGCCGGACGCGTCACACCCCGAGCGCGACCCGGAACCGCACGGGACGATGATTCTCACCGGATTGTTCGCGTGTGCCCCGGATGTCGATGCCTACGCGATTAAGCTTGGCGAGGATCCGACGCTCGGCTTTGCGGTCGCTGCCACATTGCCGAACGTGAAAGTGATCTCGCTCAGTTGGGTGTACTCGATTGCAGGCCAGCCGAGTGTTCCGGCCGATCTTCTGCCGCTTCAGTTGACGATCCTCTACGCCATCAGCACCGGCGTGACGGTGGTTGCCGCGGCCGGCAACGGAGAGGACCAGTGCTTTCCGGCCATGATGCGCGAAGTGGTCGCCGTTGGTGGCGTGACCATCGATACCTCCGATTCGATCAGCGCCTGGAACGGGTCGTCGAGCTTCTCGAGCGCGATGTTTCCCGGTCGCGATGTTCCGGACCTGTGCGCGCTCGCGTCGACCATGTGGCTGCCGATTCCCGGCCTCGCTCCGAACTGGATCTCTGATTTCGGCGCAACGTCCTGTGCCACCACACAGGTCGCCGGGGTTGCCGCGCTGCTGCTCCAGAAATCTCCGGGCTTGCTTCCGGCAGAGGTCAAGGACGTCCTGACGAAGACGGCCGAGGACGTCACGACAGGTACGACGGCGTCAGGAGACCCCGCGCACGCCGGAGTGGATCGCGCGACAGGTTACGGGTTCGTCAACGCCTTGAACGCGTGGTCCGAAGTGTGATGCAGGAAGGTCTGCCGATAGACGCACCTCAGGATCCGACGAGTGCCCCGACGGCGACCTCGGACGCTGGCGGTGCCGCGACTCCTCCAGTCGCCGGGCCGAATCTGGTCGGGTCGACGGTAGGGCGCTTCACGATCACCGCCCGGCTCGGTGCCGGCGGCATGGGTGAGGTCTATCGCGCGGAAGACACGCAGTTGAACCGCACGGTCGCGATCAAGCGGCTGACCCGCCGTTTCGCCGATCAGGAATCGGCGACGACCGAGCTCCTCAGGGAGGCGCGCCGCGCGTCGGCGCTCAACCACCCGCGGATCGCGAGCGTCTACGACCTGTTCAGGGTGGAGAACGAATCGTTCCTCGTGATGGAGTTCATCGACGGCGTAACGCTCCGCGAGCGCCTGCGATCGCCGATGTCGATTGCTGACTCCTGCCGCGTCGTCGTTCAGTGCACGGAGGCGCTTGCCGCCGCGCACGCCAAGGGCATCCTTCACGGCGACATCAAGCCGACCAACGTCATGTTGACGCGTGATGGTGGCGAGGTAAAGGTGTGCGACTTCGGGGTCGCGAGGCGCCTTCCGCACGCGGCTGGTGCGACCGAACCAACGAGCACGGAGCTCGGCGGGATGGCGGGGACGCCCGGATACCTCGCGCCCGAAGCGGGGCTTGGACAGCTGCTGGACGCGCGCGCGGACGTGTTTTCGCTGGGCGTTGTCTTCTACGAGATGTTGGCCGGTCGGAATCCCTTCCGGTCGACGGATCAGATCTCGACGACCGATCGCCTGCCCTCCCTCGAGCCGCAGCCGCTCGAGTCAGTCAATCGCGATGTTCCGGCGGCGCTGGCTCGCATCATCCACCGGATGATCGACAAGGACCCCGCCAATCGGTATGCGAGCGCCGCGGAGGCGGGCGAGGAGGTCGCGAGAGTCGCGGCGCGTCTGCAGCCAGCCGCCGCACGTTCGAGACGCGCCAGGCGCGTCTGGCTCGCCGTTGCTGCGGCCGTACTCGTTGTGATCGCGGCGACGACCGCGTTCCTGATGCGGCGAAGCAGGATGGTCGGATCCGCGGCACTGCCCGCGAACATCAACCTGGTAGTCCTGCCGTTCAGTTCCTCTGGTGCCGCGCCGGATGAGGCGGTGTTCACTCAGGGCCTGACCGAACACGTCAATCGTCAGCTCTCGAAGCTGACGGTCAATCGGTCTCTTCAGGTTGCTTCGGTCACCGACGTCCGGGCCCGGGGCGTGACGTCGCCGAGCGACGCACGTGAGCAGTTGGGAGCGAACGTCGTGCTGAGCGGCGCGCTTCAGTATGGCGACAAGGCCGTGCGGGTCACCTGTCTGCTCATCGATCCACGATCGGGCCGTACGCTGCGCTCGGAAACGTTCAGTACAGATCGCTTGAACGGAATTGCCGTTCAGGACGGGGTCATCGAGGCGGCCATCCGCATGATGGGCCTTCGCCTGAAGCCCGAGGAGCGGGCGCTCGTGGCACGGCATCACACGCAGCAGCCTGGCGCCAACGATTTCTATCTCCAGGGCAGAGGTTATCTCCTGAACTTCGATCGGCTGGAAAGCCTCGACAGCGCGATTTCGGTGTTGCGCCGCGCCCTTGCGATCGATCCTCGGTACGCCCTGGCGTACGCCGGACTCGGCGAGGCGTACTGGCGGAAACAGGAGCTGACCGGCGCTGCGGTCTGGGTCGAGCCGGCCCGTGCGGCGTGCGAGGGCGCGCTCGGTATCAATGCCGATCTGTCAGAGCCCCATGCATGCGTCGGTATGGTGTTGAACGGCACCGGCGAGTATGAAAAGGCGGCGAGCGAGTTCAGCACCGCGCTCGGCATCGATCCCACCAACGATCTCTCGTACGTGGGGCTGGCCACGGCGTACGAAAAGCTTGCGCGCGCCGACGACGCAGAACGCACGTACCGGCGCGCGATCGAGGTGCGGCCGCATTACTGGGGTGGTTACAACACGCTTGGCGGCTACTACTACAGGCTGGGCCGCTTCGATGATGCGCTCGCGATGTTCGAGCAGGTGGTGGCGCTCGCGCCGGATAGCTTCCGCGGCCACAGCAGCGTTGGCGCCGTGTACTTCATGAAAGACCGGATACCGGAAGCGGTGGCCGCCTTCCAGAGATCTCTTGCGATCAGGCGCAACTATGTTGCGGCGTCCAACCTGGGTACGCTCTTCTTCTTCGAAGGAGAGTACCGGCGTTCGGCGGACGCATTCCGTCAGGCGGTGTCGCTCGGCGCAGGCAATTACGTCGTCTGGGGGAACCTTGCCGGAGCCCTCGAGTGGGCGCGCGCGCCTCAGGAGGCCGCGGCGGCCTACGGCCGGGCGCGCGAACTGGTTCAGCAACGGCTGGGCGTCAACCCGCGCGACCCGGACCTTCACCTGGCGCTGGCCGATTACAGTGCGGTGCTTGGCGACATGCCGCGCGCGCGGGCAGAGCTGGCGGACGTGCTGCGGCTCAACCCAACCGCGGCGCACACCAAGTTCGTGCTCGCGGTCGTCTACGAATCCCGCTTCGGTGCACGCGACGACGCGCTGCGGTGGCTGCGCGACGCCGTGGATCACGGGCAGACCTGGCGCGAGATCGACCGGTCGCCGTATCTCCGGGACCTTCGTGCCGACCCCAGGTTCAGGCAAATGCGGCAGGCGGCCGCAGGGAGTCATCGGTAACCGCGCGGCGATTTGATGGAGGCGATGCGTCATGGCGAAGAAGCGGACGGTCAGGAAAGCGGGGAAGAAGACGGCGAAAAAAGCGGGGAAGAAGAAAACGGGAAAGCGGAAGACAGTGAAGGCTCCGACGAGCGCAGCCAATCGGCTCACGTTCAAATGCGCCAACGGCTGCACAGTGTCAAACAGGCACTTTCACATGGGAATCGGTGCAACCATCAACTTGATCGCCACGAATACGGATGCCACGATCCACTTCGTCGGTGCCTCGCCGTTTGTGTCGGGCACCAACCCGATCACCGTTCTGAAAGGGACGCCGCAATCGGAGACCGTGGGATATGCAACCGGCCATTTCCAGTACACGCTGGTTTGCGCGAATCCGACTTGCAGAAGCTCAGCAACCAACCCCGAGATGATCGTGCCCTGACGCTGATTACCGCCGCGTGGCGTGCGCCTTGCGAGTGGAACGGCGCGCGCCGCGCGCGACCCGGTGACGCGGCTGCAGCAGCGTCTCCAGGTCCTCCCGCAGCCGCAGCCGCGGTCGGCCCAGACGATCGATCGCCCACTGCATCAACGCACCGCCGACGGTGGCCTGGACCGCGCGCGCCAGGCGCGCGGTGTCGCAGCGTTCCAGTTCGCCGCGCGCCACGGCATCGTCCAGCACTTTCCTGATCCACCGCAGCGTGTCGCGTGCGTACCTCAGCGCGTGCCGGTGAAACTCGGGGTCGACCAGATCCATTTGCAGAAACGCCAGGTGATTCGATAGCACCTCTGGCGTCGGCGCCATGGCGGCCATGCATTCCGCGTAGGCGTACAAGCCCGCCAGAGGCGAGCGCTCGGCCAGCCTGTAGATGGGCGCCCACTGCTGCTCGGCCTCGCCGCTGTTCGAGGCGACGAGCGCCAGGAGCAGTTTGCGCTTCGATCCGAAGCGCTGCACGAGCGTGGCGGGGGAGACGTGCGCCTCGCGTGCCACGTCGGCCAGCGTGAGGTCGGCGGGTCCGACGCGCGTGACCGCGCGCATCGTCGCGGCCAGGATGGCGGCGTCGGTGGTGGCCTTGGGGCGCGGGCTCATCGCGGCCGATTATAGAGGCCAGGATTTATAAATGGACATTCATTTATCAGCCATTGATCATCGCGGCCGGGGAAATGCGCGCGTGCTGGGCGAGGCGGGCGCCGTCGTCTACTGCACGGGGACGGAGCAGCCGCGACGATCCGTCGCTCAGGAACGGCCGGGCGCGCTGCCGCGTCTTTTCGAGCCGGCCAGCACGTGGCGGTGCCACTGGTCCCGGTGGCTCGTCACCTGCAACGGCTTGAGGGCCAGAAGACCTGCGGGGCCAATCGACTGTTGCAGATGATGCCGCTCGGCGAGGCTCGCCTCCAGATCTTCGTCGGCCACCAGATCGAGGCCGGCCTCGCGCGCCATCAGCATCGCTTTGGCCTGGATGGACAGCTCGAGCTCGAGGCGAAGCAGGCAGAACATGTCGGCGACGACGGATCCGGGCAAGCGGGTCCGCAGCTCGTGAAGGTAGCGGCCGAATCTTGTCACGCTGAAGCTCTCGGACGCGACGAGCGCGAGCAACTGGAGATCGACGTCCATACCCGCGCCGATCCATTCCCGCGTGGCCCGCTCGCTCCGCGTGAACACGGCGAGGACGAGCAGCGGCAGCACGATGAGCACCACGAGCGCCTGCGCGAGGGCGGGCAGCAGCCGATGATTGAACAGCGAGTGGCAGGCGACCGCCGCCGCCCAGCCTGGAACGAACGCGACCGCGAAGCGATCGGCCCTGCGGTCGGCGAGCGTCTTCGACACCATGGCGAAGATGGCGGTCGTCGCGCCCTGCAGCATCGCCGTGCCCAACCCCCGCACGATCCACAGCACCAGCGTGCCGCTCGGCAGCGAATAGAGGTACGTGAGGTTCTCGATGACTGCGAAACCGGTGCCCACGGCAAATCCCTGTACGGCCGCTTCCACCAGAAAACCTATCCGCGCCGTCGCGATGAGCCCGACGATGAACGCCGCCTTCGCCGTTTCCTCCGTGACGGGAGCCAGATAGCGGCTGAGGACCGCTGCTGGCATGTGGAATGTCCGCAGCAGCGAGGCATGTAGCCACAGTGTTGCGACTGCCACGAACGCCCCCCACGCCATTGCCACCATCATCGAGCTCGCGCGTACGAGCCGAAAACTGTCCATCAGCGACAGCGCGATGAGAAACGCAACCACCGGCACCAGCGCGACGAGCAGGTTGATCACGCGCCGCGACCTCCTATCGAAGGATCTTCAGCGAGATCATCGCTTCACCATGAGGCGGCAGCCCCCGAACGTAGGCGACCGCTCCGCCGGTCGAGAGCGTCAGCTCGAGCTCCGACAGCACCATCAGCCGCACGTCGACCTGGGCGCCGACGTCGATCGCACGCGTGGACTGGACGTCGAGGTTCGTTGCCAGCCCGCCGACGAACACCGACGGCCGCAGCCACGAGGCGTAGAAGCCCGGCGTGCCGGCGCGGCTGAACCGCCACGGCGGCAAATTCCATTCGGCGGTTGATTTCACGAAGTTGCGGCCGCCAATGGCATTGAGGTCAACGCCTGGAAAGGCATAGTACTCGCGGTACCGATGTTCTTCGCCGTGATCGAGATAGTTGTTGCCGAACGCGCCGAAGAAGTAGTTCGCAAACGGATTCGTCCGTTCGGCCGGCGACATCCCGGCGGCGCTTCGGACCCAGATGGATGAGTGCCCCACCGGCAGCGCGAGTCCGCGATCGTAGGTGGCGTGCACTCGCGGAACGATGGATCCTCCGACGCCCTGGTTCTGAAACTCCGCTGACCATTTCACCCCGCTCTCGTCGTCGACATAACCGAGCGAGTTGCGAACGTCGGTGTAGGAGAGGCGGGCTTCGACCGTGAACATCCGCTCGACGTCGACGGCGATGTTCTGGTATTCGGGCAGGCGATCGAGATTGCCGGCGACGCTGCCGTTCACGTCGAGTTCGAGACGCCTCGGCTCGTCGAAGACGAGCAGGTTCTTGTGTCCGACCAGGCCGTAGTATCCCTTGCGCCCCACCTTGGTGGGTCCGAACAGGTCATAGAAGTCCGCGCTGTTCCAGTTCGCACGTCCACGCCAGTCGTAACGGTCGTAGGCGGCGCCGAGATGGACGCGCTCGCTCGACGGAAGCGCCGTGTCGGGGCTGTAGCTTGCCTCGAGGTTCAGGCGATTCAGTTGAACGGGATCGGAGAAGTTGAGGCGCATGCCGACGGCCGGCGACTCCTTGTATCCCTGCACGATTGGGTACAAGGACTCGCGACCGAGCTTGCCACCCAGGCGGTACACACCAGTGCGCTTCGGCATCTCGTCGAACGGGATTTCGGCCGGCGAGCCGACGTTCCAGCTCTTGATGACAGGCCGCTCTTCAGCAAGACGTTCGCCGAGGAACGTGATGGCGCTGACGTCGTCGAGCGGCGTCGCGTGAATGCGTGCTGGCACGAACCCGGCTCCCGAATAGCGAAAGACGATCAGATCGTCGCCGCCGAGCGGAATCGGGCGGAAGAATCCGGTGTCGGTATTGGTCACCGCGTCGAGCTTCGCTGTCGCGATTTCGTAGCGGAAGATGTTCGAGACGCCCGTGTAGTACGAGCTGCCGTAGAGAAACCGGCCATCCGGCGAGAAGACGAAGTTGTTCGGGACGGCCGTGCCGAAGTCGAATTGCCCCATTGGCGAGGAGTCGCCGTGTTCGAGCGCATCGAGCGACAGAATGCGCACGTTCTGCTTGCCGCTGATTTCGCCGAACGACGCCGCGAGCGTCGTCCCGTCGGGCGACACATCGAGGTCGTACACGACAGTGCCGTACGGGAACGTATGAATCTGGGTCCACTCGCGATACGGCGGCGCGATGCGGACGATCGTGCACAGGCCGTTCAGCTTGCGTATACCCCAGAGCGACTTGTCGGCCGCGTCGAACGCCAGGTCGCCGACTCGAAGATCTTTCTGAAGAAGCGTGGTGCGGTGCGTTTTCGGATCGAACGAGATGAGATCGCGGTACTCCGCGTTGTCGGCTGTGAAAAAGAGGACGCCGGTTTCCGGATCGCGCGCGAGCGAGGTGACCGTGTAGATCGATGGGCCCTTGATGTTGACGAGCCGCTGCACGGCGCCGGTCTCAACGGCGATCGCACCGAGATGGCCGACCACCCCCGGGTAGTTGAGGCCCGCGTAGATGGTGCGCGTCGCCGGGTCGAAGTACGCGCGCGAGACCGAGCCCAGCGCGCGGGGCGTGAGGTCGGCGTACGGCGTCAGGGGGTACTTGCGGATCTCCGCGAGATTCTGCTGCTGAAACGCACGTTCATCGGCGATCCACCGCGCCCACGCCTGCTTGATGGACGTCGCAAAGACCTGTTGGAACTGCGAGGCGTAGTAGGCACGGCTCCCCTCGTGTCGGGCCACCCATTCGATGACCTGCTCCGGTGAATAGGTCCGGGCGAGCCACGTCATGAACCGCGTCCCGTACAAGTACGAATTGACTTGCAGCTGAAAGTCGATCCTGGTGCCTTCCGACGCCAGGCCCAGCGGATCGTAAAAGCGCGCATCGTCTTTGACCATTGACCGGAACACCATCTCGTCGTAGCCGCCCTGCGCCCGCCCGAGTCCGCCCGCCATCCACGTGTCCATGAACGTGGCGATGCCTTCCTGGTACCAGCGCGGCGCTGCGACGCGTGGCGTCGTCAGATAGAAGTACCCGATCGACTCCGGTTGCTCGGTGACCGGCGCCACCTTGCCGCCGAACAGCCGGCGGAACGCCCGATCGCGGCCGGCCGCCTGATCCATCGCGGCCACGTGCACCAGCTCGTGGTTCATGATGATGTTCATGCGGTCGTTGCCGGCGATGGTCTCGAACGCGAAATTGAGCGGCGCGGCCTGCACGGTCACCGCGTTGCGCGGGACGGTTGTCGTCGATGCGCCGCCGGAGTCCTGAAAGTCCACGAGCAGGACTGTGATCTTCTCAAAGGGCGTGAAGTCGAAGAGCTTCCTCTGAAAGCGGAGGGAGTTGAGGAACGTCCGCGCCGCATACGGCACGAGGAACGACTGCGTGCCGTCCACGTAGACGATGCGCACGTCGTCGGTTTCGGTGAATGCCAGCTGGGCGAAGGCCGTGCCCGGCGCCAGTGCCAGGCCGAGCACGACTAACAGGAAGCGGGCGCGCACGCCAAGGACAGTCAGAAGCGTGCGCGCGGACACCGACGGCCTCATCGGATGAGGCCGTCATGGTATCGCAGGAGGGTTACTGCGCGTGCACGTTGCTGGCGAGCGCCGCGGCAAACTGTTGGCTCTGAACAGCCGCGAAGAAGCCGTTGCTCGCCAGAGCGTTCTGGAGCACCCCGCTCTCGAGAGCCGCACTCAGGCGCAAATCCGCGATGACCCCGGCAAACACCGGGCTGCGCAGGGCTGCGATGACCTGGGGATTCTGGACCAAGCTGACAAACACCTGGCTGTGGAGCGCGTTGACAAGGTTGGCGCTCGTGAGCAGGGCCTTGATCCCCGAGTCGCTCACGGCGGCGTTGAGGTCGCCCTTCTGCACGGCGGCGGCAAGATCGCCAGCCTGAAGGGCCGCGATCACCTCGGGCTTCTGGAGCGCTCTCGCAACGTCGTATCGCACGAGGGCTGGAATCAGCTCGGGCCGCAGCCACCGGATGAAGACGGCAAGGTCCGGATTCGTCAGCGTGTACCGGACGCTGGAGTCCTTCACTTGGGCCACGAACTTCGCGTCGGAGAGCAGCTTCACGGCCGCCGGGTCCTTGAGGAGCTTCGCGAAGGTGTCGCTCTGCATGAACTCCTGTGCCGAGGCGTCGCCCAGCGTGACGTCCTTCTCGGACAGTTGAGCCGCCTGATAGCGCTTCGCCGCGCCAATCGTGCCTTCCGTCCCGGCGCCCGTGGGCGGGAACCCCTTGATGCTGAAAACCGCGAGCAGGATGGCGGCAGCGGCGGCGATTCCCCAGATGAATTTGCGCGTCATGTCGTGACCTTTCTCGAAACGGAGGACAGGTGCGGGTTGACGGGTTGGAACAGGATTGATCCGCGCCATGACGTCGCGCACGAGCGTCGAAGGCGGGTCTTCCGGACCGAGTTCGTCGAGCAGGGCCGACAGACGATCGTCTGGTGCAAATTCACTCATGACTCGATCTCCATGCCGAGCAGCAGCCGCGCCAGCCGCTGGCGGGCGCTGTGCAGCCGCGACTTGACGGTCGCGACCGGCAGGTCGAGCGTGCTGCCAATCTCGTCGTACGACAGCTCGGTGAAGTGCCTCAGCACCAGGACCTCGCGATGTTCGAACGAGAGGGCGAGCAGCGCCTGCCGAACGAGCTGCCGGCGTTCTTCAATCTCCAGTGTCGCGAGCGGATTGTCGGTCGCCGGCAGGTCTCCTGAGATTGGCTCGACCGGCCGCCGCGCGCGCCGCGCGTTGAAGCACTCGTTGACGAGGATCCGGTACGCCCAGCTGAAAAACCGGCGGTCGGGATCGTAGGTATGGAGCTTCTCGTAGATCTTGACGAACGCGTTCTGGACGGCATCGCTGGCGTCCTCGCGGTCGCCCAGCATGCGGACGGCAAGGGTAAAGAAGACCCGCTGGTATCGCTGGACCAGCCCCTCGAAACTGGCCGGATCGCCGGCCATGCACTGACGCACGAGGGACTGGTCGTCCGCATCTTCAGTTAAATACACAGGACCCGCCAAAAAGTTGATCCGGGGGGCTGGCCGGCTATCGCCATCCCGTCGGATAAGATAGGGCCCTCCCGCGCGAGGGACACCATCTCTTTGGGTTCGGCACTCAAATGGCCACTTCGTGTCACGCCGGCCAGGTGCGACAAGGCGCTGGTCATTCTACTTTCGGGGCGTTTGGGGCAGGTGGGGGGTGGCGCCCTGGAGGAAACCCTGGCCGAAGCCATCGACCGGGGGAACGTCCGCATCGTCCTCGATCTGGCGGACGTCGATTACATCTCGAGCGCGGGCCTCCGGGCGATTGCCGCAGCCGCCGAGCGATGCACGGCCCGCAACGGCAAGCTCGTCCTTAGCGGCGTCGTCGAACCGGTCCGGATTGCGCTCGATCTGGCCGGCCTGTCAGACAGGATTCCTATTGAAACTTCCCGAGCCTCGGCGATCGCGCGTCTGGACTAGATCGCCTCAATTCAACGGATTCTCACCCGGCTCTGTTCCCTCATGAACTGCTGGACGTAATACGGCCCGCCGGTGCCGCGGCCCGTCGATCCGCTCGCCTTCCAGCCGCCGAACGAGTTGATGCCCGGCCAGGCGCCCGTGGTGGCGCCGGCGCGGCGGTTAGCGTAGGTCACGCCGGCCTGGACGCGATCGAAGAACTCCTGAATCTCGCGCTCGTCTTCCGAAAAGATGCCGGCTGTCAGGCCGTACTCGGTCCGGTTCGCCAGGTCGATCGCTTCGTCGACCGAGAGCACGTCGGCGACGACCGTGATGGGGACGAACAGCTCTTCGCCGAAGAGCGGGTGGGCCGCCGGAAGGCCGTCGATGACTGTCGGCTCGACGAACCAGCCGTGCGCGAACTCGCCGTCCGTGAGCCGGCGGCCGCCTGTCAGAATGCTGCCGCCATCCTGACGCGCCTGCGCAATCGCCCGCTCGTAGGTCTTGACGGCTTCCTCGTTGATGACCGGGCCCAGATAGACGTCGCGGTTCAGCGGGTTGCCGATGGCGATCTTCTTCGTCTTCTCGACGAGGAGCTGGACGAACCGGTCGCGGATGTGGCGGTCGACGTAGACGCGCGAGCATGCCGAGCACTTCTGGCCCTGCGCGCCGAAGGCCGAGCGCATCACGCCGTCGCTCGCCTTGTCGAGATCGGCCGACTTCATAACGAGCGCCGGGTTCTTCCCGCCCATCTCGATGATGAGCGGCCGTGGCACCGGCCGCGCGACGTTGTCGCGCATCAGGCGCATCCCGACATCCTTCGATCCCGTGAACACGATGCCGTCGACGTCCGGGTTGTCGACCAGCTCCTGCCCGGCGGTGCCGCCGCTGCCGGTGATGAAGTTGAAGACGCCTGACGGGATGCCGGCTTCCACCATCGCTTCGAGCAGCGCGTAGCCGAGAAGCGGCGTCACCGATGCCGGCTTGAATACCACCGTGTTGCCGGCGACGAGCGCGCCGCCGGCGGGTCCGGCGGCCAGCGCGAGCGGGAAATTGAACGGGGAGATGACGGCCCACACGCCGTACGGCTTGAGGACGCTGGCGTTCTCCTCGTTCGGCCCCAGCGTGCCGAGCGTGGTGACGAAGCCGGCGTGCGATTCGACTTGCTGGCAGTAGTACTCGATGAGATCGGCCGATTCCTCGACGTCGCCCACGCACTCGAGGCGGTTCTTGCCGGCCTCGAAACCCATCAGCGCCGAGAGCTCCCACCGGCGTCGCCGGATCGCGTCCGCCACCTTCTTGAGCAGCGCGACGCGCTCCTGCCACGGCCTGCGGCTCCATGCCGGGTACGTGCGCCTCGCGGCGGCAATGGCCTCGCGCACCTGATCGCGGCTGGCGCTCTGGAATCGCCCGAGCAGGATGCGTGTGTCGATGGGACTCCGATCGTCGAACTCCGACCCGCCGTGCACCTCGCGTCCGTCGATGATGAGTGGGTAGCTCCGCCCGAACGTCGGCTGCACGCGCTCGATCGCCGCGTCGATCTCGCGGTGGAGATCCTCCATCCGCTCGGCGCTCATCGTGGCGTAGGTGATCTTGGTCTGCGCGGGTGACGTGTCGCTGCTCATGGCAGTGAACATATCACGCGAGCAAGCGCTCGAGTTCCTCCGGATGGCCGGCGCGCGTGAGCGCTTCCTTCCGATCGACGACGCCCTGCCGAATCAGCTCGACGAGCGATTCCTCGAGCGTGAACGATCCGTGCTTGCGCGTGATCGTGACCTCCTGGTGCAGGTGCTGCAGCGCGTTCTTGCGCACGTGCTGCCGCGCGCCGTAGCCGACCATGAGCAGCTCGGCCGCCGGCACGCGGCCGCCTCCGGTCTTTGGCAGCAGCGTCTGCACGAGCACGGCGCTGAGCGCCATGGCCAGTTCCTGGCGGATGGTGTTCTGGCGCTCCGGCGGAAACGAATCGGCGACGCGCGCGACGGTCGTCGCCAGGTCGGTGGTGTGGACGCTCGAGAACACGAGATGCCCCGTCTCGCCGGCGGCGAGCGCGATGCGCATCGTCTCCGGATCGCGCATCTCGCCGACCATGATGACGTCGGGCGCCTGCCTGAGCGCCGCGCGCAGCGCGGTCGGAAAATCGGGCGCGTCGATGCCGATCTCCACCTGTTCGATGACGCTGCGCCCGTGCGCGTGCTCGTATTCGATCGGATCTTCGATGGTCACGATGTGACGCGCCTCGCGCAGGTTGATCTCGTGGAGCAGCGCCGCCATCGTCGTGGTTTTGCCCGAGCCCGTGGCGCCGCCGACGAGCACGAGGCCGCGTGACAAACGCGTGAGCGATTCGACCGACGATGGCAGGCCCAGGCTTGCAAGCCGCGGGACGGCCGCGGGAAGGCGGCGGAGCGTTGCCGCGGGACGGCCGCGCTCACGGTGAAGGTTGATGCGGAAGCGGCCGAAGGTCGTGCGGTATGACGCGTCGGCAATGCCTGTCTCCCGGTACGCGCGACGTGCGTGAGGGGGCAGGGCCGGAACCACGACATCGGCGATCTCTTCGCCGCCGAGCGGCCCTTCGTTCATCGGACCGACCGCACCGTCGACGCGAATCGACGGCGGTGCGCCGGCCACCAGCAGCAGATCACTGGCGCCGCGGTCGACGACCTCTTCGAGCCACGCCTGAAGCCGCGCCAGGTGATCGTCGCGCCGAGGACGTTCCGTGGCGCCGGCGTTCAGCTCGGTGACGAGCGCGTCGAGATCGGAGCTCTCGGGAGGCGTCGGGGTCATTTGGGGATGTGGGCCCGATCGAGCTCGTTCTCGAGGCAGATGTAGTCGAGGAGTTCCGTGTCGGGCACGAGCACGTGCTTCAGCGTGACCGTCCACGTTTTCGTGTACGCCTTCGGATCGTCGACGGTCAGCTCGATCTCGAGGTTGCCGACGTTCGGCCGGCGGAACTTTTCAGTGATGCGAGCCGCATCGGTCAGCGGACTGCCCGTCGAGTCGAGCCAGAGGCCATCGCGGAATCCACTCGTCTCGACTCTCAGTGTGTCTCCCTCCCACTTCGCCGAGGAGTAGCCGCTCCACGACGGCTG
>Ga0066903_100000467_pt1 | contig 25379 bp, 29 predicted proteins | sample PanSoiMetaGPlot1_FD_67491 | JGI IMG/M metagenome (GOLD analysis project Ga0066903, IMG submission 67491) | Tropical forest soil microbial communities from Panama analyzed to predict greenhouse gas emissions - Panama Soil - Plot 1 (version 2) | ecosystem: Environmental > Terrestrial > Soil >... | reverse complement strand
TCGAGGAAGGCCAGCGTGAGGTCTCCGCGGACGGGAAAGAAGTTCAGCGCGTGGCCCGCCGACTGGGGTCCAAACGAGAACACCGGCAGGGCCGCCGACCTGTCACCTGGTCTGATGGACGCACTGGGGATCACGACGGACGATGACGTGGAAGTCATCTATCCCGACCCTGGAGAATAGCCATGTCGCTCGCAGCTCTTCTGATCGGTCTGCTCAACTGCATCTTGCTGGTCGCAATCCTGGTGCTTCTCGGCGCTGTCGTCGCGTGGGTGGCGTCGGCGTTCGCGTGGCCGATCCCGTGGAACATCCAGCGACTCTACCTGCTGGTCTGTCTGATCGTGTTCATCATCTGCGTCGCCGGCCTGCTGGTGGGGTCACCTATGGTGCACTTCTTTCGCGCGGGAGTCGGAGGTCCCGCCCTTGCAGCCGTACCCCCCTGGACCTCCCGACATCTGTCGCCCATGTTGAATTGAGGAACGAATGCCGATCATCCCCTGGGCGTGCGCGCACGGAGACGCAGAGTGGGCGATCATCCCGTGCGCGCGGACGACGATGCTCGGATCGGCGGACTCGAATCGCGTGATCATCACCGGAGGCGGTTCGATCGAGTCGTTCGGACCGTCGCCGAGGCACCTCGACCGAGGCGTCCCCTGCACCAAGGTGATCTTCTTCGACCCCTCGTGGGAGATCGAGCTGGTCCCGTCCGACCACCTCGCCCTCCTGGGGTCGGGGAGGCGGACGATCAGGGGAAAGGGCTTCGCCACGTTCTCGTGCGACAGCAGGGACCACTGGACCGAGAACAGCTTCCAGAGCCTCGACTGGAGCCAGCACGACCTCGAGGAGCTGATCGACGTGGTCCAAGAACTCTGCCAGGGGAAGCCGTCCCTGAGAAGGCGAGTCGAGGCACTCGCCAGGAAGCTGTTGCCAAATCATCAAAACGCGCGGAGAGCAGGATGAACCAGCACGCTCCGAAGTCCTTCAAGCAACAAGAGGTCACGATCGACCTTCCCTCGGGCAACACCTGCTCCAGGCTGCTGACCGCGAGGGCGATCGCCGCCGTCCGGAGGGCCAAGGTCGAGGACGTCGTCGAGAGCCTCTGGCCGAACGACAAGCTGATCTCGACGATCGTCAGGGCGGCCTCCGCCCCGGCCATGACTGCCGTGACCGGATGGGCGAAGGAGCTGGCGCAGATCAGGGTCGCCGATGCGGTGGACGCCCTTGGGGCCTACTCCTCGGCGGTGGAGATCATGGAGAACTCGCTGCTGCTGGCGTGGGACGGTTACGGTCAGATCTCCGTCCCCGGCTTCGTTGCCTCGGCCGCGAACGGCGGCTTCGTCGCCGACGGTGATCCGATCCCCGTCAGGCAGCTCGTCGACGCAGCCCAGCCGCTCCTTCCTCACAAGGTCGCCTCGATCGCGGTCCTCACCGAAGAGATGATCAACAGTTCGAACGCTGAGGCCCTGATCACGGACACCCTGGTGAAGAGCGCAGGACTCGCGATCGACGCCGCGTTCTTCGACGCGAACGCGTCGTCCTCGGCGAGGCCGGCTGGCGTTCGCAACGGCGTCGCCGCCCTCACGGCGAGCTCGAACACCGACTCCTTCGGCGGGGCGTTCGAGGACGTCTCGACCCTCATGGGAGGCGTCGGTCAGGTCGGCGGCAAGGGTCCTTACTACATCGCGTCGTCGATCGGGAGGATCGCCTCGCTCCAGATGCGCTGGGCCGAGCAGGTCGACATCATCGGGATGGTCATGTCTCCCGCGATCGGCAACGACCTGATGGCGATCGCTCCCCAGGCGCTCGCGGCGGCCGTCGACCCGGCCCCTGCGATCGAGGTAGCGAACGCCGGGACGCTCTACATGGACACCGCTCCCGGGGCCGTCGGCACCACGCCCGGCCCGGAGCGGAGCTTGTTCCAGACTCGCAGCACGGCGGTCAAGGTCAGGTGGCCGGTCAGCTGGGCGCTCCGCGATCCCCGCGGTGTCGCGTGGCTCACCCCTGGGTGGAAGTGATGATAGTGGGAAGAGAAGGCGAGGCGTACGTAGACGCCCTCGAGGAGATGGAGCCGATCGTCTCCGTGGAGGAGACCGACTACGGCTGGCGCGGGCTGACCGCCCAGGGAGAGGTCTACGAGGTCCGCGGGTCGAACGGTCACAAGGCAGTCATCCCCGACGTCATCACCGTGTTCAGCAACGGTCGACCGATCGGCAGGCGGAGGATCACCAACGAGTCTCCCGTCGACATCGACGCCTACCTGCTGTACTTCAACCTCGCGGTGTCGCTCCACAAGGACGGGAAGCTGAACGAGGCCCTCGAGGCGATCGAGATGTCGATGAGGATCATCGAGACCCTCCGCTCGAGGTTCAACAGGGCGATGATCCTCCTCCACATGGGAAGGTGGAGCGAAGGCTTCCGAGAGTACTGGCGATGCGAGCAGGAGAAGCCGTTCATGCGACCCCAGGTCGCGGAGGCTCTCGCCCTCGGTCTCAAGCCGTGGAAGGGAGAGCCCGGTCGCCTGTCGGTGATCCACGCTCATGGGTTCGGCGACACGATCATGGCGCTCCGCTTCGTCCCGCCCCACGCGACCATGGTCGTGCCGCGGGAGCTTGCGAGGACGGCGTCCCAGTTCGGGGAGGTCTCGAGCTCGCTGGTCGACTGCGACTACTTCTGCCCGATCCTCCACCTGCTTTATCACAGGGACGTGAGACCAGGATTGATCGACGACTCGCGCTACGTCACGGTCGACAAGGGCGAAGTGACCAGATGGGGAGAGACGCTCGGGCCCAGGATGAAGAAGCGCGTCGGGGTCGCGTGGAGCGTGGGGAAGCCGAGCCCTGGAGACTTTCCGAGGGAGATCGATCTCGAGCTGCTCGTGGACCACCTGCGGAGGAGAGAGGACGTGGAGATCCACAGCGTACAGCTACAGGGTGCAGACGAGGCGAGGGAGTGCGGAGTCGTTTCGCACTCCTTCGTCGACTTCGCCGACTGCGCCGCATTGATGGCTCACATGAACGAGATAGTCAGTGTGGACACTGCTGCCATCCACCTGGCGGGGGCGATCGGTCATCCCAAGGTGACCGGTCTCCTCTCCCACTGGCACAGCTGGCGATGGAGAACGAGCTGGTACCGCGGCGTCAAGATGGTCTCTCAGAGGACGCCGGGAGACTGGTCCAGTGCCCTGGAGGCGATGCATGGCTAGGAAGCCGAAGAGGAAGAAGTCGACCACTCCAACTGTGGCTCAGCCGGTGGTGTTCAGGTACTACTGCGAGGACATCCCCACGGGAGACAAGGTCGCCCTGAGCGATCGTCTCAACGAGATCGGATCGCTCGGGTGGCAGCTGGTGTTCGTCGGACCAGACATGCTCTGGTTCATAGGAGACGAGAGCTCGGTGATCCCCTCCGAGGAAGTTCCTCCTCAGGAGCCGTGACATGAGAAGGTGGTCTTGGCAGGACCTGGACATGCGGATGATCGAGGGACCGTTCTCGATGTACATGACGCCCGAGGAGACCTCCCTGCTGGTCTCCCTGGTGAAGAGCGTGTCGCCGAGGGTGATGATCGAGTTCGGGTGCAATTACGGGGTCACCGCCGCTCGCCTCCTCGACAACGTGAGCACCTTGGAGAAGTACATCGGGATCGACGTCCCGATCGACCACTCTCCGACCCTGAAGTGCCAGATGGCCGAGGTCCCGAGAGGGGCCGGAACGTTCGCCTCGGACGACCAGAGGTTCTTCCTCCTCACCACCGAGCACATGCTCGCTCCCGACGAGCTCGAGAGGTGCGACGCGGTGTTCATCGACGGGGACCACAGCTACGAGGCCGTGGTCCACGAGAGCCACCTGGCGAGGACCCTGCTGCGACCGGGAGGCATCATCGTCTGGCACGACTACAACAACCCAGCCGTCGAGGTCACCCAGGCGCTCGACATGCTGAGGAACGAGGGCTGGAGGATCGACTGCGTGGAGAACTCCTGGCTGGCGTTCATGAGGGCAGAAGGACGAAGACCATGAAGACCAAGCAATCCATCAAGCAGTCCGACATAGAGCCGGACGACGGCGAAGACATCGACTCCTTCATGGAGCGATGCGTCGACGAGCTCGGAGACGAGGACGTGTGCGAGTGGATCTGGAACAACAGGTCTTCCACGGACGGGATCAGGAGGAAGACCCACTCGAGCGACGTCGAGGGGATGGAGTTCATCCTCAGCGACGAGACGCCGGACCGCCTTGACGACGTGATCCTCTCCGACGGGTGGGACCTCAGGGCGTTCAAGAAGAACCCGATCGCCCTGTTCAACCACCAGGCGGGCTTCCCGATCGGGAAGTGGAACAACGTCAGGGTCGAGAACAAGCAGCTGAGAGGACACCTCGAGCTGGCTCCCTCGGGGACCAGCAACAGGGTCGACGAGATCAGGCGGCTGGTCGAGGCCGGCATCCTGAAGGCCGTCTCCGTGGGCTTCCGCCCGGTGGAGATGGAGAAGCGAGACGGCTCCGACTGGGGTTACGCCTACACGAAGAGCGAGCTCGTAGAGACCAGCCTGGTCGCGGTACCGGCCAATCCCAATGCCTTGGCGGTCGCCAAGTCGTTGAACATATCTCGCGAAACGATGGACGTTGTCTTCGCCGGGCAAGGCAAGAGAGACAGTGTCAAGCGCCGCGAGTTTCCCGGCGGGCAAGCCGAGCGAAACGGAAACAAGAGAGGTAGGACGATGTCCACCTTAGCCGATCGCATCCGGTCTCTGGAGGAGAGCATCACCTCCAAGCAGGATGCACTCAACTCCCATCTCGAGAAGATGGACGACTCGAACGTCAGCAACTCCGACCTCGAGACGACATCGAGGCTCAACGCTGACATCGTTCAGCTCCAGAAGACCAGGGACGCCCTGATCGACAGCGAGAAGATTCTGGCGAAGACCTCGATGGACGACGGCCAGGGCGGCGGTCGAGCCCTCGTCGTCACCGGGACTCGCCGGGAGCAGCAGGAGGGCAAGGTCGCGGCTCCCTCCGTGATCGTCAATCGGACCAGGGACAGCGTCGACCTCGTCGAGCTGTTCATCAAGGCCGGCACCCTGTGCTACGCCGCGAAGACCTGGGGCAAGTCGACCGAGGAGACTCGCGCGAAGATCGCAGAGACCTTCCCGGAGTACAAGGACGAGGGCGTGAAGTTCATGTCGGAGATCGTCCTGAGGTCGGCCTCGGCCCCGGCCATGACGACCGTGACCGGGTGGGCGGCGGAGCTCGCCCAGATCAGCTACGCGGCGCTGATGCCGCTGCTGATCCCCAAGGCGATCCTCACGCGGCTCGCCCCGCGGGGTCTCACGTTGGGCTTCGGGGCCTCCGGCTCGATCCGGATCCCGACTCGCTCCCGCACTCCGACCCTGGCCGGGTCGTTCGTGGGAGAGGGCATGCCGATCCCGGTCAGGCAGGGGGCGTTCACGACCCAGACGCTCGTGCCGAAGAAGATGGCCGTGATCACGACCTGGACCAGGGAGATGGACGTCCACTCGATCCCCGCGATCGAGGGCCTGCTCCGCGACGCGATCTCCGAGGACACCCAGATCGCGATCGACAGCGTCCTGATCGACGCCAACGCCGCCACGACCATCAGGCCCGCCGGCCTGCTCAACGGAGTGGCTGCCACCACCGCCACTGCCGGCGGTGGTATCGCGGCTCTCGTAGGGGACCTGACAGCGCTGATCAGCGCGATCAGCGCAGGGACCTACGGCAACGTCCGCAACCCGGTGTGGCTCGTCAATCAGACGGACATGCTCAGGGCCTCGCTGCTGTCCGCCGCGAACACCGGCATCTTCCCGTTCCGCGACGAGATCAGGGCCGGGACGCTCGGCAACATCCCGTACATCGACAGCGCGACGGTCGCAGCGAAGACCATGATCCTGGTCGACGCCGCGGACTTCGTGGTCGTCGGCGGGGAGGCCCCTCGGATGGAGATCAGCGACCAGGCGACTCTCCACATGGAGGACACCACCCCCCTCGAGCTGGTTGCCTCTCCGAGCACCGTGGCCGCTCCCCAGCGGTCGCTCTTCCAGACCGACTCTCTCGCGCTTCGCATGGTCATGCCGCTGAACTGGCTCCAGCGTCGCGCGGGAACTGTGGCCTGGACCCAGAACGTCACCTGGTAGGAGTTGCTGAACCCACCGGCCCAGCCGGGAGTTATGGGGAATGCAAGGGGACCCTGATCGACGATCCGATGACTCCGGGGAGATCAGGGACCCCGCAACATAGGAGACCACTGCCATGACCAAGCTCGCAGACGACTCGGCGACAGAGAACGCGAAGAAGCTCGCCGAGGCGGAGAAGAAGGCGTCGGACGAGTCGAGGGCTCAGTACTCCTCGAAGATGAAGGGCAAGCCGACTCCGACCCAGGAGGAGAACGACCTCGCCGCGTGCGGGGCTCACATCCTCGAGCACGAGGCCGACGGGTCCGACCCCGACCCGCACGGTGGTCCGATCCAGGACAAGGTGGTGACTCCGGCTTCCTCTCCGAGCAAGCCGCAGAGCTACCAGACGAGAGACGCGAGGGCTCACTCCAGGCACGAGTAGAGCAATGGCCGGTGTTCTTGCCAGGCTGAAGTCCGTCTTGAAGTCGGCGGCGGAAGGAAACTTCCGCCCAGGCCCGTACCTCTTGCCGGTGACCGGCGGGTGGCTCCCGGACGGGGTCTCTCAGAACTGGTGGCAGGAGGGGATCGTCCCCTACTACCCAGGAGCCTGCAACGCGATGGTCGAGGCGTGCGTCTCCGCGTACTCCCAGACTGTCGCGATGTGCCCGGGCGACCACTGGCGCACCAAGGACAACGGCGGGAGAGAGCGGGTGAAGAACTCCGCTCTCGCCCGCATCCTCCGCTACCCGAACGGGTATCAGTCGATCAGCGACTTCCTCCTCAACACCGTGAGGGAGCTGTACCTTCACGGAAACTCCTACGCCGTCGCCATCCGCAACGACCGCTACGAGATCGACGAGCTCCACTTGATGAACCCTGCGATCTCCTACCCAAGATTGTCCGAGACCGGTGAGATATTCTACTTCCTTGGCGGGAACGACATCTTGGCGAAGACGCTCGGAGAGCAGTTCATAGTGGTCCCCGAGCGAGACGTGCTTCACATCAAGCTCCACTATCGCAGGAGATTTCCTCGCCCTCTCGTCGGAGAGAGCCCGATCGCGTCGGCCTACGGCGAGATCGGGATGTCCGAGGCGATCATCAAGCAGCAGAACTCCTTCTACGCGAACGAGGCCAGGCCGTCGGCGGTCCTCACCACCGACCTCGTCATGGACAAGGACCAGGTCCAGGCCCTGAGAGACAGGTGGAACGAGCAGGTCAAGGGCCGGTTCATGGGCGGGACGCCGATCCTCACCGCGGGTCTCAAGGTCCAGCCCTGGGCGCAGACCGGCAAGGACGCCGCGATCGCGGAGATGTTCAAGCTCTCGAACGAGCAGATCGCCCTGGCCTTCAGGGTGCCGCTCCAGATCCTCGGCGTAGGAGGAGCGCCGTTCGGCAGCACGGAGATGCTGATGCAGAGCTGGATCGCGACCGGCCTCGGCTTCTGCCTCAACCACGTCGAGGAGGCGGTCGGCAACCTCTTCAATCTCAAGGGCCAGCCCGACGAGTACGTCGAGTTCGACACGGCAGCACTGCTGAGGTCGGCGCTGAAGGATCGGATAGACGCGCTCGCTCGAGGAGTTCAGGGAGGCATCTACGCCCCGAACGAGGCCCGCAACCAAGAGGGACTTCCCGATGTCAAGTTCGGAGACGAGCCGAGAGTTCAGCAGCAGGTCGTCCCTCTCAGCGCCGCTGGAGCCATCCCAGCAGCTCCTCCGTCTCCTGCGGCTCCAAAACCTGAACCTCCGGCCGACGCAAAGCCTCCTCCGGCGGACGACGCCAAGCCGTCTCCGCCGAAGCCTCCGCCTCCCGATAAGGTTTACCTAGATGCAGACACTCAACGGGAAGTCAGAAACCTCCTCAAGCTTACCGAGTCCGTCGGACGACAGCGGCGACACGCTGCTCGACGCCTGGAGGATCGCCCTGGCGGAAGTTCTTGATCGCCAGGAGGAACGCTGGGAGAACTACACCAGGCTGATGGAGGCCCAGTCCTCGTCGATCATAGCGAGGCTCGAGGCGAAGGTCGCCACGCTGGAGGGAAGGATCGCAGATCGTCTGGCGGAGCTGAGAGATGGCAAGGACGGCAAGGACGGCAAGGACGGAGACGCTGGTCCAGTGGGTCCAGCCGGCGAGAGGGGAGTGGCCGGCGAGACAGGTCCAGTGGGCGAGCAGGGTCCAATTGGTCCAGCAGGGGCTCAGGGTCCCGGAGGACTTCAAGGCCCTGCTGGGGAGAAGGGAGACCAAGGAGATTCGGGCCCACCAGGTCCTCAGGGAGAGGCTGGTCCTCGAGGAGAACGCGGCGAGCCTGGTTCTCAGGGAGAGAAGGGCGAACGCGGCGAACCTGGAGCGGTCGGGCCTCCGGGTGAACCCGGCAGTGTCGGCGAATCAGGTGCGAAGGGAGATCAAGGCGCTCCGGGCGTACCCGGCCCAGCCGGCCTACCTGGCGATCGCGGCGAGAAGGGTGACCCAGGAAAAGATGGCGACCTTGGACCGCCTGGAGAGGTCGGGGCTCAAGGCCCTGTCGGCCCAGCCGGGGAGAGAGGGGAACCAGGTACCTCTGGACCCCCCGGCCCTGCCGGCAAGGATGGCCGGGATGGTACCCCGGGCCAGCTCAGATCGCTCAAGGCGTTCACCCATGGCTCAGTCTTCTACGAGGGGGACCTAGTAGCCCACAAGGGCAGCACCTATCAGGCGCGTTCTGACACGGCCAGGGAGCCTCCCCACGAGGACTGGGCCTGCGTGGCTCTGGCCGGGAGGAACGCCTCCACTCCTGTCGTCCGAGGGACCTTCAGCGAGGGCGAGTCCTACTCGCACTTGAACATCGTGGCCCTCAACGGCTCGAGCTTCGTTGCCAGGATGGACAACCCGGGAGCGTGCCCGGGCGACGGCTGGCAGCTGATCGCCTCGGCGGGAAAGCCGGGGAAGCCGGGACCGAGAGGCGAGCAGGGTCCAGCTGGGATCACGAAGGTCGTGACGATCTCGATCAAGGGATGGGAGATCAGGAGGGAGAGCTACGAGGCGGTGCCGATCCTCGCCGACGGGTCGAGGGGAGAGCCGCTCGATCTCCACCCGTTCTTCGAGCAGTACCACGGAGATCGCAATGGCTGACAGGGTCGTGTCGATCCTCACCGCCGCCACCGACTTCGACCTCGTGTCGCTCGACGAGCTCAAGACGATGTTCGGAATTCCCTCGACGGACACGAGCCAGGACACCCAGCTGGCGATGTACATCGACAACTACTCCGACGTCATAGCGACGTACTGCAACAGGACGTTCGCCTACGAGGAGGTCCAGGAGATCTGGCGCTGCACGGAGTACGATCAGACCAACGTCATGAAGAGGATATTCGTCAGCCACTACCCGATCGACACGACCTACCAGACGGTCGTCGAGAGCCCGAGCGGGGCGGTCCTCGATCCGTCGACCTACGTGATCGAGGAGAAGTCGGGGAAGATCGAGCTGCTGTTCACCAACACTGAGCCGATCACGGTGACCTACTCCGGTGGATACAAGCTTCCCGACGAGTGCCCGCCGGCGCTCAAGCAGGCGCTGGTCTTCATGGTCAGGGAGGGCCAGGCCCTCATGCAGAGGTACGGAGTCAGCGGCATCCGAAGCATCTCCCACAAGGAGAGTCGGGTGATGTACTACGACCTCAACCAGATGCTCGCCAAGGGTCCCGCCGGCGGCGTCGGCCTGATCAACCAGATCGCCGACAACCTGCTGATGAAGTACGTGAGGCTCGAGGTCTGATGCCTCTCTCCCTCTCGATGGATGGCTTCGCCTCCATCATAAGGTCTCTCGACGACATGCTGAAGCAGATAGAGGCGCTTCCGCTCGAGATGTACAATCAGACCGAGGACTGGCAGACCCAGGATGTCCACTTCAAGAGGCCGTACACGAAGATGGTCGACGCCCACACGGTCGAGACCATCGTCTGGCCTCGAGGCAGGAGGAGACAGGCGGGATACCAGGGGAGAGCCCACAGGGGGAGGAGGGCGAGGAAGGTCCAGAGGCTCAGCGCCAAGCCGACGAGGAAGTACGTTCGGAAGAAGGTCAGGCGATCGAGGCTCATCGCGAGCCAGAGGCCACTGCTGAGGCCGTTCCTCTACGACATGCTGGTCGACCGCATGAACAGGGTCTTGGAGACCGTGAAGTGGCACTGAACTTCAGCACGCTGGTGTACTCTCCCTGCCAGGCGGTCTTCGGTCGCCAGGTCAACTTCACGTCGAAGTTGGGGAACTCCTTCACTGGGACCGGGCGTGGCATCTACGACAGTCGGGAGGTCCACCTGACACTCGAGGACGGGAGCATCATAGAGGACCAGGACACGATCCTCGACATACGGGACGTCGAGTTCTCTTCCATGCCGATCCAGGGAGACACTCTGGACATCCCCTACGACCCCGACTCTGGTCTGTCGGCGATCGGCCAGTTCGAGATAGTCAACGTGTGGAACAACGGAGGCGGGGAGACCACTCTCCAGATAAGGAAGATCGTTCCGTGATCACCGAGACCCAGAGCAGTGCCATCGACATCAGGGACGCGATGTACAACATCGTATCGGCGAGCCCGTACTTCTCTGGGTGGACGTTTCGCAGGAACAAGATGCTGCCGGTCCAGACGAACCTCCTCCCCTTCATGGGCATCTACCTCGCCGAGGAGATCATGACTCCAGACGGGGACCCGGGGATCGGGTGCGTCAGGTTCATCCACGCAGCTCGCATCGGCTTCTCTATCATCCAGTCCGCCAACGACCCTGACACCGTGGAGCACCTGGTCGACCAGTCGTTCCTCAAGGTGATGTCCCTCCTCTGGACCGACGTCAAGTTGATGAACGTGCTCCACAACTCCAACCCAGAGGGCGTTGGCATAGAGGGAGTGGTGAGGGGATCGAGGAGACACGTCCCGGGAGCGCCGACGTCCACCAACGAGACCCCGTGGTTCGAGTGCCAGTACGAGGTCAACTGCGTGTCCCGCAGCGAGTGGTACCCCGACATCCCGGACGACCTGAACGAGATCGACGTTACCGTGGCTCTCAATAACGCCGATCCATCGCAGGTCCAGCCTGTCACTATCAAGTACATGCTGGACACGTTGAGAGCGGCGAGAAGGAGCTAGGTCATGGTCAACGTAGTGGCGAAGACTCCGACCCAGAGCGAGCAGGCCAAGGCCAATCTCGCCAGGGTCAACAACATGAAGAAGCGTCCAGGCATCCGCGTCGAGCCGCGCGACGACGACATGCGGCGCCTGCTGAAGCATCCCTCGGCCGGAGGCTTCCGCAGCGAGGGCTCGATCGAGTGGCCCGACGACACCTTCACCCGGCGACGGCTGAAGGAGGGTTCGGTCAAGCTGGCCGAGGAGAAGAAGGAACCCGTCCACCACTCGCGCTCGCGCTCGCACGAGTGACTTCTAGTCAGTAGATTGGACTTTGAAGTCAAATCTACAGACCCATAGTCCCCTCAAAAATGGAGGATGATCCTCATGCCCATCAGTTTCTCTAACATTCCTGCGAACATAAAGGTGCCCCTCTACTGGGTCGAAGTGGACCCGAGCATGGCCGGGCTGCCCTCCATCAACCTGCGCGCTCTGATGGTCGGCATCATGACCACCGACGGCGATGCCACCCCGGAGGTTCCGATCCCGATCGGCAGCCAGGCCCAGGCGGACCAGCACTTCGGTGCCGGCTCGGAGCTGAGTCGCATGTTCCAGGCGTACTACAGCAACAACTTCGCCAACGAGGTCTGGGGTCTCCCCCTCTCGGAGCCAGCCGGGGCCTCGGCGGCGTCCGGGACGATCGTGATCGGCGCCGCCCCCACGGGAGCTGGGACGATCCACCTCTACATCGCGGGGACCCACATCCCGGTCAACGTCATGACCACTGACACGGTGGACCAGATCGCCACCGCGATCGCTGACCAGATCAACAACTCGTACGCGGAGAACGGAACTCCGGCCCTTCCGGTGTCCGCCGCAGCAGCGACTGGGACTGTCACCCTGACCTCGACGTTCAAGGGCGTCAACGGAAACGAGATCACCGTGTCCCTGAACTACCACGGATCGAGGGGAGCGGAGATCACTCCTCCAGGTCTCGGCATCACCTTGCCGGCGACCGGGCTTCTCACGGGAGGAGCCGGTGTACCTCTCATGGACAACGCGATCTCGGCCATCCAGAAGCAGGAGTTCGAGTACGTCGCCATGCCGTACACGGACAGCAACAGCCTGTTCGCGTGGGACCAGGAGTACGGCTTCACCGACCAGGGTCGGTGGGGGTGGCAGCGTCAGCAGTTCGGTCACGTGTTCTCCGCCATGCGAGGGACCTACGCCGACCTGATCCTCTTCGGCGACGGCCAGAACAGCGGCGTAGAGTCGATCATGGGCTTCGAGACCACGACCCCGAGCCCGATGTTCGAGTGCGCGGCAGCCTACGCCGCCAAGGCCCAGCGAGCCCTGATCAACGACGCTGCTCGCCCGCTCCAGACCTTGGCCCTCAACAACATCAAGGGCTGTCCGGTCCAGGACCGCTTCGACTTCCCCGAGCTCAACAGCCTGGCGAGCAACGGGATCGCGATCCAGGAGGTCGGCAGTGACAACCAGCCGATGATCCTCCGGGAGCAGACCACCTACCAGCTCAACCTCTGGGGCGCGCCGGACGACGCGTACGAGCTGGTGACCACGCTGGCCACCCTGGCGAAGCTGCTTCGCAACCAGAAGCACGCGATCACCTCGAAGTTCCCGCGCCACAAGCTCGCCGACGACGGGACCAAGTTCGGTCCGGGCCAGGCGATCGTCACGCCGGGCATCATCAAGGCGGAGCTGGTCAACGAGTACCAGATGGACATGTGGAACGGTCTGGTCGAGAACCTCAAGGCGTTCAAGGCCAACCTGATCGTCGAGCGCGATCCCAATGACCCGAACAGGGTCAACGTGCTCTACCCGCCGGACCTGATCAACCAGTTGCGGATCTTCGCCGTGCTGGCTCAGTTTCGGCTCCAGTACGATCGCGGCATCGACCTCGAGATCATCGGTCAGGCGCCGCCTCCGTACAACGCTGCTGCGGGCACTCCGCAGTGAGATCGCCCTGCTAGAAAGGAGACAGGACAATGGCACAGCGTTTCGCAGGAGTCGCGTTCCTCACCGTGGACGGCACACAGTTGGCCCTCCGCGGCAACTTCACGGTAAGCCCAAGCGCCGTTGAGCGAACCATGATCGCTGGGCAGGACGGGGTTCACGGGTATCAGGAGCTGCCCCGCGTCCCCTACATCGAGGGCGACCTCTCGACCGTCCCCGGTCTCCTCCTCGAGGACCTCGAGGCGGAGACCGACGTCACGGTCGTCGCCCAGCTGGCGAACGGCATGCAGTACACTCTCACCGGCGGGACCTGCAAGGCCGGTCTCGAGGAGAACACTCGAGACGGCCAGGTCAAGGTCCGCTGGGAGGGTCTCGCCTGCCAGGAGATCAGCATCGCCTAGAGGGGTCTCATGGCAAGGAAGATCGCCGGGACGGCCTACCTCACGGTCAACGGGATCCAGTGGGCTCTCCGCGGAAACTTCGTCGTCAGCCCATCCTTCGTGGAGCGGACGATGGTCGCAGGACAGGACGGCGTCTGTGGATACCACGAGACGCCGCGCGTCCCCTTCATCGAGGGTGACCTCACCACGATCCCCGAGATGCTCATCGAGGAACTCGAGCGCCAGGTCAACGTGACCGTGGTGGCCCAGCTGGCGAACGGCTTGGTCTACACGCTCACGGGAGGCATATGCAAGGGCTCCCTCGAGGACAACACTCGGGACGGCATCGTGCACGTCAGGTGGGAGGGGCTCGCGTGCAACGAGCACCTCCCGATCTCCAGCAGCACGGGGAAGGCCGGAAGCAGTGCGTAAACACGGGAGAAGAAAATGAACGAACAAGTCAGAACGGGCAACGGAGTGAAGATGAGAGAGGGCTTTCAACCTCAGAACGCACCAGAACCTCCTCTCCAGACCAATAACCTCCAGACCAATCCTCCGCAGCAGCCACTGCCGACTCAGCTCAAGAGCGAGCAGCCGACCCCCGAGCCGGTTCTCAGCGAGGCGGACGTGCTGAGGAAGGAGATCGCCGAGAGCGCGGAAGAGTGGCCCATCACGGTCCAGCTCCTCTACAAGCCAATTCGCAACGAGAAGGGAGATGAGATCACCAGTCTCACCTTCCGCGAGCCGAGGGCCGGCGAGATCAATCGCATCGGCAATCCGACTCGCATGCTGTGGGACGGAGAGATCATCATCGAGGAACGCAAGATGACCTACATCATGGGGGCACTCTGCGGCGTGCTCCCGCCGCTCCTCGAGATGATGGACCCGCGGGACTGGAACAGCTGCGCATATCGTCTCAGAAAATTTTTTTTACCAGATCTTCGGGCGTGGTGAACCCTGTCATCGATGACAGCATGGTCATCGACTGCTACCGACTCGCCAGCTACTACCATCTCGACCCTCGCCTGTTCCTCGACATGCCGATCAGCGAGGTTCAGATGCACCTGAGAAGGACCGCCCAGCTCGAGCGCCAGCGCAAGCGAGACTCGGGAGACTGAGTTGCCCACTGACGTCCAACAGTTGCAGCTTCGCATCACCCTCGACGACCAAGCTTCGGCGGGGATCGCGAGGCTGCGCGATGAGTTCAGGGGACTCGGTACAGCAGCCAATTCCATCTTCGCCAAGTCCAAGGCCGAACACGACGAGATGGGGAAGAGGCTGAAGGAGCTGGCCCTCGAGGCGACCAAGGGCGTGGAGGGTCTCAACAAGTTCATCGGCAAGTTTGGATTGGCCGGAGCCGGTATGGCCAGCGCAGCAGCGACCATCGCGTTCGGCCTGAAGAACCTCAGTGAGTTCGCCTCGAAGATTCAGGAGATTTCCAACGTCGCGAAGACGATCGGCATGGACCCAGCCGAGTTCAAGAGCCTCACCGAGCAGTACGACAAGATCGGGGTGTCCGCCGCGACAGTCGCCTCGAGCCTCACCGGGATGGTCCAGACGCTCGACGAGATTTCTCGTCCAGACACGGGAAGGCTGACCGAGATGGTCCAGGCAGCTCAGGCCTACGGACCTGTCATGCTCGACGCGATCAGGAAGGTTCAGGCTCAGCAGACCGAGTCTGCCAAGCTCGGTGAAATTCTCAGGCAGAGTCAGAACGTGAAGGCCAACATAATGGCCCAGAAGGGAGGAACCGAGGAGAAGGGAGCCGCCGCTCAAGCCAGGTTCTTGAATCAGTGGCGCGTCAATCCCGAGATGGCGAACATCAAGAACATCAAGGAGTTCACCGAGGCTCTCTCGAAGAGGTTCAAGGATCAGCAGAAGGCGACCCAGGAGTTCAGGGAAGTGACCTTCGAGATCGGGAAGGAGTGGGAGAGGATTTACGAGAACATCATGACGAGCGCCTTGGCCTCGGACGGCGTGATCGTTCACGGACTTCAGTTGGCGAATTCCATAATGCACGAGATCAACGTCAACTGGAATGCGATTGGAAACTCTCCGTTCGCCAAGCTCATCGTGAGGTTAGTGACTCCAGGGGCGAGTGCGATCTCACTGGCCAATGACATATACAACGCGTTTCACAACAGCAAGAACATTCCAAGTATGACGGCTCCAGCCAGGGAGACTCCTTGGTCTCCGAGCCCGAACGAGCCCAGCGTTGGAGAGCAAGGAAGTCGGGCGAAGGATTTTTGGAAGAGCATCTTGGGTGGAGGTTCTTCAGCTCAAGAAGCTCCCGCGACAGCTCCCATGAAATTCGCAGACCTCCCAGAAGATTTTGGAGGTGGAGGTGGAGGAGGTGGGTTCACCAATAAGTTGTTTCCGAGCGACGGTCCATTGTCGAAGAACATTGAGGACAGGAGGGGAGAGAGAATTGTTTCGTCTCTCTCCAATGTCAGGGACGAATATCTGAAGGACTTGAATGAGAACACCAAGCAGGTGAAGATACTGAATGAATATTTCAAACTTCTTTCTGAAGGTGACCTCAGGTTCAGGGGCTTCGCTGGAGGAATGTTGGTTGGTTACGGCGACGCAGGTGGTGGAGGTTGGGGTCCAGGTTCAGGAGGCGGAGGCGGAGGAGGAGGAGGAGGCGGAGGAGCAGGTCCTGGTGGTCCAGGCCCAGGCCCAGGTCCAGGCCCAGGCCCAACTGGTCCAACTCCAAGTCCTCTGGGTCCAACTCCGAGCACTCTCGGTGGAGCTGGTGGAGTTCCAGGCATGGCCGGAACGCAGTCCGGTCCGCCTGCTCAGAGACCAGCGGCGTTGACCTCGTGGGGTGGAGCCGCCGGCGTCCAGGGTCTTCCCGGAGCACAATCTGGTCCTCCTGCCAGCAGGGCTGCCGGACCGTACAGCACTGGAGGTGCTGGAATTCCAGGCCTCGCTGGAGGCCCGTCTGGTCCTCCCGCCAGGAGAGATCCGGGTCCTGGTCCAGGGACCGGGGCAGGAGCAGGAGGAGGAGGTGGGCCTCAGACTGCTCGCACCGATGGTCAGAACAACAACAACGGGTTCAAGTATTTCGACAAGAACCCGTTGACCGGCAGGCAGACTGCTGGAGCCGCCGGCATCAAGCCAGAGTTCAAGGTGGCGTCCGATGTGAACTGGAAGATGATGGACGCCGAGTATCTGGCCCGCCTGAACCAAGCCTATCGCGCGGCGCCGGACTCAGTAAAAAAAGATTTCGAGATGACTTCCGGCTATCGCCCGACGGAGCGGAAGGAAGCCACTGACTTGGGAATGTCTCCGCACACCTCTCAGAGAGACGTCTGGGAACGACACATCGGTGTCGCTCCAACTGCTCCAGGGTACAATCGCCCGAGCGCAGCTGCTCGTCCGGGTCATTCCAGGCACGAGTTCAGCAAGGCCGGCGACTTCCGCGTGTCAACCGCGGATTGGCTGCGACGACACACAGAGTTCGGAATAACCGGCATCGGCGGCGATCCTCCTCACATCCAGATGATCGAGAACGGTCGCAACGCATTGGCCGATGAGATCAAGCTCCAGAACGCTCACGCGCCCCCAGCCAACTCGGGAGCCACCTCAGCAGGCGCTACTCCAGCGACCGCAACTGGTCCTCAGAAGACCATGCTGTTCCTCCACGGAATGGAGTCGAGATACAAGGACACATCAGTGTCCTCGGTGGAGGCGTCGGCGAGGAAGTACGCCGAGGCGAATGGTTACAAGCTGGAGGTCATCGACGTCTCCGGCGACAACAAGAAGCAACAGATCGAGGCAGCGCGAGCTCGCCTGTCCAAGGGAGGAGTCGCCGGCATGCTCGGCTTCTCGGCAGGTGGATACACTGCCGACAAGCTTCGCAAGGAATATCCGAACCTCGACTATCACATCGTCGGCGCTCCCGGAGTGACAGGAGATCAGGAAGTCTCCGGAGTGAGACACATGGGACAGGTCGAGGCCATCGCAGCGAGGGCGGCCGCGAGGGCAGCAGCGAACAAAGTCACGACTGCGACCAACGTGAATTCTGCAGCTGATCGAGCGACGGTAGACGCGGCCTCGGCGGCGAAGGCGGTGAGGACGGTCAAGGTGTCATCTGGGGGATCATTGATAGCCGACGTAAGTGCTCCAGCGAACACGTCGGTGTCTGTGAGTGGAACTGGAGGGTTCTCGAGAACCGAGACTAACAGGACCATTCCGATGAACAGAGAGAACAGAGGAGCGGCTGGAGTTCCTGGTCGCGCAGGGACGCCGTCTGGTCCGCCAGCTGCTCGTGCTCCGAAATCCACTTCGACAGCTCCTCCCAAGGAAGACCTCGCAGTGAATCCGAGTTGAGACATGCCGACGGAAACGGAAGAACTAAAACTCATAGTGACGATGACGGACAACGCGTCCGCGTCGGTGGCCGCCCTGCGAAAGGAGTTCCAGCAACTCGGCGGACCAGACACAGAGGCCAACAAGGAGAAGTACAAGCGAGGCCACTTCGAGATCACTCGGATGATCAAGGAGATGGGCAACGTCGCGGAGGGCGGCGAGAAGGCACTGCTGGGGCTCATCGGCCGACTCGGGATAGTCGGCGCCAGCATCGCGGCGGTTGGCACGGCCGTCGTGGCCACTCTCTCCAGTTTGAAGGCGTTCTCCGACAAGCTCCAGGACCTGAACAACAAGGCGAGGATGATCGGCATCCACCCGGCCACGCTGAAGAACATAGAGGAGCAGCTGGCCAGGGTCGGAGTTGGAGCAGACAAGGCTGACAACGCGATCGCCAGGTTCAAGGACGGTGTCTACAAGATGGGATTGACAGGAAGTGAAGAGCACAACAAATTGATAGTCATGGCCGGTAGGAACGCGAAGGCGATGGAGGCGTCCGTCCAGGCCATCTTGAACGCCGACAGCACTGAAGCTCAATTGAACATCTTGAGAGACACCAGGCTGAAGATTTACAACGCCAGGTTGGAGGAGAACGGAGGCAAGGTGGACGAGGCGACCCACTTCGCCAATGAGTTCATGAAGGCGTGGCAGGCAGAACCCTTCTTGGCGTGGGTCGTGAAGTACAATGCGACGACTCAGGAGCAGAAGGATCGCCAGGACAAGATGACGAACTCCACCAAGGAGTATCGTCGGGTCGTCAACGAGCTCGCCGAGACGTGGGATCACTTCATGGAGGACGTGAAGACTTCGGCCCTTCGTCCAGACGGAGAGATCGTTCACTCGCTCGAGGCCATCTTGGAGTTGACCAAGTTGATTTACAACTTGTGGAACAAGACTCCGGAGAAGGTCGGGACTGCAGCCAAGACGGTTGTCATTGGATCTATTCCTGGGATTGGTCCATACCTCGCGATGCAGTATGCGAAGCACAAGATACTTGCTCCACCATACGATCTGTCGAAACAGTTGGGGATCGAGAACATCGGTGGAGGAGAGGGTGGACCAGCCACAGAGGCAGCTCACTTCTTGAGCGACATTGGGGAGACTCAGGACAAGGGGCGAGAGAACAGGGACACGTTGAAAGAGAACACCGATCAGCTGAAGAGGCTCAATGATTTTCTCAATCTCAACAAAGACTTCATGAGAGGTCTCGGTGGTCTTCCTGGGATGAGACGTGGAGGAGGGGGAGGTGGCTGGGGTGGTGGAGGTGGAGGCGGACCTGGTGGAGGTGGAGGCGGACCTGGTGGAGGCGGCGGGGGTGGAGGTGGAGGTGGAGGTGGAGGTGGAGGCGGAGGCGGAGGCGGAGGAGCCGGACCAGGGGGTGGTGCTCCAGCGACGCAAGAGGACAAGGATCGCGCCCTTGAGATGAAGCACGGCCTGAGCATGATGGGAAGTCCATCGGCCGGAAATCTCGGCGACTCTCCGGGTGGAATATCCACCGGGTTCGGAGGAGCGCCGCCGTCAGGAACGTTGGGTCAAGAACCTCCCGAGAGTCAGGCAGCTTCCGGCAGCGCGTACGTCCAGCAGGAGAGGGCGTGGGCCAAGGCGGAGCTCGAGAAGGACCCCGCGCTGAAACGTTTCATCGGTGGAGTCATCAGCCACGAGGAGGCGGGAGAGCGTCGAGGGAATGTCTTCGAGTCGATGGTCAACAGGGTGAACTACCTGAGGGCTCACGGGCAGCCGAACTTGACACTGAGGAGTTATCTCTCGAGGACAGGAGACAGGCAGTTCTATGGACCGTTGCGAAGAGGGGAGATCAACGAGCGATACTTGAAAAGCGTCGACATGCCCGGCGCCATGAAATCGATAGACGCAGTCCTCGGAGGGAGAGACGTCATAGGAGGATTGACCGACCAGGGAAGTCGGGGCGATCCTAATTACAACAAGTCAGTCTACATCGATCCCAAGAGCGGTGAGGGTTACGGAGACCTGTTCGGGCCGAAGGGCAGGGCCTACAGGGAGGAGCGTCAGCGCAAGATCAAGGCCGCCGACGACGCCGCGAAGCTGAGCGATGATCGCAAGGACGTGGACAGAGGGACGGTCAAGACGGTGAACGTTAATTCTGCTGGAACTGTCCAGGTCGATGTCGGCACCACCAAGAACGACGCCACCCTTGGAGGCGACGGTCTGTTCCGTCAGACTGGGACCGAGCGGAAGACCCAGATGACCCCGGCGTCCACGGGGCCGAAGATCGAGTCGCCGAAGAAGTCAGAGAGCCACGCCGAGGAGGCGAATCCTGGATGAGCACCATCAAGGACATCAAGCTTCCGTTCCGAGAAGACCTCCAGGTCGCGTCGTTCCGAGGTGCTCCGTTCTTCTGCGAGTCGAACTCCAGGGACAACGGGCGGAGGATCGTGCTTCACGAGTTTCCGAAGAAGGACCTTCCATACGCGGAGGACATGGGGAGGAGGGCCAAGAGCTTCGCGATCAGGGCGTTCTGCATCACCCATCCCTTCACCAGAGAGGGTGACGCGGGAGTGCTCTACAACGTCGACTACCGCGTCGCGAGAAAGGCACTGCTGGACGCGCTCGAGCAGGATGGTCCGGGGACGCTGATCCTCCCGACCCTCCCCTCCGAGCAGGTCGTAGTCATGCGATACAGGCTCAGCGAGGAGGAGCGGCTCGGTGGCTTCTGCGCGTTTGAGATAGAGTTCACGGAGTACGGCGTTCCGCCCCAGTATCTGACTATGAGCGCGAACACCAACGCCGCTCTCGGCACTGCAGCTGACACGCTGAGGAAGCAGGCCGCCGACGGATTGACAGGTCCTGAGCCAGTTCCAGGACTGACTCCCCAAGTTGGACCGGGACCAGGGTGATGGAAAAGAAGGACATCGAGGATTCCGATCCCATCGTCCAGAGGCTCTTGACGAACCTGTTGTCGTGCATCAGGGATCGAGGGCAGCTGGGAGTGATCGCCAAGTCCACGATAGGCTGGGCGATGGCGAACTCCCAGAACCTCCTCAAGTACGACAAGCTCGGGTATCCTCTCGACGCGTGTTTTGACCAGGTCCGCCAGGCTGGAGCGACGCTGATAGGGATGGAGAGGGTTCGAGTCCACCTCGACGCCGAGCAGCCGAGGACCTTGGGAGGGACGCTCGTCAGGGATCGCTCCATCCAGCTCGCCCTGGCGCAGGAGGGATTGATCATAGGTGCCATGACGTTCGAGAGTCGCGAGGACGTCGACAAGATGATCACCGCGATCAAGGATCCGTTTGACAAGGCGGAGGAGATCGCAGCTGACACCATGAGTGGAGCTGACTACATGGCGATCTCGAGCCTCAGGGCGGCGATCGTCAACCATCTCGTCTCCACTGCCAGGCCACTGCCGATGATGTTGATATATCAGTTCAGTAATTCACTGCCGAGCCTGATCATATCTCACAGACTTTACGGAGACGCCAGCAGATACGACGAGATCAGGAAGGAGAACAAGGTGGTCCACCCGGCGTTCTGCAAGTCTCGCGGGTACGCCCTGTCTCGGTGAAATTTCAATGGTCGATCTTCCAGACAACGTCTTGACGAAGCCTCCGGCTCCTTCGGCCACTGCTCAGCCGAGCCCGAGCCAGTACGAGGTCCCGAAGAGGGCTCAAAACTCTCAGATCCCGTACGAGCAGGCGACGATCGACGCAGGAGGGATCGACTGGAAGGACTGGGAGAGCGTCTTCGTCCAGCTGAGGTGGGCGGACTCTGCTGCTCACTTCCGCTTCACAAGCGTCGAGCGCCAGGCAGGAGGTCTCTCCCAGGGGGCGATCGTCTCCCCTCAGTTCGGTCCCGGCGCCAGGGTCAAGATCAATCTCGGAGGGATCGACGTCGTAGACGGGGTGATCGAGATCAGGCAAGTGGCCTACGACGCCAGTCGCCACGGCGTCGAGCTCCAGGGAAAGAGCATAACGTCGGTGGTGGCGAGGAGCAGCGTCAACACGAAGAGCGGGAGCTTCGACGGGATGACGTGGCTCCAGGTTGCCCAGAAGGTCGTCTCTCCCTATCCCACGAAGATCATCCCAGTCGGCGCCCTCAACAGCATCCCGTTCGACAAGCTCCAGAACCAGACGGGAGAGCACATCTGGGACTTCCTCGAGAGGATCGCGCGACCTCGTGGGATCATCCTTGGGAGCGACAGCTTCGGCAACTTCCTCGCGATCGGGGACCATGCAGCACCCGTCCTCAACACCCAGCTGATCGAGGGTCAGAACATCAAGAAGATGCAATGCGTGTTCCGCAAGGACGAGGTCTACGCCCAGTACAACGCGACCGGCCATCACGCAGCGAGCAACGACAACGCCTATACCAAGGCCAGCGAGATCGAGGGGCGATGGAGTGGCACCGGGATACTCAACAGCATCCTGATCACTCCAGCCGAGCAGCCAGTGAAGTATCCAGGGGAGATGACGGACCGAGCAAAGAACGAGGCTCTGTGGCACGAGGGCACGAAGGTCGAAGCCACGGTCACGGTCCAGGGGTGGTTCAGAGACGACGAGAACCTCTGGTGGCCGGGGGACAACGTCTTCGTCTACTCGCCCATGTGCCCGCTCAACATGATGATGAAGATCCAGACAGTGACCTTCACCCAGGACAACAACAGCGGAACGGAGACGACCCTCGAACTGAAGTTGCCCTGGGCTCTGAAGGACAACACCCAGATGAATCCGGGGCCGGTCGACACGACCCAGCTGCCGCCCCAGAATAACCCGAACGGAAATGTGGAGCCTCACTGATGCACCGAGCAACACCTCACCACTCGTCCCTCCGAGGCTTCTCCGCCGGAGGGTCTCGCGCGACCATCCCGGAGGTCGACGACTCCAAGTTCATGCAGGAGAGCATGGGGAACTTCCTCAAGAACGAGGCTCGCAAGGCGATAGAGGCCCCTCAGAACTATGGCTTCACCAGCGTCGTGACTGACGCGATCAAGGACGGAATGGGAAAGATACTGAGCTGCGCTGAGAGTTTCGTTCAATACATGGGAGGAAACCAGTCATTTCCGGTTCTTCAGAACATGGACGATCGCAGGCATCGCCTCTGGGGATTGGAGAAGGGCGACACTGCCATATTCAGGCAGGCGACCGACTTCCTTCAGAGTCACTTGAACAAGGATGGATTGTTCCACACTGGTCCTCGAGACAAGACCGTGCGGATGCAGTTGATAGATCAGGACAGTGGTCAGCAGCAGCAGGGGGGACAGCAGGGTGGACAAAGAGGAACCGGTCCAGCGGGCACTCTCACGTTCTTCGATCTCATGCCGGATATGCGAGATCCAGGTTGGAATTGGGACAGAGTTTCATCGAGGGACGGTGATGGAGGAGGAGGAGGCGGCGGCAGTGCAGGTGGACAAGAAGGACAGGGAAGCAACCAGGGCCAGAAGGCGATCTACAAGAAGGGCCAGGAGTCCTATCGCTTCGTGGACGTGACGAAGGACAAGACGACCTCCGGAGGCAAGAACGTCCACCTCGACCTCGACGACAAGAAGACCTACGTCCACTGCCAGGGGTCCGACAAGCACGTGTACCTCGGCGCCGAGGCCGGCAAGGGCACCTTCGACTACGTGATCACCCTGTCCGGTCCGTGCGTGAACACGAAGGGGAAGTACGCATGATCTCGACAGTCCCCGACGTCCGCCTCGTCCAGAACAACATCTTCCCGAAGTACTCGGTGACTCTGGACTGGCGCGTGATCAACTCGGGAGCACTCGACGAGAGCCAGGCGCTGGCGACGGCGATCTGCGTGGCGTTGGGGACGAACGCCCTCGCCGGCAAGGACGATCGCCTGCCGGATCCAGACAGCTCCGACCGCCAAGGCTGGTGGGGAGACATGGACGCCGATGACATCTGGAAGGGGTGGCCGATCGGCTGCAAGGTCTGGCTCGAGAGCCGGAGCGCGATCGAGGCACCGGAAGCCCAGTGGGGCTCGACCCAGACGAGGCTGATGAACTACGTGAGGGACAGCCTCCAACCGTTCGTCGATCGAAAGATCGCCAGTCGGTTCGAGGTGCTGTCCGTGCGAGTCGACAAGCAGAGGATCGACGTCGGGGTTCGGATCTACCGAGGTCCGCTCTACGCGGTCGACCTGATGTACCAGCTGCTGTGGCAGGGGATAATCTGATGCCTTGGCAAACACCGACCCTGAGAGAGGTTCGCGCCCTGGTCAGGGACATGATCCACGGCTCGCTGCCGGGGAGCGACGCGACGATCCCGAACAGCGTCCTCCGCGTCCTCAGCGACGCCCAGGGCGCTCTCTGCTTCCTCACTCTCGAGTACATCGACTGGCTTGCGCTCCAGCTCATGCCGGACACAGCTGAGACAGAGTGGCTCGATCGCCACGGGAACATCTGGCTGGTGAACTCCGACGGGACCGTGGGGAGGAAGCAGGCCGTCCCAGCCTTCGGAACGGTGCTGGCGACGGGGACGAACGGGTCGATCGTCCCGATGTTCTCCCAGCTGGTCTACTCCGGTCCGATCGCCTATCAGACGACCCAGCAGATCACCCTGGGACCGGGTCCGACGGAGGTCCCGGTCCAGGCCCTGACGGGAGGGGCCGCCGGCAACGTGCCTCTCGACACGGCCTTCTCCTTCTCGATCCCTCCTCCTGGAGTCGACCAGATCGTCACCGTCCTGGATGTCAGCGGCGGCGCCGACCAGGAGACCGACGAGGAGTTGAGGATGCGGGTGATCGAGCGGATCCAGGCTCCGCCGATGGGAGGTGACCAGGAGGACTACGTCCACTGGGCGCTCCAGGTGCCGGGCGTGACTCGCGCCTGGTGCTACCCGTTGGAGATGGGAATAGGCACGGTCACGCTCCGCTTCATGTGCGACGACCTGAGGGCCGAGGAGAACGACGGCTTTCCCCTCCAGGAGGACATCAACAGGGTGATCCAGTGGATCGACCAGCAGAGACCGGTCACGGTGAAGGACTTCTTCGTGGTCGCTCCCCTGAGGTTCCCGATCAATCTCAAGATCATCAACATGGAGACCTATGACTCTCCGACGAGGGCGAACGTAGAGCAGGCCCTCCGCAACATGTTGCTGGAGAGGGCGAAGCCGGGTCAGGAGATATATCGCTCGTGGGTCTCCGAGGCGATCTCCGAGGCTCCAGGCGTCGACCACTTCGATCTTCAGTATGAGAACACCGAGATGCCGTCTTCCGGTTACATGCCCATTCTCGGAACCATCACTTACGGTTGAGGGATCACACCATGAAATATCAGGCACCGTACGGCGTACTCGACCCGAACGCTGGATACGTCAATGGGGACCCGAGCATCGGCCGAGCTGGGTCGATCCCTCCAGCAGCTGCGTTCGAAGAACCTATGAGGGAGATAGTCCAGTGCATCACTGGTACCGGGTTGACACCCAGTGACGCAGACCTGACCCAGCTCTGGAAGGCGATGCAGATCGC
>Ga0066903_100000466_pt1 | contig 25396 bp, 25 predicted proteins | sample PanSoiMetaGPlot1_FD_67491 | JGI IMG/M metagenome (GOLD analysis project Ga0066903, IMG submission 67491) | Tropical forest soil microbial communities from Panama analyzed to predict greenhouse gas emissions - Panama Soil - Plot 1 (version 2) | ecosystem: Environmental > Terrestrial > Soil >... | reverse complement strand
CATTTATTACCCTTTGAGGGGGCTCGGGTTCCGGAGAATCTGATGCCGCAGGCAGATTCCTCCGGTCGGGCCCTGGAATATGGTAGGTTTCGCCCATCAAGGAAGGAGGCAGCCATGAATCAGCCGCCGCAGGGGACCTCGGTTCCGGTGAAGCTCACCGACGAGGTTTTAGGTGGGGTCTATTCCAACAGCATGCAGGTGTCGCACACGCGCGAAGAGTTCGTGCTCGATTTCATGAGCATCTTCCCGCCGGCCGGAAAGGTCAACGCCCGGGTCATCATCAGCCCCGGCCACATGAAGCGGATCATCCTGGCCTTGCAGGAGAACCTGCGCCGCTACGAAGCGCAGTTCGGCCCGATCGTGCAGGCGCCCGAGCCGCCCGCGCGCATTCCGGAGCCCCAGCAGACGCAGTGAACAACGACGCGCAGGCCGGCGATCAGTCGACCCGCGCTTCGTCCCTCTCCAGGAACTGCTCGGTGGCGAGATCCTCGAGCTCGATGCGGGCCATGAAGCCCGAATAGGCGAGCATCGCGGCGATGCGGCGCAGGTCGCTCGCCCAGGGTGGGATGTAGGTCGCCGGCACCAGAACGCCGGCTTCGAAGAAGGGAGAGAGCTCGAAGACGTCGCCCAGGGTCAGGCGTCCGGCGAACAGGCGCGGGATCAGCTCGGCGCGGTTCTCGCGGATGGCGACCCGCAGGAAGGTGTGCACCTCCAGCAGCCCGCCCAGATAGGCGGCGTCCTTGGTGAAGACGACCTTGCCCCGCACATCCCCGCCGCGAAAGATTCTCTCGGTGGACTTGTAGCTGTCCTCCTCGCTCTGCCCCGCCTCGAGGAACAGACGGAAGATCTGGATGAAATCACCGCCGTCCAGCGCGGCCTTGACCGCGCGCACGCGCAGGGCCAGCCGGCGCAGCCGGTTGATGTCCATGGACAGGGTGGTCAGCTCGGCGAGGGTGGCGATGCCTTCCTGCGTGCGGGTCGTGCGCGGAGCGCCGGTCCCCAGCGCGGTGAGGCAGGGCTGCTTCTTGCCGTTGAGCATCGTCCCGGCGTGCACGAAGGCTTCGTGATGCACCAGCTGATCGAGATCCAGCTCGGTGAACTGGATGCCGTCTTTCACCCGCACGCGGCGGCTGCCGGCGGTGGCCTTGGAGGTCAGCGAGGGATCGAGCTCCACCGGCACCTCGTCCTCGGTGAAGAACCCTTCGAGCCTCCCGCGCATCAGCCTGGCGAAGCGCTTCGAGGGGACCTGCGGGACGGCGGGGGGAATCTGGAACGAGCGCAGGAGATCGTCCGTCACCTTCAGGAAGTCTTCCGCGGCGACCACCAGGGTGAGCTTCTGCCGGCGATAGACGTCGTCCGGCCGGCCATAGATGGCGATCGACTGGCGGGTGAACTCCGGCGTGCCGATCCCCTCGATCATGCGGGCCGCGGCCCGATAGCTCCAGGCGGTCTTGTAGAGGAAGCTGCCCAGGGGATGGGCCCGATCGCAGCGCTCCATCAGCGCTTCCAGCGCCGCGATCTCGGCCGCGTGGCTGCGCCCTTCGAGCGCGGGCTTCGGCAGGCTGGCATGACCGGCTCGATACGCCGCCAGGAACTTCGCGCCGATCGACTCCGGCCAGACGAGCCGGGACAGCACCTTGACGGGGGCCGCCGCCTTCACCAGCTCGCGATCGATCTCGACGATGCGCTCGAGCTGCTTGTCTGTGCCGGGATGTGACTTGCTCAAGGCAAACCCCTGCCGGATGTCGACGAAGGAGTGAGCTGCTCAGGAGCGCGGAAAGAGCTCCTCCAGGGTCTCCTCGATCTCGGCGGCCAAGCCGGAGTGGCGGTGTCGCTGCGCCGCGGCGACGCCGGATTGCAGGGCCGCCCGCGCCTCGTCGGTCCGGCCGAGGTGGAACAGGCAGATCCCCCTCATCTTGAAGCCCACGCCCTCGTCGTCACCCTGGCGGAAGTAATGCTCGAGCTGATCCAGCGCCTCCGGGTAGCGGGCGGCCTGGAAATATTCCGTCGCCAGGAAATAGCGCAGCTCGCTGTCCTCTGGGGTCTCGGCGACCATCTGCTCGAGCTGCTGCAATCGATCATTCGTCATGCAAAATCCACCGGCCCGCAATCCAAGCCAGGCCTTCACGCAACCGGCCTTGCGGCCTTGACCCTATCCTGGGAAATCGGCCGTGCGGGCAGCGCGGCGCAAGGCCGCCGGCCGGCGCCGGAGGACATCCCCTAGCGGGTTGTCTTGCTCTCCAGGATCCCCTTGAGATCCATGATGGTGTTCTGATCGGAGACGATGACGGAGATCTTGTCCGACAGCTTGTCCACGTAGAGGTACTTGATGTAATTGGGATTGCGCTGCAGCGCCTGGGTGATAGTGTCGATCGCCTTGGCGCGCCCCTGCGCCTCGATGACCTTGCGCTCGGCCTCGCGCTGCTCCTTCTCGAGCACGTACTTCATCTGCTCGGCGCTCTGCTGGGCAATCTGCTTGGCCTCGATCGCCTTGGAGAAATCGTCGGTGAAGCGCACGTCGCGCAGGACCACCTCGTCGATGAGGAAGCCGTCCTTCTCCAGCAACACCTTGACCTTGGTGTTGATCTCGTCCTGGATGGCGGCCCGCTTGGCCGAGTAGACGTCCATCACCGGATACTCCGAGATCACCAGGCGGATGACCGAGCGCACGGCGGGCCGGATGATCTTGTCCTCGTAGTCGGGGCCGATGCGCTGATGGATCGTGATCACCTTCTGCGGATCGAGGTGGTGCCAGATGGTGAGATCGATGCCGACCTGCAATCCCTCCTGGGTGGGCGACCACAGCGAGTCGTCCCATCCCGCCTTTCTCCCTTCGCCCTGGGTCTTGCTCATCGTGTACTCGAGCCGTCGCAAGTCGTACAGCTCGGTCTGGGCGATGAAGGGAGGGATGAGCGTGACGCCCTGACCCGCGAGTCGGAAGCTGCGCGTCACGGTGTTGAAGACGACCAGAGCCCTGCCCACCGGAACCACGCGAACCGAGGCCGGGATGAGGATCAGCAGAAGCAGGAGGATGGCGATGCCGGCGATCCAGCGCCGCCCGAAGCCGGCGCCGCCGAGACGCCGGCGCCCGTCGGGATCCAGGATGGTGATGCCGCCGCGCCGCAGCACGCGCCCCAGGACGACCAGCGCAAGGGCTCCCAGGACGAGGATGGCGAGCAATCCGGGCATGCGGCTCTCCAGGCGGGTTCGTCAGGAGGGCGTGACGATATCACGCAGGGAAAGCTTTGTCATTCCTTCGGAAGGGGCGGCGGGGGCTGCGGCGCGGCCTTGGCGTCCACCCCGAGGAAATCCTCGGCCGAATGGACGTTGAAGAAGACGTAGTTGCGGAATTGCTGGGCGATGCGCTCCTTGAGCTCCTCGTCGCCCGCGATGCTCAAGGCGAATCGGCGGGTTTCCGCCTCCCCGGGGAAGGTGAGGCCGAACTTGTCCACCGTGAACGCGAGCCGGTAGTGGAAGCCGCGCGGCTGCTTCTTGGTGGAGATGCCCACGATGCGCATCGCCTTGCGCCACTCGTCGGTGCGCGCGGCCAGCAGCTCCTCCTGCCCGTTGGGCTCGGCTTCCACCTTGACGAAGTTGCCCGTCTCCGAGTTCACCCACACCTTGCCGCACCATTCCCGGATCTCCTTGCCGCGATCGAAGGTCTTGCCGCCGCGGAAGGCGATGACGGTCGTCGGCTGGAATCCAATGCGCTCGTTACCCGCCGTCTCGAAACGGAAGTAAGGTTGATGCTGCTTGGTGAACAGAAGTGCCCAATCATAGGCGCCGGGAACGTCCAGATGAGGATCGACTTCCTTGCTGTCGGTGGGATTGCCGCTGCGCGCGGCAAGCATTCTGACCTCCCGGTACCCGGATGCGGCGTTCCCCTCGTACAGATAATCGTATCGGTCCTTGTCTTCCCGCTTGTTTTCACCCGTCGCAGAACTAAATTTCCCCTGGATCACCGTCTCCTCGCAGGAGAACCCGAGTGCCGCCTTCTCGTAAAGCTGGGCCCTGTCGCTCACCAGCTTCATCACCGCGGACAAGGCGGCATCCGGCTCGACCGCCGGCGGGGCGGCCGCCGGAAGACACAGCGCCATCCACGCCATTCCCGCCGCACCCACCGCTTTCCTCGTTATGCGCATCCCATGAATTCTACCCCGGGTCGGAAGCCGGTCCCAAGCGCCGTGTATAATTCGCGCCCCATGCGAGCCATCCCCGGGATGATGGTGGCGGCAGTCTCCCTGATCCTGGCCGCTCCCCTCGGCGCCCAGACCCCGCTCCCGGACGGCAAGGAGCTGGAGGCCCAGAAGGCCCGCATCGGGCGCATCCTCATCAACGGCCAGAGCATCTTCGATCCGAACGATCCCAAGGAGAGCTACTGGCCCTACCGGGTCGTCAACAAGCTGCACATCAACACGCGCGACGACGTCATCAAGCGCGAGCTGCTCTTCCGCGAAGGGGACGAGTACCGCCAGGAGCTGATCGACGAGAGCGAGCGGAACTTGCGGGCCATCGGCGTCATCTATCACGTCTCCATCCATCCGGTGGCTTACCAGGACGGCGTCGTCGACCTCGAGGTGGGCTTCCAGGAGACCTGGACGCTGCGCCCGGCGGTGCGCTTCTCCCGCGCGGGCGGGAACAACGCCTTCGGGTTCGCCTTCGTCGAGCAGAACGTCCTCGGCCGCCTCAAGGTCCTGCAGCTGAGCCGGCGCAACGACATCGACCGAACCACCACGCAGCTCTCCTATCTCGATCCGCGCGTCTTCGGCAGCCGCTACGCCCTGCGCAGCTATTACGCCAACAGCACGGACGGAACGTCCTGGGGCGCCTTCACCTCCCATCCGTTCTACTCGCTCAACACGCCGTGGAGCATGAACGCGGGCGGCGAGCACATCCAGCTGACCTCGAAGCTCTACAGCAACGGCGACTCGGTCTCGGAGTTCGATCGCGACAGCGATTTCTTCAACGCCTCCTACGGCGTCTCCTCGGGCCTGCAGGACGACCACGTCGTGCGCTTCACGTTCGGCTATCAGTACCAGCAGAACCTCTTCTCTGGCGAGGGGGGCGATCCGGGGCCTGCCAATCCGTGCATCCCGTCGAGCGCCTACATCGCGGATCCCTCCCGCTATGCAGGCTTCCTCGCCTGCGATCCTCCGGACCAGAAGTTCTCCGGCCCTATCTTCACGCTGGAGAGCCTCAAGGTGGCCTTCATCAAGGTCACGAATTACAACCAGTTCGATCGCGACGAGGACTTCAACCTGGGGAACGACTTCAATGTCTCGCTGTGGCTCTCGCTGAAGGACTTCGACGCCGCGAAGAGCCAGGTGATCGTGGGCTTCACCGATTCGGTGGGAATTCCGGCCGGAGCGAGCTCGAATTTCCTCTTCACCGGAGCGCTGTCGGGGCGCGTCGGCTCCGGCGAGGCCGAGAACGTGATTCTCTCGGAGGCCATGGAGCTCTACTGCCGCGCGACGCCCCGCCAGACTTTCTACGGCCGGCTCGCCTTCGACGTGGGCATCCACCTCGACGCGCAGAACCAGTTCCTGCTCGGCGGTGACAACGGGCTGCGCGGGTACCCGTCGCGCCAGTTCTCCGGCGACCGCCGGCTCCTGCTCACGCTCGAGCACCGCTTCTTCAGCGACGTGGAGATTCTCAGGCTGGTGCGGCTGGGCTTCGCGGGCTTCGCCGACGTGGGAGACGCCTGGTACGGCTCGTCCGAGGATCTGTCGGATCTCCACTCCGACTTCGGCATCGGGCTGCGCTTCGGCGTGGTGCGCTCCTCGGTCGCCAGCATCGGCCGGCTGGATCTGGCCTACTCCGTCGACGCCGCTCAGACCGACTCGCCGCGCGTCCAGCTCCTGTTCGGCACCTCCCTGAAATTCTAGGAGGAGGCGGCGCGCGGATCCGCCGGCGCCGAGAGGCGCGCGTGATTGACGGTCGGAGGGGCCTCGTCTAACATCTCCGCCGCATCTGCAACGAGCTCGCGACCATCCTGCGCCCCCCTCGCTCGAGGTCATGCATGGAATCTCCGGCATCATCCGCTCCTCCTCCCCGCAGGCCCTTGGGGAAGAGCGCCGTCCTCCTCGTCTCCGCCGTGCTGCTGGTGGCGCTGGCGGGAGCGTACTTCTTCTTCCGGGGCGGGTGGTCGCTGTGGAGCTCCTCCGGCCAGCCGGAGGGCTCGAAGAAGCCTTGTGTCGTGATCGTCCCTTTCCGCCCCGGCCAGGGTGCGGAGGCGCTCGCCTGGATCGGGAATGCCGTGCCGGTGTTCCTCACCTTGAACCTGGAGGACAGCCTGGAGCTGAAAATCCTCACCCCGGAGCGCGTGGCCGATCTTTCCAGGGGCTCCTCCGCGAGCACGCCCGAGGCGCAGCTCGACCTCGCCAGGAAAGGAGGCGCCGATTATCTGCTGCGCGGAGAGGTCGGGGGCAGCCCGGGCTCGGCGCAGCTCAAGGCCTCCTGGATGGAGGTGTCGTCCGGCAAGGAGCGAGAGCACTGGACGCTGGAGGGCATCGAGGAAGGCAATCTGGGACACAAGCTCGACCAGCTGTCCGACCAGGTCAGGAAAGCGCTGGGCGTTGGCGGCGGCGCGCCCAGCACGGCTCCGCTCGCCTCGCTGGTGCCGGTTAAAGAAGCGCCGGCGCGCTCCTACGTCGAAGGCTCCATGCGACTCGCGCGGGGCGACGCGCCCGGCTGTCTGGAGGCGCTGAAGGGGGCGCTGGAGCTGGAAGATTTCCCGCTGGCCCGCTTCCTGGAGGCGCTCGCCGCCGCCCAGCGCGGAGAGCCCCAGCGTGCGGTGGCCGCCGCCGCTCCCCTCGCCAAGATCAACCGCCCGCTGCCGGTGCGCCTCACCCTGATGGTCCCGGTCATCCTGGCGCTCTACCAGTCGGGAGACCCGCGCACGGCTGTGGCTCCCCTGGAATCGTTTCTCGCCAGATTCCCGGATGAGAAGCATCCCTTGTCCTGGCTGGGCGCCATCGAGCTGTTCCTGCTCAAGGAGCCCGACAAAGCAGTGGAGGATCTGAAGAAATCGCTCGCGCTGGATCCCTCGTCCCAGGACGATCAGCGTCTGCTCGCCCAGGCCGTCCTCGAGTCGGGCCAGCCGGCGGAGGCCTCGAAGCTGCTGAAGAAGTATCTGACCGGCCGTCCCGAGGACGATCCGACCAGGCTGCTCCTGGCGCGGGCGCTGCGCGACGCCGGGAACTTTCCCGAGTCGAGCGCGGCCATCGATCAGGTGCTCAGCCGGCAGCCGGAGAACGTGAGCGCCGCGGCGCTCAAGGGTGCGCTTCTACTCGATCAGAACAACCCCCAGGCTGCCGCCGCCGTCTATGAGAAGCTGACCGCGTCGACCCAGCCGCGGACGCGCGCCGAGGCCCGCCTGCTGAGCGGCCGGCTGGCGCTTCTCACCGGCCGTTTCCGCGACGGCCTCGGATTGATCCGGGCCGCGGCCGAGGACGCGAAGGCGGCCGGGATCCCTACGCTGCAAGGCGAGTACCTCATGTTTCTCGGGCAGGAGCTGACCGGGCTGGGCAGGTATCCGGAAGCGCTGACCGCCCTGACCGAGATTCGCAGCCTCGAGGCCAACTTCGATCTCGACTTCTCGATGATCAGCGTCATGATTCTCGAGAAGGACTTCGCATCGGCCCGCACCGTGCTGGATTCCATGATGGCGAAGTGGCAGGGAAAGCTCTCGGCGCAGACGCTGGAGCGGATCCGCGCCACCTTCGAGGGCAACGTCGCCCTGGAGCAGGGGAAATACGCCGAGGCGGTGGAGCATCTGCGGGCGTCGCTTCCCGCCCACTCCGTCAAGCCTTCCGCTTCGGAGCCTCTCGCCAGGGCCTTGCTGGGGGACGGCAAGGCCTCCGACGCTGCCGAGATGTTCAAGCGGATCGTGGAGGACCCGGACCGCTACACCGATCCGGTCGGCTATGTCCGCAATCTGAGTCGTCTGGCGGAGTCCAGCGAGAAGGCGGGCAACAAGCAGGACGCGATCAAGGCCTACCGGCAGGTGCTGCAGTGGTGGGGCTCGACCGACGCGCCGCGCCCGGAGACCGAGGCGGCGCGGGAGGGCCTCAAGCGGCTCGGTGGATGACCCCTTCCAGGACCTCGAGCGCCGCCTGATAGCGGCCGAACGGCGCGCTCACCTGAATTCCCTGGACCAGATCTCGAACCTCCTGAACCGTCTCCCGGGCGATGGCAATCCCTTCCTCCCGGGCATGGCCCGACGCATCGGCCTTGCGCATTCTCTCCATGATGTCCTCCGCCACGTGCACGCCCGGCACTTCGTTGTTCATGAACTCGGCGTTGCGCAGACTGGTGAGAGGCCAGATGCCGGCGATGACGGGGATGCGGAAGGGCTCGACGCGCCGCAGGAAATCCTTGAGCTGGCGCACGTCGAACACCGGCTGGGTGATGGCGAACTCCGCTCCCGCCTCGACCTTGAACTGGAAGCGGCGAATCTCGTGCTCGATCTCCAGCGCCCCCGGATTTGCTCCGACTCCGACCAGAAAGGCGGTCGGAGGATTGAAAGGAGTGCCGCCCAGATCCAGTCCATGGTTCAGGCGCGTGACCATGTTGGTGAGGCCGATGGAGTCGACGTCGAAGACGGCCGTGGCGTCCGGGTAGTCCCCCATTTTGGGAGGATCGCCCGTGATGATCAGGAGGTTGCGCACGCCGAGGGCCGCGGCTCCCAGAAGATCCGACTGCATGCCCAGCAGGTTGCGGTCGCGGCAGCAGTAATGGAGGACTGCTTCGATGCCGACCTGCTGCTCCAGGATGACGGCCAGCGCCTGGGCCGACATCCTGGCGGAAGCGCGAGGGCCGTCCGGAATATTGATGGCATCGACGCCCGCCGCCTTGAGAAGCCGGGCGCCGGCGACGACTTTCGAGCTGTCGAACCCCTTGGGCGGCAGGATCTCCACCGTGGTGACGAGGCGTCCTTCCACCAGAGCGGCCGCGAAGCGCGACTTGCGCGCCCGATCCACCGGCTGGGTCTCGACCCGCTGCTCCGCCGGAAGGGAGATTTCCAGCGCGACGTGGGCCGGCCGCAAGGCCCGGATGGCCGATTTGATCGCTTTGACGTGCTCCGGGGTCGTGCCGCAGCATCCCCCCACCGCCTTGGCGCCCGCCAAAACGAATTTCCGGGCGTAGGAAGCCATGTACTCGGGCGAGCAGAGATAGATGTTGCGCCCGTCGACCGAGCGGGGCCTGCCGGCGTTGGGCTGCACCGAGATGGGACGCTCGGTGACCTTCACCATTCTCTCCAGGCACTCGAGCATCACCTGCGGTCCGACGCTGCAGTTGATGCCCACGACGTCGGCTCCCCATTCGTCGAGGCGCTTGGCGAAGATCTCCGGCGCCGTTCCATACAGGCTGTTGCCATCCTCTTCGATGGTCATCTGGGCGACGACCGGCAGCGAGCAGACTGCCCTGACCGCCAGGATGGCCTGCCGGATCTCGCTGAGGTCGGTGAAGGTCTCGAGGACGAAGAAGTCGACCCCGCCTTCCAGCAGGGCGGTCGCCTGCTCGCGGAAGGCCGATTCGGCTTCCTCCACCGACGTGGGTCCCCAGGGCTCGATCTTGAGCCCCAGCGGGCCGATGGAGCCGGCCACCCAGGCGCGGTCACCCGCCGCCTCCCTGGCCAGCCGCGCCCCTTCCCGGTTGACCTCCGCCACTTTGTCCTGAAATCCGAAACCTTGGAGCTTGTATCGGTTGGCGCCGAAGGTATTGGTCTCGATCGCCTCGGCTCCGGCGAGCAGGTAAGCGCGATGCACCTCCCGGATCAGATCGGGATGGGAGAGATTGAGCTCGTCGAAGCACTTGTTCAGGAAGACGCCCTTCTGATAGAGCATCGTTCCCATGCCGCCGTCGAAGACGAGCACATGATCCTGGAGGTGCTCCAGCAGGCTGGGTCCTTCGCGTCGGCGGGGTTCGGACAACTCGGCTGCTCCGTTGGGATGGGCGCTCGGGAACGTGATTCTAGCTTGTTTTTTCCCTTTCCGGGACTATATTTTGCCGGGTCCTGGGGCGTCAGCGCCAGCCTTGGAGCCCGCGATGGAGAAGAGGCCTCACGTACTCGTAGTGGATGATGAAACGCAGATGCTCGCCATCATCCGTGAGACGCTGGAAGGATGCGGCTACCGGGTGGATACGGTGACCAACTGCCGCGACGCGCTCTCCCAGGTGCGCAACATCCCCTACGAGCTGGTCATTCTCGACCTGCTCCTTCCCGACATGAACGGCTTCGTCCTGTCGCAGGAGATCGTGCGCGTGAGGCCCAAGCTCAAGGACCGCATCCTGTTCATCAGCGCGGTTCTCTTCGGCCAGCACACCGTGGACCATCTCAAGGCCATGGGCGCGGGGTTTCTTTCCAAGCCTTTCGAGACCGACTCCCTCGTCCAGGTCGTCAACCGCATCTCGGGCCTCTCCCCCGCCGCCTGACGCAAAAAAATCGGGGCGCCGCGCTATGCAGGAAAGAGCGGCGCCCCGTGCAAGCCCCCCGAGCCGGAATGCTCTTCTAGCGATCTTCCAGAATGGCCCCCGCGCTGAACGCTTCGTCCTCGACGTCGGCGATGCGCGCATCCACGACAGCCAGCTGCATCTCCAGATACTCGATCACTCCGCGGCTCTTGCTGCGATAGCCGGGCAGCGGGTAATCATTGGGACTCTTGTCGAAGAACGAATAGGCCTTCTCGATCTCCTGATTCCTCCAGTCCAGCTCGGCCTGGATGATGCTGCGCTGATCCTGGAGAAGATCGAGCCTCATCTGGAAGGGCTCCGCATCCACCCTCTCCATGGGAACCGCCGTCACCGGCGTGGCTCTTCCGACCACCGGTACGGGCTTCATCTTCTTGAGGTCTTGATTGGTGTAGGCGCCGGGAACGCTGAACTTCCTCAAGTCCTCATTGGTGTAGGTCTGCTGCGCGAAGGCCGCGAGCGGAAACAGACACAGACACACCATCACCCCTGCGATTTTCTTCATCCTCCATCCTCCCAATCGGCCGTCCACCGGAGCACACCGCGGAGAGGGGGTTCCCCGCATCGCTCCTGACGCTCCGCCATCACCCGAAAGATCGCGGAAGCAGAGTGGTTCACCGGCCATCCGAATTGTTTCTTTATATACGATGAAACAGGATCGACCGCAACGGATTTCTCTCGCGGAGAATCGCCTGAAATCCGCTCTGGGCGCTGGTTTTCATGAATCAGTCGTGGCAGAATCCGCGCTGCCCGCGTCGCGGCCATCCTCGTGTCCAATTTCGCGACATGGCTTCACGCTGGCGACGAAGCTGCCGGAGGAGGAGAGGGATTGACGAAGCTTTTCTGCATGGCGGGTGCCTTCGCGGTCGCGGTCTGGTGCATCTACTGGGACCTCGGGCGGCGGGCGAGGCGCGCGCGGAACGCCGCCTCCCACGCCGCGCCCGAGACGGCGGGCCCATCGCGCGGCAGCCGTCTCCTCTACGCCGCTCTGGCGATGATCGCCTCGTCCTGGCTGGCGGACTATCTGTCGGATCGATGGGGGCCGTGGCTCGAAGGTTTGGCGGGTTTCTCGTTGGCCACGGGGGCAGTTTTCCTGGGCATGCACCTGGCCCGGGAGCTTGCAGCTCCTTCGCGCGAGGCGGAAGACCGGCGGGATGCCGGGTGACTACTTCTTCTCTTCCGTCGTTGGCGTGGCTTCTTCCTTGATCCCCTTGCGGAATTCCTTGATCGTCCGTCCGAGGGCGCTTCCCAGCTCGGGAAGCTTGCGGGGACCGAAGATCAGCAGGGCGATGGCGAGAATGAGAAGAAGCTCAGGGAAACCGATGCTGGGCAAGAAAGTCTCCTGTTGGTGGAAAATCGCTCAAAGTATAGCACAGCGGGGCGATGCCGCCGCGCGGGCGGCATTGCTCTGGGCGCGGACGCCGGAATATAATCCCCGCTCCCTCTCGGCCCAAGGGGCCTCTCTGGAGAACGTTTGAGACCTATCCTCGGTGGATTCGCGCCCGTTGCCCTCCTGTCCCTTGCGCTCGCTTCGCCTCTCTTCGCCGCCCAGGCTCCCCGCATCGAGACGCTCGAGAATGGATTGAAAGTCGTTCTGCTCGAGGATCACGCCTCGCCCATGGTCGCCGCCACCGTCTGGGTCCATGTGGGCGGCAAAGATGAAACGGAGCAGGTCGCGGGATTCTCGCATTTCCTGGAGCACCTGGTCCCGCAGGGCACGCACGGCCGGGCGCCGCATCAGGAGCAGCTCGAGGTTTTCCAGTCCGGCGGGATTGCCAGCATCCAGGCGGATTACGATCGCACCTTCTTCTTCGTTCTCGTTCCCAAGGAGGCGCAGGAGCGGGCGCTGGACGATCTGGCCCTCCTCGTCTCGCAGGCCGAGCTTTCCGGCGATGCGCTGGAGAAGCTGCGCCCGCAGCTCACGCGCGAGCTGCGGGAGGCGTACGACAACCCGGCCCAGGTCCTCTTCCTCGAGGAGATGCGCGCGGCCTTTCCCGGGCAGCCGTATCGCTTTCCCTTCTACGGGAGCTTCGCGAATCTCTCCAATCTCGAGCCCACCACCGCCGCCGCCTTCTACAGGAATTTCTACGTCGCGAACAACATGGTGGTGGCCGTGGCGGGAGACATCGACCCGGCGGCCGCGCTGGCGAGAATCCGCAAGGCGTTCGGCGGCCTGCGCTCGAGCAAGACGCTGCCGCCCAAGCCCAGGTTCGAGAGCGGCTTCAAGGGCTCCCGCCAGGTCGTCAAGAATCTCGGCGATCTGCCCCCCAGCGTCTCCCTCCTGTTTCCGACTCCGGGCTTTCGCCACGCCGATCGCTTCGCGCTGACGGTTCTGGGCCGCATGCTGAACGCCGCGGCGATGCAGAGGCTGAGAGGATCGACCGAGGCGGGCCGGCCGATCGTCTCCGCTTCCGCCGATTTCCATCTGCTGGAGGAGAGAGGACTGCTGGCCTTGACCGCCTATCCGGCGTCGCCGCAGGCGCTGGGCGCGGCGGTGCAATCGATGACCGGATGGCTGGCGAAGATTCGCGCCGAGGGCTTCCCGGAAAGCGAATTCCGCCGGACGGTCGACGCGCTTCGCCTCGAGACCGCCGTGCGGCGGAGCACGCTGGGCGCGCTGGCGCAGGAGCTGGCCGAGGCGACCCTGTTCGGCGACGCGCGCTACGGCTGGAACGTCGAGCCGGCCTTGGAGAAGATCACCAGCGAGGACATCCGCCGGGTCGCGTCCACCTACCTGGTGGCGGACAACGGCACCCAGCTCATCCTTCTGCCCAAGGAGGAGCCGCGGCCGGACGCGGAGAGCCTGGAGCGGATCTCCCGGGCGTGGACGGCGCTGCAGCCGCAGGCAGACCAAGCGCCGCCGCGCAGCTTCGACGTCGCCTTGTATGCCGGCGACAAGACGGCGCCGGCGTCACGTGCGGATCGGCGTCCGTCCTCCCCCGCTACGCGCAACAAGCTGCCCAATGGGTTGACGGTGATCCTGAAGCCGATGGCGGGCCAGGGCATCGTGTCGCTGGCCCTGCAGATCCGGGCGGGCTTCGCGTTCGATCCCGAGGGAAAGGAAGGAACCGCTCAGATGGTGGCTGCTTCCCTGCCGCTGGGCTCGGCCGCGCTCTCGGCCGCCGATTTCCGCGACAAAGCGGCCGATCTAGGCTCCTCGTTCGGCATCACCCTCTCCGTGGAGGCGGCCGAATCGGGCCTGACGGTTTTTCCGGAGAAGGTGAAGGACGGCCTGGATCTCCTCTCCGCCGCGGTGCTTTCCCCCTCCTTCGACGAGAAGAGCCTTGCGGCCGTGCGCGAGCGCCTGGCGCGCTTTCGCGAGGCCCTGGCGGCGACGCCGCGCGACACCGCCATGGATCTCGCGCGCCAGAAGATCTTTCGCCGGCATCCCTACGGCCGTCCGTCCATTCCCGGCGACGCGTCGCTTCAGACGATCCGGCGCGACGATCTCGTCTCGTTCCATCGCAGCTTCTACCGCCCGGGCCGCGCGGTGCTGACCCTGGTGGGAGACTTCAATCCCACCACCGTCATGGGGCCTATCCAGGCCGCCTTCGGCGCCTGGAGCGCCGGCGCGGACCCGAAGAATCCCCCCGAGCTGGCGGAGGTGGGCGCTCCCGCGCCCCTGGCCGGCGAGTTCTCCCGCATCGTCGAGGCTTCCCCCAGCGAGGTGCTGCTGGCCTACCCGGGCGTGGCGCTCAAGGATCCACAGTTCCCCATGCTGCGGGCGCTGGGAACCATCCTGAGCGCGCGCGGGTTCGTGGATCTGGTCCTGAACCAGAGCCTGGCCTTCTCGGTGCTCTCCAACACCGATGGCATGTCGCGCGGAGGACTGATGGCCCTGGAGGCCACTTCCTCACGCAGCGCCGCCTCGCGGGTCGCCTACGAGCTGATGCTGCGGGTGCGGACGCTCGGCTTGAAGGGGGTTTCCGCCGAGGCCGTTACCGACGTGAAGACGGTCGAGCGGGGCCGGCTCCTGCGCGAGAAGGAGATTCTCTACACGCACGCGAGTGCGCTCGGCTTCTATGAGCTGCTCGGCCCCGGCTTCGGCGTCTACGACGAAGGGAAAACGCTGCCCCAGGATCTGAGCCCGGCCAGGATTCAGGAGGCGGCCGCCCACTACCTGGACACCTCTCAACTGGTCCGCATCACCGCCGGCGTGGCGCCCCGCTAGAGCGCCGGTACTCCCCGCTCCTTCCGCCGCGCTTGCGATTGAGACGAACGCCTTCGATGCGGATGCTCCGATCCACCGACTTGCACATGTCGTAGATCGCCAGCGCCGCGGCGGTCACGGCGCTGAGGGCTTCCATCTCCACGCCGGTGGTCCAACGGGCCGAGGCTTTCGAGATGATCTTGACGATGCGGCGCGACGGGTGAAGGGAGAACTCGACTTCGACGCTCGCGAGCGGAATAGGATGGCACAGAGGAATCCATTCGAAGGTCCGCTTGGCCGCCTGGATGCCCGCGATGCGCGCCACCCCCAGCACGTCGCCCTTGGCGATGCGATTCAGGCGGAGCAGGCGGAACGCCTGCTTGGAGAGGAGAACGCGTCCTTCGGCTTCGGCCTCGCGCAGCGTGATCGCCTTGTCGGCGACATCCACCATGCGCGCCCGCCCGGCGGAGTCGACATGGCTCAGGCGCCGCCCATCAGCCATGATGGACGCCTTCCGGGTGGAAGTGGGCCACCCGGCGCTTCGCCTCCTCGTAGTCTTCGCGCATGTTGATGTTGAAGAAGGGATCGCCGGCCAGGAAATCCTTGAACAGCTCCTCTTCGAGGATCTTGGTGCGGACGCGGCCGAGGAGCTCCAGCACCGATTTGTGCCCCGCCATGAGCAGACCCTCGATGGGCGTGATGCACCGCCTCGAGTAGACGCCGCACAGCGTCTCCTGCGTTTCGTGATAGCGCGGGATGGTGACTTCTCCTGAAAAGGTCTCCGCTTCGTGCAGGACGCGCTGCAGCACTTCCGGCGTCAGGAAAGGAAGATCCACTCCCAGGACCAGGCTCTTCTCGAAGCGGGCATGGCGCAGCCCGGTCAGGATGCCGCCCAGCGGGCCGGCCTGGCGAATCTCGTCTGGATAGACGGGAACGTGAAGGAAAGGAAAGACTTCGCGGGGACCTACGACGAAGACGTCTTCGGCATGCGGGGTGAGAAGCTCGATGGCGCGGTCGACCAGGCGCTTGCCTCCCAGGGGAAGCAGGGCCTTGTTCGTCCCCATTCTCCGGCTCCTGCCGCCGGCGAGGACGAACCCGCTGAAGCCTTTGCCGGACTCCATGGCTGGAACCTCCGCCGAATCGCCGCGCTGATCATCCCGTGCATCTTATCACACCCCTCAAACCCGCTGGTCGCGTCCTTGACCCTGCCGGAGCGCTGCGATAGATTGCGCCAAAAACGGAAACGCTGAGCATGCTGGACAATGTCTTCAAGGAGCGGAGGGAGGAGCGGGGCGTCGCGCCCAAACCTCCGGCCCGCCGCTCATTTCCCGTTTCCGCGGCCTTGCTCGTGCCGCTGCTCCTCCTGCTGCTCGTTCTGCTCATCACCTATCTGTTCGGCTGGATCTCCCTCGACCGGCGCGATCCCTTCGACCTGCTCGAAGAAGCCCGCGCGGCCTCGGGCGAGCGGCGCGCGCTGGTCGCTTTCGAGCTGTCACGCCTGGAGTCTTTCGATCTGCCGGAGCAGGATCGTCGGAGGTTCGTCCAGGAGGTCGCCCGGCTCCTGCAGGACGAGGCGGGAGGCGATGCGCGCGTGCGCCGGGCGCTCACGCTCGTGCTGGGAAGAATCGGCGATGCGTCTCCACTGCCCGCCCTCGTCGCGGCGGCGGAGGACGGCGATGTCGACACCCGCGTCTACGCCTTGTGGGCGCTGGGAGCTTGCGGAGGGCCGCAGGCGCTCGAGCCGCTCCTCGAGCATCTGCAGGATGATGACCCGACGGCGCGCAAGACGGCGGCCTTCGCGCTGGGCGAGCTGAGGGATGCACGGGCCCGGCCGGCGCTGCGGATCGCCCTGCAGGATGCGGCTCCGGACGTGAGCTGGAATGCCGCCATCAGCCTCGCCCGCCTGGGCGACGCAGCGGCCCTTCCCGTCCTGCTCCCGCTGCTCGCGATGCAGGCGGGCGCGGATCTGCCGGCCCCGCAGGCCGAGGAGCTGCGCATCAACGTGGTGCGATCCCTGCGCGGGATGCATGTGGAATCGGTCAAGGCGGCGCTCGAGAAGGCGGCCGGCTCGGATCCATCGGCCCGCGTCCGCAGCGAGGCCCTGCTGGCTTTGCAAGGCCGCGCGCCCACGCCGTTCGGCGGGACGCCGGATGTCGCCGCACCCCGCTAGAGCGCTCTTGACAGCCTAAATGGTTTGGCTAGAATGGGCTGCCTTTTCGGCAGCCTGGATTCATTCTCTTCCCTGCGCGCGCGGGTGGAGCACGGTTCTCAACATGCCTGAGGATTCCAAAGCAAGCCCGGCGCCCTCGCCGGCACCTGCGGCAGCCGCAGCCGGCGAGGGGGTGACTCGCCGCGGCTTTGTCTCCTGGATCGGCGTGGCATGGATATCGTTCTCGGGCGCCATGGGCGTCGCTTCCGTCTCCACGCTCCGTTTCTTCTTCCCCAACGTATTGTTCGAGCCGCCGCAGACCTTCAAGGCGGGATTCCCCGAAGAGTACATCGCGGGCCAGGTCGACAACCGCTTCAAGGAATCGTTCGGCGTGTTCATGGTGCGCAACGAATCGTCCATCTACGCCATCAAGGCGGTGTGCACGCATCTCGGCTGCACCCCCAACTGGCTCGAGGCGGAATACAAGTTCAAGTGTCCCTGCCACGGCAGCGGCTTCTACATCAGCGGCATCAACTTCGAAGGGCCCGCCCCCAGGCCTCTCGAGCGCTACCGCATCGTCCTGGCGGACGATGGGCAGATCCTGGTCGACAAGACCAAGATCTATCGCCAGGAGAAGGGGGAATGGGTGGATCCCGAATCGTTCATCGCGGCGTGACGCGGCGCTAGCGGAGACCTATGGCAGACGCACCGAAGAAATCGCTCTTCACGCAAATCCGGGAAGGCCAGGTCTGGAACTCCATCTTCCGCCACGGTCCACCCGACAACACGCGCAACCGCTCGCTGGCCGTGCTGACCAACGTCTTCCTGCACCTGCATCCCGTCAAGGTCCGCAAGTCGGGACTGCGGCTCAAGTACACCTGGTGCGCGGGCGGCACCACCTTCTTCCTGTTCCTGGTCGAGACCGTGACGGGCCTGCTGCTGATGTTCTACTATCGGCCCACGTCCGAGTACGCCTTCTCGGACATCCTCGATCTCCGCTCGCAGGTTCCCCTGGGCATCATGCGGGAGATCCACCGCTGGGGAGCGCACGCCATGGTCATCGCCGTGTGGCTGCACATGCTGCGCGTGTTCATGACGGGCTCCTACAAGCCGCCCCGCGAGTTCAACTGGAACATCGGCGTGCTGCTGCTCGTGCTCACCTTGCTGCTGAGCTTCACGGGCTATCTCCTCCCCTGGGACCAGCTCGCCATGTGGGCCGTCACCGTCGGCTCGAACATGGCGCGGGCGACTCCCTTTCTGGGGAATGAAGGGCCGGGTGCCGCCTTGCTCAGGGTGGGCGACATCAGCCTGGTGCACGCGGGGGACGACGCCCGCTTCGCCCTGCTGGCGGGCCGCTTCGTGGGCGCGGGAGCCTTGCTGCGCTTCTACGTGCTCCACTGCGTGGGGATCCCCCTGGTGGCGGCCGTGCTGATGGCGATCCATTTCTGGCGCGTCCGCAAGGACGGGGGCATCTCCGGCCCGCTCTGATTCGATCCCGCTCGACCTGGGAGGCTCCCGCATCATGCAGTGGTTCAAAGCGGCGGTGGACTGGTTCTGCAATCCGCCCATCCTGTTCACCCTGATTTTCATCGTCTTCTTCCTGGCCTTCCTCTGGAAGAAGCTCTACTGGCTGTGGACCCCGCGGGCCTGCACCCTGATCTTCCTGGCCGGCGGGCTCTTCGTGGCCTTCGGGCTGACCGACCCCAACTTCCGCAAAATCGTCACGAAGCCCGACAACGTCCCCATCGTGGGGATGCTCTTCCTCACCGGATTCTTCTCCTGGCTGTCGATGTATCTCGGGCTGAAGAACGACGAGCGGCTCGGGAAGAGCCTGCCTCCCGAGGAGAAGCTCGAGTCCGAGATCAAGATCCTGGTCTGGCCGGATCTGGTCTACACCGAGTTCCTCTGCCTGATCCTCTGGTCGGTGCTGCTGATCGTCTGGTCGATCTACCTGAAGGCGCCCATCGAGGAGCCGGCCAACCCGGCCAAGACGCCCAACCCGTCCAAGGCGCCCTGGTACTTCCTCGGACTGCAGGAGATGCTCGTCTACTATGATCCCTGGATCGCGGGGGTGCTCCTGCCCGGCCTCATCATCATCGGACTCATGGCGCTGCCCTACATCGACCCGAACAAGAAGGGGAACGGCTACTACACCTTCGCCGAGCGCAAGTGGGAGATCCTCACTTTCCAGTTCGGCTTCCTGGTGCTGTGGGTGATGATGATCATCACCGGCACCTTCTTCCGCGGCCCCAACCAGAATTTCTTCGGGCCCTTCGAGTACTGGGACGTCCACAAGGTCGTCCCGCTGAGCAACATCAATCTGTCGGAAATCCTCTGGGTGAAGATCCTGAACCAGGGGCTGCCGAGGAACTGGCTGGTCCGCGAGGGCTTCGGAATCCTGGTCGTCCTGGCTTATTTCGGCCTGGTGCCGATGCTGCTGGGGCGAACTCTGTTCAAGCGCTTCTTCGAGAAGATGGGCATGGTGCGCTACCAGATCCTGATGTTCCTGCTCCTGTGCATGGTGAGCCTGCCCATCAAGATGTACCTGCGCTGGCTGTTCAACATGCATTACGTCGTCGCGATTCCCGAGTACTTCTTCAACATCTGACCCGGAGCGCCAGAGCGTGCCCGCCAAGAACGAGGAATACGCCCGCAGCGTGCCGACGCTGAACAAGTGGTTCGCCTGGTCATCCCTGGCGCTCCTGCTCGGCACCGTATGGATGGTCTGGGACGACTACTACCGTCCCTGGAAGCGGGTCCAGCGCCAGTTCCGCGCCCTGACCGCCGAGAAGACGGAGCAGGCAATCAAGCAGGCGGAGCAGGGCATCGATCAGGAATCGATGAAGAAGATCCGGGAGGATCTGAAGGCCGCGCAGGCGCGCGTCGACGCCAACAAGAAGAAGATGGACGAGCTCCTGGACAGCCAGAAGCGGAACGCCGTCCTCGTCTACACCACCGACACCAACTACAAGAACACGAAATCGGTCCTTGACGCCGTCCGCTTCGAGTATGAGGAGCTCTCCCATTCCCAATCGGGCCGGGCCGCGAAGAGGCTCGAGGAGCTGAACGAGGTCCGCAAGAAGCTCGCCGACTACAAGCTGGCCAACGAGAAGGCGCTCACCGAGCAGGCGGCGATCAAGAAGCAGATCGAGGATCTGGAGGGGGACAAGGCGGCCCTCGAGAAGAAGCAGCAGGATCTTCTCGCGGGCGTGGACCGGCTGCAAAAGAAGCTGGCGACCGTGGCGCCCAAGGGGGTCGTTCTCCGTTCCTTCGAGTTCGTCCGTAACGCCCCGCTGCTCGATTTCATGGCGCCCGATCTGAAGATCCAGCAGGTCGTCCTCGGCAATCAGAACAAGGACATCAATTTCGTGACCATCCCGCGGGTGGACCGCTGCCAGACCTGCCATCTCGGCGCCGACCAGGCGGGCTACGAGAACGACCCGCTGCCCTTCACCACCCATCCCCAGCAGGAAGTTTTTCTGGCCAGCAAGTCGCCGCATCCGGTCGACAAGGTCGGCTGCACGGTCTGCCACCGGGGCCTTGATCGCGCCACCGATTTTCTCGACGCCGCGCATTGGCCCGATTCACCCGAGAAGCGCGATGAGTGGATCAAGAAGTACCACTGGCGTCCCAAGGATCACGAGACGAGCCCGATGCTGCCGGCGCGCTACGTCGAGTCGTCCTGCCTGACCTGCCATCAGGGCGTCGTCCATATTCCCGATGCGAAGAAGTGGAACCAGGGGAAGGATCTGGTGGAGCGGGTCGGCTGCTACGGCTGCCACAAGATCCGAGGCTTCGAAGGGCTGCGCAAGGCGGGTCCGCCGCTCACGCGTTTGACCTGGAAGACCAATCCCCAGTGGGCCTACCGCTGGATTGAGAATCCCAGGGCCTTCCGCCCGGCCACCTGGATGCCGCGCTTCTTCGGGCTGGACAACAACTCTTCGCCGGAGGATACGGCTCGCACCCGCCAGGAAATCAGAGGAATCGTCAGCTACCTGTTCGAGAAGACCGAGCCGGGCGGATTCCCCAGGCTGCCCGGCGAAGGCAGCGCCGCGCAGGGGGAGAAGCTCGTCACCTCGATTGGATGCCTGGGCTGCCACGCCATCGCGCGCCTCGAGAAAACTCCGCCCACGCTGCGCCGCCGCTTCGGGCCCAACCTGGACGGCATCGGCAGCAAGGCCAAGCCCGAGTGGATCTACGCATGGGTCAAGGATCCGAAAGTCTATTTCCCCGAGACGCGCATGCCGAACCTGCGCCTGTCGGATCGCGAGGCGATGGACATCACCGCCTACCTGATGACGCTGAAGGCTCCGGAAGGTTGGCAGCCGGGCGAGAATGACGCAGACCCGTCGATCCAGGATCGGCTGGTGGAGGAGCAGCTCGCCGCCAGGATGACGGCCGGCGAGGTCAAGGAGAAGATGGCTTCCATGTCGGCGCATGAGAAGGAGGTCTACCTGGGGCAGCGGATGATCACGCGCTACGGCTGCTTCGGCTGCCACCTCATCCAGGGGTTCGAGACGACGCCTCCCATCGGCACCGAGCTGAGCGAGGAAGGGAGCAAGGAAGTGGACCGGCTGGATTTCGGATTCGTCAACATTCCCGACACCCGCCACGACTGGATCACGCAGAAGCTGGAGAATCCCCGCATCTTCGATCAAGGCAAGGTCAAGACGGCCGACGAGAAGCTCAAGATGCCGCTGTTCAACTTCACACCGGAGGAGCGCGAGGAAGTGGTGACGCTCGTGCTGTCCCTGGTCAAGGACAAGCCGCCGCTGGGCAGCACCTACATCCTGGATGCGCGACACCGGGCGCTGGAAGCGGGCCGCCGGATGGTGCAGGAGCACAACTGCCAGGGCTGCCACCTGCTCGAGGGGGAAGGCCAGGAGATACGCGCCACCATCGCGCGCCAGCTGGTGGCGGAGCAGGGACTCGGGGAGGAAGACGCCGATTCCCGGGCCGTGGCCTTCTCGCCTCCCTTCATCAGCGGCGAGGGCGCCCGAGTCCGATCCGACTGGCTCTTCCATTTCCTCAAGGGACCCACCCCCATACGCCCGTGGCTGTCGGCCAGGATGCCCACCTTCGGCTTCACCGACGAGGAGGCGAACGTCCTGCTGAAGTATTTCACCGCTCTGTCGAATTCACCGTTCCCGTTCGAAACGCCGCCCGGGCAGCCTTTCGAGCCGGTGGAAGTCGCGGCGGGCAAGAAGCTGACGTCGAAGGATTACTTCAATTGCTTTTCCTGCCATCAGCAGGGCGCGAAGAAGCCCGAGGGGGACCCGTCGGGCTGGGCGCCCGATCTGGCGATGGCTCGATCGCGTCTGCGGCCCGACTGGATCGTCGACTTGATCAAAGATCCCCAGAAGCTGTACCCGGGCACGAAGATGCCGACCTTCTTCGATCCGGGCAGCTTCGACACTTCGGGACCCGACGACGTGCTGGCGGGCGACGAGAAGAAGCAGATCCAGGCCTTGCGGGACTATCTGCTGACCCTGGCGGGAGAGCACGCCGGCTCGTAGCGGCACCTTCCTTTGCCCTGTGGCCCCCCGAAATACCCTCGGCTATAATGTCGCGTCTTACCTTCCACCCATCCCAATAGGAGTGAGAAAAGAGATGAAGCGAATCACGACCCTGGGAGTCGTCGCCCTGATCTGCGCAGCCCTGGGAGCGCTTCCCGCACTGGCGGGGAATATCGTCGGGAAAGTGATCTATGCGGGAAATGCTCCCGCCCCCAAGCCCATTCCCATCACCAAGGACAAAGATGTCTGCTCGAAAGAGCCTCATGTGGACGAAAGCCTCGTAGTCGGCGCGGACAAGGGACTGGCGAATGTCGTGGTCTACATCAAGGACGCGCCCAGCGCTCCCAAAATGGCCATCCCGGCCAAGAATCCGGAGCTGGATCAGCGTTCGTGCAAATTCCACCCGCACGTGCAGCTCATTCCGGCCGGCGCCACCATGGACGTGCTGAACAATGACGGAATTCTCCACAACATCCATACCTACCCGAAGAACAATCCTCCGGTGAACCAGGCGCAGCCCAAGTTCAAGACGCGGATGCCCATCAAGTTCGACAAGCCCGACACCATCAAGCTCTCCTGCGACGTCCACACCTGGATGAACGGCTGGCTGGTGGTGGCGCCGCACGCCTGGTACACGGTCAGCAAGCCCGACGGGACCTTCAAGATCGACAATGTCGCGCCCGGCACCTACACGCTGAGCTACTGGCAGGAAACGCTGGGCTCGCAGACCGCGCAGGTGACCGTTCCGGCTTCGGGGGACGCCAAGGCCGACTTCACCTTCCCCGAGAAGAAGTAGCCTCCGTCGATTTCGCTTCCTGGCCGGGCCGCTGCCCGGCCGTTTTCTTTTTGGCCTCCGAAAGCCGGGCGCCGGCGTCTTTGAGTTATAGTGGCATCCCCGAAGCCGGAGAATGCTCATGCGCATCATGACCGCTCATCGCATCCTGATCGCCGCGGCCATCGCGTTCTTCATCGGCTACGCAGGATGGGAGGCGGCCGGCGTGTCCGCGGGGAGGGGAAGCTTCCTGCGGGCGGCCATCTCGGGTCTGGGCGCGGCCGGGCTGGCCCTATACTTCAGGACGCTGCCGAGGTGAGCAGAGTCGACGCCGCGACCGTCGGGGAATCGAGCTGGGAGGAGCGATGGGAAGACTGCCGAAGCTGGAGCGGGAGCAGGTAGGACCCGAGATTCAAGCCATCTACGATATCTACATGAAGGAGCGCGGAAACGTTCCCAACGCCTTCAAGACGTTCGCCTACCTTCCCGAATACCTGACCACGATGATCGCCCATTACCGGGCGGTGATGTTCACCGGCGGGGTGCCCTTCAAGAAGAAGGAGCTGATCTTCCTGCACGTCTCCCGGCTGAATGCCTGCCGGTATTGAACCGCCGGGCACACTGCCTTGGCAAGGCAGATAGGGTATACGGAGAAGGAGATCGACGCGCTCGCGAAGGTGGCCTAATCACAGCTCTTCGATCCGGCTTTCAAGACCGCGCTGCTCTACGCCGAGGCGATGACTCGCGACGCGCACCGCGTGGATGACAGGCTCTTCGCGGAGATGAAGAAGCACTACTGCGACTCGGAGATCATGGAGATCACCGCCGTCGTCGGTCTCACCAACTACTGGAATCGATTCACGACCGCCTTGCGGATCGATCTGTCGGGCACCAACGAGCCCTACGATCCTCCCGCGGGTACGCAGGCATGATGAAAGCGCTTCTCGCCGGCTTGATGGTGGCGTTGCTGGCCGCCGCGACCCAGACCGCCCCGATCTCCTCGCAGCCGTCGCTGCCCGATCTCACCGGCGATTGGGACACGAACCATGGCGTCGTGTACCTGGATCAGGACGGCTCCCGGGTCACGGCCGAATACGATTACAAGGGAAAGCGGGACAACCGCCTGGAGGGAGCTCTGAAGGGGGACACCCTGGAGGTGACCTTCCGGCAGCCTTCCTTCAGCCCTCCCCTGGATCGCGGCCGCGCCGTGCTCACCTTGCGGGCCAACGGCACGCGCTGGGAGGGTCCCTGGTATGATGCCACCGGTGCGCAGCAAGGAATCTGGGAGGGCATCAAGATCGGCGCCACACTCGAGCAGCCCGACAGGGAGTTCGCACCCCTGGTCGTCTCCCCCGTTCCGTATCCCGACTTCACACGGAAGACGGCCGACGGCAAGGGAGAGATCCAGCTCTCGAAGTTCGTTGCGGGCAAGCCGCTGGTCCTGGTCTCGACCTTCGCCGGCTGGTGCAAGAACTGCAACTGGGAAGCTCCCGTCCTGGCCGGCCTGTACGCGAAGTACCACGCGCGCGGATTCGACCTGTTGCAGATCTCCGAGTACACCCATCCGGTGGACGTGCAGAAATTCCTCGAGCGCCACCATCCGCCCTTTCCCGTCGTCACGGGCTCCACGACCACGGACGACGCCACGCGCGAGGGAACCGAGCACTACCGGTTTCGCCGGCAGGTGGGAGACAAGCGGAAGTGGGGCACGCCCTTCAACGTCTTCATCGTCAACGGCGATCTCTCGAAGCCCTTCGTCGTCGCCGGCGAGCTGATGGAAGATGAAATCGACTCCTTCATCAGCCGCCACCTTCCTTCTCGCTGAGTCCCGGCGCGAGGATCGGCAGTCTCACGGAGAGGGTGGATCGATGACTTTCAGGACGCGGTGCAGCTCGTGGTCCAGCGTCACGACGCGGGCCTGCACCTGGCGCGTGACAATCACTCCTTTCGGATCGAGCAGAAAGGCTCCATCCGGCATCGCCCCGTAGGCTTTGTGCACGGCGTCATCCCAGCCGTCCACCAGGAATCTCAGGCTCACCTTCAGATTCTTGCGGGTCTGACGGGCCAGAAGCGCCCGATCCTTGTAGCTCTTCGGCGGCGCGCCGCGCAGGGTCGCAGGGTGGGCTTCTCTTGTGTAGACGACCAGCACTCTGACTTCCATCCTTTCCCAGTCCTTGGCGAGGTTGTCGAGCTCGGGCGCCGTCTCGCGGAAGTGCGCGGAGGAGGCCGAGCCGAAGGCCAGAACGAGATAGCCGCGGCCGAGGTACTCGCCGAGATCCACCGGCTTCCCCTCCGTGTCGATCAGCGAGAAGTCGGGAGCGACATCTCCGACGGTC
>Ga0066903_100000465_pt1 | contig 25412 bp, 33 predicted proteins | sample PanSoiMetaGPlot1_FD_67491 | JGI IMG/M metagenome (GOLD analysis project Ga0066903, IMG submission 67491) | Tropical forest soil microbial communities from Panama analyzed to predict greenhouse gas emissions - Panama Soil - Plot 1 (version 2) | ecosystem: Environmental > Terrestrial > Soil >... | reverse complement strand
GGATTGTCGATTCAGGTGACTGCCGACACGGCGGATCGCTTGCGGCTCAAGGCCGATGGGACAGTAGAGTGGGGCGACGGTACTGCTACGCCGGACACGAACCTGTACCGCAAGGCCGCCGACACGCTCGCCTCGGACGACAACTTCAACCAGTACAATGCGGGCGGCGATGCGAACCCAGCGATTGCGCTCGATAAGGCAGCTGGCGGAGCGGGCAAGCCAGGGTTGCGTCTCGGCGGCGGCGGCGCGACGGCGACCGACGCGAGCGTGTGGCGGCAGGCGGCGGCTAACATTTACACGAATGCTGCTTGGCGCTTCACGACCGGCTCGATCGCGCTCAACGATTCGACCGCTGTTGTTACGATCGTCGTGTCTGGCGCCGGTGCCGGCGTGGCGTTCTCGAAAGGCATCACGGTACCGACTGGTCAATATGTCGGCGCGGCTGGTGCAGGTGGATTGCAGTTTGGTACCGATGTGGGTATGGGACGTACTGCCGCCGATGTACTAGAAATGGCAGCAGGAGATACATTCAAAGCATCAGCAGCAGGGATCACGTTCAGTGATAACACTGTTCAGACGACTGCTGCCGTTGGTGGCGGTATTACTGCTGATTGGGCATTCTTCATGGGTGGTTAGATGGCGACTGCTTACGACATACTCGCTCAGGGACAGGTCGGTGCTACTGCAAGCACGCTTTATACCGCTCCGGCGGCAATGGCGATCGTCCGTCACATTAAACTCATCAATGTGCATGCTACGAATAACTACTCGATTAAGGTGTGGCTGAATGGTAACGCCGATGCGAATATCTGGCATCCACAGGTCACGCTCGCGCCTGGAGAATCAATCGAGTTCAACGGTGCGCTAGCTCTCGGTTCAGGCGACACAATCCAAGCTATCGCTGGTGCTGCGAGTGTGATCAATTATTTGGTGACAGGAGCGACAACATGAGTGGTTGGCGGCGCGCCAACGCCGACGGCAGCCACGCACTCGGCCTTAACCCCGACTTGCAACAGCAGGAGTTCGCAGTCGGTTACAACACGGGGGCGCCAGCGACCATTTCGGGCACCGAGGCGGCGCCGACGACGCTCATCACCCTGCCGCAGATTACGTTCGACGGGGCGACCGAGGTCATCGCCGAATTCAGCTTCGAGACGTGGATCATGGCCAGTGGTGCTCTCACCTCGCAAGGGGTCAATCTCTGGGATTCGATCAACGGAGCGGCGGCAGTCGACTCTGGCCGATGGCTCTACGCGAACTTGAGCACGAATCAGTTCCAGCAAGGTGGCAGTTACCGCATCCGCTACACCCCGGTCGCTGGAACCCATGTCTTCTCGGCGCGCGGGTGGACGGCTGGCAGCTCGGTCGGCATCTATGGTGGCTCGGGCGGCCCCGGTTCGGGCAATACGCCCATGCAGCTGTCCGTGCGCCGCGCCACGCCCAAGATCGCGGTGCCGCAGGCGAGGGACGTTTACATGCGGCTTGTGCGCACGGCTAACAGTGCCAACCTGACGACGAATGCCTGGAACGCGGTGGCTTGGCAGGTGGCCCAAGCCGACACCGACGGCATGTGGGCGGCGGGCACGCCCGACCGCATGACCGTCAAAACAGCCGGAAAGTATGTGCTCACCTGCGGTGTCGCCATCACGCCGGGTGACCAAGTCAATAACCGTCATCTTGCCTTCCGCAAGAACGGCGCGACCTTTCTGCGCCGCGTCCGCTACGAGATGCCCTCGCTCACCAACACGCCAGAAATGGACATCGCTCAGACCCTCGATCTAGCTGTCAATGACTATGTGCAGGCGATGGTCTGGCCCGGCAACGCCACCACCGCGCAGATCTACTTTGAGGCCGATTGGGCGCCCAGCTTTGAGGCCGTGCGCGTCGGGCCGGTGCTGGCATGAGTAACCTCGGTGGCTGGACGCGACGTGATGCTCGTGGCGCTATTTTGGTTAGCTCCGGTTTGCCCTCCAGCGGTATTCCGGATGCGACCACAGCAAGCAAAGGTATCGTACAGCTCGCGGGCGACTTGTCCGGGACGGCAGCAGCACCGGTCGTCGCTAACAACGCTATCACGAGCGCGAAGATCGCTGACGGTACGATCGTGGACGCCGACATCAGTGCTGTTGGTGGAATCACCGGAGCTAAGATTGCTACCGGGACATTGCGAGCTTTGCATATGCGGCTGCTCGCCGCTTGTGGATGGTGGTACTACGCGTCTCCTCCGGCCGACTATTCTAACCGCTACTTCTCCTATGCCGCTAGCTCGTATTACGACAACGGAGTAGCGTTGACTGGCAGCGCACAGGTTGGCGCTGATGGGATCATGTATTGCCGACAGACTGGTACCTATCTGATGACAGTAGGCGCTATCAATAATCACGGTGCCGTAGCGGGAAATTATGCTGGTGGTCGGCTAGTCTTAAATGGCGTTACTCGTTATATCCTAGCAGGAGCACATACAGCAGCCACGGCAGATACCGATACGCAGGCTGGCGGTCACGGCAGCGGTTCAATCATCCTGAACTTGAATAACGGCGACTACATGCGCGTCGAAGCATGGTCTTCTGCTGGTTATCCCATTTATCTTACGCTTACATGGCTTCAGTTGCCCATCTAGGAGGAACATGGATCAGGTCAAGGTAGTTCTAAGGCGGGATCCCTGGGGTAGCCCTGGCACAAATACGACCACGTTCGGAGTCGATGCTGATGGACAGGGAATGATGGGCCCGATAACCGTTCATCTCGATCCGGAGCTTTGGACAGTCATGGGTGAGCCGAGTTGGATCCATGTGACCGTCGATGTCGCGGAGGAGCCGAAGAGTGACTGATATCCCTCATTTCGACATGCCTTTCCGAATAGATCCGACCACGCACCTTGCCGTTACGGAGCAGGATGAGCAGCTGGACGTACAGAATTGCGTAGAGGCAATTCTGCGTACGGCTGTGGGTGAGCGTGTAGAGCTGCCTGAATTCGGCTGGGAAGATCTGACCTTCAACGTACAACCGCTCGATCTGACCGGGATCATGCAGAGCATCGTGCTTCAGGAGCCCAGGGCTATTCTCCTTTTTGAACAGGAACCAGATTTCCTTGATCCACTCATCGCCAAGATCACGATCAAGCTCGATCAGGCGCAGGAGGTGACGTAGTGGCGGAAACGTACATCACGATTCCGGTTGAGACCGATCCGGAGGACGTACTCAATGATGCATACGACATGATGCAGACCCTTGTCCCCGGCTGGCAGCCTTCGGACGGGAACCTAGACGTCTGGCTCCTGCAGGCGATTGCTTCAATTGCCAGTGAATCCCGTGATGTGACCAGCGAGGCTTCTAAGTCGATCTTCCGCTGGTTCGGGAACAGTCTCATGAACCTGCCTCCGATCGATGCTACACCTGCGGCTGGCACCACAACTTGGACGATGGTAGACAATCTCGGCTATACGATCCCGGCCGGGACACAGGTGACGATGGCGGATTCTACCGGAACCGACTACGCTTTCGAGACGCAGCAAGATGTGATCGTGTACGCGGGTAATACCGCTACCGCAGCGGGTGCGGTGCAGATCGTGGCGGTGGATGAGGAGTACGGTGCAGCCGCCAATGGGCTAACGAATCCAGTTTCACTTCTAGACCCGCTCGTCTTTGTTGCGAGCATTACGATCACGGCACCGACGAGCGGTGGGCAGGACGCCGAGAGCGATGACGATTATCTAGACCGCTTGGCTGCGACGCTGGAGCTTCTCGCGCCGCGCCCGATCCTGCCGAACGACTTCGCAGTCTTTGCGCGTGAGATCCCTGGTGCTTGGCGTGCGCTCGCGATCGATCTGTACAACCCGCAGCACAATCTCCTCAATCTTAATCAGGCTTCGGCGGAGACGGACGCCACTGGCTGGGCCGTGATTGTGAACTGCACGATCGCGAGCAGCACGGCGCAGGCAGCCGACGGTTCTAAGAGCATTGCTCTTTCCTCCACGGCGGCAGGTAGCGGTGATGCTGCAGCCGGTACACCTCCGGCAGCTTCGGCGATCGCGTGCGTGCCGGGAGACGTCATCATAGGTCTGGTCTCGATACGGGCCGCGACAACTACGCGATCTTGCGCCGCTGCCCTTCGTTTTCTCGACAGTGGCAACAACCCCATCGGTACGGCCACGAAGGGCACGATCGCAACGAACTCGACCACAGCATGGACGAACTACTCCGTCACCGCCACCGCTCCTGTCAATGCTGCCAAGGTGCAGGTCGGCGCGTACGTCACCAATCCGGCCAACGGTGAGGTACACTACATCGACAAGGCGTCAATTCGAAAGAATGGTAGCGGCACGGATTGGGTAGCGGGTGGTACGGTAGATACACCCGTCGCGCGCTGCGTTACGGTCATCGCTATTGATCAGAACGGTAATCCGGTATCGTCTACGATCAAGACAGCGATTGACAATGACCTACAGGCACGACGCGAGGTGAACTTCCTTGTGTATACAAGCGACGCTGTGCAGAGCATCATTGATGTCAACTACACGGTCGTGGCGCTGGCGGGGGTTGATACCGTAGCATTGAAGTCTGACATTGATGCATCCATTCAGAACTACCTCAATCCGGCGACATGGGGTACCACCCCGGATGATGCTCGCGCCTGGCGACAGATTACCAAGGTGCGCTATCTTGAGGTTGCGCAGATCATCAACGATACCTCTGGGGTTGACTACATCTCTGCCCTGACCACCGGCATCTTCGGTACGATGGGCAGCGTTGACATCACTATGCCTGGTGTAGCGCCACTGCCCAAGTACGGTACTATTACAGGAGTGGTGAATACTCCGTAATGGCAAAGCCGACCCTACAGAGCTTCGCCCAGGCGCTGTACGATTCTCTGACACCTATGCAGTTTGCTGAGGTGGAGCATGACTACGCGCTGGCGAAGTATGTAGCGAGCGTAGGTACAGGGTTCCAGATCAACGAAGACCTCGGTCGCGATCAGGGTACCATCCCCGGCTGGGCCAGTGTCATGTCTGCCGAGCTCTGCCCCTCTTACGCGCTTGGATGGCTGGCTCAATTCGTCGGGGTCAGGATTGACTCCAATCTTTCCGATGCCGACCAGAGGGATCGTATCAAGCACGCTGGTGGTTGGAGTCGTGGTACGGTTGCCGCTATGCGCGGAGCGATCGATCCCTATCTGACCGGGACCAAGAACTTTGCCTTTCGAGAGAGGTTTGACTACAACAACCCGAATGTTGACTCACCATACAACATTGAGGTTGTCACACAGACAGCACAGACACCGAACCCGACTGCTGCTCAGGCAGCGCTCATAGCAGCCAAGCCTGCCGGTCTCGTGCTACACTACGTAACGATGGCGGGGCAGGATTATCTGTCTCTTAAGACGACCAGCGCGACGTACCAGATTGCGAAGGATAAGTACGCAGACTACAATGCCATGAAGCTGGCCTACATCAGCTAGGAAGGAGGAGAATGCCAGCGACACCGACATTCGGATTACGCTACCCGGCGTCTACGGATCCTGCTGATGTGCCAACCGATATGCAGGAACTCGCCACTGATGTCGAGACGCAACTGACGAAAGCGGTATTGTCAAACGCGACACCAGCGGCAAATCAGGTGCCGGTCTGGAGCGGCTCGGCCTGGGTCTTCTCGCTCATCACGTCATCAATGATTGCCGCGAACGCGGTTCTCCCGGCAGGTATGATCGTAGACTTTGGTGGCGCAACGGCACCGACGGGCTGGCTGCTCTGTGACGGTTCAGCGGTGAGTCGTACGACCTACGCCACGTTGTTCGCGGCCATCGGTACGGGCTACGGAACGGGCGATGGCTCGACGACGTTCAACTTGCCCGACTTTCGTGGTCGTGCTGCCGTGGGCCGTGACTCGGGGCAGGCAGAGTTCGCTACCCTCGGGCTGACGGGTGGCGCAAAGACTGCTACGCTGACGCTGGCACAGATACCGGGTCATACGCACGGTGGTGGCGTACATGCGCATACTCTTAGTGATCCCGGTCATGCTCACTCAATTAGTGATCCTGGTCACTCACATGGCGTATCTGATCCTTCCCATGGCCACTCAACCGGCACAGAGAGCGCCGATCATACGCATATTCTCGGAACTATGGCACTGACGGATGACTCGGCGGCAAACCAAGGATCCTGGGTCCGGTTTCAGAACCTGGGTTCGGGCGGCATTTTGTTCTACAAGTTCAACAACACCGGTGGCCGTTCAGCGGCGCACTCCCATACTGTCAACGGCGCGTACACTGGCATCAGCATCAATGGATCCGGTACGAGCATCGGTATCTACAGTAGCGGTACAGGGATGGGAGTCCAGAACTCGGCAGCGATCATCTCATCGGACGGTGGCGGTGGCTCACACACCAATCTGCAGCCCTACCAGGTCACGAACAAGATCATCAAGACATGAGTAACCTTCCGGCCACATATAACCTCGTCGTCTATCGCGGTGACTCCTGGGCGCAGGTATTTCGCTTCAAGCAGGGTAGCACACCAGTCAATCTGACGGGCGCAACGATCGCGGCGCAGATGAAGAACAGGTCATCAGGTACAACTGCCTCTCTCGTCGCCACTGTTACCAATGCGCTGAATGGCGAAGTAACGTTGAAGATGCCGGCGACGCCGCCCAAGCCGGGGCAGTATGTCTACGATGTAGAAGTGACGCTCGCTGGACAGGTGACGACATGGGTACATGGAAGCTTGACTCTCAATCAGGACGTAACGAATGAGCAGCCCTAGCGTCATAGAAGTTGTTGAGCAACCTTCGGCCGTCATCGAGGTTGTTCAGACATCTTCCCTCGTTGTAGAGGTTGATCAAGGAGCAGTGGGACCACAAGGACTACCAGGACCGCAGGGAGCGACCGGGCCGACCGGGCCACAAGGAGCACAAGGGACAACGGGAGCCACCGGGCCAACGGGGCCGACCGGGCCACAAGGACCACCTTCTGTTACTCAAATGACACAAGCTGCTTACAACGCTCTGCCCGTGAAAGACCCGAACACGTTGTACGTAATTGTTGGATGACTCCAGTCATCAGTCCAACGCAGCAACCGAATAAGCTCTATCTGGGCACAACATCGATTGATCGTGCGTATATGGGCACGGTCAAAGTCTGGGAGCCGAGTTATGATTCGATCATTCTTGCTGCTAACCCGGTGTCGTACTGGAAGAGTGACGAAACGTCTGGGACAACAGCGGCTGATGCGAAGGGACTTAACCCAGGCACGTATACGGGCGGCTTCACGCTAGCACAACCTGGCCCATCGATAGCAATTGGTAACTGTGCGGTTGCCTACAATGGTGCCGATAACAGCGATCTGAACATTGGCAACCCAGTTTCCTTGCAGCTATCTCAGGTGACACTTGCTGCCTGGATCAAAACTGCTGACACCGGTCAGTACAAGGGAATTATGGCCAAACAATACGCATGGGCGATATTTGGCTATAACGGTTATCTCGGTACGTATGATTGGGGAGCCGCCGTGACTACGCAACGTGGGTGGCTTGCTGATAGTGCTTGGCATTTCATTGCTATGCGTGTAAACAGTGCCGTCACAAATGGATCAAATCTTTGGCTTGACGGCGCGCAGTCAGGCGCTTCGTTTACTTACTCAGTTTCTTCACAAGGGTATCCATTTGCCGTCGCTGGCGCTAACTTTGCTGGGCAGTATATTGCCGGATCAATCGCGAAGCCGGTGATTTTCAGCCGTCTTCTATCCGACGCTGAGCTACTCTCGTTCTACAATAGAGGGCGCTAGTCCCTCAGCGCGTACCCGAGCCAGAGCATCTCATTGTTGAGCTTGACCATCGCGCTCTTCGACCAGCGTTCCTGCCCCGGTTGCCGCGAAGACCAGGTGGCGATGTAGCGTCGCCGGTTGATTAGCCAGACCTTGTGACCTTCCCACCAGGTCGACCAGTTGATCACGGCAGCTTCCTGTGTGACGTTCTGTTCGTCCTTTAGTCTGCTCGGGTCTTTGTCTGACCAGGAGGACGCCAGCTGTAATGTCACGTGGGCAATCCTTCTACAGCGCTTCTTGTCTACCGAGAGATCCTCAGAAGAAGCCTCGCTGCCAACTCTGCGGGGTATGCTTCCCGCAGCTGCCGCGACGGCGTTTAGCCGCAGCAGACGCTTCAGCTCTTCTTGCGTGATCTTCTCCGCGCTTTCTTCAGCCTTAATCTCTAGGGCTGGATCTACCCACTGTGTCAGGTAGCTCACGCCGGTAGCCTCCTTTCAGACCTAGACGGTGGTTGCAGAAGTCCTCATCCTCTGCCTGGAAAGAGGATAGGGGTAAACCCACCCCGTAGGGCCTCCGCTGGATGTGTCTTTGTACGGCCAGTGCAGTGGGCTGCACGGTGCGACTAGGGTATTAGACCGCTTGGACAAGCGGTTTAGGGACCCCATTCCAGGCCCACTAGCCTCGTGCAACGGCTTGGACAAGCGGTCCCCCATCCTACGGCCTGCCCCCGAACATACGCAGGGCTGAAGCAACTCTTTCTGCGGGGTACGGGCGCGCCAGCCGCAGGGCTTCGGCAGCCTTTGGACCGATATAATCGGTAGCCAGAATGAGCCACTTCGTGGACATGCGCTTTGGCGGCGGGCTGATGTATTTCGGACCCCACAGCTTGAACGTCAGTTCGTGATCCTTCAAGTTCTGGGCAGCCCGCTCTTTCTCGGTCTTGTACATCGCCTGAATTCCGCCATCGTCATGCGGCTTGTTGACCATCGCGATATGACAGCCGGAATGAATCCACCACAGATGTCCGATCTTGATGCCACGCCGGTTCATCTCTTGTGTGTCAAGTGTCTTCAGCTTCGGGTGGAAGTTTCCAGCTACCAGTGCTAGCTTTGTGTTGATCGCCATCACACGGTCACGAGCGCCACCACAGGGTACGACCAGATTTGATTCCTTGCTAATTCTATTCCCATCCGGAACCCACTGCCCGTAGTTTGGCATCCAGCCGCCGCAGATGATCGCCTTTTCTGCCGCGACGAAATCTAGGAGAACATTCGGATGCCCCTTGGTGATCTTCATGTCGTCATCGGCCATGATGAAAGCCTCGATGCCGAATGTATCGGCTATCTCTACGGCTCGCATTCTTGCATAGCCGATCCCTTGGTTCTTTTTGGGGTGACCGGCGACGACAATCTCCTTCTTCGCACCAAGCTCTCTTACGAGAGCCTGATGTTCTGGTACCTGGTTCTTCTCGGTGAGTAGCAGAATAGGTAATTCCTGTTCCAGCCAGTTGGGAAGCGTCTTTCGGAGCGTATCAATTCTATCTCGGGTGACAATGATGACTCCTCTGCTCATCAGTACCCGATCAACCGCTCTAGGCGATCTTCTTGTCTGGCCTGTTCTTTCCTTGCCTTGAGGAGCTCGTCGTGTACCTCATGGTTCTTACGATCTTCCTCGCGCCGATGCTGAAGAGCTAGGAAGAGCTTGCGTGCGGTCTCTTGCTGAACTGTACAATGCACGTTATGGAGGATTCTGTGGATTGTAGAAGCAGCGACCAGAGAATACTCACCCGCTGCCTTCGCATTGCCGCACCTAAGCACAAGTTCCTTGACGTACGGTCTGACCTGCTTGCAGTCAATCAAGGACTTGTGGTATTTCTCGTACGACATTTTCCTCCTTATACAGGTCGTGGTTGATCTTCTGTGGTAATCCCCGCCCAGGGGTTCGCCATCCATTCGGCCGGGTCTATGTCCTCAAATCGTCCGTCGTTGACGCGCTCGCGAATGGTGCAACCACGATCGAGATGGCTCATGAACGCGCAGCGGCCGAGCCGGTAGCAGATAGGTGTGAACGTGTATGCCTTCGGTTCCGCGATGAGATCCCATTGCCATCTATCGTCAGTAGGAAATTCTTTCATCGCCTGTATCATCGACATGAAGACCGCACGCCATTCAAATTGCGCCTGCGTACAGAGACGATTCCCTGCATGCTCGAAGAGCGCGCGCAAGTTCGTGTGGTAAATGATACGGGTTGTCGTTGCGTGCGGGAGCAGACCTCGCGCGTCTTCGGCGGGGATGCCCGCGTTGATCAGCGAATTGTAGGCATCGCCAATGCGCTTGATCGTCTGATCCCAAATCTGTTCTGGGATTTCATTTCCAATGACAAAGGGAGGCTTGGCCACTTCATTCGCAAGTCCTCGCTTGACTGCAAAGCGTAGACTTTCTTGCACGTAGTACGCACCCACCCGTTGCCGGACCATTTGGTGAGTGAAGCTGCGCGTGACTGCTTCGAGCATGAACTTGACGCTCACACCCTCGAGCGGGGTGTTGAGGTGTGTCTTACTGAGTTCTTCCCAGGCCCACCGGCGCTGCTCATCCGTGATCTCGTCTAGGCTGTAGACGGGATTTCCTCTGTACATCCGCATATCTGCCGCACATGTACCGAGCGGATCCGGTGTTGCGTTCAGAAGGAAGGCGCGGGGAGTTATTCCCGCGCCCTCCTCCGTCAGCATCGGCTGGGACTCATACATGGCCTCATCGGCCCACCGGATGATGTCCTTGCCGGGCTCTGTCATGTTACTTTGCCTTCCTCGAACGGACAGTCTTGCCCGCCTTGCTCCTGAGGAATGCCTTCTGTACATCCGGCTTGGTGCCTGGTCGTAGACGTCCTACCGCGCCGGTGGGCATTGCCTTCAGCCGGATGAGTTCGGTGACCGGAGGGCTGTCTTCCTCTGCTACTGATGTGATACCACCGAACCCTGTCCGCTCTTCTCCCTTCTTCCAGCGTGCGCCCTTCTTCTGCGGTGCGCGGTAGGTGTACGCGATCTTGACGACACCGGGAACGATGAAGTCCTCTCCCTCTTCGATCTCGGCGGCAGCTAGGTCTGCCAGCGAGTCGAGAACGTGTTTGACGAGGTTTACTTTGATCCCGGTATCAGATGCGATATCCGCTGCGATTAGGTTCTTCGTCAGCATTTGCTCCCTCTCGGTAGATGATTTAGATCAACCCGCAGATGCGGGCTGTGTTTGGCCAGGGATACCATCCCCGCGCCCTGTACCCGTTCCTTCCTGTCTGCAACTGAGCCCAAACAGGCCAGTTGTGTGCGTACCCCCACTGCGAAATGAACTGCATTCGCGAGCCGTGAATACGTATCCAACCAAAGGTCTGCTGGAATTCTCTGTCCATCTGCAGACCACCGTAGTATCCGTTGCCGGTGTTCGCTCTCCAGGATCCCTCGTAGCGGTGTATGCAAAGCAGACCCCGCATGACGTAATCCGAATGCGTCTTGCCGTTGGCGGCTCCGGTGGAGCCTAGAATGAACGCCACGCAGAACGCGGCTAGAATGGTGGCCGTTAGCTTCACAGCCCTCCTTGGATTGTTGACAGAATGGAGCGACAGCCTCAGGCCGCTCCGGTGCAGCCCCGATCACAGGATCCAGCCTAGGAACCCGGTGCCCTTGATCTGTGTACGATGACAGGAGCATCGTCACTTTTCACCCATTGCTGCACGTCCCACATTGATCACTCTTCCTCTTCCGTGCTTTCCTCTTCCGTGCCTTCTGCCTCTGGCTCCTCTTCCGTGCCTTCGGGCGTCTCTGCCTCGCTCATTACCCTCCCTCCTAAATCTCCGGATCGATGATCCAGAGCTCACTGATGGTGATCTGCCTAGTCGGCATCCACCCCGGCTTGACTCCTCGGACCAGGACGAGGTCTTTCCCTGGCCTGATTTTCCACACCTGGTCACGGAGACGCGGATAGCGCCAGCGGTCTACTCGGAGGCCAATTTGATCGCTCTCATCATGGCCTACCATCACGACCCATTTGTCAAGGTGTGGATCCTTGATAGGCTTACCATTCAGTAGTGGATGCTTCGGATCACTCATATCGAGCTCTGCACCCTTTGCCTGGTTAAATTCGAACAGGTCTCGTTCGTTGCGGCTGAACAGTGTCCCGAGCCATACACACTCAATGTCTATTGGCCCGCGCTCGTATGGGAAGTCCTCAGCTAGATGCGTTGGTTTGGGAACGGGTAGCTTACCATTCTTGATCTCTAGCTTGGTTGCCGCAATCGCGCGGTCTAGCCAGAGCGCGCCGAATGGATCATCACCCTGATTGACGAACTCAGTAATTGTCTCAAGTGTCTTCGGCCCGATCCCGCTGACTTTCAGGAGATCGTGCCATTCTTCAACCCTGTTCTCGTTGCGGTACTCTACGATCTTCTGTGAGGTGACATCGCCAATACCCGGTACCTGTGAGAAGCCTGCTACGAGGTCACCATTATGGCTCGTCCAAGTAACACTGCTCTTCTTCGGGTCAGGCGGCTTGATCGTCATCTTTCTACCCTTGCGCTGCGTATCGCGTAGGAGTGTACGCTGTCGGTCGTCTGCCGAAACCCGGAGCATGTGCTTGTAGAAGAGCTCTGGCTCGTAGCGTTTGAACCACATCGCATGGCTGGCGATCATACCGTATGACACCGCATGCGCCGCGTTGAAGGCATACGCACCGGCGGTGATGCAGGTCATCCAGATTTTACGAGCAATATCTTCTTCCATTTGGTGGAGTCTAACTGCTCCGTCTCGGAATCTTCCCCACCTTCGGTTGAACTCTTGCTCTCCAATTTTGCGTGAGATAATACGACGAACTTCAGCCCGGTGCGTATGGTCAAATCCCCCTATCTCTCCCAGGATGCGAAGAATCTGTTCTTGGTAGACAACTTGCCCGTAGGTTGCGTCACAAATGTTGCTCATCGCAGGGTGTATCTGCTCGATTGGTTTCCGCCCCCACTTGATGTCGATGTACTCGTTGGCCGCACCGTTGTGAAGCGGTCCTGGCCGGGCGAGGGCAGTCACATCGTATACGTGCTTGAAGGTCTCAGGCTGTAGCGCGCCATTGACGTAGCGGCAGGCTGGCCCTTCAAACTGGAAGATGCCGATGACGTCATTGGCTGCGAATCCCTTGATCAACTCTGGATCGTGTACATCTATGTCGTAGAGCTCATCGAGAGACCATCCCATTTCCTTGCGCATGTTGTCAATGGCCGTCATGTTTGTTAGCCCTAGAAAGTCTAGCTTGAGGAGTCCTTTCTTTTCGGCGTCATACTTGTCCATAGAGATGACTTGGCGTATCTCTCCCTTAACCAATCGCTGGTACGTTGCGGCGACGTTCGTGAGTGGCCCAGTGGATACAACCAGACCAGCCGAATGGACCCCGAACCCTTTGTAATTCCCTTCGAGGTCGAGAGCCGCACCCAAATCTGGATACTTCTCGAAAACTTCGCGTGCCTGTGGGAACTGCTCAGCCGTATCTTCAATCGTGGCAGACGCACGTAGATCACCCGAGCTCCTCTCTATGAGTACATCCTTGATACGGTCAATCTCCCATGTTGGTACATGGAAGACCCGAGCCGCGTCATCTAGGCTGTTCTTACCCTTGTACTTGGTGAACGTACCGACATTGCCTACCTTACCTTCGCCATACTTGCTGAGCAGGTACTCGTATACTTCGCTTCTGCGTTCGCTGTTGAAGTCAACATCCACGTCGGGCAGGTCTTGACGGGTCACATCAATGAACCGCTCGAAGATGAGGTCGTCAGGGTACAGCATCGGGTTGACTTCCGTGATGCGTAGGAGCCAACAAGCGAGGCTGCCCGCGCTACTGCCGCGTGCCGGGCCGACGCCGATGTCATGGTTCTTTGCGAACTGAATGGCGTCGGCTACTACGAGGAAGTAGTCAACGAAATCCTTGTCTTCGATGATCTTCATCTCATGTCGTAGTCGGTCGGCGTACTCTCGTCGCGTGCGTATAGACAGGTTTTCTACACCGCGCTCATGCCAGCCTCGTTTGAGCCACTCTCGCCAGAGCGTGATGCTATTTTCGTATTCTGGTGGCACGGGAAAGCGAACCATCGGCAGTGAGGGAAGATCAACTGTACATCGATCTGCCACGTCCCGCGTGGTGAGTATCGCTGCCATCGCTTGACGATGCGAAAGACCTGTTCCAACAAGTTTTCGGATGACCATGGAATCTGTCCACGGAGGACATAGGTTGGAGTCGTATCCCCACTCACGTGCCATCTCCTCGATTGTACGTTTCTCGCCCGGCCGGAGGTTGTGCAGGATTTTCTGTATTTCCTTCTCCTCCGGCATGGTGTAATGACAATCGAATGTTACAACGTAGGGTATCCCGAGCTCTTCCGCGATCTGAACCAGAAGCGGATTCGCCTGACGCGTCTTCTCGAGCTCAGGAAAGGCTTGTACTTCGATGTAGTACCTGTCGCCGAGAACACGCTTGTACTGAGACGCCACTCTTTTCGCTCTGCCATAGCCTGCTTCATCCTCCTGTACGTGTTTGCCACCCACGAGAGCAGTGAAGAGAGCAGATCCCTGACAGCCTGAAAGCACAACCAGACCGTGACTATGGTCAAGAAGCATGCGACCAGTTGCAGTGGGCTCATAGTAGAATCCCTCCGCGTATGTCTTGGTGACCAACTGTAATAGGTTCTGATACCCTTGCTCGTTTTCAGCCAAGACCGTGAGATGGTTCTTGCGCTGAGTAGCGTTCTCTCCTAGCTCTCCGGTGTAGAGCTCCACACCGAAAATGGGCTTGATCCCTGCCTTCTTCGCAGCCACCTCTGCCTGTACGTGGCTAGAGATGTTCCCGTGTTCGGTGACCGCGAGGGCGTTGAGACCAATCTCTGTGGCCCTACGTATGTGAGCCTCAGGCAATGCGTAACCGTCTCCGTATGAGAAGGTTGTGTGATGGTGCAAAGACGCGAAAGTCATTTCTTTCGTACGTTGCGGCAGTCGTCGCGTACGCTTGATCTTACGGATGACGACCGGGGTTGTGTGACCATGCCCATCCCGGTGCACCGGAACGTGGATGTCAACAAATTCAGTGCCGTGATGTTCAGGCATGTTCACTCAAGATCTCTGACCACACACACTCATCCTCATTAGGATAGTCCTTACTGTGACGGATGACTAGTATCTCATCCTCGTTTATCACGCTGATAGCGATAAATTCAGATTCGTCACCCAGCGGTATCACGACTTCTTCGCAGAGAAGATCGAACCATCCTCCTTCAGCACCTTTGAGTTTGACGATCATTTCAACTGCCTTACCGCGAAGTTCGAGTAGTTGATGATGTCGTAGAGCTCTCCGGCCATGTTCTCTAGAAGCTCTTCCCGAAGGTCTGGATCCTTTGCGCGAGCGAGGATCTCGAAGGAACGAGACAGTCGGTCTGCTTTGATCTTGATCGAGTTGACTTGATCCTTGGCCTCATACTCTTTCCACAAACCCTGCCGGACACGCTCGCGCTCGTAGTGAATGAGGAGCGCAGCATTGATGACCTGTATGTACTCTCTGAAGTCTGCATCAGAGATTGTTCCTTCGGGTGGCGGCGAGAGGTCGTTTGTCATTGAGAGACTCCATTATTCGGGTGGCTTTGACGTAGCTCGTGTACATCGTGATACCGTGCGTCCACTCTGCCCACCTGCCGCAACGGTGTACGGTTGGCCAGCAGTCGCAGTTGTTGTCTATTGCTTTGACTCCTTTCTCCCATTCGGGATCGCCAGTATCCATCCAGCTTGTTGATTCGATCGAGCACAGCCCGCCCAGAATTGACCAGCGGTACCAGTGATCTGAGCGCAGTCCGTTGTAGACCACGATCTCGTGATCCTTGTCAGCTTCGGGGGTGGGCAGTCGCTTGATCCAATAGTCTTGGCTACGGAACTCATGCTCCTCCGGCCTGAGGCAGAGACCCCACATCGGGATTGTGCTGATGATGCTATCGTACATGCTGATTAATGCGGGCATGTCTTCATGTAAGATCATCAGATCGCTAATCTGATCTTCGTATCTCCGCCAGAGCTCGTCGTACGCACGCAGGACATTCCAGGATGGGTACACCTGCCAGTAGTGGTCCCAGCCGGTCTCTCGTTCGGGATCGCGGTACACCTTCATGGCGTACTCTTTTGCCGTCCCGATGCGAACAAACTGGATGGTACCCTCTGGGTACTCTGACGTCAGGCCCGGTATCGCCCCGTGGAGATGCTGACTACCGGGGATGTCTGACTTCTCCTTCTTGCTGATGATGTGCGGTACGTGTCCAGCCTGCTCAATTGCGTGTGCCACTAGTAACCCTGTCGGCCCGCAGCCGAGCACACCAATGTTCTTCACGCTTCGTATTCCTCCGGGAATAGCTTGCGGTGCATGACGTTACCGATGGCGATCCACAATCTCTTAAAGGCTGCCTCCGGGTCAAGAAGAACCTTCTCCTCAGTCAAATCTTTGAGGAAGGCTCCGCGATCTTTGATGATGTCTTCTGTACCAAGGTGTGTATCAGGGTCGTAGAGGGTATCACGCAACCAGATGATTCCTTCCCAGAAGGTGATCATCTGATGTGAGATCTCCTGCTCATCGTGTGGGGTGTTGTCTTGCCTTGATACCCTTCGGCCTATGTTGGCATACAACTCATCTACCTCTTGCTGCGTGAATGCACTCATCTTTTGTGCTCCCTCAGTATAGAGTGAAGGGTCGGCTCTACTACGACATCACCGAGCACCTTTCGGACCATGCGGTTCTGGTACAGCGTATAGATTACGCCATTGGCTTCCTCTCTGCTCATCTGCATGATCTCTTCAATGTCCTGCCGGCGGAACTTACCCGCGCTGCGTAGAAACTTTGCGAGCGTAGGTTGATCCCGTAGGTACTCTGAGATCTTCTCGCGGTTGTTCTCGGCCTCTCTTCTGTCTGCGATTAGATCCTTGCTACGCTCACGGTAGCCAAATTCTTGCATACCGTATAGAGAGTTCAGGAACTTGACCGCCGCCCCGACATGGTCGGGCAGTACCATGATCTTCTGGTGCGTGCGGTCAGTGCTGAATGTACGCGCCGCAATAGCTACTGCTACGCGCGCAATCTTGATGCGTATGTTAGCTGCCTGTATGAGTGGGGGATCTTCTACGTACAACTTCCCAATCTCATTTGCCGCATTGAACACCACATTTTCTGCTCGTTTCCCAAAGATGATCTGCTCCGGTGTGCGCGTCCAGACCCACCGCAGAAGCGTTTGGCAGGCTTCGCTCGTGTAGCGAAACTCACCCGACTCTACGCGCTTGTTGATGATCTCTGCCGGTACGTCCCCGAGGGTTACGGCCATGGCCAAATCAAAGCGGGCGATGTCCTCGGCGTTGCCTATCAGCGGCTTGATTGCGTCAACACCCCATGTATAGTTCGCCATGGTCGCGTTACGTGGATTGCCCAACCACAAAAGTCTCGTACGCGCCCACGTTGCCTCCTGCTCAATCTTGGTGAGCTTTGCCCGGCCGGAAGAGCGGATGTCACTCATAGCCGCTATCTGATCAGGCGTTAGCCCGCTGATCTCATCAAGCACGACCAGCCTGCGGTCATTGATGGGCACGATGCCCCATGTGACTGCCCAATCCCGTCCCCCTATTTGCTGTAGACCACCGATCACACCGGCGAAGCTAGCTGCCTCACAGGAGATGATCTCACCCGCGCCGTAGTGTCGCACCAGCCGTTGCGCCGCCAAGGACTTTCCCGTCCTTGTGTCGCCCACGACCAGGCTCTCGAGCCAGCCTCGCTCAACTAGCTCTCCGGCAAAGGTGAAGGAGAGGGCACTATGGAATGTCAGGTCCATCAGGATATGCATGGCGGGCCGACCATGAATCATCGTCACATGTTCTGCCAAGGACCTTGCAATACTACGCAGCTTGGACAGCGGGTTCCTTGGAGTCTGAAAGATCTTCATCTGCTTGATAGCATTGGCGTTCAGTTGAAAGCGATCAACGCTTGTCTCTAGGAGCTCTAGCTCATGCGCCAGGAACTCGTTATGTTGCGTCTTGGGGTTAGGATGTAGCGCACCGATGATTGACACAGTGTTGTTGGGCGGAGTATCGTGCCGTCCTACGCTCGTGATCTTGATGGTCTTGTACTGCGCTGCTTCCGGACGAACATCTGCCCCATCGGTGCTGTCAAGCGCGGGACGAGCGAACAAGACCTCTACGGCCTGATACTCGTCAACCTCCTGCACCAGCTTGACGCACTTACCACCCGGTACACCGTAGAAATCAGCGATCACTTTCGATACTTCATTCGCAGTGTGTTCAACTAGGTTGAGAACCAGGGGGCTATCTGGCGTAACCTCTACTTCGGCCTCACCATTCACAGCCCGCATCGGGCAGATGTTGCACTTGGTACCGGCGTCCTGTGTACAGGCTAGCCGTATCTTGCTCGGTATGGTGTAGCCAGGTTCCTTGCGACCCTTTACCGTCACCACCACCCGCACCGGCTTGCCTACGCGCCTAGCATCCTGTGTATCAAGCACGCTCACCGTGTGAGTCTCACGTATAGGCTTGGCACGTAGGAACGGCTCTGCTGCCTCCATACAAGTCCGTAGTGCGCCCGGTTCATGGTCAAGGAGGTAGTCGGTGAGATCCTTGCCGTGTTTGGGTAGGATGGCGTACGGAAGCTGGATGACGCGCACATCTGCTACGTGCTGGAGTGCGCGCCCTGCCACGCGGTTAGCTTTCTGCCCCTTCTCATCACAGTCATGGGCGAGGTAGACGATACGATCCTTGAACCATTCACCCCACTCCGCTAGCCAGAAGTCTTCGTTCCCCGTACGGGTGATGGCAGCAAAGCCATTCTGTAGCGTGAGAAGGATGTCCCATTCGCCGCCGCCAATGATGATCTCTTCCGGATCTTCCTCAAAGATGCTCATCGGGTATAGCCTGGGAGGGGAGCCGTAGCCTGACTCACTCCAGATCTTACGGCGCTCGTCGGTCGGGTTCGGGTTGTAGTAGCGTATGTTCCAGATACTGCGATCAATGTCACGAATCGGGATCGTGTAATACTTCTCATTCTGCATCCCGATCTCATATCTCTCGAGCGTCTTTGTGTTCAGCCCGCGCCGCTCCTTCAGCCAACGTAGGGCTGCCTCGTTGCTCATGAGCGCGCTGTGCCACCCGGCGACCATGGCATCAGAAAGAATCCTATGCCGCTTGTCTGGTGCTGAGGCATCAAGATCAGGATCAGGAACACTACCATTGCGGGAGAACGGAACCCAATCATCTTTTCGACGTAGAAGCGCGGTGATAGGCATACCTCCGCAACGAGCGCACCAGAAGAGACCCTTGTCAATGTTGAGGCTTGCGCTCCTTCTCTCGTCGCCGTGGAGCGGGCAATGAAGGTTCCATTCACGAGTTGTATCTCCGGTCTCCTTATCGGTATTCGTGTGGGTCGGGTGGTCGCCCTCAAGGTATGGGGCGAGTAGCCGGATTTGCCGAGCGGTGACTTTCGACAAGGTGTGGGGTCAGTTAAGGCGTAGCAGCGGCCGGTGAGACCGGCTGACGATTGGGAGGGACAAGTTGGAATAGTTCCCGACGTATCTCTGCCCATCGCAGCGTGAATGCCCTGGGCTCTACAACAGCAGCAAACTCCCAGAAGTCATGCACGATATCGAAGAAGTCTTCCTCCTTCTCATCGGTGTAGGGAAAGTCCCAGACTACCTTACGCTGTGTCAGCTTGACCATGGTGTACTCGTACCCGCTCAGGGAGAGTGTTGTGGCCAATGCCAAATCGTCAGTCCGGTACACACCTGTCTCCATGCTATGCCTGGAACGGATTCGCCTTGTCGTCTTCACGAAGCTCTAGGACAAGCTTCGCCTGCAGCCGAGCGTCCGCGTTGCGACCACGGATGGACGGCAGGTCACCGAGCTCGCGCTCAGCCCATTCAGCTTTCAGTTCGTCAAGGGTCCAGTCATCGTAGGCGTCGTCTCCCTCTGTGGCCTCTGCCTCTGCTTCCTCGCCGCCATACGCTTCGTCGTCAGCGCGTAGTGCGGCGATCATCTTGTTCTTCTTGCTACCCCTGCCGCCCGGCAGCGTCAGGCTTCTGTCGTTGACCTCTGCCTCGAGGTCTTCGTCAGGCCATTCATCATACGAGCCGACGACCTCGTTGGGGTCTTCGGGGTCGGGCTGTCCTTCGCGGTAAAAATTGTCGGGTGTAGCACCATCTACGGAGGGCTCTTCGTCGAGGTCTGGTCCGGCAGCTGCGCTCGACGAGAACTCGCTAGCCGTACCGTTGCCTGATTCCCAGGCTTCGATATCTCCCGGCTGAATCTTCATGAGTCTGCCCATGTCCGGGCTGTACTCCCCTTCGTACGTGCCGGAGTTGACCTTAACCCGCAGATACTTGCCGACCATCTTGTCTGGATCAAAGTTGCCTTTGTCCTTCATACCCATCGCGCGGATGAATTCTGCCAGCTTCCAATCGGCCGCGTCAGAAAGGCCGATGTACGTGAAGCCCCAGTCGTATTCATCACCGAAGTTGAGTGCTACTTCGATGTCGTTTGCCGGTGTACCGTCGCGCTTCTCCTCGCGCTGGAGGCAGCGCTCGACCTTAGCAACATGAACTCCTGGGCGTACCTTTACGCCAGTGCCCCCTCCGGAGGCTTCTTCTACTCCGCTGATGTCGTACTTGATCAATTTCGCCATGCGCGAAATGCTCCCTTTCGTTAACGCCGCCTACCTCTGCGACTTGGTGTAGTTTGGGCGCCTAGTCCTTTACCCCTGGCTTTCTCTATGGCCGACATCATGTTCGGAATGGTCGGTGTATCGGCCACAATGTCGAGGTAGCCTTTCGGGAAAGCATCGTACAGGTCTTTCGCGTAGTACCGGCTGCTCTCTTGAAAGTGCAGCCGTCGCCACTTGATTTCGTTCTGTTTATCATCCTGCCCCTCGCAGAGTTCCATGAATGTGACGATGTTACAATAGCCGCAGAGTTTCTCCGTCATCATCTTACCCTGCACATAGGGGCGAAGTAGCGCACCTCCTTCGTCGTTGGTTGGATGCTGCCCTTCTAACGGGTGGGCACCGATTCCAAAGTGGAATGAGTTGCAGCCTACCATGTGACGCACCCACTGCTGGATACGCTCCATGTTGCGGCCGTACTCTCCGCGGTCTAGGCCGCTAGAAGGACTCAAGTTTGGTGCGGTAGGCTGACCGTTGTCGCCGAGGATGTACGCGCGACGCGGGTTCGCCGCGATTGTTCCCTCCCACACGTCGTCAAGCAATACGTCCTGATGTACGCTGACGTTATCCCAGAATACCCACAGGTAGCCGTGGTTCGCCATACGTAGGAAGTCTAAGATCTGGTACATCTTCTCCCAGGTATCAGCCACGTACTGCTCTGCGCCGGAACGCATGATACGTGCTGGCATCACATCAAGACTACTGCGAACGATGAGCGTACGCATGCCCGCATCGGCGGCAGTGCCCCAGGCCGACGTCTTACCCCAGCCAGGATACGCGAAGTTAAGCCACCGTATCCAGTCGCCCGCTCCCACCGGCTGTATGCCGGGCAGGTCATCATAGCCAATGACTGCCGGGCGCAGCTGCTCCGCGCGGGTGCCTCTATTCCTCGTCGCCATCGGCCTCCTCGAGCGAAAGCTGACCGCTCATCAGTTGATTGCCCTGTTCGATTAGTTTTTCTGGCCCTTGAGTACCGACCAGGTTTGTTTGGTCATCCTTGACGTATGCGGGTGCTAGCTTGTACCGTACCTCAAATTTGCCCACAATGTTCATCTCTGAGCCGTCGGCAAACTTGAAGTTCATGACGTCGAAGTCACCACGCCTGGTGCTCTGGGTAGCGATAATCCGCTTACCACTGGTGAAGACACCCGGCCAAGCCATTTCCGCCAAGGTGTCTCCGAGGGCATTACTGATCTCTTCCTCGTTGTCCCAATGCACTCTACCCGTCACGCTCCCTCCTTTGCTCCGGAGCGGCACCGAGTCGGGGGACCGGCTGCGTGACCGGCGGGTCGCACCTGCGGAGGCGACCGCTTAGACCCGGTGCCGCTCCGAACTTAACGGCCATCGTATACCTCATGTTCGGCATACGGGTCCCAGGCTTGCGTTGTGTCCTTGAGCATGGAACTGAAGTCTCCGCCGACCTCATGTATCTCACAGAGATCTCTGTACGAACACATGGGACAGCTGAACATTCCTGAGGTCTTTGTAGTCTCGAGCTCTCCGGCGCGGAACAGTTCTATGCGGCGGTACTCTACCATCGCACGTCGGATTGCCTCCTGCCGGTCATGCTCGTCTCGGAAGATAGGTAGCCGCATGAAGTACGGTGTCGGCTGCTTCTTGCTGACCTCACCATTCAAATTGAGGTACACACGTTGGCCCCGTACAAACTTGCTAGCGCGCTCGTCGGGCAGCGCCTTGCGTAAGAAGTTGTACAGGATGCCGTTCAATTCCTTGTGTGTCTTGAGCAGCTTATTCTGTACGAGATACTCAAGACCGAAGGACCAGTACGCACCGGCTTGATCGTCCATCTGTAGGTACGAGAGCTTCTTTTGAATGCCCTGTGTGGTCTTATGCTCGGGGATCCAGATCTCTTTCGTGCGCCGGTGTCGCCATACGCCGTCAAGCACGCCGGTGTAGGTGAACCATGGCTCTTCTTTGGCATAGGGCCAATCCGGTTTTTGTACTATATGTGGCACGACAACCTGGAATGGCATCTCTGTGACGAGAACCTCGTAGTCGGGGTCTGTTCCATACTCGTCTACATAGTTCTCTAGCATCGCTATTCCGAGCTCTTCGGCATTCACCCAGCGCTCTTCTTCCTCTAGGTGCATCCCGAAGAGTTCGTTGTTGCGTACCAGGTCGGCGTCGTAGGCTTTCTTGAATGCTTTGGCCGGGTGTACCCCGCGCTTCACGCCGGGGATGTACCATGCCGCGAGCGCCTTGTGTACGAGACTGCCGAACCGTAGAGCAGGAGCTTCTGTTAGCGGTTTGAGCTTGCGGTTGAAGCCCAGGTCCCACGCAAACTCACAGCGCTTCAATGCCCCACGTTCGCTCGTGCGTAACATTGGGAGTCCATTTTCGCGAGGTTTACGTGTTCCGCGCGTTGCCAACATTTCCTCCTATTGTAGACTCGTAAGTTCCTTGTCGCGCTGTCGACTTTAGCACGACCCGGATAGTCTAGCGGATTCACGCCTGTAAAGCTAGGGCCGATTAGCAGGGGTTTTACAAATACGTTTCCCTGACAGATTCCGTGCGGAAGTTGCTAGGAATTACCATTGCGGATTTGTTCCCGCGCGTATGCGCGGTACGCCCGCGAGCCACAGCCCGTCCATGGAATGGTCTCGATCGCGCGTACACGCGCCCCGGCGGATATCAGTACTTAAGTAAAGAAGTAGGAATTACCTGCCCTCTCGCGCTCGAGCGTGTACGCGCGCATACGTCGGGCGCGATGGGTCGGGGTCGCTGTCAGGGCGTGCGGGCGTATGCGCGCGCTACGGCCGCGCGTGCAGAAGAGAATGCAAATCGCGAAATGGAAGTCGTTTCTTGGTTTCATATCGTTGTGTGCGAAAATTTGAAGATGCGAAATCGTGCAGCAGATTTTGACATTGCAAAATTTCTGTGTGTCGGCGTCCAGAATCGTCTGGCCGACTTGTAAAATTTGAAAAACCTAAGTCCCTATCGACTTAGATTTTACAAATCTAAGAAGGATCCTCCCGTTTCCAGGCGCGGCCCGACGCCCGCTTTTGCGAGCGCCGGGACTTCTTCTCTGCCTTGCGATGCCTCTTGCGGAAGTTGCCAGTACCGTATTGCTCCTGTTTACCGCGCTTCATAGTTCGCCGCGCGCGATCCGACAGGCAGTACTCTGGCACAGTGAGCTACCCGCTACACCATTCGCCTGATTCCTTGTGACGCTCCTGTAAGGAATCTTATCGAACGGATTGCCACAGGCAAGTTTGGTTGAGTCACCAAACTTTTGCTCATGTACCTTGCCCGTTGCCGGATGGAGATACACCCGATCGGTGCCCTTCAACGTGCTCATGCCTCACCCCTCAGATGGTCGATGTACATGCGTACGGCATCTGCGTCATACCAGCCTGCCGCAATATGCTGGTCCTCAAGATCCCGGTAGATCCTAGAGAGAACAGCATTCGGAGCATCCGTGGGGAACTCTGCCACGATGCGTAGCGGTGTTGCTAGCTCGCCACGGGACTTCACGATCTTGATCTTCTGAGAGTCCTTCTGACTCTGTAGGAAGTAGATCATGCCCGGCTTCTCTGTTGCGACCCCTGCCCTTGGTACGGCAGGCTCATGGTTACGCCACTTGATGCCCAACCAAATAGAGCCAACCAGGACAAAGATCCAGATGACTTCGAAGATCACCGGATCTTCACCGCTTCGTGGAACGGCTTGATGTGCTGGTTGAGATACCCGCCGACACTGTTCGCTCGGCTGGCAGCGATGACTCGCTGACGCGAGACACCACGGTACATGTAGAGCGTGTTGTTACCGTTCGGTGATGAATCACGGAACAACACATACATGTTGCCGATCTTGTCCCAGCCCACCTTGCTGACGTTGCTGCTAACAACGTCTTTCCAGGTGATCTTCTCCTGGGCCGGATACGTTGGCATTTCCCTCCCTTCGTAGGTTGTAGGTGTTCTACTTTTCGTGAAGCCTAGCGTTGTAGTTACGCCAGCGCTCCACATGCTTCCATGCTGCCTCGTCTTCTGGCCACTTCGCCAGAGTGTCGATGGCATTCATGAACAACTGATACAGTTCTGCCCGTTTCTGGGAAGCACCGTACCGATACAACCGACCTTCTCCGAGCTCGTTCTGCTGATCGTTCTTGAACTTCACGAGCTCTTGGTCGGCTTCCTTTACGACCGCAACTACCTCCCACACTAGCGGTGGAGGATTGTTGGGCTTGTTCTTGTAGACATAGCGCGAAGGATCCTTGGGATAGAAGGACGGGTCAAAAGCTTCCCCGTCCTCCTTCTCAAGGACTTCTCCGAGCCACACACCGATGTAGCGTACGACACTCACTGTCGGATCGTTCCGATCGCCTTCCCAAAGGTCGACCATGTACGTGACGTACTCCGATGTGACGTTGTGGTCGTAGATCTCGAAGTGCCTGAGATCTACTTTCTCCTCGGTGCTACTCATCGAGCACCGCCTTCTGCATGTTCGCGCGGAACCCGCGCCTACGTACGTCAAGGATCTCGATGTTGATCTTGGCCTTGTCGCCCACGACCTTCTCGATGTACTCCTCGATCGTACCCTTGCTGCGGTACGTGTAGACCGTCACCTGGTGCATGCGGCTAATACGGTGCGCACGATCCGCGAACTGCTCCTGGTCATCTGGTACCCAGGTCTCGTCGAGGATGTGAACCGTATCTGCCCTGTCGAGGGTGATGGACACACCACCGGCTGTGGTCGTCATCACAACAACACGCGGCGAATCCGGGCCACCATCCTGGAATCGCTTCTGGATGGCACCGCGTTCTTCGGCAGACGTGTCGCCTGTGATCTTCTCAGCCTTGATACCCTTGTCGTTCAGGTATTTGTGTACCATGTTGACGATATCCTTGAACTGAGAAGCGATGATCGC